>Ga0181521_10008077_pt1 | contig 10906 bp, 12 predicted proteins | sample PEATcosm2014_Bin_32_FD_119764 | JGI IMG/M metagenome (GOLD analysis project Ga0181521, IMG submission 119764) | Peatland microbial communities from MTU Mesocosm Facility, Houghton, MI, USA - PEATcosm2014_Bin02_60_metaG | ecosystem: Environmental > Terrestrial > Soil > Wetlands > Peat | place... | reverse complement strand
TGGACGCACCCGGTTGTCGCGTCGAGCGAATACACAAAGCCCGTATCGACCCCGAGAAAGAGGCGTCCGCCCGCAATGGATGGCTGTCCAAACACGGAACTGACCCCGGGAAATCCGAAAGCCCATTTCAGTTTGAGCCGGGGCACTTGACCGGCTGTAAGCCTCGCGGTTTTCTCGGTCTGAAATCGCGTGTTGGACGAATCGACTCCCCAGCCATTCCAGGCCGGACCGCTCGCGGGATCTGCCAGCCGCGCGTTGCCCACGCAGCGATTCGGCATCTGTTTCGCCTCCGCAAACTGCGAAAGATTGAGCTTATTGCCCGTGAGATATTCCGCGATCGATCGCTTGGCGGCCTCGTTGAGGTTTGCGGCCTGCGGACGCATCGGACCGCTTGTCAACGCCCGGTAAACGGCCTCGGGCGTCATCTTGCTGAGGGTGGTGCGGTCGGCGTGGCAGCTCGCGCAGTTCTGCTCGAACAAGGATTGGGGATTCAGGACCGGCGCGGGCTGAGCAGGAATCTGTTGCACGGTCAGCGTCAGAAGCATGACCTTGAGGAACGACGGGAAGAACTTCATGCCGGTTACCTGACAGCCGCCAGCCCTTCGCTGATCTCGATGTAAGTGCCCCAGGGATCGGTCAAAACGCACACGGCGAGATTCATGGCAGTCGCTTTCCGATAGGCCCCATCGAGCTTGATCCCCGATGCTTCCAAGTCCTTGCAAACCTGCTCGACATTCTTCACTTCGAGCCCGATCCGGTCGAATGCCCGCCCCTTCGTTCCGGCAACCGGACCGGTGGCCTTCGCGAACAGAATGTTGGAGCCGGGAATTTCGCCTACCGTCTCCTTTCCGTGCTTCACGAGCTTCGCGCCAAACCATTTCTCATACCAGGCCTGCGCGGCGGCGACATCCGGGACAACCATTTCGATCTGATCCGCGGCAATGGGCGTGGCGAGCGCGCGGTCTTCGGTGATCCTCACCTTCACTTCGTCCGGCCCCATCAGGAACGCCTGCGTCGCCGTGCTGCCGGGCATCGGCCTGATGCCCGAGGCTTCCCATTGCGCCAGCGATTCCCTGAGGTTCTTCACTTTGAATCCGATGTACTCGATGGTCGATCCTTCCGTGCCGCCTTTGGGATCGCCCTTCCGCATGAGGAAGAGCACGCCGGGGAACTTCGTCATTTTCAGCGGCCCGAGCGCCGCCGGTTCACCGCCCAGCGCGCTCCAGAATTTGTTCGCGGCATCGATGTCATGGAAGCTGAAAATGTCGTGTCCGGCGGAGACGCCCGCGGCGTTGGGAGTGGGAAGCTGCGCCAGCACGGGGATTAGGGACAGGACCAAGCTGAGCAACAGTCGGGTCTTCATACTTCGCGCGATCATATCACCGATTGATGGTTGGGATTTGGGCAGTGGACACGGCGGCGTAGCGGCATTGACGCCAATACCTGAACCAGGTAAACTCCTTTCGGGGGGGGAGTACGCACATGCGCGCCGCCGTCATCGCATTTTGTCTTATGGGGATTACTGCACTCACCTTTGCCCAATCAAACCAGGGAAGTATCGCAGGAACTATTTTTGACCGCCTCGGCCGCATGGTGCAAAGCGCCCCTGTCGAGGTGAAGAATACGGACACGGGCGCCAAATACGTGACCGCGAGCGACAGAACCGGCGCGTATACACTTTCGTTGCCCCGTGGAACTTATTCGCTTTCAATCGAAGTCGCCGGGCGGAAGTATACCCAAGACTCGATCGTCATCATTCCCGAACACCCGCTCCGCCAAGATGTCACGTTGGCGCTTCCCTGAAAACCAGGCCCGATCTGCCGGGATTTGAGGACCGGCGACAATGAAGCGCGTAAGTGATAGCCTGTGACCATGCGCGTCATATTCATGTTCCTGCCGGCCCTGCTGTTGGCGCAGGCTCCCGCTCCCAAGCCGGCGGCCACACCCTCCGCCCCTCCCAAGCCTGCCGCGGCCGCCGCGCCGAAACCCGCCGCGCCGAAATCCGAGACAGCCGCAAAGCCCGCGACCGACGACGAAAAAGCTGTTTACGCCCTCGGCCTCTCCATTTACCGTTCTCTCGGCCAGTTCGATCTTTCTCCGGCCGAAATGGAACTGGTGAAACAGGCGCTCACCGACGCCGAGGCGAACAAGCCTGCCGTGGATCTCAACACCTGGGGTCCAAAGATCGATACTCTGGCCAGCGCCCGTGCCTCGCGCGTCGCCTCGCGGGAAAAAATAGTGTCCGCCGCTTACCTCACAAAGGCCGCCGCGGAGCCGGGCGCCGTGAAGACCGGCTCGGGGTTGATCTATCGCGAAATGCGGCCAGGCACCGGGGCGTCTCCCAAAGCAACCGACACCGTGAAGGTCAATTACCGCGGCACGCTGACCAACGGCACCGAGTTCGACAGCTCTTACAAACGGAACATGCCCGCCGAGTTTCCGCTCAATGGCGTGATTAAGTGCTGGACGGAGGGCGTGCAGAAGATGAGAGTCGGCGGGAAATCCACGCTGGTCTGTCCGTCGGACCTGGCTTACGGAGATCAGGGACGCCCTTCGATCCCCGGCGGGGCAACGCTGATCTTCGAAGTCGAGCTGCTGGAAGTCAGCGGCGCCGGCGCGGAACCGCCGAAGTAGATTCAAAGGAACACCCGGAGCCTGTAATCCGTAATCCTTCCCGGAGGTTGTGATGTACTGCGTTCGATGCGGCGCCGCGCTGCAACCCGGGCAGAGCTTTTGTCCGTCTTGTGGCAAAGCAACCGGGAGCGTGCCCTTGATGCCGGTACAGAGCCGATTGGCGGGCCATATGCGCCTGCTCGCCATTCTCTGGTTCGCGGTCTCGGCATTTCGCATGATTCCCGGCATCGCCATCCTGACGATGTTCGGGTCTGACGCCCGATTCCTGCCTCCCGGCGTTCCAGCATTTGTAACCCCGATCATTCAGATTGTGGGTTATGTGTTTATAGGCGCCGCGGGAGCCGGACTGATTGCCGGTTGGGGCTTGCTGGACCGTCAACCATGGGCGCGCACGCTGGCGATCGTGCTGGGCGCCTTCAGCCTTCTTGACATGCCATTCGGGACCGCGCTCGGCATCTATACGCTGTGGGTGTTGCTGCCCGCGCAATCGGAAGAGGAATTCAGGCAGATTTCAAACGCTCAATAATCAGCCTCCGGCGCTGGCGGGCTACCGCACTTTTGTAACAGTCCGGTATGCCTCTCCGAGCACGAAGCCGGCGGCCGGTAGCTGCACCGGAGGGTAGAGACCGGTTTCCTTCACTCGCGCCAGCCATTCCGTCCAGAAGTCGTGGGTGGATTGCCCGACGACGAGAGCAGCGATCTCGAAATCGCAGCCGGCGTCCTGAGGGCCGCCGTATGCGACAGTAACTCTCCATCGGTTACGGTCTGCCGGCAAGGTCCCTTCGCCCTGGGGCCACCAACCGTCAAAATCCTTGCGGTGGACCAGAACCCAGAGGTACGAATCAGCCGGCAGCAAGGCGGACCCTTCAGCTACGCCGCCTTCCGTTACCGGCGTCCCGTGATCAGGAGCAACGATGTGAACGGAGCAACGAGAGAGCCCGCGTGCCATGCGACGCTTGAGCCGCGTGAGGTTCCGCCGTATCGGCGTTGCCAAAACGCCTGCGATCCTGTCCTTCCACGTGTAACGCAGGAGCGCTCTGGCGTTATAGTTCTGTCGCCACCAGCCGTCCCTGTAAGCATCGAATGTCGGCGCATTCGTGCGAGTGAAGAACGCGGTCGTTTGAACCACCTCTTCCAGTTTGAACATCGCGTCCCGCCGCAGAAACCTGAAGAGGTTGTGAACCGTGGGAATATGAATGTCGTCAAGGATCAACAGCGCGCCGGTCTCGAGGTGCGGGTAGAGGAAGTAATACTCAAGGTCCGGGAACGGGTAGCCGTGTGGTCCGTCAATAAGAACAAGTTGCAGCTTCTCCGTGAAGTGGTGCCGCGGCAAGGTAGCCTGCGTTGGGCCCTCGATGAACGTTACCGCGTTCGAGCGTAATAATGCCGACTGCCGAACATTGGTTACGCTGCCGCTGCCGCCGTCCAGGGCAAAGACCGTATGGTGCTCACTCAAGTGAGAAAACAACAGCGTGCTGGCGCCGGAACCCGTTTCGACTGAGTTAACGATTTGCCGTTCTTGCGCCGCACGCGCAATGGCTTCAAACGTCCGCGCCGAGAAAGTACCCGCGTTGTGCAGGCTGGGGGCCACCTCAGCGATACGCCGGCGGATATCGTCAAAGGAAATGTCCAAGCTTCTCCGGTTTTCGGAAGCAGCCCCTTAATACCCCAGCTTCAGCGTCCCCTGCTCCGAGCCGTTCACCGTCCCCTTAGTCAGCCATTCAAGCGAGGCGCGAAACAGGAGCAGGTGATTTTTCTCCCACATGGCGTTGTGCGAAGAACACGCAAGGTCCACTAAGACCTTCTGGCTGGAACCGAGATCCTGATACAGGTTCCGCACTCTCTCGGGCGGCACCTGCTTGTCGTGCGCGCCGGTGACCATCAATACCGGAGTCTTCATTTTCGCCACCACTGCGCCGTTCCATCCCCATGAGGTCACCTGCGGGGCGCGCCGCACACCGGTTCCCCAAGTCGCGCCGACTGGGTCCGAATCGAGCATGGACGACCACACTGCCTGGCTTACGGCCGGGTCATACTGGTCCGGACAGCCGACCTGGCGGTCCCAGTTCGCGGTGAACTCGTCGTGCGATTGCGTTGTCATCGCCGCGCCATTAGCCGGGACCTGCGCGGGGGGCTGGGCAGCCGAATCACGATTGTAGGCCGGGGCGAGCAGAACCAGCTTCCGCACTTTCTCCGGATGCTGCGCGGCGTATCCCGCGGCGCGCGGACCGCCCAGCGACCATGCCACCATCCCGACCCGCTCCACATGCCGCAGCGCGAGTAAGTGATCGACAACCGATCCGATGTCGTTCCAGTCGGACGCAAGAGTCGTCATCTGCTGCCCGTAGGTCGCGGCGCACGGCGCGGAGATCAGGCTCGGGACTAAGGTTAGTTGCTGTTCGCGCGAGAGATTGCACGGGTCGTTCATGGCGGCCGGACGCGTCGAGCGGCCATAGCCCGTCATATCCATGGAGAACACGTCGAAGCCCGCGCGGGCCAGATAACCCATCCAACTGTAGTCCTGGTAAGGAACGTCGAAGGCGACCTCGGCCGGTGTGCCCGCGCCATGAACGAACAGAACCACGCGGTCCGCGGATCCTGCATCGCGCAGAGCCGTGCCGGCGCGCACCACCTCGCGCACATAGATCTGGGTGGTTTGGCCCGCGATGGCGGGTACCGCGGAATGGACTCGAACATAGTGATCCACGCTGAGCAGGCGCTGGCCGTCGTCACCGTAAGATGCCGCCGCCAGAAAAACAACCGCAATGATCAGCCCGAGTAAACGCATTTTGCCTCCTGTCCGCAGAGCGGGACTGCCAGTCCTGCTGAGGTCCCCGTAAAGGGGGCCTGTCAGCGCGCAGATTGCCAATCTGCCCCACATGCCTAAACGTCGTATTCCGGGGGCACGATGCCCTTGTTTCGCATGTACATTTCGGCGTAGCCGCGTGTATGCGCAGTATGGATCATCGCCCCGTAAAGCAGATCGAGGCCGGTCATCGACGGGCCTCGTCCGGCGCCGAAGTCTTTGGTCAGATCCGCCGTCGTGAGTTGTCCCACCACGCCGATGGCCCAATCGAAGGTTTCGGTGAGATACTTCATGGTGGTTGCCTTGCTTGTATCTTTCGGCATCGCGGGCGGGCGCCCTTTGCCGAGCGTTCCCAAATAGAATCCTTCCGCCTGTGCCAGATGCTGCAGTTCGCCGCCGAAAGCGCGGGCGTCGGCGAACGGCTTATAACCGTAGTTCTCGGCGGGCATGGTTTCCGCGACCTTCAACGTGAAGTCTTTCGACTTGCGCCAGTGGCTGGTGAAGATTTCAATTTCCTTGTCTTTGCCATCGGCGGCGCCGGCTATGCTCACTGTGGCGGCCGCTCCCGCGGCCACTCCTGAAACGACGGCGGTGATTGCTTTGCGACGATTCATCCATTTGCTCCGTGAACTATTGTAGTGGCTTTCTGGAATACAATACCAACATGAAACTGACGACATTAGCAGTCCTCGCAGCCGCGACTTTTTCGGGCAGCGCTTTCGCGCAGCTCCCCCCTTCAAAGATACTCACAGTGGATGTGGCCCATGCGATCGCCCAGGAAGCGATGGCCAAGTGCCGCGCCGACGGCTACAAAGTCACCGTGCTGGTTGTCGATGCTCTCAATGCGCCTAAGGCAATGTTGCGTGACGACGGCGCGACCGCTTCCACCACCGAGGTCGCCAAAATGAAGGCCACCGCCACGATGCTGTACAACAGGCCGTCAGGGCCCGCCCAACCTCCCGCGCCTGGCACTCCTGCTCCGCCCGCCACCATCCCGGGCACGATTAACGCGCAGGGCGGGGTACCGATCAAGGTCGGGGATGCGACCATCGGCGCCGTTGCTGTCAGTGGCGCTCCGGGCGGAGATAAGGATGCGGCCTGTGCGAATGCGGCGCTGGCGAAGCTTGCGGACAGGTTGAAGTAGCGTGCGGAGCCTGTTCGCCGTTGTGCTCGCTTGCTGCCTGCTTACGGCAGCCGAGAACAACAAGCCACTGGTATTGGCGGATCAGGGAAGCTTCTTCGTTGGCGGCGAGACGAAGAGTTCCAATCTCCCCAACGCGGCTCCCAACACGCCGCCTTCCGATGTCACCGTCAACCAGATGTACGTGCAGTACCAGAAGCCCGTGGCGGGCGGCCAGCACGCGCCGGTCGTGATGGTGCACGGATGCTGTCTCAGCAGCAAGACTTGGGAGACTACGCCGGATGGCCGCATGGGCTGGAGCGAGTATTTCGTGCGTAAGAACCGTTCCGTGTATCTGGCGGATCAGGTCTCGCGCGCCCGCTCGGGTTTTGATGCCACGATTATCAATGCGGTGAAAGCGGGAGCCGCGCCGCCCAGCCAGCTCCCGAATGTCCTGATGGCCAGCCATCAGACTTCCTGGACCTTGTTCCGCTTCGGACCGACTTTCGACACCGCATTTCCAGATGAACAGTTTCCCGTCGCAGCCTCCGACGAACTCTACAAGCAAATGATTCCGGACGTCAACGCGCTGCTTCCCACTCCAAACCCCACTTGGAAGAACATGGCGGCGCTCGGAGTTCAGTTACACGGCGCTGTGCTGATCGGCCATTCCGAGTCCGGCTTCTACCCCGAAGAGGCCGCGCTGATCGATCCCACCGGCGTCAAGGGCATCGTCTCCATCGAGATGGCATGCACCACCACGATGACTCCGCAGCAACTTGCGACAATGGCGAAGATTCCAATCCTGGTCATGTTCGGCGACCATCTGGGGGACGTGCAGGGGCGCTTTGGCTCGATTTGGACGACCAATTTCGATACCTGCCAAAAGTTCGTTCAACAGGTGACGGCCGCCGGAGGAGATGCGCAATTGATGCATCTGCCGAAACTCGGCATCAAAGGCAACAGCCACATGCTGATGCAGGATAAGAACAACCTGCAGCTGGCCGACCTCATACTGGCGTGGATCGATCAGCGCGTTGAAGGCAAGAAAACAGGCCATCGCTAAGCGGGCAGACAGCCCAAAACGAGTGCACTTTGTGGGGCGGCTCCCCTGGAGCCGCGCCGGGCGGGCCCTCGCCTGGCTCTTGTGGAATCGACAAATTCGCGGAAGCCGACGAGGGCGTCGGCTGCGGGACAGGGGTCCCGCCCCACAAATTCAGCCTGCCGATTCTTCTTAAGCATTGCTAAGGGACGATGTAGCCGGAGCGGGCGCGGATTCTTACATTAGGAAGGCGCTTCGCCGCTTCAGGCGTCAGTTCTGCCTGCAACTTGCGCTCAGCGCCCGGACTGGCGGCCGGCAATGCGTAATACATGCTGTAACCGCTGCGGAGATAGTGGACCGAATCGCGGAATGCCTCGCCCGGATTGACCGCCACGATTGTGACCCCGCCCGTCATATCGACGATTCCGCTAGCGCCGCTCTGATTGCGGTCGAGAATCAATTCGCTCAAAACCGCATCGGCGTTCCAGAGGTCATGCACGACCGTCGCCTCGTTCGGTTCACGCGAGCCCGGCTTGTCGGTAATGACGAGAACGGCTCGCTTCCGGCGCGTCTTGGGTTCACTGCGAAATAGGCGCGCCGCATCGTCCGCCGCCAGCCCCAACCGCGACGCGCCGGTGAATTTCAGTTTGAGCACCTGGATCAGAATGGCTTCGTTGACCGCCTGCAGATTGTCGGTCAATGGCAGAATCCCGGTGCTGATGCCGCTGAACGCTCTCACGGAGACTCGGTCTCCCTTGCGCAGTTCGTTGAAACCCAGTTCGGTGGCCCGCACTATGCTGAGGAGCTTGCCGCGCATGCTTCCGCCCGTGTCGAAGAGCAGGATCAGGTCCAGAGGTTCTTCTTCGAAGCTGAAGTTCACCAGCGGCTGCGCGACGCCATCGTCCAGCACGCGGAAATCGTCTTTGGTCAAACCAGCCACAACGTGTCCGCCGGCGTCAATGGCTTCGGCATCCACGCGCACGAGAGACACGCCGGAGCGGAATACGGCGCCATCCTGCGGGAGTGCGATGACGGCGCAGAGCAGCAGCAGGGAAAGCTTCATGCCGCAAGAACTTTTCCTTTTGTCTCCGGCAGCAGAAACGCCGCCACGGCCATGGTTGCATAGGCGATCCCGGCGAAGACCCCGATGGCTTCGCCCAGAGGCATCCTGGCGGAAAGAAAGCCGACCAGCGTCGGGAACAAAGCGCCCACCGCGCGACCCACATTGTAGGTAAAACCCTGGCCGATGCCGCGCACGCGCGTGGGGAAATTTTCCGTGTAAAACGCCCCCATCCCGCTGAATACGCCCGACGAAAAGAAACCCAGCGGAAAGCCCAGCACGAGCATCGCGGAATTGCCGAAAGGAATCATCGTGTAAGTAACCACGATCATGCACGCGCCCAGCGCAAATACCAGGAAACCCAAACGCCGCCCGATGCGGTCCGAGAGAAAACCGCTGGCGAGATAGCCCACGAACGAGCCGACGATCAACACGGCGAGATAGCCCGCCGAATCCAGCACCGAGAGTTTTCGCTCCGTGCGCAGGAATGTCGGCAGCCATGTGGTCACCGCGGAGTATCCGCCCTGGGCTCCGGTGCCCAGTAAACCGCCGATCACGGTGACTTTTAACAAGGGCGGGCGGAAAATTTCCAGCCAGGAGGGGCGATCGCCGGTCGCGGCAATCTTCGCCTTCGATGCCAGATAGACCTGCGGCTCCTCGACGCAGCGCCGGACATAGAAAACCATCAGTGCCGGCAGCAGCCCCACCATGAACAGCGCCCGCCATGCGATCTGTGGAGGGAATACGGAAAAAAAGACGGCATAGAGGAGCGCCGCGACGCCCCATCCGACGGCCCAGCCGGCCTGCATGATTCCCAGCGCCTTGCCGCGATGCTGCGGTCGTATTACTTCACCCAGCAGCACGGCGCCCGCGGCCCATTCGCCACCGAAGCCGAAGCCCAACAGCGCACGCGCCGCGAATAACTGAGCGTAGTTTTGCGCGAGACCCGACAGGAACGTGAAAACGGCGAAACACAGAATGGCAATCTGCAGCGTGAGCACGCGGCCGAAGCGATCGGCAAACCATCCCGCGACCCATCCGCCGACGGCGGATACCAGAAGCGCAGCCGTCCCCAGCACACCGGCCTCTCCGCGCGTAAGTCCCCAAACCGCGATGAGCGCGGGGATGACGAAACTATAGAGTTGAACGTTCATCGCGTCGAGGGCCCAGCCCCCGACGCAGGCCGTGAAGACGCGCCGCTCGGCCGTGGTGAGCTCGGCCAACCAGCTCAGCGCGCCTTTTTCCTGTTGGGCGATCACGCGCGCATTTCCATAAACCATCGCATCGCTTCGGATGCCACGGCCGGCGGCAGTTCGTGTTTGCCTTCGAACTCGCGATAGGTAACGCGGTAGCCTTCCTGCTTCAATTGCGGCACGATGCGGCGGCTGCATTCGTCGATCGGCAGGACCTGATCCACGGTGCCGTGCGAGATGAAGACCGGAGGCTTGCCGGCCCGTTCCAGATCCACCACAAATCCCGGTGAGAAGCCCAGCACGGCGCTGAACAAATCTCCGTTGGCCAGGCCAAGCGAGAGCGAACAGGAAGCTCCGTCCGAGAAGCCGGCCATCGCGATACGCGCCGGGTCGATCTTCCGCAGCTCGAATGTCCGGGCCAGCGAACGGTTGATAAACTTCGCGTCCGGACCGCCGGGTCCGGTGATAATGTCCCAAGTTCCCCGAGCCGTCGCAGGGGCGAGAAGCAAAAAACCGTGCTCGTCGGAAAGCGTCCGCAGCAGTTCGATTCCGCGATTGGCGTCCCGCGAGGCCCCGTGCAGCGATAAAACCAGCGGCGCTTTATCGAACTTCGCCGACGCCTCCGGGACGTAGAGCAACGCATCGCGCTCCGTTCGAAAGCCGAGCGGATGCAGCCCGGGCGAAATCGGAGCTGGAGTGTTCGCGCCCGGTCGCGCGGGCAGGCGGTTGGGCGGCGCTTGGGCATTGAGAGGAGGAAGCAAACTCGACAGGGTAAGACCACCGGTTAAAGCGTTAAATTCTCGTCGGCGCATGTCGAATCCTCCGGGAACGATTATGCCAAAGTCCGCGCCGGAGTAGCAGAGCGGGACTGCCAGTCCCGCGCAGGATGCCAACCTGTTTGAATGTATAAGTATGGAGCGGTCGGGTTCCCCTGAAGGGTACAATGCCGAGACCGGTTTTTGCGAACCGGCTCAGAAACCTCGTTCAGGAGAACCCCATGAATATCAATCACTATATCGGATTGGACGTTCACAAGAAAAGTGTCAGCTGC
>Ga0181521_10008074_pt1 | contig 10910 bp, 10 predicted proteins | sample PEATcosm2014_Bin_32_FD_119764 | JGI IMG/M metagenome (GOLD analysis project Ga0181521, IMG submission 119764) | Peatland microbial communities from MTU Mesocosm Facility, Houghton, MI, USA - PEATcosm2014_Bin02_60_metaG | ecosystem: Environmental > Terrestrial > Soil > Wetlands > Peat | place... | reverse complement strand
CCGGAAATGCTCGTGAAGGTTTCCGGACGCGAAGTGGAATACCGGCCCATCGCCGGAACGCGCCCCAGGGGAAAGACGGAGGATGAGGACAAGCGGCTGGAGGAAGAACTGCGCGGCGACCAAAAGGAGCGCGCCGAGCACATCATGCTTGTGGACCTGGGCCGCAACGACATCGGGCGCGTGTGCGAGTTCTCGACCGTGCGCCCGCAGGAAGTCATGTTCGTCGAGCGCTATTCCCACGTGATGCACTTGGTCTCATCCATTCGCGGCCGGCTCCGCCCGGATGCGGATAGCTACGCCGCGCTGGCAGCCTGTTTTCCCGCCGGCACGCTCACTGGCGCGCCCAAGGTGCGCGCCATGGAAATCATAGACGAGCTCGAACCCACCCGCCGCGGCCTCTACGGCGGCGCGGTGCTCTACCTCGACTTTTCCGGCAATCTCAACTCCTGCATCGTCATCCGCACCGTGCTCATTAAGGGTAAGCGCGCATACCTACAGGCTGGGGCCGGAATCGTTGCGGACTCCGTTCCCGCCCGTGAGCACCAGGAATGCCTCGATAAAGCCAAGGCCATCCTCAAAGCTTTCCAAATCGGCGAAAGGGGTTTGTAGGGGCAGGCCCATCGACCACCTACTAACTACCTTTCCTTTCAACAACATTCCCGCTTCTAAGGGCTAAGTGCCTTTGTTTTCATAGACATTCCCGCTTCTCCCCCGCCCGTGGAAAGCCGACCCTTTGTTTTCATAGACATTCCCGCCTCGATCCGTCAAAAAAACAATCCTTTTTCAGGGTTGGTAGGCTTTCTTGAGCCGCAGGACAGGTCGAGCGAGTGATGCTGGCACGCACCGGCGGCGGGCAGGCCTTCGTCCCCCAGCCCCCAGCCCCTGTTCTTAATTCCCCACCCACCACCTGCCACATGCTAACTACCTGTCTTTTCAACAGCATTCCCGTTTTTAAGGGCTAAGTGCCTTTGTTTTCATAGACATTCCAGCTTCGCCGCCACTCTTTCCACAGCGGTCCTTTGTTTTCAATAACATTCCCGCGTTGTTCGTTCACTTTTTAAAGTTACTAGTTCTTTCTTTCCCTGTCGGCGGTGACATCTTGTCCAGGGCCTGCCATGCCTGCCAGGAGCCCTCTCCATCCCGCCTCCCTCAAATGCAGTCGACAATCGGCAGTGAGCAGTAGGCAGACGGCAGGCGTAGCGCAGGTCCCGTCCCGCCCTGCGGGAGACCTGCGGCCCTTCAGAGGCAGAAGGCAGTCCGCAGTGGCAAGGCCTACGAAGGCACCTCACATCCATAGGTCACAATTCACAGTTCAGCACTCACCATTCACCATTCAGCATTCAGCATTGCCTCAGCCCCACCTACTATCCTAGCCTATCATCTGCCGCGTGTCAAGAGACGCAAAGTCGTCCCCCATTCGCGGATAAGGTTGGCGGAAACCTCTTCAGAAACTAGGCGAAAGTCCTTTGGAAAGCCATTCACAGCGAATTTCTCTGTGCGATGTTGCCCAGCACGGTAGCACTGGGCTTAATCGTTCTCCTTTGAGTGGCCAGATCCACCGCAACAATACCGTACCTCGGCTCGAAACCGGACATCCACTCGAAGTTGTCGAGCAGCGACCAGGCCACATAGCCGCGGACATCCACGCCGTCGTCAATGGCGCGCTTCAGGCCGGTGAGCGCGCGTTGAAAATATTCCACGCGCCGGGTGTCATCGGTGGTGGAGATTCCGTTCTCCGTGACAATGATGGGCACACCCGTTTCCTTACTCGCATAGCGAACCACATGCTCAACGCATTCCGGGTAAAACTCCCAGCCTGCCTGCGTAGTCTCGGCGTCTTTCGGGGGAGGTAAGTCCTTCTTTCCCACTAGAGCTCGTGAATACGTTTGCACCCCCAGGTAGTCGTTTTGTTTTGCAACTTCCAGCCACGGACCGTACACGTCAGCCCGCTTCTCGGCCACATGACTGTCTGTGGGCGCCGCCTGATCGTCCATGATCGCGAGATTGAACCCCACTGGCATGTCGCTCCGCACCGATTTCATCGCGGCTTTGCCCTTGTGGTGCGCCGCCAGCAGACCATCGCGGATCTTCTTCCCGTCCCCCAGAAAGAAATCTGCGAACTCAGGCGCGTTGAGCTGCTTGCGCACTTTAGTCCAATTATACTGGAACATATCGGTCATACTCGTTCCCGGCTTGCCTGGCAAATTAATCCAGCTCAGCAATTGGGGAACGTCCGGCTCATTGAAGGTTGACGCATAACCCACGAGGTCTCCCAGGTGCTTAGTTGCTTTTTCACAGAAGCGCGCGTAAAGATCGGCCGCCGCAGGATTCTGCCATGCACCCTTGTAGGCAAACCAGCGTGGGATGGAGAAGTGAGAATAAGTGAGCAGCGTCGTCAAATGGTGCTCGCGGCAAGTGACCAGCACGCGCCGGTAATGTCGCAACTCGGCGTTGGAAAAGAATCCCTCTTCCGGTTCAATGCGTGACCACTCGAGCGAAAAACGATAAGAGTTGAACCCAAGATCGGCCAACATGCTTATATCTTGTGGATAGAGATGGTAGTGATCGCAGGCGTCGCCGGAGGGTTCTTTGAACATGCTCTCGGGTAAGTGTTCTACCGTCCAAAGGTCGCTGTTGGTATTGTTGCCCTCTACTTGGTGTCCTGCTGTCGCGCAACCCCACAGGAACTTATCGGGGAAAGTTTTGGTCTTATCTGCAAGGCCGGAGGCAGCCGCCGCTGGCGGTTTTTCGCTGTCGCCTGCTTGTGCGAAGGATCTGCTTCCAATCATCCCTGCCACTGCAGCCACAGAGGCGCCTTGCAATAGGGTGCGCCGGGTTATGGGTTGCGATGTCGATTCAGTAAGTGTCCGTTGTGCTTCTTTCATGTGTACCTCTCCCTCCTAAGGATTTCCAACAAACCTCTCCAGAAACTCGCCGGAGGGTCAGCAAGGGATACCCCGCCCTCACCCTCACTTTGATTACGTCACCTGGGCGGTCTTGCGGTCCTAAGATCGGCACCGTGCGATGACCAGTGTGATGTCATCTGCCTGTTCGCCATCACTGAACTTTTGCACTGTTGCCACGATTGCTTCGAGCAGAGTGGAGACAGGCAGGTGGCGCTGAAGGCGCAGAGTCTCAGCAAGGCGGCACTCGCCAAACTCTTCCCCTTCGGCGGTCGCTGCCTCCGTGACCCCGTCGGAGTAGACCACCAGCGTGTCACCCGGAGTCAAGCTAACTTCCTCAACGGAACACTCCCAGTTGTCGAACAGTCCCAGCACGGTCGCCGTGGCGGTGAGACGTTCTATCGTGTCATTGCTTCGCAACAGCATCGGTGGACAATGACCGCAATTGACATAGCGCAGCCGGCGACCCGAGTCTTCGTAGTCTGCGAAGAAGAGGGTGGCGTAACTGGCTTCGGCGGTATTCTCATAGAGAAGATGGTTCACTGACCTGAGCAGTCCCGGCAGGTCACTCAAAGCCACCGCGTATTGGCTGCGCAAGTTGGCCTGCAAGTTGGCCATGAGCATTGCGCCGGAGATGCCCTTGCCGGCAATGTCCGCCAGGACCATACCGACTCGTCCCGGACCCAGGTCGAGGAAGTCGAAATAGTCGCCCCCCACTTCCCGTGCCTGTGTGCACGTGCCGCTATATTCCAGGGTCGCGAGCGGGGGCAGCTTTTGTGGGAACAGCCTGGCCTGAACCTGCCGGGCAAACTCCATTTCCTGTGCCGTGCGCCGCTCAGCCTCGATTCGCTCGGCGATCTGCTCACCCAGGCGAATGCTCTCCAGCGCGACGCCCGCCTGGCTGGCCACCGAAGCCAGCAAGTATTTGTCTTCTCTCGAATAGGGCTCCTCCGAGAGGCGGGGGCCCAGTACCAGCAAACCTACGAGCCGGCTATCACGTCCCAACATGGGCACCAGGCAATCGGGCCGAAGCGCCAATAGAAAAGGTAGATTGCTCAGGCTCTCCTCGGAAACCTCCCAAGGCCGGCCCTTTCGCGCCAGATCCGCCAAAAATGGCTGCGTGGCAGAAATAGTTTGCCATGCAGGCGGGACATCGCCACGCACAGCGCAAAGTCGATTCTCACGCGTTTCGAGATAGACCGCAAAAGAACTGGGTTGAAGGGCCTTGATCAAATGGTGCTCCAGCAATTCCGCCAGCTCTTTTCGGTCAGTCGCGGTTCGGGTCTTCTCGGCCAAGTCCTGCAGGATCACGCGAGCGTCGTAGGCATTATGGAAGAAGGCCCGGTCGATCCTCCCGCCCACACCTTTATGCACCTGCGCTCCCGTCCAAAGCAGGAGTGTGCCGAAGCCGGTCCCCAAGGCTATACCTCCCGGTACAGCGGCCCCTGTTAGCGGTTCCAGATAATGAGCAAAAGCCAGGGCGAAAACCAACGTCACACCGACACTCACGAGAGCCAGCAAAATCGTAAAACCCCTTTGCACAAGCAGGTAACGAGCGCTCCTCCTGAGCAGGACCGGGATCTCGAGCACCCGGTGCTTCACGACGGCGTAGGCAAAGGATATGGGAAAAAGAAACACCAAAATCACGAACGCAACACCGAGCAAGAAGGGCGTGTGAAATCCGAAGAAGTCATCGGCTCCACGTTGCAGCACCACCGGTACGACGCCCACCAGCGTCCCCCAAAGAATCACTCGCATCTTGCGGCGCGCCTCGGCGGTGGTGGTGCTGAAGGCATTCCAGGTAAGCGAGACCAAGCCCAAGGCGACAAACCCATAGAGGAAGGACAATCGAATAATGTCGGCGGCATGTTCCCCTACCAGCCTGAGCAGTACCGCGGGAGCGTGTGGATCGCCCACCCTCAGGTTGGCCAGCGCCAGGGAAGCTCCAGTCGCCAGGCCCACCCATTTCAACCACGAAGCTCGACGATCGAGCGGCGACCGCGCCGGGAACACCGCGAAGAAGAAGTAGAACAGCGCCCCAATTGAACTGTCGAAAATCGCCCGGTAGGCCATCGCGAACGGGCGCAAGGATGGCCCCAGGCCGGCGAACCCATCGGGAAAGGAGGGTACTGCGATGAAGCCAGCGAACATCAAAGCCAGGAGCCAGGCGTTTGGGTCTTCCAGGCGAAGAAACAGGACTGCCAAGCCGACCACTAGGAATGCGACGGGGAACGTGTCGATGACGTCCTCGCCCAGGTGCTGCGTTATCCCTCCCTCCTTCCAGCCGAGGTGACCGGCCCGCCGAAATACAGCCTTGACGACGAATGGGGCAGAGACGCTGGCGCGCGCGATTGTCAGCTCGACGGTGTCGCCGGGCCGGCGCCTCTCCCAGACATCACTGAGCGAGTAAGCGTCCTCGATCTGCCGCCCGTCGATCCTCAGAATCCGATCTCCCGGCCTTAACCCAGCTCTTTCCGCCGGGCTGCCACTCACGATGCTCCTGATAAGCTCGCAGTGTTCGGATGCAACGTACTCGTTATCAAAACCTAATTCCAAGCCGCTCTGCCAGTGGGTGGCGGTGCCGTACATCCAAAGGCCGCTGTACAGGATTGTGGCGGCGGCAAAAAACATCGCCAACGTCACCAGCAGCAGTTTCGGGAGTTTGGGGAACTTGCGCATAGTCTTCAGGCTCAGCGCCAGGGAGCCTATCCTGGCGAACACCCGCACGAAGCTTAACCTGAATCCTGCGTCAGGAGCAACTTGCGAACGGCACAAAACGTGGCGGAAAGCGTCCGGAATGGCGAGGCAGCCCATCAAGGGCCTATCCGTGGGGCCTTGGCGCGAGCGAGAACAACCTTCGAAAAGCCCGCCGCGGCGGGAGTCCCGCAAGGCGGGACGCCAGCCTCAAGGCGGAGCACAACCTGCCCTACGCGGATTGCTTCGCCGCCGCCCTCGCCCAAGTAGCGCCGACCTTTAGGTCGGCACGTGCTGAGCTAAAGCTCAGCGCTTATTGACGAGTGACAAGGATTTCGAGGGCGTGGGGACTGCCCTCAAAATTCCTCGGGTCTGAGGTTGCAGGTCCTCTGTAGCGGCGCTCGGCGCCTGCCCTGCCTTGCGGTTCGTTTGACATAACCAGGCGTCGCCTCTACACTGGCATCAGGGGGAAATCGCCGAGTCCGCCGGGAGAATTGGCCATGCCTATCCAACTGAAGCCCGAACAGGAACAGCGCATTGCGGAAGCGTTACGCTCCGGCGCTTATCAAAGCCCCGACGACGTGATCGACCGGGCGCTCGAGGTGCTGCACGAGCGGGATGAATGGTTAATGGCCAATCGCGAAACGGTGGATGCCAAGGTCCGCAGGGGAATCGAGGAACTTAATCGGGGTGAAGGGATTCCCGAGGACGACCTGGACGCGCACCTTGAACGACTGAAAGCTCAACCGGAATGACACGGCGATGTGTCCTGGCTCCGCAGGCAGCCCGCGACTTGGTACAAATCTGGCGTTACGTAAAGCGGGAAGTCGGCAGGGAAGCAGCCGACCGGGTTGAATCTGTCATTCGAGCCAAGTGTGTCTTCCTGGCCAGCTTTCCCGTCGCGGGCCACTGGCGGCACGATTTGACCTCCGCAGATGTGCGGTTCTTTTCTGTGTACTCGCGCGCTTGCCAGAATAGTGTCTCTGAGTCATAATAAAGAATGGTAGACGATGTTACAGAAGGGTAGAGACGCCATGAGCCTGAATGTCAAAGACCCGGAAGCCCACCGTCTGGCCCAAGCCATTGCCGAGGCCACCGGCGAGACCCTGACCCGTGCCGTCACTGAAGCTCTACGGGAACGCTACGAACGCCTCCGGGTCCGCCGAGGCAAGGCCTCCGTCGAGGAACTTCTCGCTATCGCCAAGCGAGCCTCTGCCCAGGTCAAGGGTCCCTATCTCGACCACGCCGAATTCCTCTATGACGAACGTGGTCTTCCCCAATGATCCTGGACACTTCGGCACTTGCCGCCATTTTTTTCGGAGAACCCGAGGCCACCCTCTACACCCAACTAATCCACGGTGCCGACCGCTGCCTGATGAGTGCCGCAAACTTCGTCGAGCTCTCGATCGTCATTGAAGGTCAGATTGGGCCGGACGCTGGCCGCCAATGCGATGCTTTTTTCCGCAGAGCTGAAATCGTCATCGAACCTGTCACCGTCGAGCAGGCGCACTTGGCGCGGCAGGCTTTCCTCGACTTCGGCAAGGGCCGCCACGCCGCCGGGCTGAATTTCGGCGATTGCTTCGCTTACGCGCTCGCCAAGATCACCGGAGAGGCTCTCCTCTTCAAAGGAGAGGATTTCAAGAAGACCGACATCACCCCCGCTCTCTAACTGGAAAGTTAACAAGACATGTTGAGAGGTTTGTGATGGCGGCGAATTCGGCAATTGAGTGGACGGAATCCACTTGGAATCCGCTTACGGGGTGCACTAAGGTCAGCCCGGGGTGCAAGCATTGCTATGCAGAGCGGATGGCGCTGCGGCTCCAGGCGATGGGGCAGCGCAATTACGCCAACGGCTTCAACCTGACCCTCCATGAAAACGCGCTGGAGCTGCCCTTGAGGTGGAAGAAGCCCCAGACCATCTTCGTGAACTCCATGAGCGACCTATTCCACAAGGCTGTGCCCGTGGAATTCATCCTCAGAACTTTTGATGTCATGTGCCGGGCGAGATTCCTCGTCGTCCCGATTAGATCGGGACTCCTCGGAATGACAGGCGAGGCGGGTTTTCCAGCATCCTGCTAAGCGGGACGAGTGGCGAGTCCGTGCTGTCACCCTGAGTCCGTTCTTTGGCTGGCGCGGAGCGTTTGCGGTCTGCGTCCGGAGATTGGACTTTTGAGCCCCAAAGGGGCGTCCCGCCCTGCGGGATTAGCCCAGGCCGACGGCCTGGGTCAGGACGCCGGACCTGCTTCAAAGCGCCAGCCCTGAAGGGGCGTGCCACGTGAATCTGCATGGGTCGATCGCTCTTCAAACTGCATCTTCATTTTGTGTTCAGCAGCAAGCGTCGCGGACCCTTGCGCTTGCCACCGCGGCAAGGGCTCCTGAACGCTTATTGGGCCACCTTCCTCACGAATCAGGACTCCCCCGACCGCCAAGATTGGGGGCGCGAGCCACCACGTTCATATTCTGAGTGGCGGGCTTGTTAGCACGCCCTTTCAGGGCTGGGTGTCAGAACTGCCGCCCGGTGGACCCTGGGCGTTGCCCAGGGCTGGGATGGATCGCCCCTTCGGGGCCGGCGAATGTCCAAACTGCTGACGCAGAGCGTTTGCGGTCTGCGAGGGGTTACTTGGGAGAGGCTCGAACGTCAACAAGCGAACGTCATGACCCTTCGCCATTGAGCAGTAGAGAAGACTCGGAAGAGCGGTTTCTTGCGGTAGTTTCAAGCACTGCTGAGTAGTTACTTAACAACCTGCCGTCGGTCAGCCCGTGTGCTCGAAGAAGTTCCATGGCCTGGTGGCAGATCTCGAGGGAAGCTTTCATGAGAAAGGATTTTGCGAGAGACAATATTTTTCCGGAAGCGGCCCCACGGTTGACAAGCTGAGCGCCGGAGCGGATTACCTGACCGGCCACCCATAGTTTGCTACCCAGGTCTGCAACCTTAATTGCACTGGATTGCGAACCCGAAGACAAATCCTCACAACCTTCAGCCTTCTTGATTTGTTCAAGTGCAATCCGGAATGAATCGCTTGCAAGTTGAAAGGCATGATGAGACAGGCCCCAGGGGGAGCCCGCAGATCCGCTTGTCAATCCGGCATCACTCTCCAGGCTCTCCAGCGAAGGTATGAGGTCCTCGCCGCCAAACCCAGGCTCTCCCAGATGCCCGGCAATGGCGAGCCGCAGGATTTCGGAGGCGCCTTCCCCAATGGTTAACAGGCGTAGGTCACGGTAATTCTGCTCGACCTTGTAATCCCTCATGTACCCGTAGCCGCCGAGGAGTTGGATGGCCTCGTCGGCAATGCGCAAGGCAGTCTCCGTAGCAAACACCTTGGCCATGCACGCCTGCACCTTGAAGGGCTTGGATTGATCAGCTAACTGGGCAGCACTACGCACGGCTTGCCACGCCACCCACAAACCTTCTTCCATGCCGGAAAGTTTCGCGCGTGTAAGCTGTTGCTCGAAAAGTGATGCCTTGCCGATCTTTCGCGCCTTCGTGTAGCTGGTCGCCCGCTCGAGCGAGTCGCGGGCAAGACCCAGGGCAAGGGCCGCTACACCAATTCTTCCCCGCAAAAGGACGCGTCGCGTAACCTGTCCAGCGCTTCCAATTGGACCCAGAATAGAGTCCTCAGTAATAAAGACGTCATCAAATTTCACAGCCGCGGTGTCGGTGCGCCACATTCCCATTTTTCCATGGAGCGGCGAGGAGGCGATGCCGTTTTGATTAGCTTGCCTTTCGACAACGCAGCCGGTTGGACCTGCGTCTTGTCCGTCCTGGCCGATGGCCTGCGCTATGACGAGATAGAGATCGGCGTGACATCCGTTCGTGATAAAGGTCTTCTCTCCGCTTAGTATCCAACCTTTCGAAGTTCTTGAGAGCTTTGCTCTCATATCGTTAAAGATGTTACTACCTGCCTGAGGCTCAGTGAGACACCACGCGCCGATTTTCCTACCCGCCGTCAAGTCGGGGAGGTATCTCCGCTTTTGCTCGTCGCTCCCTGCCAGTAAAACATGCGTTGTGGCAAGTGATTCATGAGCAGCAAGCGTGAGGGCCAACGACCCATCATAAGCCGCGATACCCTCGATGACAGGTAGAAACCCTTCCAGCGTTCCACCTTGACCCCCGAATTCGCTAGGGATGGCCGTGCCCAGAAATCCACTCCCGGCAGCTAGCGGAATGAATTTGTCTGGAAACTGCTCCTTGCCTAACTCTCTAAGGTACGGCACAAGCTCGCGCTCACCGAATTCACGTACTGCCTTGGCAAGTAGCAATAGATCGTCGTCCTGAAAAATTTCTGCTAGAAGTCCGCGCGCCCCCATGCGAAGCCTCCCCCATACTTTATTAGAGCATAATGTGGGAGAATTGGTCTAATGGGATGCTGAAAAACGCCTCTGAACCCTGTTATTCCCTGTGCCAATCGGCGTGCGGACCAGCGAAGGAAAGGTGTGGGACACGCTCAGCCCCCACGGGGGACAGGCCCGGAAGCTGCGCAGGACGCGATAAACCTCAGACCAAATGTGGAAACTCGAGACTCCCGCGTAAGCGGGGCCCACGTCGATTCTCCGCCCGGCATCTAGGCTTGCAATGGATTCGTTATGATATTAGAGTGTGCTAGCAACTGTAGGTTTCTGTCAAGAAACGCCTCAGGAAGCTGTCTGATCGGATCTGGGCGGGTCCAGCGCGGCGAAAGCCGTCGCTGCGAAAGGCTAACAGGTAACTGACATGCTCTGGGCTAAAAAGCCACTCAAGGAGGTAGCATGAGCGAGCTGAGCTGTGGGTCGGGTCCACTATTTATGAACCCCGATAGCGAAGCCGCCCGCGCCTTTTTTCGGCAGAAGAACAGGGCACTGACGAACAAGCTGATGTCTGTGCAGGAGGCGGTGACAAGATTCGTGAAGGAGGGCGACTACATCGCCTCCGGAGGCTTTGGGACCAACCGAATCGCTACGGCAATCCTGCATGAGATATTACGACAAAAGAAGCGGAATTTAGGGTTCGCGGGACACACTGCGACGCACGATTTTCAGATCGTGGCCGCAGGGAACATGCACGGGGAGAGGCTTATAGCGCGCCTCGACTTGGCGTACGTTATCGGGCTTGAGGCGCGTGGCCTGTCCCCTCACAGTCGACGGGTAATCGAGAGTGGTGAGATAGAGATTTGTGAATGGACAAACTACGCCTTGGCCTGCCGGTTTCGTGCTGCCGCTGCGGGAATCCCCTTTATTCCCTCTTACACGATGTTGGGAACAGACACTTTCCGTTTCAGTGCTGCCAAGGAGATCGAATGTCCTTTCAGCCACCGCAAACTAGTTGCTCTCCCGGCT
>Ga0181521_10008071_pt1 | contig 10911 bp, 12 predicted proteins | sample PEATcosm2014_Bin_32_FD_119764 | JGI IMG/M metagenome (GOLD analysis project Ga0181521, IMG submission 119764) | Peatland microbial communities from MTU Mesocosm Facility, Houghton, MI, USA - PEATcosm2014_Bin02_60_metaG | ecosystem: Environmental > Terrestrial > Soil > Wetlands > Peat | place... | reverse complement strand
CGATGGGGGTGAAGACCAGCAAGGTATCCACCGTGTGAATTCCGCAATCCCAACGCGTGTTGTCCCGGCTTAGGGAGATCGGCGCCGAAAGATCGCTGCTGGTCGATTGAAGAGCTTCCGTATACTGGTGCAAACACCAACCCGGGAAGCATCATCACTTCCTTACGATTCATCGGTTGTGCCCCCTTCTCCCAATACTTGGATGAATACCGTTCGTGCCAGAGGACCGTCATACTCTACGAAGTAGGCCCGCTGGCGGCTCCCGCGCACCACCTTCCCGTCCTCCACGGGGAAGAGACAGTTCACGCCACCCAGGATGCTCTTGAGGTGGTCGCCGGCATTGAAGCCCAGCCGGCCGTCATAGTCCAGATAGCGGTTATGCCAGTAGCCGTGACTTCCCTCGGGTGGTTGTTTGGGCGCCAGACGTTCCAAGTGAGCCAGCACATCCCGCTCCAGGCATTCGATGCCTTCCGTGACCAGCAAACCCGCAGAGGTGTGGGCGGTCATGGCCCAGGCGAGGCCATCGCGGACACCGCTGCCCGCAACAGCGCTTTCAATCCGGTCCGTGATGTCGATCATCTCCAGATCTTTGCGCGATTGGATCTCAATGCGGGTCAATTTCACAATCATTGGGCCCCTTCCAGCAGCGTGTCGGCATTCACGCGGAAAATCAGGTTGAGACACTCCTCGGAAAACCCCAGGGAATGGATCGCCGCCGCCATGTTCTTGATCTCCACACGCGGATAGTTCGAGCCAAAAACCAGTTGCCGCCGCAACCTTCGCTCAAACACCGTAAGCGGCACCTGGTGCGTCATGGCGAATCGGAGAAAGTCTCGTGGATTGTCGAAGTAGAGGGCCGAGGTGTCCAGGTATAGGTTCGGATACTTCAGCGCGAGCGCCACGGCTTCGACCACCCAGGGCCAGGCGAGGTGCGCCATTATGATTCGCAGCGTTGGAAAGTCCGCCGCCACCGCCTCAAACCGCAAGGGCTGGCCGTATTGCAGCCGGCTGCCGGGTTGCCAGCTCATTCCGGCATGGAAAACGATCGGGATTCCGAGATCGCGCGCGGTTTCGTAAAGGGGGTAGGCAAGCCTGTCGTCGGGGAAAAAACGCTGCATGGGCGGATCGAGTTTGAGGCCGCGCAGCCCAAGGCTCCTGACGGCAAACCTCAGTTGTTCCGCTGCATTCTCTTGCCGGGGGTCGACGCCGGCGAATCCTACGAGCCTCACCGACATTCCGCAAAGCTCGGCGATCTGTTCATTGCTCCATAGGGTGGCGTCAGTGCCCGCGACCGCGCCGATGGGGAGCACCACAGCTTTTTCGAGGCTTGCCGCGTCCAATTCGAGGTGAAAGGTTTCAAGCGGCTGGAAGGTGTTGCCGATGAAGAATGTCTCTCGCGCGGCCTTCGCCAGCGCCGAGTATCGCTCCACCATTTCCCGAACGAGCAAGGGGTGCGTGTGAAAATCAATCCCCGGTCTGCGCATGGATATAGCTTTCCGCTTCTTGACCCGTCGGCTGAGCTGCCGTGCCGCCGACTCCCCGTGTCGATAGCGCGCCACACGCCGTGGCGAAGCGCAGGCAATCTTCCATCTCCCTGTGTCTGAGCCAGGCATGGAGGAAGCCCGCGACGAAGGAATCGCCCGCTCCCGTTGTGTCCACCACATCAATCGGGAAGGCGCCAACCCGGATCAGTCTTCCCTCGTGACGCGTGATGCATCCCTGGGATCCCAGTTTGCCGATCACGGTCATGTGGCCGTTGTCGAGCGCGTCGAGCCCCTCTACCACGTCGCGGCAACCGGTGATGGCCTGGATTTCCGATTCGTTTGGGAGGAATACGTCGACCTCCGTGAGTATGTCGATGACATCGCGCGACCACTTTTCCGTCGGATCCCAACCTGTATCCAATGAAGTGGTCAGCCCACCTCTCCGCGCGGCGCCGAACAACTCGCGGAGGCCGCTACGCAGCCCATTCTGCCGAAAATAGGCTGACACATGAAAATGCCGGTACGAGGCGAAGATCCCCTCCGGCAGGTCTTCGGGTGTAAGCGATGCGATCGCTCCAAGGTAAGTGATCAGAGCACGATCGCGGGAGGACGTGACCGAAACGGTTAGTCCGGTCTTCAAATCGGTCCTGCGATTCACGAGCGAAATGTCGATGCCCTCGCGCTCCAACGTTGCCAGGCAGTAGTCCCCATAAATATCCGCGCCGACGTTAGCAGCAAACGTGACGGAGTTCCCGAGCCGCGCCAGCCCGACGGCGCAGATGGCGGAGGAACTTCCCAGCGTCAGTTGAAGATCCTCTACCAGGACTTCCTTCCCCGGCGCCGGAAAGAACTCATAATCCCGCAGGATCAGGTCAGGATTCAGCTCACCAGCTATCAGGATCTTCATTTCCTATTCCTCGGGACGATGAATTCCGAACTCTCCCACCACCCGGCTAATGATCCCGTTGATGGAAGGGGAGTCCGGCTGCAGGCCTTCCGTGCGACAGCGATGGAAGCCCAGAATCTGGGCAATCATCACATCCAGAAGGGCCAACTCACCATCTGAGGCCTGGTTCGGGAGCATATACGGAATGACGAGATCCCGGTCGTGAGACAGTCCTTCGGCCGGGTTCCCAACCCCAGCGAACAGTTTCCGGGCGCCGAGGCGCTTGGAGTTCAACTCAGAAATGAGATCGTTCTGGTATCGTCTGATCAGCGGATCGGCGGAGAGAAAGCAAACTACCAGAGTCCGTTCATTGATGAAGCACATCGGTCCATGGCGGAGGCCAAGATACGTTTGGGCCATGGTCGCTATCCTACCCGCTGTCATTTCCAACAGCTTCAGGGAGGCCTCGCGCGCTGCTCCGAACCGGCTGCCGTCGCCCAGGAATACGATGCGCTCCAAGTCGCCGGAGACCACGTCCGCCAGGCAATCGGGCCAGGTCTTCAGGAACTCCCGCCCGGCATAGCTTAGGCGGTCCACGTCGGCGGCGAATTCATCGGTTCTGTCCAGCCAACCCAAAAATCTGGCCCCCAGGACCAGATTGGTGAAGCTGCTGGTCATAACCAGGCTGCGGTCATTGACTTCCTCGCCGAGGGGAACCACGGAAACGCGGGGATTCCCGGCAAATCGCGTGGCGAGCTTTCCATCCGAGTTACAGGTAATGATCAAGTGCCGGGTCTGCGGCTCGGTCTCCAGCAGAGTTTCCACGACTGCGGCGCTCTCCGGACTCTCTCCGGAACGAGCCAGTGAAACCGCCAGTGTAGGTTCGCCCGCGACGGAAGCGCTGCGGCCAAGCAGTAGATCCCCGCCGCCTGCCACCGAAACACTGCGCTGCAACTTCTGCTCTAGAACCGGCGCCACACATTCTCCCGCATACTGCGAACTGCCGGATCCCGTTAAGACTACACGCCGGCACGCGGCCACACCCTCAGCCATGACGGTCCGGAATGCCATCAGGTGACGCGCAGTTTCCGTCCAGGTGGCCGGCTGCTGGCAAATCTCCCGCACGGTGTTCTCGAAGCCCGCCGGGGCATCCTTCTCAGCCGCGGCCAGCAAAGCGGAAAAAGCTCCTCGTCTCCCGGCCAAGGCCCGCAGCCATTCGTCGACCACAGGATTGGAGCACGAGATCAGGTTCGAAGAATCAGCTTGCATAAAGACACTATAACAGAGGACTTGCTTTTATGCACGTTAGTTTTCGTTTACTTTGTAATAGGCTTGCCAAAGCTGCCGGGGAGCCCGGGCGGGCGCGCGACGATGATCGGAGGTGCGCGGCAGAGGGCAGTCTCCTGATCCACAAGCCAACTTCTGAAATCTCCTATTCGCCCTGTTCGCCTTCCTTTTCTTTCCATGATCCCTTACACTAAGTTTGTGGAAAGCACGGGATCCAAAGGACATCGATTGCTCGCGGAAGAGCGGCGCCAGAAGATCCAGGAAATGCTGGAGCATAACCGCCGGATCACCATCGAGGAGATCACTGCAAGATTCGAGATCTCCGCGGTGACCGCGCGTGCGGACCTGGACACTCTCGCGGAGCGGGGTAGCGCACTCCGCTCTCACGGCGGCGCGGTCTGCCAGTTGAATCCTGTTGTGGACTACCCCCTCCATTTCAAGGAGACCATCCATCACGCGGAGAAGGTTCGGATCGGACACGCCGCCACCGAATTGATCAAGCCCCATCAGACCATCATCCTGGACTCGGGAACCACCACGGCTCAGATCGCTCGGCAGATCAAAGCCGCTCGCATTCGTCCGGTGACCGTCATCACCAATGCCTTGAACATCGCTTACGAACTCGCCGAAGCGGAAGGCGTATCGGTGATCATGATCGGAGGAATTCTCCGACATGCATCCAGTTCTTTCGTTGGCCCTCAGGCCGAGCGAATGCTGCAGGATTTGCATGCGGACCACCTGTTCCTCGCCGTGGATGGCCTGCATCCCGACGTCGGTTTTTCTACCCCAGACATTCTGGAAGCCCAGCTCAATAATGTAATGATCCGCGTTTCGAGCGAAGTCACAGTGGTGGCCGACGCCAGCAAGTTCGGACGCCGGAGCCTTTCTCTGATTGGCAAGATCCAGTGCGCCCGGCGAATCATCACCGATAACCGCATTCAAGCGGACCTAGCCGACGCATTCCGGGCAAAGGGATTGGAATTGATCGTCGTCTGAGGGCGCTCAGTCCACGAGTTTCAGCGCTCCGAAAGCCTCGGGAACGGGCAACGACGGTAGGGGCAAGTGCTGAGAACTCGACCCAAACAGCACGGGACCTTCGGGGACTGGGCAAGTATCGCCTTTCGAAAGCGGAACTTACGGCTTCCCGCGGCAACGCAGCCAGCTCGGTATTTCTCTATTGGGAAAGCGACATAATCGGCCACAGTAAGGCGCCCTCTCTCCGGGGTATCCTCTTTTGAAAGTGGTACCGATCTCGATGGGCAGGAAGTGACTGATCTTTCAGGGGATAGGTCTGGTAGGGGCTGTTGGCTACTGGGTACGCTACGCTCGGCAAGGAACCTTCAGGAGATGGAAGGCACGCTGCTGTACCGGCGTGGGGGCGGTGACCATCATCCGGCAGGTCTCCTCGCCCATCTGAACGGTGTTCAGGGCTATGGTGCGGAGATCTTGCAGGAGAGTCTGAAAACTGTGAACCGGCATCCCGTCTGCGGTGCATTTGCTCTGTGCTTTGTCTTCCGCCGAAGCAGAGCGCTGCGCAGGCGCCACAATGGAAGTGCGCAGCGCCTCGCCAGCGTCCGGCTCGTGATCGTCAAACAACATCGGGGCTAGTGCTTGGCGCATGTGCCACTCGACGTAATACGACAACATCCAGAGGAAGACGTGCGAACACATGCGTTCGTTCCAGGTGATGATGAATGGGCCGGATATTGAGATCCACCCTCTTCAGGCTGCGAAACGCACGCTCGACTTTGGATAACTCTTTATAGTGACGGACCGTTTGCTCGCTGGATGCCGATGCCGTTGGGACAGTAGTGCGGATGACATAGATCCCGTCCAGCGCGGCTTCCCGTTCCATGCTCGCCTGGTTGCGTTCATAGGTGAATCCGTTGCTCCGGGTGCCGTAGTGAAAGTGCTTGGCCATCTTATAATGTCCCAGCGCCTTGCCGACGGCGAAGGCGATCCGCTCCTTGCCGCGCAGTCCTCGATTGTTCCGTTTGGTAGCGGCCTTCACTTTCTCCAGTTCCTTTTCGGTGGCTGCCAATAACTCTCCGCGTTTGCGCGAGCGCTCGGCAGCTAACAGAGGATTGCGACAGGCGATCAAACGTTCGCCAGGAAATGCCGGGTGCGTGATCTCGGCCAGGTCCCTCTGGTCGAACAGCGACAGTTGCAACGCGCCATCAGAAGCCAGTTTCTTGATGGCCGGCGCGCGCAACGCTGTAATCCACTCGATACCGGGCACGGGTTGTAGATCCTCGCGAATCCGGGCGCTGGTGAGCATGCCGCGGTCTCCCACCAGGACCAATCGCTGCAGGCCAAAACGCTCGCGCAGTTTGAGTACTTGTGCGGCGACTGTCTTGGGATCCGCGGTATTGCCCGGAAACACCTCCACGGCTACGGGACAACCTTCGGCATTGGTCAGTAGACCGCAGACGATTTGCGGGTTGCCGCCACGCTCATCGCGCGAGTGGCCGAAGCGGGCCAGCGGACAGTGACGACCTTCAAAGTAAGTCGAAGTCAAGTCGTAGAGCAACAGACAGCCATCGGAGAGGTGACGCTTGGCCAGAGCCTGCTCGATGCGTTGCTGGCGCGGCACGGAATCGGCACGGGGGCTTCCGCGCCAACTGCGGGATAACGTTTCAGCTCATCCCCGTCTCTATCGGAGGTGACCCAGGGCGTGATACTCTTCAGTCTCCAGCGACGGCCTCCGAGTATGACGGTCAGCGCCACCATCTGGGGCTGGTCTTCCATATTCACATAGACCAGCACCACGCGCATGGCGGATTCCTCCTTGAATGCGGAGCCCATCAATCCGCGAATGTCGTGTCTGGGGCCATCCAGCCGATCCGCCGCATTCCCGGTCGGACGAAGCGGCTATAGTTTCCCAGCACCCATAACAGGCGCGAGGTGAAGATCGTCTCCGCATCGCCCGGCTTTTTCCAGTCGGTGTAGATCAGGCCGTCCTTGTAGTCCTCTTGCGAGAGCGCGGTCCACCATTGCCAGCCAGATACGTTCACTACTGTAAGATTGCGCATGGTTAGACCTGCTGGTCACCGAATTGCTTGAGGTTTCTCCTCGGGTGATGTTCCCTCTGGATCGTTCGCCACGGCGCCGGGGGGCGCTTTTATTGGACCATGCAACAGAGGATCATTGGTAGCATGCATCCAGCGGTCCAGGCGTCCGCGCATCTCCTCTAGCACGGCGTAATGCGCGGGATCGCCTGCCAAGCTGTTGACTTCGTTAGGATCGAACATCAGATCGTAGAGTTGTTCCGCGGCGACCAGCTGGTTTCTCCATCCATGATCAAGCCACAACGTCTTGCTGGGGCCGTCGTCACAGTTCGGAAGATTCGGATGGTTGCGACCGTCGTAGTGCCGGATGTATTTCCAGCGGTGTGTGCGGACGGCGCGCTTGGGCTCGTAGGCCGCGTGATAGTTCACTTCAGCGAAGATCTCCTCGTTGATCTCCTTGGCCTCGCCCCGGATCAGCGGCATCATCGATTTGCCTTGCAGCCAGGCGGGGTGGCCGGCGCCGGCCAGATCGCAAATCGTCGGGAACAGGTCGAGCTGCGAGACCATGGCGTCGCAGACCTTCCCGCCGGAGAAGCCGCCGGGCCCCCGCATGACCAGGTGAACGCCCATGCCGCCGTCCGTCAGGTGGCACTTCATGTTGGGGAATGCGATTCCATGATCGGTAGTGGAGATCACGAGGGTGTCTTCGGCGAGGCCGTTCGCTTCGAGGGCGCGCAAGACAGTTCCCACGCCTTCATCCAGGACCCGCGCGCTGGCTTTGAAGGAAGCGATGTCCCAGCGGGTTTGCGGCGTGTCGGGTATCGGCGCCGGGGGCAGGCAAAATCGCGGATCCTCGTTCGGACCCGGCTTGCGATAGACCCTGTGGGTCTCGAAGAATCCGACCGTGAGCAGGAACGGCTGTCGGGGTGCGGCACCGAGAAACGCCGCCGCGGCGGGCGCGACCTGCTCCACGTGATTGCCATTGAAGCTCACGACCTTGTCATAGCCGATAACGCCGGGATCCCTGGCGATGTGTTGCAAGCCGATCAGTGCCGAATAGTACCCGGAGCCGCGCAGCGTGTGCAGGATATGTTTGCGGTAATCGTTCAGCGAAAAGCCGCGATGGGCGAGCCCTAGCATTCCATTGCTGTGCGGGCATTCGCCCGTTAGGAGGCTGGCCCTGCTCGGCGAGCAGGTCGGGGCCGCACTAAAAGCGCTGCGAAACAAAACACCTTGCTCCGCCAGCCGCTGAATATTCGGCGCAGGTACGGCATGGCCGTAGGGCTGAAGGTAGCGCCCCGTGTCGTGCGAGTGAATGTAAAGAATATTGGGGCGCCTCGCCGTGATCTGCGCAAGGGCGGGCGCTGCAGTGCCTGCCGTGCAGGCAGCCAGGAAGCTGCGCCGAGGCCAACTCGATTCAGAAGTTCCTAATGACATACAATCACGCCTTGTTGTTGCAACGTTCGAAGGTCTAGATCTTCATCCCTAGGTTGACCAGGATATTCCGCCCACCGCGCGGCGGGCAGCAGCTGCACACCCGCCCCGTAGGGCCCGGTTGCCATGTAGCCCTTGTCGCCAACGAAAATCGCGCCATCGCTGAGAAGCACGCCGCGTGGAGGGCCGGCACTGGCCGCCTGTGTCCCGGACCCGCCTTGCGCCGCCGCACCGCGATTTCCAGCCGCGGCACCGCGGTCCTGGCCGCCGCGTCCACCCCGCCCACCGCCGGCGCCCACATCGGGGCGGCCCAGCGCCGCCAGATTATTTGAGGGCGGCAGGAGCACTTCGTTCTCCAGGCCCCTCGGATGGTAGTAATTCGCCGGGTTACCGCTGCGGCCGCCGTCATACCAGTAGATCGATACCGGCGGCATGTTGCCGCGAGCCGGGAAGTCATACCGCAACACCGAACGCAAGGGATAAGCGAACGTGCTCTTTTCTTCGGACCGGATACACTCGACAGCAATCGGCATTCCCAACTCGAGCGCTTGGTTCGCCACGCCCAAGGCATGGATGGCCACATCGCCCAGCGCGCCGGTACCGAAATCGAAGAACCCGCGCCAATCGTGCGGCACATAGAATCCGTAATTGCTGCCGTCGTAAGGACCGGTATTGCCATTTGGGACATGGTCTTTGTCCCAGCCGCCGGAGGTGTACGGCGCATGGCCGAGCAACCGAGCCAGAGATCCCAGTTCAGCCCCGACGGCACCGGCTCCTCTGGCGGTGGTCTGCATTCCCTGAGGCCAGTTGGGAGAACTGGTGGCGGCATGCACTTCGGTAATATTGCCGATTTCCCCTGACCAGATGATCTCACAGGCTGTTCGGTGCCTTTCCAGAGAATATCCCTGGTTGCCCATTTGGGTCGCCACTTTGTACTTGGCGGCGGCACCGGCGAGCAGGCGCGCTTCCCAAGGCGTGCGAGTTAGCGGTTTCTCTACGTAAACGTGCTTCCCGTGCTGCATGCACCACAGGGCCACAGTGGCATGCATGTGGTCGGCAGTGGAGATGACGACCGCATCGATATTCCTGCTTTCCTTATCCAGCATCTTGCGGAAGTCTGTGTACTGTGCCGCCTTCTCAAAGCGCTTGAAGGTCTGCGCGCCCCGGCGGGAATCGACGTCGCAGAGGGCGACGATGTTCTCCGAAAGAAGACTGCTGAGGTTCTGCGCGCCCCGGCCGCCAATCCCTACGGCGGCAAGGTTGAGCTTCTCATTGAATGGCTTATAGCCGAGAGCCTTCACGAGGCCACGCTCCCGAAGCCGGCAGACGGAACCGCTCCAGCCAGCAGGGAGCCAAAGAAGAAATACCTCCGGGAAACTTCAAAACCCGGCATTGGTTCCTCCCACGTGTTCTGCAAAAGCAGGCCATAGCCTGCGATAGGCAATTATATGGCGATGCGGCCATTTCGTCAAGACAAAGAAGTAAAAGCAGCAAAACAGATGCCTCTATTTGCTTATACTGCCATAGGTCTACCTGCCCTTTTGATGGCTTAGTTCCATCACTTCCACACGGCGCTGCTCCGTCAAAGGCGCTCTCCATCCGCCTGGAGCATCTCGGCGCTGACCGTTCCCGACACACGCCCGCCCATCACCGACCACGCCGTGTAACTGCGCGCCGGGTGGCGCCGGCAGCCGAACGACCGCTTCTTTCGCGCCTGAATTATTTCGGAACACCACCACGATCCCATCGCCCCCGCTGCTCAGCCGCGCGAATCCATCCCACGTTTGCGTGCCAGGTTGTTCCCGCCTCCACCGCCGGCGGCGCCGGGGAGCCGCCCGCTGCCGGATTTCACAGTCATCCACAAGGAGCTGAAGAGCCGGCAAAACGTCACCCTACAACTGCTGTGGGAAGAACACCATCAGGCCCATCCGGAAGGTTACAACTATAGCTGGTTCTGCGAGTTGTACCGGAGTTGGGCGCGCAATCTGGATATCGTGTTGCGCCAGGAACACCGGGCCGGCGAGAAGATCTTCGTCGATCATGCCGGCCAGACGGTGCCTGTCTCCGATCCCAAGACGGGCGAAATGCGGGAAGCCTATGTCTTCGTGGCCATGCTGGGGGCCAGCAGTTACACCTACGCCGAAGCCGCCCATATTCCGCAAACAGACGTAGTAGATCGAACATTTTCGGAAACCCGATGCTGCAACCATTGCAGTTAGATCCCGAAAATCTCAAAAAGTGCTTGTAGTGACAAATCGTATCCGACCTATTGATCTAGTTTGATACCTCTCTCATTATTCTCCTGAGCTATTAGTCGCAGCTCGGGTGACAACCATGTTCCTCCGCAGTTCGGTCGTCAAAAAGGGTGGCAAGACCTACCGCTACTGGAAGCTTGTCGAGAACCTTCGCACCGACACAGGTCCCCGGCAACAGGTCGTCGCCCACTTGGGAGACCTTTCCAATTTCACCGCAGCCGACTGGCAAGCTCTCGCCGGGCGCATGGGCGAGCCGGAAATGGCCGCCGCTCTCCAACGCCGGGTCCGCCAGGGAGGGCGCCAGGGCCGTCCCCCAAGTGGACCGTCGAGGATCGCTCGGCCTCTGCCTCCGATGCCTCGGATCTGGTTTCCATCCGCCTGTCGGAAACCAGTTGGCGTGAGCCCGTGGCGTTCGGCGATGTCTACGCCGCACTGGTCCTATGGAAGCGGCTCGGGCTAGCGGGAGTTTACTGAGGCGATCCTCGTAAGCGCCGGCTCATTCGTAAGAACCTCTATATTTTCAACCTGATAGACTGCCTCAGGTCGATTGGTTTTTG
>Ga0181521_10008070_pt1 | contig 10911 bp, 11 predicted proteins | sample PEATcosm2014_Bin_32_FD_119764 | JGI IMG/M metagenome (GOLD analysis project Ga0181521, IMG submission 119764) | Peatland microbial communities from MTU Mesocosm Facility, Houghton, MI, USA - PEATcosm2014_Bin02_60_metaG | ecosystem: Environmental > Terrestrial > Soil > Wetlands > Peat | place... | reverse complement strand
ATACCGAGGCCGCTGATCCAGCAACTGAAGGCCGGCGGCCGCCTGGTAGCTCCGATCGGGCTCGACGATCTCCAGACGCTGGTGCGAGTCTCGCGTCAAAGCGGCCATTGGCATGAAGAGTATTTCGGCGAATGCCGTTACGTGAAGATGGTCGGCAGGCACGGCTTTCCCCGCGACTGACGGCCAAGACCGACGGTAAAGACTGAAAGGCCCTGGGGCGCGCGGGTCAAGCGTGGGCGCGCCAATCGGACAGACTCGCAGTGGTGTCGGCGGAGCGGTGGTGGAAGCGAATCTCGTCAGACGGCTACGGCCGGCCCTAGGGCTACAGCCGGCCCTGATGATGGGCTGCGCGCTGGGCGCAGCGATTTGCTTGTGGGGATGCGCTCAGGCCGGCCGGGTCGCTCGCGGCGGCCCGCCCGGCATTCCGGTCCGCCGCTTCAGTTGGCCGGTCTCGGGCGGCGTGCTGTCCTCGGCGTTCGGGATCCGCGATGGCGTGATGCACGACGGAGTCGATATCGCAGCCCCGGCCGGGACGCCGGTGCGCGCCGCCGATCAGGGCGTGGTGATCTTTTCGGGAAGGCTGCGCGGTTACGGCAATGTGGTCATACTCCGCCACGACGACCACTACGTCACGGTCTACGCTCACAACCGCCTCAACTCGGTGCGCGAGGGCGACTTCGTCGCGCGCGGCCAGATTATCGCTGAAGTCGGAACGACGGGCCGCACCAGCGGGCCTAATCTGCATTTCGAGGTGAGGCACGACAATCTGGCGCGCAATCCCCTCGATTATTTGCGCGCGATGCCGGCGATGGGCGGCCAAAGCTTTGCCCGCAGCGACGCCTCCTAGTATCTTCTGGTTTCGGTAATCAAGATGACAACTGACGACCTCAAGAGGCTCATCCGCGACATCCCGGACTTTCCCAAGCCCGGCATTCTGTTCCGCGACATCACGCCGCTGATCGCCAACCCCCGCGGACTGGCTGCGATCGTCGATCAGATCGCCGCACCCTATCTCGGCTCGGTGGATGTGGTGCTGGGAATCGAGTCGCGCGGCTTCATAATCGGCGCGCCGGTCGCCTATCGGCTGGGCGTAGGACTCACTATCGCGCGCAAGCAGGGCAAATTGCCGTCCGAGACCGTGAGCCAATCCTACGACCTCGAATACGGCACCGCGGCGCTCGAAGTCCATCGCGACGGACTCCCGGACGGCGGGCGCGTGCTGATCGTCGATGACCTGCTCGCCACCGGCGGCACCGCAGCCGCCGCGGCTCATCTGGTGCACAAGCTCGGCGGCAGCGTGCTTGGATGCGCCTTCGTGATCGAGCTCGCGGGGCTCGGCGGCCGCGCGCGTATCGCGCCGCTGAGCTGCTTCTCGCTCGTCCGCTATGATTGACGGAGCAGCGCCGGACCGCGCGACGCGCCCGGCCAGAGGCTGAGCTCGGATACGAATTCGATCGTGCCGTCCACTGACAACAAAATCACCCTGGCGGCGGACCGCAGGCGCCTCTTTTCGGTGCTGGCAGTCACCAGCGCCTATTGCGCCGCCGAATTCGCCGGCAGCGCATTTACCGGAAGCCTCGCCCTGCTGTCCGACGCGGTTCACATGCTCACCGACGTCGCGGCGATATGCCTCAGTCTGATTACCCTCTGGATCTCTTCGCGGCCAGCGCGCGGCGGCAAGACCTACGGCTATTTGCGCGCCGAGATCCTCGGCGCGCTGTTCAACGGGCTGTTCCTGTGGCTGCTGGTGATCTTCATCTGGTTCGAGGCGGTCGATCGCCTGCGCCATCCGACGCCCGTGGCCGGGCTGGGCGTGATGGGGATCGCGACTATCGGCGTCGCGGTCAACAGCTTCTCCGCCTGGATGACCCACGATACCCGCGAGACCGGCCGCGCCGGCATTGCCGTCCGCGCGGTCTTCGTTCACGTCATCTCGGACCTGATCGGCACGCTGGGCGTTCTCACTGCGGGCGCGCTGGTCTTTTTCACCGGATGGCAGCAAGCCGATCCGGCGATAAGCATGCTGATCGGATGCCTGATCGTGTACAGCTCGTGGGGCCTGGTGAAGGAAGGCGTGGACATCCTGATGGAAGCGGTGCCGGCCAATATCGATCTCGACGAGTTGCGCAGCGACCTGCTCGCCGTGAAAGACACCGAGGAGGTTCACGACTTGCACGTGTGGTGCCTGACCAGCCGTGAATTCGCGCTCTCGGCGCACGCGGTGGTCGCGCCCGGCGCCGATCAGGATCGCGTGCTGTCAGAGATGTCGCAGGTACTGGAGCACAAGTTCAAGATTCGCCATATGACCGTGCAACTGGAGCGCGACAACCGCCGCCCGCGCGAACCCGAGCATTTCTAGTTTCACCGTCAGCCGCGCGGCTTGCGCATCGCAGCTTGCTACAGCAACGTGCCGCCGGAAGGAATATACCGGTCGAAGCGGCCAAAGGTCCGCGACGCCATGAACTGCCCGACGTGATCGATCCTGAATCCTGCTCCGAGCAGCGCGCTCAGAGCGGTCATATTGATTCCGGGGATTCGGAACTCGACCGTTCCGGCGGCTTCACCGTCGACCGAGTCACCGATCGCGCGCAAGAGCGCAAGCTGGAGCCGTGCGCTTCGCGCGGCAACCGGCCCGATGCGGCGCGGCTCGCGGTCCCAGGGCGCGCGGCTGGCGGCGCTCGAATAGTAGGCGTAGGCAAGCAGTCCGCCCGACGCGTCGGCGATCGCGATGCACGTCAGCCCGGACTCGCCAAGCCAGAAGCGATGCTCGCCATCGCGCCGGCGACCCCAAATCATCTCATCCAGATCGCCCAGCCTGCGAATCCAGGTCTTCGATAGCGACGCCTGCGTGATCGTCTTCTTCAGCGACGCCCTCAGCGGCGGTAGATCGCCAAGTCCCTGCGCCGGTCCTTCGATTCCGAACATTGCGAAGCGGGGAACCATTCCGGCCCGGATATAGAGTGCCTGGGCGCCCGGATCGCCGCTGGAGAGAACCGAGCGAATGCGCGCGCCGCGCTCGAGTCCGCCCGCGAGGCATCGTTGAAGCAGTTCGCCGCCGACGCCCTTGCCGTGAGCTTCGGGAAGCACGAACAAGTCTGAAAGGAACCACAGTTCGCCACGCACGAACCCCACGCTGAAGCCGATCGGCCGCCCATCTTCGATCGCGAGCCACGCGAGCTTCGGGGCGGTCCGGATCACGTGCCGCATCTCGGAGCTCGGCTCGTCGGTGATCGGCATGGCGGAGGGGTCCTTGCCTTCGCGCGTGACGATCAGATGGCGCAGCGCCGTACTTTGTATCACCCGCATCACGGAGAGATCGTCTTCGCGCGCGAGCCTGTACGTAATGCCGTTGCTCAAAACATTGCCCCTAAATCGTTTCAGGCTGCCGCGCATTCCCTCTAAAATCAAACGAACAATGATCGATGAAGAATTGAGCGGCGGGCGGACAGTTGCGGCCGGCGCGCAAAATCCGGCCGACGCCGAGGCCCAGGGCGATGCCGGCCCGTGGCATCCGCCACCCGCGCAGCCGGCCCGATTCGTCCTCGCGCTGGCGATGCTCGCAGCGGGCGCCGCGCTCTATGGGTTCGTGCTGACCGGGTTCTGGTCGTCGCCGAATCTGGGAATTCACGACCGCATCCCCTACCCCGCCTACCTGCTGATCGCCGGTGCGTTGATGCTCGCGCTACTGGGCTTGCGACTGTCGCTCGGAATCTGGTCACCGCACGCCAAGCTGGGAATCGGCATGTTCGGCCTTTTCACCTGCGTAGCTCTCGGTGTCGGCGGCGGACGCTTCGCGAGCTACACCTTGAGAGGCACGCTCAACCCGCCCTTCACACTGCATCTCGCAATCGGCGATCGCTTTCCCGACTTCACGCTGCACGACCAGCGCGGCGCGATTCATACGCTGCATGACTCGCTCGCCCGCGGCCTCAGCTTGATCGTCGTCTATCGCGGCGACTTCTGCCCGTTCGCCCGCTTCGAGTTGGCCGATCTCACCGCGCACGCACGCGAACTCAACGCCGCGGGCATTCACCCCGTCGCAATCAGCGCAGACCCGATCGATCGCTCAATCAAGCTCGCCGCGTTTCTGAACACAGGCCTCCCGTTGCTTAGCGATCAGTCCGAAGCACTGCTCGGACCGCTCGGCCTGATCCAGCACCATCGCAACGGTGAACCCGACAACGCGATTCCCGCGTGGTTTTTGGTTGACTCGACCGGCGTGGTGCGATGGGTCTTTACGTCGCCCTACTATCGTGAGCTGCCGCGAATCTCGACCGTGGTTGACGCGGCTCGGTCGCTCAGCGCTTCGCGCTGAGCGCCGCGAGGATCGACTTGACCGCCTGCGCGGGGTCATCGGCGCCGAACACGACGCCGATGACCCCGACGCCCGCGATCTCGCCACCCGCGCCACCATCGGCTCGGGCGCCCGCCGCCAGCGCGCGTGCGCGCGCGGCGGTGATCCCGCCGAGCGCGAACACCGGCATCGCGGCGGCCGCGCTCGGCCCCGCCGCGTTCGGCCCCGCCGCATGGCACGCGGCGCGCAGCGCCGCGATGCCCCGCGGCGGTGCGTACCCACCGGCCTTCGACCGTGGCGCGTACACCGGCCCGAACACGGCGAAGTCCGCGCCCGCGCCATACGCGGCGCCGACTTCGCCGATCTCATGCGTCGATATACCGATCAGCCGCGACCGGCCGAGCAGGCGGCGCGCGTCCGCGATCGCGAACGAGTCGGCAGGCAGATGTACGCCGTCGGCCCCCGATGCGATCGCGATGTCGATGCGATCATTCACGATCAGCGGCGCTCTGAAGCGCGCGCATAGCTTGCGCAGCGCGCACGCAAGCTCGTACAGCTCGCGCGCAGGCAGGTCTTTCTCGCGCAGTTGAATCGCGATCGCGCCCGGACTGGCCGCTTCGCGGGCGGCGCGCAGCGCCGCCTCGCAGATTGGAAGGAGGCCGCCGTGACGGGCAGCCAGCTTGCGATCGGTTATCAGGTAGAGCTTGAACCCGACGCGCACATTCACAGAGACCGGCGAGACGCCGGCCCTACTTCGGAAAAGGAACCGGCACCCTTCGACCGGACTCAGGGCAGGCTCCGGCCGGCGCTACAGGAACGAACACACGATCCGAAGTAGGACCGGCGTCCCGCCGGTCCTCTTCGCAAACCCCGAGCTTCCCAGCTCACCGTATCACTCCCGTGAGCGGGCTCGAGGCGGTGGCGTAGAGCTTGCGCTCGATTCGGCCGGCGCGGTACGCGAGCCGGCCGGCTTCGACGCCAAGTCTCATCGCACGCGCCATCGCGATCGGATCCTTCGCGCCCGCGATCGCCGTGTTCATCAGCACGCCGTCGCATCCGAGCTCCATCGCTTCCGCCGCGTCGGAGGCCGTGCCGACGCCGGCGTCCACGATCACCGGCACCTTCGCCTGCTCCAGGATTATCTGCAGATTGTACGGATTGCGGATTCCCAGCCCGGAGCCGATCGGCGCCGCCAGCGGCATCACGGCGACGCATCCGATCTCGGCGAGCCGGAGACACGCGACCGGATCGTCGGTGACGTACGGCAGGACCTTGAAACCCTCCTTGACCAGAATCCTCGCGGCTTCGATGGTCGCGACGGTGTCAGGGAAAAGCGTCTTCTCGTCGCCGATCACTTCCAGCTTGACCAGCTCGCCGACGCCGACTTCGCGCGCCAGCCGGCAGGTCCGAACCGCCTCGTCGGCGGTGTAGCATCCGGCGGTGTTGGGCAGGATCTGATAACGCTTCGGATCGATGTACTCGAGCAGGTTTTCCTTCTTGCGATCGGTGATATTCACGCGCCGCACCGCGACGGTGACGATCTCGGCGCCGCTCGCCTCGACTGCGGCGCGGGTCTCGGCAAAGTCGCGATACTTCCCCGTGCCGACGATCAGGCGCGACTTGAAGACTTTGCCGGCCAGTTCAAAACTGTCTTCCTGCATGATTCTCCCGATTAGACCGGGTAAGCGCGCGCATCCCTAGCCGCCTCCGACGAAGTTGATTATCTCGACCTTGTCGCCGGCGCTGAGCCGAGTCCGCGCGTAATCGGCCTTCGCTACGACGATCTGATTGATCTCTACCGCGACCCGGGTCGGACGCAAATCGAGCTTCTTCAATAGCGCCTCCAGTCCCGGGTCTCCTTCGATCGTGAAAGCTTCGCCGTTCAGATCGATCTTGATCGGCCTTGGCTTGATCGGCTTTGGCTCGATCGACTTTGGCGCGCTTGAGTCTGGCGAGGCTGACACTTAAAAGCCGCTTCTCTCACGCCGGAGAGAAGCGGCTCAGGTGGGACCCGAACGTTCCACCGATTGGCTTCCCTACGCCGGCATTACCCGGATCAGGTTCGAGGGGTCCTCTCGTCGAAGGTCTCAGTGCGCGCGATGCGCACTCCCCCAGCCAAGACTGTTTATATCAAACTCGCGCCGAAAGCGCAAAAATGCCGAGCTTCATTGACTACGAACGCCGCCGATGGTTAGCTGGGCTCACTCCCACGACGTTCCATTGGAAAAGCATTCGTTCGACAGCCTGGCCCCGTCCGGCACAAACTTTGAGCGAGATTTGTCGTTCCCGACGAATATACCCGCAGGGCGGCCCACCGTCGCCGAGATCGATCTGACGGCGCTGAGCGCGAACTACCACGCGATCGCGCGGCTCGCCCCCGGCGCCGAGCTGATGGCGATCGTCAAGGCCGATGCCTACGGCCACGGCGCGATCGAGGTCGCGCGCGCGCTGGCGAGCGAGCGATGCGGTCACTTCGGGGTGGCCACCGTCGAAGAAGCGCGCGAGCTGCGCGGCGCTTCGATCCGCCAACGGATCTACGTGATGGGGGGCTTCTTTCCCGATCAGGCCGGCGAGATCGTCGCGCTCGACTCGACGCCGTTTGTATTCGATATCGCTTCGATCGCGGCGCTCGATCGCGCGGCGCGCGAGCAATCGCGCAACTTCAAGGTTCACATCAAGATCGATTCCGGCGCCTCCCGGCTCGGGATCCGTCCCGAGGAGCTGGACGCGGCGATCGCCGAGCTCAAGCGCGCCCGCTCGCTCGAGCTCGAAGGCGTATGCACCCTGCTCGCGAACGCCGGCGACCCCTTGAGCCCGGCCAACGAGGATCAACTTCGGGTCTTCGCCTCCGCCCTCGAGCGGCTTCGGGGCGCCGGCTTCGCGGCGCGCGTGGTCCATGTCGCCAACTCAGCCGCCACCGTGCTACGCCCCGATTCGCACTTCAACATGATCCGGCCGGGACTCGCGCTCTACGGACTGCCTCCGGTGGCAGCCGTGCGCGACGCCGTCGAACTGATACCGGCGATGACCTTCAAGACCCGCGTGATCCAACTCAAGCGGATACCCGCCGGAGCCGCGGTCAGCTACGGCCACACTTTCGTCGCCGCTCGTCCGAGCGTAATCGGCGTGCTGCCCGTGGGCTACGCGGACGGCTACCGGCGCGGTCTCCAGCACGGTGGTGAGGTGCTGATTCGCGGGCTGCGCGCGCCGCTGGTCGGCGCGGTCTGCATGGACCTCACGATGGTCGACTTGACCGAGGTGCCGTCGGCTGCGCCCGGCGACGCGGTGATTCTGTGGGGCGGTTCCGGCGCAGCCGCGATCAGCGTCAACGACGTGGCGCGGCTGGCGCAGACAATTTCGTACGAGATGCTGTGCACGGTCGGAAGGCGCGTGCCGCGCATCTACCTGAGATCGGCCGGAGCCGGGGGCGAATGATCGATCATCCAGTCACGATACGGCGCGCGCTGATCGGCGTGTCGGACAAAAGTGGCGTCGCCGAAATTGCCGCCGCGCTCAAGCGCCACGGCGTCGAGATCCTCTCGACCGGCAACACCAGGGCGTCGCTCCTGCAGGCCGGGATCGAGGTCAAAGCGGTCGAGGACTTCACCGGCTTCCCCGAGATCCTCGAGGGCCGCGTAAAGACGCTGCATCCGAAGATTCATGGCGGCATTCTCGCCCGCCGCAAGGCTTCCGTTCATCGCGCGGAGATGAAGCAACACGGCCTCGAACTGATCGACCTGGTGGCGGTCAACTTCTATCCGTTCGAGAAAACCGTCGCCCGGGACGGCGTGACCCTGGAAGACGCGATCGAGAACATCGATATCGGAGGGCCGGCGCTGGTTCGCGCGGCCGCCAAAAACTACGCCGACGTGGTGGTGATCGTCGATCCCGCCGACTACGCCGCGATCGTCCAGGAACTCGACGCCAACCGCGGCGCGATATCGGCCGATACGCGATGGCGGCTGGCGCGCAAGGCCTTCGCCCGCGTCGCCACCTACGACTGCGCGATCGCGAACTACCTGGGCGCGCACGCCGGCGAACAGCCGGAGCCGCTCGGCGAGACTTTTTCGATCTCGCTCGAGCGCGCGCAGAAGCTGCGCTACGGCGAGAACCCGCATCAGGCGGGCGCGCTCTACGGCGACTTTGCGAAGATCGCCGAGCAACTCCACGGCCGCGAGCTGTCGTTCAACAACGTGATGGATATCGACTCGGCGATCGGTTTGATGCTCGACTTCGCCGATTACAAGCCGGCTGTGGTCGCGATCCTGAAGCACAACACGCCCTGCGGCGTCGGTGTCGCCGGCACACTCAAAGAGGCGTGGGACAAGGCCTTCGCCACCGATCCCGACTCGCCCTTCGGCGGAATCATCATCAGCAATCGTCCGTGGGACCTGGAGTTCGCGCACGCGGTTGACGAGTTGTTCACTGAAGTTCTGATCGGCCCCGACTTCCAGCCCGGCGTGCTCGACTTCCTGCGCAAGAAAAAAAATCGCCGCCTGATACGGTTCCATCCGGAGGCGGTCGCGCGCGGCGAGCTCAACGTAAAGCGCGTGCTCGGCGGCCTGCTCGTGCAGACCCCCGACCTGACTATCGAAGATGCGCGCGAGGCGAAAGTGGTAACCAAACGCGCTCCCACTGAGGCGGAAATCCGCGCGATGAACTTCGGAATCCGGGTTGCGAAGCATATCAAGTCCAACGCGATTGCCTTCGTGCTCGAAGACCGTACGCTCGCCGTCGGCGGCGGCGCGACTTCGCGGATCGATCCGGTCTACGCCGCGCGTGAAAAGGCCGCCCGCCTCGGCGTGTCGCTCAAGGGATCGATCCTGGCGTCGGAGGCGCTGTTCCCGTTCTCCGACGGCCCCACACTCGCGAGCGAAGCGGGAGCGACCGCGATCGCGCAGCCGGGCGGCGCGATGCGCGACAACGAAGTGATCGCGGCGGCCGACGCGCTCGGACTCGCGATGGTCTTCACCGGCGTGCGCCACTTCCGCCACTGACACGCCGCGATGCACTGACAGTGCTCTCATGAAAGTCCTGGTTATCGGCAAAGGCGGCCGCGAGCACGCGCTGTGCTGGCGGTTGAATCAGAGCCAGTCGGTCTGGAAGCTCTACTGCACGATCGGCAATCCTGGAATCAATCAGCTCGCCGAGCCGATTCCGATCGAGCCCACCGACATCGAGGGGCTCGCGCGGTTCGCGATCGAAAAGAAGATCGATCTGACCGTGGTCGGCCCCGACGATCCGCTCGCGATGGGAGTCGTCGACGAATTCGAGCGCCACGGTCTCAAAATCTTCGGTCCGTCGAAAGCCGCGGCGCAAATCGAAAGCAGCAAGGCGTTCGCGAAATCCATTATGGACGAGGCCGGCGTGCCGACGGCGGCGTACCAGGTCTTCGATGACGCCGATGCCGCACGCGCCTACGTACGCGCGCGCAATCGGCCGGTGGTGGTAAAGGCCGACGGACTCGCACTCGGCAAGGGCGTCGTGGTGTGCGACGGCGTCAACTCCGCGCTCGCGGCGATCGCGGACGCACTCGACCGGGCGCAGTTCGGCGCCGCCGGAAAGCGTATCGTGATCGAAGATCGGCTCGGCGGCGAGGAGCTTTCCTTCTTCGCGCTGTGCGACGGCAACGATGCGGTGAAACTCGGCGCCGCGCAGGATCACAAACAAATTTTCGACGGCGACCGTGGTCCCAACACCGGCGGAATGGGCGCCTATTCGCCGGTGCCGCAATTCGATTCGGCGCTCGAAGAGCGAATCATGGATGAGGTCGTGCGGCCGACGCTCGCGACGATGCGCTCGCGCGGCATCCCGTTTCGCGGCGTGCTGTTCGTTGGCCTGATGATCGAAGGGGACCGAATCAACGTGCTGGAATTCAATGCGCGCTTCGGCGATCCCGAGTCCCAAACTCTGATGATGCGATTCGAGGGCGATCTCGCGGAGGCCCTGCTCGCGGCCGCTGAGGGCAGGCTCGACGCCGCGAGTTTCAAGCTTTCGCCCAACAGCGCAGTGACTGTAGTGCTCGCCTCGGGCGGATATCCGGGCGAATATCGTAAAGGCCTGCCGATTAGCGGGCTCGAAAAAATCGAGGGCGCGCAAGCCTCGGACCTGAAGGTGCGATGGGCGTTGCGCAAGATTCGCGTCAAAGTCTTTCAGGCCGGCACCGCGATGCGCGGCGGGCAATTGGTGACCGACGGCGGCCGCGTGCTGGCAGCCAGCGCGATCGCCGGCCAGCTCAAGGACGCAGTTGACGCCGCCTATCAGGCCGCTGACATGATCGAATTCGAGGGCCGCCACATGCGCCGCGATATCGCCCGCAAAGCGTTAAACTCACCGCGCGTTAATTCACCATGACCTCGCGAGCGATGATCCCGAGCGAGCCACGCACGGCCATGCTCGACAAAGCCCTCGACCAAACTCTCGATAGAGCCGTCGAAGCGCTTCGCCGCGGCGAGCTCGTCGTCTACCCCACCGAGACGCTCTATGCGCTGGGAGCCGACGCAGCCTCGCCAGCGGCGCTCCGCCGGCTGTTCGCCGCCAAGGCGCGCGAGGCCGGCAAGCCGGTTGCACTGATCGCGGCCGACCCCGCGATGGGATTCGCGATCGCGCGCGACATT
>Ga0181521_10008069_pt1 | contig 10913 bp, 7 predicted proteins | sample PEATcosm2014_Bin_32_FD_119764 | JGI IMG/M metagenome (GOLD analysis project Ga0181521, IMG submission 119764) | Peatland microbial communities from MTU Mesocosm Facility, Houghton, MI, USA - PEATcosm2014_Bin02_60_metaG | ecosystem: Environmental > Terrestrial > Soil > Wetlands > Peat | place... | reverse complement strand
CCGCCCCCAGTAGCGCCACCGCAAACGCCGCAAGCAGGAATCGTTTCACAGCGGCAGATACCTATGGCGAGGCGGGAGCCGCCGCCCCTGTCAACGCATCGTTGTACGAGTGCCGCGCCCAACCGAGATAATGCGGATTGCCGTGGTTGGCAGCGTCCAGCGATGCCAGCATCTGCGGCAATTGCGAACCGTAGTCGGGCGGTCCCAATGCCTGCGCACCCTGCGGCGCCTGCAACACGGTTGTGCTCTTCCAGACCCACAGACCGTGCATCGGTGCCGGCATTTCGGCCGCCGCCGCGGTCAAAGCCAGCGCCGCAGCCAGAATTGCGCACAGGATTGCTTTCATCCTCGGAAATATATACCTCGGATGGAATGCGTGAGAAGCCCGCCTAGTTTAATTCGATGCCGATCTGCGGCGTGGCCGCGATCAAGGATTTCGTATATGCATGTTGCGGCGCGCCGAACACGCTCGCCGTCGGCCCCTGCTCGACGATGCGACCTTGATGCATGACGTACACGCGATCGGCAATCGATCTGATCACGTTGAGATCGTGCGACACGAACAGATAGGCGAGCTTCAGCCGTTGCGCGAGCTCGGCAAGCAGCTCGAGTATTTGCGCGCGCACCAACACGTCGAGGGCCGACACCGCCTCGTCGAATGCGATCACGGCGGGCTTCGTGATCAAGGCGCGCGCGATCGCAATACGCTGCCGTTGACCGCCCGAAAATTCGTGTGGATAGCGCAACGCATCGGCGGCTGAAAGACCCACTTGCTCGAGCGCGTCAGCGACATTTCTACGGCATTCGGCGGCATCCGGCGGCGCATCCAGCGAAAAAAACGGCTCCGCAATCAGGCGTTCCACTCGCCACAGAGGATCAAAGCTGCCGTAGGGATCTTGCAGGACGACTTGTATGGAGCGACGCAGTCGCCTCAAGGTCGCGCCGGCCGCGGTCGAAAACGCTTCTCCGAGCAGGCGGACCTCGCCCGCCTGCGGCCGATCGAGCGCCAAAATCGTGCGCAGCAAACTGGACTTTCCGGAACCCGACTCGCCCACCAATCCGACGGTCTCGCCTGAATGAACGGACAACGAGACTCCATCGACCGCGCGCAGCGGCTGCGCTCGGTGCCGAAACGAACGCCTGCGACGCGGGTACTCGCGCACGATACCGCGGGCCTCCAATACCACGGCCGCGGCATGTGTCGGCGGTGCGGCGGGGCCCGGCGCACCAGCGCCCAGGGCAAGGCCACCCGGCGCCGTGCGCTTCGGTTCGAGCGTTGCGGCGGCGAGCAATGCCTGCGTGTACGGGTGGTGCACGCGATGCTGCAGCTCCCGCGTCGCAATCTGCTCGACGATCTCCCCCTGGCGCATGACGGCGATCCGGTCGGTGATTTGCGAAATGACCGCTAAATCATGACTCACGAGAATCAGTCCCATATTGCGGGCGCGCACCAGTTCGCGCAGCAGCTTGAGCACCTGCGCCTGCGCACCGACGTCGAGCGCGGTGGTGGGTTCGTCGGCGATGAGCAGCGACGGCGACAATACCGCGGCAATCGCAATGGCCACCCGCTGTCTTTGTCCGCCCGATAACTCATACGGATAGCGATCCAGGGCGCCCTCGGCGCCGCGCAAGCCGACGAGATCGAGCGCCTCGCGCGCCAGCGCCGAGGCCCGCGAGGAGGGCACCGAACGATGCAGAAGTACCGTCTCCGCCACTTGATCGCCGATGCGCAGCAGCGGATTCAGGGCCGTCATCGGTTCTTGAAAAACGATGCCGACGTCGCGACCACGGACGCTTTGCAGTTGCGTCTCGCTCATCGCGGTCAGCGCCGCGCCATGCAATTGCACGCACCCCGCCAGCCGCGCATGCGGCGGCAGGAGCCGCATGATCGCGAGGGCCGTCATGGATTTCCCCGAACCTGAGGCGCCGACCAACCCCAGTATTTCTCCGGAAGCGACCTCGAGCGACACTTCCTTGAGGATTTGCGTGCCGCCGATCGACACGCTGAGCGCCTCAATCGTCAGCAGCGGACGGCCGATGCTTGCGCTCATGGCGCCGGTCCCCGGCGCAAGCCATCGCCGAGAAGATTGAGGCCCAGTACGAGCAGCAGCACGGCAAGCCCGGGAAATAGCGCCAGCGACGGGGCCAGCGCCGTCAGCGTTTGCGCCTCATTCAGCATGCGCCCCCAACTCGGCGTCGGCGGTTGCGCGCCGAGACCGACGTAGGAAAGTCCGGCCTCCGCTAGGACACCGAGCGAGAACTGGATCGTTCCCTGCACCACCAGCAGGCCCACCAAATTCGGCAGGATGTGCTCCACGGAAATTCTCAAGGGTCGCTTGCCGGCCGCGCGGGCGGCCAAGGTGTAGTCCCGCGTCCACAGCGTGAGAGCGCCGCCGCGAACGACGCGGGCGAACACCGGAATATTGAAAATGCCGATGGCGATGATGGCATTCACCGCGCCCGGCCCGAACACGGCTGTGATCAAGATCGCGAGCAACAGCGACGGAAACGCAAACACCAAATCGTTGCCGCGCATGACGAGCTCGTCGAGAATCCCGCGCTTTGCCGCGGCGAGCAGGCCGAGCGGCACACCCAGGCAGAGGCCAATGACCACCGACAGCAAGGCCACACCCACCGTGTTCTTGGCGCCCGCCATGATCATCGACAGCACGTCGCGGCCGAGTTGATCGGTGCCGAACCAATGATGCAGGTTGGGCGCTTGCAGCTTGTCGACGATCGCGAGCGCGCCCGGATCGTAGGGCGTCCACACCAGCGACAGCAGCGCGACCGCGATGAAACCGATCGTGATGCCGGCACCCACCGCAAGACCGACGCCGTGCGGCGCCTGCCCGCTCATGGAACTCTCCTGGCCGCTCATGGAACTCCGGCGCTGCGCAGGCGCGGGTTGACCAACTCATAGGACAGATCGACGGCAAACGTCACGCACACGACGGCCAGCACGAGAACCACCACGACACTTTGCACGACGATGAGATCGCGCTGCTCGATGGCCTGAAATACCAGGCGTCCCAGTCCCGGCAAGAAAAAGACGTTTTCGATGATCACGGCGCCTGCCAAGAGAAATGAGAACTGCATGCCGAGAATGGTCAGCACCGGAATGAGCGCGTTGGGTAATGCGTGGCGCCACAAAACCTGCCAATCAGCCGCACCCTTCGCGCGCGCGGTGCGGATATAGTCCTCGTGCAGGGTCTCGATCAGGGCGCCGCGCAATACCCGTGCCAGGATCGCCGCTTGCGGCATCGCAAGCGCAATCGCCGGCAACGTCAAGGCATGCATCGCGGCCCAGAACCCCGCATTCCACCCCGGAAATCCGCCCGCGGAAGTCCAGTGCAGACCGATCGCGAACACCATCACGAGCAACATGCCGAGCCAGAAATTCGGCACCGCCAGCCCGAATTGCGTGAGGCCGGTCAACAGGACATCGCCGGCGCGCCCGCGGCGCGCAGCCGCCGCGAGACCGATCGGAAACGCGATGCCCGCCGCCAGCACCAGGGCGTACAGCGCGAGCGGCAGAGAAACCTGCAGGCGTTCGGCGATCAACGTTCCGACGGGAATGCGGTAGGTGTAACTCAGACCGAAGTCGCCGCGAATCAGGCCGCTCACCCACAGGACATAGCGCTGCCATGGCGCCACATCCAGACCCAACTGGTGGCGCATCGCGGCCACGGCACCGGCATCCGCCTGCAATCCCATCATGTAACGCACGGGATCACCCGGCACGATTTGGACGATGACGAACACGATCGCCGTCGCCGCGCCGAGCGTGGCGATGAGCACTGCCAACCTCCCGCCCAGAAATAATGCGCCGAAACGCCGCGTCGCCAATACCAACAACAGCGCGGCCCCGGCGCATGCAAGCCCGCCCAGAAAGCGAAGAGCAGCCTCTTGCACCGCGGTGACGCCCACCGCCTCGGAGGCGCTCGCCTGATCGAAGTGCGCACTCCTCAGATCGACGACGCCCAGTACGTTGTCGAATCCCAGGCCCTGCAAATGCGCGTTCCAGACCGCGAGCCGCGGATATTGAAACAAAAAGCCGTTGACGGCGTCTGCGGCGAGCTTGCGCTGGATCCTCTCGAGAAGCTGCCGACGCGCGAGCGGGTCGATCGTATCGTCAAGCGCCGCAATCAGCGCTTTGAAGTCGGCGTTTGAATACCCGAAATAGTAGTCATCGCGCGCATAGATGTCGTAGTCCATGGGCTCCGCGTGCGCCACGATGCTCATGTCAAAATCATGCCGTGTGAACACTTGATCCAGCCACTGCGCCCATTCGAGATTTTCAATTCTGGCTTTGATGCCGACCTCTGCGAGCTGCGACGCGATGATTTCGCCGGTGCGGCGCGCGTAGCTCGGCGGCGGCAGCTTGAGCGTGACCGAAAAGCCCGCGGGGTACCCGGCCTGGGCCAATAGCGCCTTCGCCTTTCGGACATCGTGCGGATACACCTTCGTGAGATCCACATAGGCCGGGCTGTGCGGCGGAAAGTGACTCCCGATCGGCGTACCGTAGCCGAACATGGCGCCGTCGATGATGGCGCGCCGATCGAGCGCATACGCAATGGCACGCCGGACGTTCAAATCGTTCAACGGCGGATACCGATTGTTCAGCGAGAGAATGGTCTCGCTTTCCGTGCTGCCGACGAACACCTTGAAACGCCGATCGGCTGCAAATTGCGGAAAACTCTCCGGCGCGGGATAGTTCGAGAAGGCATCGACGTCGCCCGCCATCAGCGCCGCGTAGGCCGCGTTCGGATCGGAAATGAATTTAAAAGTCACCTGCTGCAAGAGTGCTGCGCGGCCCCAGTAACCCGGATTGCGTTCCACGATGAGCGAGTCGCCGCGGCGCCAAGCGAGGAAGCGATAGGCTCCGGTGCCAATGGGCCGTACCGCATTGGTCGCGGCCGAACGCGGCTCGACCATGACGAATGCTCCCCACGCGAGCGATTGCAGCAGTCCGCCGGAGCGGCGGCTCAGTGAAACTCGCACGGTGCGTGAATCGACAATCTCGACGGCCCGAATCGCCTGTAAGCGGGATTTCTGCGGATTCACCGAATCCGGCGCAAGCGCGCGCTCCAGCGAATACTTGGCCGTGCCGGCGTCAAATTCCACACCATTGTGAAACCGCACGCCGCCGCGCAGATGAAACAGGTAGGACAGGCCATCGGCCGCGACGTCCCAAGACTCCGCGAGCTGAGGCAGCACCGATCCGTCCGGAGCGAACTGCACCAGCCCCTCGAACACATTACCGTACAAGACCTCGGAAATGGCGGCGGCCGGATTCACGCTCGGATCCAACACCGGCGGCTCGAGTTGCATGCCGATGGTCACGCGTTCCGCGGCGCAGGCTCCGGTCGGCGCAACGCCCGAGAGCAACAGCGCCGCAAGCGTCGCCGCCAGCAGCGCCGGCCGGCGGCGCGTCGTTCGTCTCATGTGCCTTGGTGCAGTAGCGACCACGCGGCCAACGCCATCACCTTCGCGGACGCCACCATGTCATCGATCACCACATATTCATCCGGCCTATGTGCGAGGTCCAATATGCCCGGCCCATAGGCGATGCAATCGCGCAATTTGCCGACTCGATCGATGTGCTTCTGATCATAGGTGCCGGGCGAACAAATGAATTCAGGTTCGCGGCCCATGACGCGGCGGACGGCGGCGGCCGTGCTGCGCGCCACCGGCCCATTGCGATCGGTCATCGTGGGCTTGACCTCGAAGAGATCGCGGATGCTGTACCTGAATCCCGCACGCTCTTTGGCCAGCTGATCCAGCAAGGCCACCACTTCGCTCTTGACGCCGTCCCAGTCTTCTTCGATGAGCACGCGACGGTCGATCACCATGCGGCAGGAATCGGGCACACAGGGGGTAGGAAGGCCGCCCTTGAGTTCCTCGAGACCGCCGTGCAGCGAATTGATGTTCAATGTCGCGTGACGCGCCCCTGCGGGCACGACGGGCATGGCCGTGAGCCGCGCCGCCAGCTTCGGGTAAAGATCAGACTCGAAACGATCGATGACGGCATTCATGTGCCGCACGGCGCAGTCCCCCAGAAATGGCATCGAACCATGCGCAATTCGTCCCTGTGTTGCAATCTCCGCCCACCACACGCCCCGATGACCGATGCAGATCCGGTCCACGTTCAGCGGCTCGGGGATGATGACATGATCGACGCGCGGTGGCGAAAACCAGCCGCGCTCCGCCAGATAGTGAACGCCGCCGAAGCCGCCCGACTCTTCGTCCACCGTGGCCGAAATTTCCAGCGCACCGGGCAACGGCTGCCTCGAGTCGATCAAGGCTTCGACCGCGACGATCGACGCCGCAAGGCCCCCCTTCATGTCGCAGGCGCCGCGACCGAAGACCTTGCCGTCCTTGACGACGCCGGCAAACGGATCCACGGTCCAGCCGGACCCCGTCTGCACGACGTCGATGTGGCTGTTGAAGTGCACGCAAGGCCCGCTCGTCCCGTTCTCGCGCCGCGCGATCACATTGATGCGCGGGTGGCGCTCGTCATCGCCCGGCGTACCGTGGGCATGCACATAATGCAGAGCGAATCCGCGCGCCTGCAAGCGCCGGCCGACGTATTCAGCGCAAGGCCGATACGCCTCGCCGGGCGGGTTCTCGGTGGGAAAACGAATCAACGCACGGGTCAGATCCACGAGCTCGTCGCGCCGCTCATCGATGGATTTGAACAGAGCCTCCATGAGAGCCCCTGGCATGGCACGAACGCTGGGCATCGTGGGTTGGCTGAGCATGGGCTGCGGTCAATCGGGATGCCGGCGGCGCGTCGTCGCCGCACGCGAGCCAGCCTGCTGCGCCAGCGCGGGCAGCCCCAATCGTGAGTAAACCACCGCGAGCGCCGTATTGACCGGTACGCCGGTGGGATCGTTCATTCGTCGCACTTCCAGCATGTGTTGTGCCCACACCGTGCGTCCGCTCCTGATCGCCGCGTCCTGTAGGATCAGCTCGAACAAGTCGCGCTGCGCGTGACTGCCGCCCGCCTCCATCATCCGCGGCGTCGCAGTACTCAAATGCCGCCACGCGGCCTCGTAATCGCCCTGGGCGTAGGCGTACAGGCCTTCGCACGCGGGCCATGCCACGTCCCTCCAGACCTCGCGCACATGGGCCGGCGCGCTCCTCGCCGCTTCGCGCACGGCATGCAGCAAGGTGGTAGCCTCCGCACGACCCGCGCGTGCCAGTCCATACAGATATTGCAGCGTCAAGAACGGTTGCACGGTGTCGCGCTCCCGGGCGGTTAGGTGATCGCCCACGTCCTGCCAACGCCTGCCGACGTCGATTTCCGCGATCTCCATCCGCGCCAGCAGCGACACCGCGCCGATTTGATCCTGCGAGTACTGCTTGGCAACGCCCCAACAATGTCGATCGTAGATGTCGAGCACTTTGGCGCTGCGCCCCTGGCTGAGATAGAACAGTGCCAGATGCCACCAAATATGCGTGATCATGAACGAGTTGAGCCCCGTCCAGGTGTCGGCGACACTCTCGAGAAACGCCGCACCCTCATCGACTTGGCCGCGGGTGAGCATCACATGCGCGAGTGCATGCTGCGCCCACGGTTCTTTACGCTTGAGATCGAGCGCCCTGCGCGCCGCCAACTCCGCTTCGCTCAGCAATTGACATTGCTCATAGGCGAAGGCCGCCATGCCATGCATGTACGGAATATCCGCGTTGCGCTCCATCACTTTGAGCGCGACCCGCAGCATGGCCGGCGAGTTACCGCGGTTGAATTCGAAGTACTGCTGCGTCTTGACGATGACCAGATCTCGCGGAAACTCGTCCGACGCCTGATCGCAAAGGCTCAAGGCGGCGGCCAAATCATCGTCGGCCCAGGCGCGTAACACCGCCGCATTGAGCCGTTCGCGTCGCGTCGCCTGCGCTGCAGCCCGCTCGGCCGCGGCGAGATATTTGGCCGCGTGCTTCGCGGCGGCCGGCGCCTCGAGGAACATCCACAAGAAACCCGCATACACATTTGCCATGCAAGACTGAGGCTCCGCATCTGCGGCGCGCAGAATGCCTTCCGCGCGAGTTTCATACGCGAGGTACCCCTCGATGAAGTCATCGACGGCCCGTAACGTGGATTCACCGGTGGTGCTCACGGGATTGCCCAAATGGTCTTGCTGCATGGACCGATGATACCTAAGCCGCGGCGCCTCGCGACCCCCTTGGGCGCGCGGCACCCGCGCCCCTAACGCTGCGCTGGCAGGAATTGCGCCACATCCGCAGCGGAGCGTTGCGGGATTTCGATCTGCGGTAAATGCCCCACCCGGGGATACAGGATCAGCTTCGCGCCGGGTATGGCCGCTGCGAATTTGCGCGCGTTGCCCGGCTCGATGAGCACGTCACTCTCACCGTGCAGCACCAGCGTCGGCACGTTGATCTCGCGCAGCACCTCAACCGACGCTTGAGCGAATTCGCGCGGATTCAAAGACATGAGGATCGCGCGGTGCCCGGGCGCGCGCTGAAACTCGGCCCAGCGATCCACCAACGCCGGGGTAATCACCGACTTGTCGTACACGTCGGTCTTCAACCCCTCATCGATCAAAGGCCGATTGTCGATGTTGCGCAAGAAGGCGCGGCCGAGTCGATATTGCAGAATTCTGAACGCCAGCGGTACCTTGGCGGGCGGCTTTTCATTGGGAAACCCCGCGGCATCCACCAGGATCAGCGCGTTGATACGCTGCGGATACCGCACCGCCAATGCCCAAGCGACCCCGCCACCCATCGAATTGCCGGCCACCGCAAACTTCGGCAGTACGAGCTTTCGAGCAAACGCATCGACAAAATCCACGAGGCCATCGGCGCGGAGTTCGTACCCCGCGGGGGCGCGCGTGAGCCCGTGCCCGGGAAAATCCACACTGATGATATGAAACTTGCCCTTGAGTTCGCGGGTCCAGCCTTCCCAACTGGTGTACGAGTCGCCGAATCCGTGCAACAGCACCAGCAGCGGCAGCCCGGGATCGCCGTCCTCTTGATAATGAACGTGAAAGCCGCCGGGCAAGTCGACGAAGCGTGAAGCGCTGTTGGTGTACTTCTCCTCCAAGGTCTCGTACGGGATGTCGGGGCCGCGCAGCGTGAGCCACGCGGCTATCGACAGAACGATCAGGACTCCGACGATGATGCCGAGTATCTTCACGGCACGTGGCCTAGTATTTGTAGGCGAAGCGAATTCCGAACGTGGCGGGCTCGCCCGCCTGCGCCACTTCAGCGCTCGGCAAGAAGAAATTCCGCGTAATGTCGTAGGCCTTGTTGAAGATGTTCCGGCCCCACAGCGTCAAGGTCCACGGCCCACCCGGCGCGGGTGACAGCGACAGATTGGCATTCGCCAGCCAGTACCTCGGGATGGTGAAATCGTTGCTGCCCAGCAGGAAGAACTGGCTGTAGGTGTCGTGGAAACTGTAGTTGGACTCGGCGGTCAGTTGATAATTGCCGACGCTCCACCCATAGCTCACATCACCGCCGTAGCTGTTCTTCGGGAAGCTCTCGGGGCGGCTGTCGTAATTGACTGGCACGAGATCGCTGTTCAGAAGCGTGCCGGTGTAGTAACCCTCCGCGAACCCGTAGTACTGTGTGATCGACAGACCGGCCAGCGGGCGCCATTCGAGCTCCACTTCGCCGCCGCTGATCCTGGAATTGGCATTCACGAATTGGCCGATGTACGAATCCGACGTGACGTCGAGGATCTTGCCCAAAATCTGCTGATCCCGGTACCTGTAATAGAATACGGCCGCGTCCACGCGCAACGTCTGGGTCACGTCGGATTTGACGCCGACTTCGTAGGCGGTGAGCTTTTCGGGCTTGAACGGGTCGACCGCGGGAGCGCTCACGGTGTTGTGTGCGGTGAATCCGCCGGACTTCACGCCGCGGCTGATGCTTTCGTAGACCAAGGTTCCCGCTTGCGGCGTGTAATCCAGCTCGATCTTGCCGGAGGGCAGATTCGAGGTGGTCGACGGCGGGTTGAGCACCCCCGTGAACGACGGGATCGCCGGCCCTGTCAAGAATCCGGTATTGAGGTTGACCAATTCGCGCGTCTCGTGGTCCTCGCGCACGCCCAGAGTCGCCTCGAGCGCATCGTTGAACCGATACTCGGCCTGGCCGAATTCGCCGAACGAATTCGCGTTCTGGCCATACTTCGTCAGAACGATGCCGCCGATATCCGCAGCGTCCGTGAAGTCGGAGTAAAAATTCTCCTCGAGATTCTGGTCCGAGTAAAACACGCCGCCTACCCAGGAGAGCGGGCCCGTGCCTGTCGAGGCAATGCGGGCCTCCTCTGAAATCACGTTCAGGTAGCTGCGAAAGTATTCGTCCGAATCGTAATACTGGGTCGCGTCCCAATCGCTGTACTCGCGCCGGATCATCTTATTCCAGGACGTAATGCTGGTGAGCTTCGCCCCGCCGAAATCGATGTTGCCGGTCAGATCGATTCCATTGTTGGAGTTGTCGAGGCCCGGCTTTGAATCGGGACTGATGCCGATGATGTTGGCGAACACGGGATCGAGCTGCCAGCCGGTGACATAGCGCGAGGTGTCCGCGGGTATCGTCGGCCCCCCCGCACCCGCATTGTGCGGCGTGTAGGGCGCGATCAAATGCAAGCCGATTTCATCGGACTTGTCCTCGGACAAATGCACGTTCAACCGGAAATTCAGCGCCGCCGTGGGGTCCCATTCCAGTTGGGCGCGCACCGCGACCTTGTCCTTGTCGCCCAGGCTGTCGCCGTTGAGTCGATTGCGCTGCCATGCACCACCCTGCTCGGTGGCGACCGACAGCCGGCCCAGCAACCCCTCCACGAGGGTGCCCGAGACGAAGCTTTCTGCGGTAAATTCATTGTGCGAGCCGTATTCAAAGCTATAGCCTGCGTGCGTCTCGGCGGTCGGGCGATTGCTGATGAAGTT
>Ga0181521_10008068_pt1 | contig 10914 bp, 7 predicted proteins | sample PEATcosm2014_Bin_32_FD_119764 | JGI IMG/M metagenome (GOLD analysis project Ga0181521, IMG submission 119764) | Peatland microbial communities from MTU Mesocosm Facility, Houghton, MI, USA - PEATcosm2014_Bin02_60_metaG | ecosystem: Environmental > Terrestrial > Soil > Wetlands > Peat | place... | reverse complement strand
GCGCCGAACCTTGTCATCCGCACCACGATGGACGCTGGTCCGGCCAAAGTCCGGCGCCGCTTCACCGCGGGCGTGCGGCCGATCGACGGGCTCCTCGTTCTCACCGACGATCAACTGGGCGTCCTCGACGGCTTCTTCCTGAACGACTGCGCGGGCGGCGCGATTGCCTTCTCATGGACCATCCAGCGCGAGTCCGAGGACACCGACGCCCCTACCGACACCGACGCGATCGGCGACACCGATCTCGGCGTTCCCAGATCCTGGGAGCCGGCCACGTTCCGCTTTGTGAAGCCGCCTCAATACCAGGATACCGGCGACGGAAAGCATTACGAAGTGAAGTTGTCACTGGAGATCATGCCATGAATCGCAGCAGCACATTCGCTCGCACCGGCTCGAGAGATAGTAACCACGCTCGTAAGCGGGCGCGAATGAGAATGCTGCTTGTATTACTCACTTTGTCCATGGTGACCAGTCGCGCTTTGCGCAAACTTCGCCCGCTTCAACCGCGCCGCCGGCGACCGGACAGCAGGAACTTCCGGTCCCGCGCTACGTCGGGACCGACGCGGGTCAGTGGGAACGCTGGGATCTCAATGCCCATCTCAACGGCGCGGCGCCGATAACTCCGCAGCTTGCGTCAGGGACCACCAGTTCCGGCGGCCTCAACTCGACGGGACGCCTGAGCACGAGTTGTATTGCGAATCCGGCCGCGCCGACCGCGGTGCAGACCGGTATCGCGGGCACCACGACGCTTTCCTACTTTCTGGTTTGCCACGACTCCAACGGCGGCGCGACTCTCGCCTCGAGCGCGACCACGATTACCAACGCCAACGCGGCGCTCAACTCGTCCAACTACGTTCTCATCTCATGGCCGGCTGTCGCCGGATGCGCGTCGTGGGATGTTCTGAAGGGCAACACCTCGACCGCGCTCGCGAGCGGAGTGAGCGGTCTCGCGGTCAGCGACACTGGCCAGGCGACCACTCCTTACAGGGCGCCGGCGGCCAACACGACTTGCGATATCTTCTCGGGCGGGAATGTGACCGGCAGCATCAACGGCGTCATCAACGTGGCTACCTACGGCGCCGAATGTGACGCGCGTCAGGGAACCGACGGCAGCACGACCGCGGGGTCCACCACTTTCAGCGCAGCCAGCGGCGCGTTCAACTCATCCGATGTCGGCAAGATAATCGATCCGAGCCAGTCCGGCGTCGCGCTGGGAACCACGATCGTTGCGATCCTCAGTCCGACCTCGGTTCAGATGAGCAGCGCCGCAACCGCGACGCTCACCGGTACTTACTGGACCGCCGGCACCGACAACACCTCGGCGATCAACGCGAGCCTCGCGGCCGTGCCGGCCAGCGTAACCGGCGGCGATGCGGTTTATACGCCCTCGGTGAATCCGGCGCGGCCAGGCTGGACCGGCCGTTGCCTGATCAAAAACGGCGTCACGATTCTGAAACAGGGGACCTTTCTGATCGGCGACGGGCCCTACGTCTCGATCTGGCAATGCTCGACCGGCATGACCAATGACTGCGTCACGATCGCCGGCTTCACGACCACTCCGGTCGGCGTGCGGGATATGGGCATTATCTCCGACCTGGGCGGCAATGGGACCAACGCGTGCCTCACTCTAAGCGGAGACGCCGGAATCTTCGTCGACCGCAACTGGTTCCAGGGTTGTCTGATCGGCCTGAATGTCGCGAACACCTCTAGCTACCACATTACTAATAACGTTTCCGAGCTGAGTCAGATCAACTATCAGTTCACGGGCACTTCCGCGCCGGGCGTACTGCTCGGCAACGAAAGCTACCACAATAACAGCGGCGGCAAAGGTTTCTACTTCAACGGCGTGAGCGCGGCGCAGAAACTCGTTGCGGACGCCAATTTTGATACCGGTACTACCGGCAATCTGCCCGGATACGGTTCCGGCCTGTTCGTTCTGAACTCGAGCGACCTGGACCTGGGCACTTTCGTCGATAACTACTCGAACGTGGTTGCCGGCCCGCTGACGATATCGAACAGCGCCCGGATCCGCCTCCGTCCGATTATCCACAACATGGACGGCCCGTTCTCGATGTTGGTCGATTTCCAATCCTCGGACATCCAGATTATCCAGCCGGACATAGACAATTCGTTCGCGGCCGCGTCGACGACGCTCTCGGCCAGCCTCGGCTCAGGCGATACTACCGCCACGGTCGCGAGCACGGCCAACTTTCCTCTGCCGCCCGGGCTTCTGTTCGTGGACGCCGAGCAGATCAATTATTCCGGACTGACAGGCACGACCTTCACCGGCCTGACCCGAGGAGTCAACGGGACGACGGCCGCATCTCATTCGTCGGGCGCGACGATAAAAAGCCAGGCGGCGAAATTATTTCTTCCACCTGGACCAAGCAACGTATCAGCGTCGGATGTTGTGGTAACCGGTATCCAGGGTCAGAACCTCGTGCCCGGTCTGCAGTATCAATATTCCACCTGGCCCGCACTCGATAGTAATGAGCCGATTACGAGCGCCGCCGGACAGTTCGGCGATGCGGCCTTCGTCTATACCGGCACGGGCTCTGCGGCTCCGAATACGAATACGCAGTCGCCCAACATTCCGGTGACAACCGGCGAGGTCGTGACCTTCAGTGGCTATATCGACGCGACCAACGTCACGGCGGGATATCCGGGCTGGTGTCTCTGGCAGGGCGTGGGAGGCATTCTCGCCAGTTGCGTGAAGCAGGCGCCCGGTGGGAAGGGCAGGGTTGCGACGAATTACGTGGTTCCGGCCGGCGTGACCAACCTGGCGATCGGCAGCACGCTCAACGGCGCGACCGTAACCTCCGCCAAGACTTTGGTGTTCAGCTCGCCGCAGGTGGTGAGCGGATGGTATCCAATCGCCTATACGGCCCCCTCGCCGGCGGGCGGCTCGGTACTCAACTCGTGTGCTGGAGTCGTAACCCTCAGCGGCGGCGCCGGGACGTTCTCCAACTCGTGCGTGAGCGCCGCGAGCCATTGCACGGCGAACGATCAGAGCGCGGCCAACCCGGTAAAAGTGGCGGCGCCCGCGGCCGGGTCGGTCGCACTCGCGGGGACCGGCACCGACGCCGTGATGGTGGTCTGCCAGTAAGCTGGGACCAAGCACAGCATTTCAATGCCGCGCACGCTTTCATCCGCAGCCCTTCAAGCGCTTTACTCTCAGGAGACCGGGACCTGTTTTCTGATTCTGCTCACTATCTCTCATCCGACGCTGTCGGCGCCGCTGTTCTTTACCAGCGATGGGGTCCAGACGATCAGCCGGGGCAATGTATATTTGCCGTTTCCTTTTCAATTGACTATTCCGGACGACCAGGATCAACAGCTTCCGCAGGCTGGAATTACTATCGACAACGTCGACCGGTCGATAGTCACTGCGATTCGCAACATGGGCACGGCGCCGGCGGGCATCCTGATCGAGGTGGTCACCTCGGCGACCCCCGACAACGTGGAGTTTGCCTCGGGCGAGCTCACGCTGCGCAACGTGAACTACGATGCGATGACCGTCAGCGGCACACTCACCTTCGAGGCGATTCTCGCCGAGCCGTTCCCCGGTGACCTGGTGACGCCGGCGACGATTCCGGGAGTGTTTCTGAGCACATGAGTTCCTGCGGCCCGCCCGGCTGGACGCTTCAGTACGTCGGAATTCCGTTCCGATCGCATGGCCGCGATCGCTCCGGATGCGACTGCTACGGGCTGGTTCGGCTGGTGTTGGGGGAACAGTTCGGCCTGGCGGTCCCATCCTACGCCGGTGAATACCCCGACGCGCTCGAGCGTGCCGAGGTCGCCGCGTTGATCTCCCGCTGCCTGCTCCCCGCCCCCCTGGGCGAGGGGTGCTCGTGGCGTGCGGTTGCTAATCCCGCTCCGGCCATCGTGATTCTGCTGCGGATCGCCGGTGAGCCTTGGCATGTCGGCATCGTGGCCGTTGAGCGATGGTTCCTCCACGTCCGGCCGGGGACCGATTCATGTCTGGAGCGCTATGACTCGATCCGCTGGCGCAGAAGGATCGCAGGCTTTTATCGCTATGAGGGATGAATCGCCTTTGCGCTGCGAGGATGGCCTGGTCCATGTCGCGGCGCGTACTTCGCCGTTTCTCGCCGAGCGAATCCGCCTCGAGGTAGCGGCCGGCGGCAGCGTCGGCGATCTGCTGGCCGCGATGCGCCTGCCGCGTGACGTTCCGGCGCGAATCTTCGTTACTTCGCGGCTGGTTCCGGACTCCGATCGCGAGCGGATCTTCCCTGCGCCTGGCGACGTCGTCACGATCCGGGTAATCCCGCAGGGCGGCAACAAGGCGCTCGGCGCGATCCTCGAATTCGTCGTGGTCGCTGCGGCCGCGGCGGCCACCTTCTATGTGGGCGGTTCCGGCGGAATACTCGCGGCGGCCGGATTCAGCTCCGCGACAGCCACGGCCGGCGGCGCGGTCGCAGGGGCGACGGTGGGGCTGGTCGGCTCGCTCATCACCCGCGCACTGATTCCTCCGCCGACCCCGTCGCTTCCCAAGTTCTCCACCGATCCCGCGTCGTTCTCGATTTCGGGCAACCAGAACCTGCTTGCGCCCTTCTCGCCGATTCCGCGGGTCTACGGCTCGCGCCTGGTCTCGCCGATGCTGGCGGCGTCGCCCTTCACCGAGTATCAGGGGAGCCACCAGTACCTGCGCGAGCTTTTCGTGCTCGGCTACGGACCGATCGACGTGACGCAGGTCAGGATCCGCGACACGCTGCTGAGCGATTTCGAGGACGTACAGTGGTCCGCGCTGGCCGGATTCCCCGACGATCCGCCGCCGCCGATCTACACCGGCCAGGTGATCGAAGATGACATCAACGTGCTGCTCGCGCAGGCGCCGAATAACGTGGTGGAGCTTGCCGGATGGCAAAAGCAGACCACCGGGACTTCATGCGATGAAGTCTCCGTCGATGTGACCTTTCCCAACGGCCTGCTCACGATCGGCAAGAGCAACGGCGCGCACTTGTGGGCGCAGATTGCGATCGCGATTCGCTACGCGCCCACCGGCACCACCAGTTGGACCTATCGCCCCTGGATCATCGTCAACGCCGCGACCGCGAGCGTGATCGAGCGCGGCGACCTGTGGGAAGTTCCGCGCGGCCAGTACGACGTGGAACTCCAGGCGCTCGGCGTCTCGATCTACAAAGGGGATTTCAGCAATCCGTTTGTAATCGATTGCTACTGGACGGCGCTACGCACCATACGCCATCGGAGCCCGATCGCGATGTCCGGCCTTGCCGTGATCGGGCTCAGGATTCTGGCGAGCAACCAGCTCAACGGCGTAGTCGATCAGCTCAACTGCATCGCCGGCTCGATCCTTCCCGATTACGACCCGGCAACTGCCTCCTGGAGCGGCCGGGCCGGCGGCTGGTTCTACGATTACGACAATCAGGGCGCCGGCGCGTCTGCCTACGGCCTCGATTCGATCGCGCCCCACACCACGACCGCCGTTACGGGCCGCAACTTTGTGGCCAACGAGCAGCTCGCGGCCGGCGACGGCGCGAGCGTCACTATCGCCGCGACGCTGGCATGTGCGCCGGTGCAAAAGGACAGCTTCCAGGGCAGCACCGGCGCGGTGCCGTTCATCGATGACGCGAAAGGCAATATCTACTGCGACGGCCAGAACGTGGCGCAATGGCAAGCCGGCAACGCCTACGATCGCGACGAGCTCGTTCGCAGCCCCGCGGACGGACAAGTCTACATCTCGTTACAGAACGCCAACCAGAACAATCAGCCGGCCAGCAGCCCCCTCTGGTGGAAGCGCGCGATCACCGCCGGCTCGATCGACTATCCGAGCGGCCGCGTATCGATCACTTTCGGCATGCCGCCCGCGTCGGGCGCCCCCATCTACGCCTCGTATGCCCAACAGATCATCACGGCCGGCGCGGGCCGGGCGCTCATGATCACGACTGCCGGCGGCGCAGACGGTGCCGCGGTCGCCGGCAAATCGATCGTGGTGCATCAGGATCCGCCCGACAGCTTCACCGCGGTGCTGCCCGCACGGCAGTTCAATGTCAGCGGATGGTACAAGGCGAGCGCGGCGATTGGGGCCGGAATCCGGATGCGCGTGCTGTTCGGCGTCGCCGAGGACTTTCCGGTCGGCGCGGCGACCGCGTCGGTCGATATCATCTCCAATGGCGCGGCGGCTACCACCTGGCGCGAGGCCAGCGCGACGGTCACTGCGCCAACCGCGCTGGCCGGCCAAGGCGAAAACTTTTTCATGCGCGTGGCCGTCTATCACGATCCCGACGGCGTCGGCGGCGTGACCGTTGAATGGGACGATATCTCGGTGACCAGCCCGGTCGGAGCCGCGACCCAGCAGCTTCCCAATCTGTCGTTCGATTTTCCCGGGCAGATCACGTCCAACCCGGCGTCACATTATCGCGACGTTGCGCAAGGCGCCGCGAACAAGCAGCCGCTGATCGATTCGCGCCTCGACCTCACGGCACTGGCGGACTGGTGGTCGGATTGCCACGCCAACAGCCGCAACAACAACATGATCGTCGACCATCAGCAGACGGTCTTCGATTCGATGCGCGCGATCGCCGCGATCGGCCGCGCCTCGTTCGGGATGCGCGACGGCCTCTACTCGGTGATCCGCGACTTGCCGCAGGCGGCGCCGATCCAGCATTTCACGCCCCGCAACTCATGGGGCTTCAAATCGACGCGCGCCTTTCCGCAGCTTCCGGGCGCCCTCAAAGTCCGCTTCATCAATCCTGCCGCCGATTGGCAACCCGATGAGCAAATCGTTTACGACGACGGCTTCACGCCGGCCAATACCGCGCTCTACGAGGCGCTCGATCTGACCGCGGGAGTTACCGATCCCGATCAGGCCTGGCGCGACGGGCGCTACGATCTGGCGCAGGCGCGGCTGCGGCCCGAGACCTACGAGCTGAGCGTCGACGTCGAGAACCTGGTATGCCAGCGCGGCGACCTGGTGTTCGTGAGCCACGACGTCCCGCAATGGGGCCTCGGTGCGGGACGCGTAAAGGAGGTCGTGACCGATTCGAACGGCAACGCGACCGGCGTCATCACCGACGAGAGCTTCAGCTTCGAGCCCGCGCAGGACTATGTGATCCGGGTCCGCCGAACCGCCGACGGGCTCCTCTCTTTTGATTCCGCTTCTGTCCCCTCTCCCTCCGGGAGAGGGAGAGGGTGAGGGCGCTTCAACCAACACGCTCGCGTTTGCAACTCCGATCGCTCCCGCCTCGCCGGCGCCCGCCGCCGGCGACCTCGTGATGTTCGGTCTTAACGGCTCGGAGACGGTCCAGCTCCTGGTCACGAAAATTACGCCGGGCGCTGACCTGAGCGCGACGCTGCAGATGGTCGATTACGCGCCCGCGGTCTACACGGCCGACAGCGGGCCGCCGCCGGACTTCACCGGCGCGCAGCCTCACGTTCCATTGTCCGCGCCGGTAATCGCTTCGGCGCACAGCGACGACCATGCGATGGAGAAGGATTCCGACGGCTCGGGCACGCCGCGAATCGCGATCGCGCTGGACGATTCGGCGTTGCAACAATTCGCGCAGCCGCCGCGAGTCGCAAGCGGCGCGCTACCTAAGATCTCCGGCCTGCGCGTGCAGTATCGCCGCTCCGCGACCGGCAACGGCACCACCAACGGCGCCGCCGCATGGTCGGGCACTCAGGCGTATGTGATTGGAGACACCGTCACGTATAACGCGTACGTCTGGCTGTGCGTCGAGGCGAACACCAACCATACGCCCGGAACTCTCGACGGCAGCGGCAATCCCTACTGGACGATCCTGATCACGACCGTGCAGCCCGAGGCGCCGCCGTGGACCGAAGCCGGACTTCAGACGCCGGGCCGGCTCGTGCACGTCGAGCCGGTCACGCCCGGCGCGATCTACGACGTGCGGATACGCTACGAGATGACCGACGGCTCGGTGACCCAATGGGCAACGCTCGCGGCCCATCAGGTCGCCGGGCAGGTAACGCTGCCGCCGGATATCGATCCGACGACGCTCACCGCGACCAATCTCGGCGGTGGATCGATCCAATTGCGATGGACTCCGGTCTCGTGGCCGAATCTTGCCGACTATGAAATACGCCAGGGATCGACGTGGGCCTCGGGCACGCTGACCTGGCGCGGCCGCTCGAGCGCTCCCGCGCTCTACATCGGCACGTCGACGCCTCCGGTGGCTTACACGTTCTGGGTTGGCGTACTCGAAACCTCAGGCAATTACGATCCGACGCCGCCGTCGGTGTCGATCAGTTTGTGATCGATCGGGGCAGTCGCGGAGCGATTCTGTACGGTGGCAGCGCCCTCACCCGCCGAGCGGCTTGCGGACGCAAGCCGCTCGGCGACCTCTCCCGGTTCGCGCCTGCGGGCGTAGCCGCTGCGCGGCTACGCCCGCAGGCGCGGGAGAGGTAATCTTGGGGCGTTCCCGCCTTCCGAGATTCTCGCGGGCGCGGAATCGCGATACAGTGGGCCGATCGCTATTGCGAAAGGACACCGTGTCGATGCTGAAAGTCTACGAACATCCGTTCTCCCCATACGCGCAGAAGGTCAAGATTGCGCTCTACGAAAAGAACGTCCCGTTCGAGCTCGAAGTGCCCAATGCGTTCGCGGGCGGCGCGAGCGAATATGGCAAGACCAATCCGCGGCTTGAAGTGCCTGCCCTGGTGGACGACGGGTTTGCGATCTTCGACTCGACCATCATCCTTCAGTACGTCGAGGACAAGTGGCCGAATCCGCCGATGCTCCCGCAAGCGCCGCGCGAGCGCGCCCGCGTCCGCATGATCGAGGAGCTCTGCGACACCTACTACGAGCCGATCAACTGGGGCCTGATGGAAATTACGGCGTGGGGACGCGCCAGCGGCGACCTCGCCGCCGCGATCGTCAAGCGCGCCGGCGAGCAGACCGCCGGCGTGTTCGCCTGGCTCGAGCGCGAGCTCGGCTCGAATCCATATTTCAACGGCGCGGCCTTCGGCTATGGCGATCTCAGCGTCTACCCGTTCGTGCGCGGCTCGATCGTGTTCGGCAACCCGCCCAGGGCCGGCTCGCCGTTGGCGGCGTGGGCCGCGCGCGCCGAAAGCCGCGAGAGCGTCCGCAAAACGATCGAAGCGGCGCAGAGCTTCGTCGGCGGCATCGACATGCTCAAGCAGATGCTCAAGTCGGGCGCGTTCAAGCGCCAGTACCGCGACCATCGGCTCGAATGGATGATGCGCAGCGGCGGGATCGAGATCGTGCGCGAGGGCCTCGTCAGCGGCACGATTCGATTCTCCCAGGAGATTTCGTAGCATCCGTTCCTGGCTCCCCTTCCCGTGTCGGGAAGGGGCAGGGGGGTTAGGTTCTGCCCGGCAGGATGTCCTAAAGGCCCGATGCGGCGAGCATCGCGGGCAGCCATCGGCGCGAGTCGAGATGCTGCTCCGCGATCTGCCGCGCGGCGCGGCTGTGGCGCGCGTAGTTCGCGTCGATCTCGGCGACTCCCGCGAGCGCCTCTTCCATATTGCTGAAGCTCAACAATCCTTCGCCGATAGGAAGAAACTCCCGGAAGCCGGTCTCCTCGGCCAGCACCGGGCGGCCGCTGGCGAGGTAGCACGCGCTGCGATCGCTGAACCATCCGGTCTTTAGTTCCCGATACGCGGGCTTGGGGCACTGGATTTCCGCGCGCGAGCCCGCGATGAACTCGCGATAGTCCTCGGGCGTGCCGACCACGCGCCACGGGTCGAGCACGGTCCATCCGTTGGCTTCCAGCAACTCGCGGTCGCCGGTCTGGTCGTCCGCGATGATATAAGCGGCGAGGTCGAAGCGCCGGCGTGCGCGTTTGGGCAGCTCGGCGTAGCGCAAGTATGCGCTGCGCTTCGAGACGCTGATCAACCGGCCCTCGAATGGCAACTCCTCCCAGGTCCAGTGCGTGACGGAACTGAACGGGGCTGCACGGCCCGGGTCGGGCTTCGCATCCCACATCGGCAGATACACGAACGGAGAGAAGCCCTGCCACTTGAATCCGAGCGTCGGCACGCCGCAATCGGGATCGTGGAGCTTGCGGCCGACGCTGAGCAGCGCCTGATGCGCCCCGATATCCATCTCCCACGTCAGCGCCGAGATCTGCAGATGGCCGGGGTCGACGTCGATAAGCACCCGGCGCTTGAAGCGCGAGAGCATCGGCTCGCGAACCGAGCAGGCCAGATTCCATAGCAGGTCGGCGTCGCGGATCAGCTCCAGAATCTCGCTCCGGCTCTTGCCGAACTCGCGCGCGGTCTCGATTTCCTGCACGTCGAGAGTCTTGGGATACAGCAGCAGCGCGCATCGCTCGCGCAGCCCGTAATTGCCCATCCGGTTGAAGAAGATCTCGATTCGCCGGCGATCCTGGTGCTCGTCGCCGCTCGAAAGCAGCGACTCGAGCACCTGGACATCGTGACCCAGGTCTACCAATCCGAGCGCGATTTGCAGGAACCAGGTCCAATGCCCGCCGCCGTCGGGATACTTGGCCAGCGAGTTATTGCCGAGAACGATCCGAGCGCCGGTCATCTGACTACCGTGCCAGATTCCACGCGCTCGCGGAAACGGTTACCGGTTGCTCGTGCTCGATTCCCCGTGCCTTGATTCAATGATCGGTGTAGTGTGGCTGAAACGAAAAACCTCCAGGTGCAGGAGCTGAGCCATGGCTGATTTCGGCGTCTCGATGTTTCCCACCGACTACGCAATTCAACCCGTCGAGTTGGCGCTCGCGGTCGAAGAGCGCGGCTTCGAGTCGCTCTTTTTCCCGGAGCATACGCATATCCCGACCTCGCGAAAGACGCCGTATCCCGCGGGCGGAGAGCTGCCCAGGGAGTATTCGCACACGCACGATCCGTTCGTGGCGTTTGGCGCGGCCGCCGCAGTCACCAAAAAAATCAAACTGGCGCCGGGCGTGTGCCTCGTCGTCGAACGCG
>Ga0181521_10008066_pt1 | contig 10915 bp, 10 predicted proteins | sample PEATcosm2014_Bin_32_FD_119764 | JGI IMG/M metagenome (GOLD analysis project Ga0181521, IMG submission 119764) | Peatland microbial communities from MTU Mesocosm Facility, Houghton, MI, USA - PEATcosm2014_Bin02_60_metaG | ecosystem: Environmental > Terrestrial > Soil > Wetlands > Peat | place... | reverse complement strand
TCGTCAATGCCAATGCCTTCCTTCGCGCTGCATGGAATCGCGGTGTCGCCCGGAATCGCCAGAATATCTTCGAGTTGCTGCCGGGCTTGGGCGACGTCCGCGTGCGGCAGGTCAATCTTGTTGATGACCGGGATGATTTCGAGGTTCTGCTTCATCGCGAGATGGACGTTGGCGACGGTCTGCGCCTCGACACCCTGGGCGGCGTCCACCACCAGCAAGGCTCCCTCGCACGCGCTCAAACTGCGCGACACCTCGTAGGAAAAATCCACGTGCCCCGGCGTGTCAATCAGGTTCAGCTCGTAGGTTTCGCCGTTTTTGGCTTTGTAAAGCATCGTGACAGGGTGCGCCTTGATGGTGATGCCGCGCTCCTTTTCGAGGTCCATCGAATCGAGCAACTGGTCTTCCATGTCGCGCGTGGAGATGGTGCCGGTGCGATGGAGCAGGCGGTCGGACAGCGTCGTCTTCCCATGGTCAATATGGGCGATGATGCTGAAATTTCTTATGTGCGCGGCGTCCATTCTTTTAAAAACAGTGACGGGTGTCGTGCGACGAGTGACAAGACATTGCCGACACTTGGTTCATGTCACGTGCCACCTTCGACGTTCCATCAAATCAGGATAGCTGGAAAGCGGTTGAAGAAAAGGAAATTTGGCCGACACCAAGCTAATCCTTCCGCCGTTTGAGCAGCCAATAAATCAATCCCGCCACGATGGCCGCGTCCAGAAAGATGGTGAAGACGGCAAATGGCGTTCTTACGTTCACGTAATGCGACAGGGAAAATGGAGTTGTGGCCGTGCCGGTACGTTCGCCCGCCCCGAATGACACCCAATGGAAGACGGCGAGGAACGGTGCCAGAAACACAAAGCTGGCGATTTTGCCATACAGCTTGTTCTCCAGCCGATACAGCAGGAGCATAATTCCGCCGCAGGCGAACACGGCGCCCACCGCATACATCAGCCAGTTCGGCTTGTCGCTGTCCGCCGGCACGAAGCAGAGGCTGATGCCCGCCAGCAGAAAAATGACGCCCATCAGCACGGGCGGTTTGTCCATCGTCACGCGGCCATCCGGTTGCACCGTGACCGATGACGATTGTGGCGCGACCGGCACTTGCGTCCTGGCCGCGGCTCTTTGGATTTGCAGGAACATTGCACCGAACAATACGAACGCCGTTCCCACGCCAAGACAAATCCATGTGCCGCCGTGGATTCCCGTTTCCAGCACCGCTTCCGACGGATCTCCCGGCGCATAATGCACCGAAACCTTTTTGCCGACCGGATAGCGATTGAGGATTCCCTGCGCGTATTCCGATGACGACGACATCTGCCCGATGGAAACTTTGTCGCCCGAGTAACGCGCGTCAGCCACTTGATAAGTGTAAGCGACCTCCGCCGAGTAAGTCGTGCCACCTTTGCTGCCGGAATGAGATTTCATCTCCGCCGACTGGACGACACCGTCAGTCACCGGCCAATGCTCTGTGCGGAGGCTCTTTACCATCATCCAAACGCCCACGCCCACAGCCACCAGACCGATGACAATGAACAACGAACAAAAAAGCTGCGTGCCACGATTGGAAACCTGTGCCATTGGCAAATTTCGTATCACGCAGACGGCGTTTCAGCCACTACAATTTACGATAGTTTTTGGAGACGATTGAAGAAAGGAAAGTTGCCGGGCAGTGGTGCGTAACAGAGGTCAATCGGCCCGATCGTCGCTCATGACCAAGGCCGGCGACTCGGTTTTGTCTTCAGGAAGCTCGAATAGCGTCTGACTCGAAGATTCGCCTTTCCGGTAATGGCTGATGACGTGTTTCTTTTTGCCAAGCAGTGATTCCAGGTCCGTTTTGGCTTTTGTTTTGGTGTAGGCCTCGCGTAGCGCGTTGAAATAAGCCAGCGTCCAATTGTCCTTCTCGAAGTGCTCGCTGAACAACGGCGATTTCATCTTGCGTCCGAAGTCGTCCCGGCGCTGATTTCATAACTTCGACGAGGCTGCTCCACGCTCAGCCTTCCCCACACAATCATGCGGTGGAATTTCCGGCGAAAGTGAGGCATTGTATCATGATGTTCTCGAAGAACTTAAAATTCCGCCCGGCCCTGTTTTGCGCCGCGTTTGCGCTGGCAAACACGGTATTGGCGCAGTCAACCCGCCCTGGGTGGGGTTCCACTCCCTATCACGATACGTCGGGAACCGGCGTCACCTTCCGCGTCTGGGCGCCCAACGCGACAAGTGTCTTTGTCCCGGGCCAGTTCAACAGTTGGTCCACCACGGCGACTCCTTTAAGCCCGGAGCCGACCAACGGCGTCTGGTCAGCGGACGTACCCATTGCGACGCCGGGCCAGCAGTACAAATACTTCATCAACTACAATGGCAGCGGCAATTATAAGCACGATCCACGGTCGCGCTGGGTGGTCGCTCCCGATGGTGGGAGCGGCAATAACGACATTATTTACGACCCCACCGCCTTCAACTGGAACGGCGACAGCCTGACCCCGCCGACACTGAATGATTTGTTCATTTACGAACTTCACATGGGCACGTTTCCGTCCAGTTCGGTGCCCAGCCGGTTCATTGCCGCCACCAACAACTTGGATTACTTGAAAAGCCTCGGCGTCAATGCGGTCGAGGTCATGCCGATTATGGAATTCGGCAACAGTGGCGACAGTTGGGGCTACGACCCGGCCCAACCGTTTGCGGCGGACAACAGCCAATACGGCGGACCGGACGGATTAAAAACCTTTGTCCACGCCTGTCACGCCCGCGGCATCGCAGTGCTGTTGGACGTCGTGCACAACCATTACGGGCCAAACCTTCTGGATATGTGGAATTTCGACGGCTGGGCGGGCACCAACTCGCTCGGGGGCGGCGGCATTTACTTTTACGAGAGCAATACGAACCTTCAAATCACGCCTTGGGGGTGGACGCGACCAAACTTCAGCAGCAATCAGGTGTGTAACTTTATTCAGGACAACTTCACCATGTGGCTGAGTGAATGCCATGTGGACGGGTTCCGCTGGGACACGCCCAACACCATGATGCACGACAACCTCAATAATTATATCCCTGCTGCGGGCAATCTCATCAATGCCATAAACGCCATGATTCACACCAATTACACCGGCAAAATCAGCATTGCCGAGGACGTGTATAATTACATCGGATTCGATAGCGCCTGGGACACCAGCTATCCCTACGCGGTCACGCCGGTGCTGACACCGACGTCGGATGCCAACCGGAATATGACCGTGATTGCGAACGCGGTGGAGTATAACGTCCGCTACACACCCTACCTCGCGAGTTCGGCTCGCGTGGCATTCCTGGAATCGCACGATGTGGTGGGCGGTTTGAATGGCGGCGTCCGGTTGGTCACGGCGATTGATCCAACCACACCCAACAGCTACCGGGCGAGAAAGCTTTCCACCCTTGGTGCCGCCGTCACGCTCACGGCACCCGGTGTGCCGATGATTTTCCAAGGCCAGGAGATGCTCGAAAATCAGGCGTTCGCCTCGAATCTGCCCGTGGATTGGACCAAAACGAACACCTACAGCTACATCGTCCAGTTTTACCGCGATCTCATCGGCGCGCGGCGCGACTTGAAAGGTTATACTCCAGGGCTGGAAGGCGACCAGTGCAGCATGCTTCAAGTGGACAACGTCAACAAATTGGTCGCTTTTCAACGCTGGCTGTCCGCTGCGCCGAATGAGGACGCGGTGGTGATCGCTAACTTCTCCAGCAATGTCCTCAATAATTATACCCTGACCTTTCCGTCGGCAGGCAACTGGTATGTCCATCTCAACAGCGACTCCACCAACTATGGCCCGGACTATGGCAATATTGGCGGTTCGGTCGTGACCGCCAGCGGCAGCCCGGCCACGGCCAGCATCACCATCGGCTCTTACAGCGCGCTAATCCTGTCACAAACGCCCGACGCGCCGCCGCAACTGACGATTGCGCCAACGAACGGCACGGTGAACGTCTCCTGGCCAGGCTCCTATTCGGAGTGGGTGCTGGACGCAACCCCGACACTGTCCGGAAGCCCGCCGCCATGGAATCAGGTTTCGGCGTCGCAATACCAGACCAACGGCGCCACGTTGTTCATCAATGCCGATTCATCGACGGGCAGCGTTTTTTACCGGCTGCGCAAACCCTGATCATCCGCGCGCCAGCGCCCAAGCGCGGGCCGCTGGATGTGGGCGCAATCTGGCACTGCCGCCGGAGCGCGAGTTGTCCCAACTCGCAGCGCCTCCGAAAAATCAACCGCTGCGGATTGAGGACAATCCGCGCTCCGCTGGCGGGCAAAGGCTCTGGCGGCGGTGCCAGGTTACGCCCGCTGGACGTTGATGCCCCCCCCAAAAAAAAGGCTTGCCGGCGGCACGCCGTCTGCTAAATTGCGAATGATTCGCAATTACAAATGAACGCGGACACCGGTTCCATTTTGACCCAGATTTTTCTGGCGTTCGGCATCGCCGTGGCCGGCGGCGCTTTGAGCGCGACGTTTGCGCGGACGCACAAACAGCTTTGCGCCTTCATCAGCCTTGGCGCGGGCACGCTGCTGGGCGTCTCGCTTTGCGGCATCGCGCCGGAATGCTGGGAAACGCTGCGCTGGTGGTTTTTGCCAGCAGCGGCTTCCGGCTATCTCCTCTTTGCCATCATCACCAAATACGTCTATCACGTTTGTCCGGCGTGCGCCGCCAGCCACTTCGACGAGGCCACGACGCATCGCCTGGCCGAATTCGCCACCGCCATGATGTTCGCTCTGGGCATTCATTGCGTGGTGGACGGGCTGGCGCTGGCGGCGGGACTTGAGGAAAGCGAGCCGGTAAAATTGTCCATCACGTTCGCCATTTGCGTCCATAAATTTCCCGAGGGCCTGGCGCTGGGCGCGTTGCTGCTGGGCGGCGGAGTGCCACGCAAAAAAATGCTGTGGCTGGTGGCGGCTGTGGAGGGCATGACCATTCTGGGCGGATTGCTCGGCTGGTTTGTCCTGGGCAACGTCCCCCATTCCGCACTCGCGTTGACACTGGCGCTGATGCTCGCCAACGCGTGCGGCGGATTTTTGTATCTGGCGATTCACGCGGTGCTGGGCGAAATTCTGAAGCATCACAAAATCCTGGTGCTCACGAATTTCGCCGCCGGTTTCAGCCTGATTGCTGGATTAATCCTGTATTTCCACTTGCGCGCCTGATGCCATACACAAAACGCCAGTGCCTTCAGCTCGGCAAATCGGCCCTGGCCGCCTGGCCAGGTGGCGATGATTTTATTGCGGGCCGCCATGGCGGCCGCGCGCCAGCCCCAAAGCCCCAATCTCTTGATATTGATGCTGAAAATAAGCCTTGCTGGTGGCAAGCCGCTTGCTACATTGCAAACAATTTGCAATTCAAGACGTGCCAGTTCAATCGCCGGACGCGGGAACGTTTTTACGTTGCCACTGGAGTTTTGTCGCTGGCGATATGGCTGTTCCTGGCGGCGGCGGAAATCCATCCGCCGCTTCACGCGTGGCTGCACGGCGGAACGATTCCCGATGATGACGACGATTGCGCCATCGTCGCCATCGCGCATGGGAACGTTGATTCCGTTGCCTGCGACGTTCCCGCCGTCATCCCGGTGACCTGGATTGAAATTGTTCCGCGCATCGAGTTTTCCGTTTTCCACATGGCCATCGCGTTCCTTCCGGATGGCCGCGCTCCGCCCCTTCCCTGCTTCGCTTCCTGATTCGTGGGTTTCAGACGGCGCTGTTCGCTTTGTCTGAAGTTTGTTTCCGTAAACAAATCTTTGTGGTCGCCGCAGGGCGATTCCCAAAGTGCGAGTCCTTGAAAATTCGCGGAAGTGTTTTGAAAACTTTAACCATTGAAATTTATGAAAGCTTTTACAGAGAAGAAAAATCGAGATCGCAGAAAAATTTATTGGGCGGTGATTTCCGTCGCGGCGCTGTCCTGCGGCGGGACGGCGCTTGCGCAGACGAACAATGTGGCGGCGACGAACGCCGTCGCATCGGCCACTTCGACCAACGTGACGCAACTGGGTAATATCACCGTCATCGGCAAGTTGAACCAGGCGCGGGACCAAATCATTCCCAACCTGGGCGCGACGGCGCATTCCTTCAGCGCCGAGCAAATCCAAGCCCTGTCGCAGGGCGCCAATGCGCCGTTTAATGAGGTTATCCTGCGCGCGCCGGGCGTGGCGCAGGATTCAGCGGTGAACGGTGATTTGCATGTGCGCGGCGAGCACGCGAACCTGCAATATCGCATTAACGATGTGCTGCTGCCGGAAGGCATCACGGGATTCGGGCTGGAACTCGACCCGCGTTTTGTGGAAAACATGCAACTCATCACCGGCTCGCTGCCGGCGGCTTATGGTTTCCGCACCGCCGGGGTCGTGGACATCCACACGAAAACCGGCGCGTTCGAAAACGGCGGCGCGGCGGAAATGTATGGCGGCAGCTATGACACCATCCGGCCGAGTTTTGAATACGCCGGCTCGCAGGGAAAATGGAATTACTTCGTGGACGGCAGTTACGAGCATAATGCCCTCGGCATCGAAAATCCCACACCGAGCTGGTACGCCGTCCACGACCTGACCGATCAATTCAAAACGTTCCTGTATGCGTCTTACATCCTCGACGACACCAGCCGCGTCACGGTGATGGGCAGCGGGTCCTACAGCAGCTTCCAGGTTCCCAACACACCGGGTTTGCCTGTCGGAACTGCGCCTGGCGGCGACCCATGGAACACGACGGCAGGGCCGGCAGCATTTGATTCATCGGGTTTGAATGAGAATCAAAGCGAGCAGAATTATTACAGCGTTGTGACCTATCAGAAATCGGCAGGCGATTTGAATTATCAAGCCTCCGTTTTTGGCCGCAACAGCAGCGTGCATTTTGTCCCCGACTCCATCGGTGATCTTTTCTTCAACGGCGTGGCCAGCGACGTGAAGCGCACGCTTTACTCCGGCGGAATCCAGGCCGACGCCAGCTACGAACTGAACGACCAGCATACCTTTCGGGGCGGCTTGCTGTTTCTGGACGAAATGGTCCAGGCCAACTCGACCACGACTGTGTTCCCGATGGACAGCACCGATACGACCAGTTTCAATCCTGATGGCGGGCCGGAAACCAAAGTGAACGACGAAACACTCCACGGCATTTTTGCCGGTGCGTATGTGCAGGATGAGTGGAAAATCCTGTCCAACCTCACACTCAATTACGGCGCGCGATTCGATATTTTTTATGCGTCATTCGACCACGAGAACCAGCCCAGCCCGCGCGCGAACCTCATCTATCAACCGACGGCCTCGACGACCTTGCACGCCGGCTACGCGCGCTTTTTCACGCCGCCGCCGGTGGAAAACGTGCCCAATAACACGGTGAACGACTTCATCGGCACCTCGAATCAATCATCCGTCACGAACGGGATCAATTCGGTCAAGGCCGAGCGCGCGAATTATTTCGACGCCGGCATTTCGCAAAAAATCACGCAGCACCTGCAGGTCGGCGTGGACGGCTATTACAAGAACTCGGTGCAGCAGCTCGACGACGGATTGTTCGGGCAGACGCTCATCCTTTCGGCGTTCAACTATGCCCGGGGAGAAGTTTACGGCGTGGAATTCACCGGCTCTTACAATCGGGGCAGTTTCACCACTTATGCGAACATTGCGTACTCGGTGGCGAAAGGCATAAACTGGAGTTCAGCGCAGTTCCTGTTCAGTCAGAATGATCTGGCTTATGTCAAAAATAACTGGATATATCTGGATCACGACCAGACGGTGACCGGTTCCTTCGGTACTGCCTATACTTTGAAAGAGTCGGACACAACCAGCACACTATTTTATGTGGACGCGCTTTACGGCAGTGGCCTGCGGCAGGATGGCGGCGGGTTTGAATCGAACGATCCTACTGCCCCCATCCCCAACGGGGCCACCGTTCCGGCCTACTTTACGGTGAATGTGGGCGCGGAACAGGACTTCAAGCTCAGCCGGAAACAAATGCTGAAAGCCCGGCTCGATGTCGTGAACGTGACCGACAACAGTTATGAACTCCGCAGCGGCACCGGCGTCGGCGTCAACGCCGCGCAATACGGCGCGCGCATCGGTTTCTTTGGCTCGATCAGTTACATCTTCTGAAATGTTCCTCCGACCAATGAGCAACACGGATGCAAATCGAACTTTGTCCGGCTACGAGCTGAAAGACGAGCTGGCCCGGCTTTGCCTGCCATCGGCCAAGCGGGATGCCAGTCTCAAGCTCGGCTGGGTGAATTCGATTTGCATCTTCTTTCTCCTCATTGGAATTGCCGGCGCGCGGCGAGGCGTCATCGCCATCAAACCGGTCCCGCCCATCCGGGAAGAGGTTCCCGTTGTCTTCCAGCCGGCGGTGTTGCCGCCCCAGGTAACTGCCGTGAGGAAGGAGCAAATGGCGCAGGAAAACAATCAGCCGCGGGTCCTCGTCGCCCTGCCAAACGCGCCGAACATCAACTTCGGGGTGCCGACCATCGGCACGCTCGTGGCGCCCGCCGCGCTCGCGGCCGCGCCGCAGGAAGCCCCCGTGCACATTGGTTCTCTCAGCAACACCGGCGCGGGCGGCGAACGGCCCGAACCGCCTTATCCCCAAATTGCCAAGGAAACCGGCGAACAGGGCACGGTGAAACTCCTTCTCGGCGGAGACGAGGCCGGTAACATCATCTCCATTGACGTGAAAGAATCGTCCGGTTTTCCAATTCTTGACCGCGCCACGGTGGATTTCATCAAGCGCCACTGGCGGCTTCCGGCTGGCGCGGGCAACCGCCTTTTTGAAACCAGCATCACTTACCAACTGCTACTGAACTGACCCAACAAAGCGGGACAACCAACCAAATCAAAACCTATGCTCGCAAACATCGTTCTTGAATTCTTCCTTAAAGGCGGCCCGGTCATGTGGCCGATTCTCGTCAGCGCCATTGTCGCCGTCGCCGTCGTCGGCGAACGCGCGTTCTGGTGGTGGCGCGAAAGCCGCAAGCGCGACCCGCAAAAACTTGAGCAACTCCTCGCCGCGCTGGAAAACTCCGACGTCGCCGCCGCAAAGGAAATTTCCGAAGGCTCGGAAGACCCGGTCATTCGCATGATTTATCACGGCCTCAGTCATGTCGGCCACGTCCACACCTCGTTGCTGGGCGCGTTGCAAATCGCTGCGGGCATCGAACTCAAACGGGCCGGGCGTTTCCTCACGGTGATGGACACACTGGTGACGCTCGCGCCGCTGCTCGGCCTGCTCGGCACCGTCACCGGCCTCATGCGCGCCTTTCTCAACATCGGCAGCGCGGAATTGTCCGTCGTGGGCGTCACCGGCGGCATTGGCGAGGCGTTGATTGCCACGGCCTGCGGCCTGGCGATTGCCATCTTTTCGCTGATTCCCTTCAATTTTTTTTCCGCCAAGGTGACGCAATTACAGTTCGAACTGGAAACGGCGGCAACCAATGTCGAAGTGATGGTCGGCGGCGGCGGAAAATCGGGTGACACCGTCCATCTCCACAAACCGGCGGCCCCGGGCCAGGCCACCAGCCATTGACTGAAATGACTAAATTCTAAATCCGAATGACTAAAGAATTCCAAATGACGAATGATCCCGCAAAGCGGGAGCGAATGGAATTTCGGCGCCCGCTCACCCATTCGTCATTCGGATTTCGTCATTCTTTAATCATTAGGGCTTCGTTCCCGCACTGCGGGATCATTTTCCGATGAAAATCCCCTCCCCCATTCTGAAACGCCGCTCGCGGATTGTCATCATCCCGCTGATTGACATCATGTTTTTCCTGTTGGCGTCGTTCATGATGGTAGCTTTGGAGATGAGCCGGACGGAGAACATCAAGGTCAATCTGCCACCCGCCTCCCAATCGCGGCAGGATTACCGGCCGGACATGGTCAACATCGCCGTGGACAAATCCGGCGCCGTCTGGCTGGAGAAAAAGGAGATTTCGCTGGCCGACCTCGGCCTCTCGTTGAGCAACCGCTTCCGCGCCAATCCCAACCTCCCGGTCTATATCAGCGGCGAGCGCGACACGCTGCACGGCGACATGGTGAAGGTGTATGAAACCGTCCGCGCCGTGGGCATCCAAAAAGTCGCGTTCATGACCGACAGCCGAAACGCAAATTGAAAACAAACCACGGATGAACCAAGATGAACACGGATTGGTATGGCGGGCAGTCCTCTGCCCACCGGAGTGTCGGCTGCTGTCAAACGGCGCGCACGGGGTGACGCGCCCTACCGGCGGAATAAATCCGTGTCCATCCGTGGTTAAAATGAAATGAAAATCCGCACGCCAGTTCCGGAAAAGAAGTCGCGGCTGGAAATCATCCCGCTGATTGACATCATGTTTTTCCTGCTCGCGTCGTTCATGATGGTCACGTTGCAGATGCAGATTGTCCGCACGCTCAAGTCCAATCTGCCCACCGCCACGCTTGCCACGCCCTCGAAGAAGCCCGACATCGTGAATCTCACCGTGAACCCGGACGGCCAGGTTTCCGCGGACGACAAACCCATCGCCTTTCCCGAATTGTTCACGATGTTGACGAACCGTTACAGCCTGAACACCAACCTGCCCGTCTATATCACCGGGGCGCGGAACGCCACGCACGGCTCGGTGATGTTCGTCCTCGATTATGTAAAACGCGCGGGCATCCAGCGCGTCGCCATCGCCGTCCAGGCGGCACCCGACCATCCGACTCCATGAAAAATTTCCAGGTGAACCTGCTCATCGTCCTCGCGCTCGGCCTTTGCGGCCTGTGCGCCCGGCAATGGTATGAACAAACCGTTCAGCGCGGCGAAATCCAGACCTTGAACCGAATGGTCTATGACCGGAACGCCGCCATCCAGGGCTACACCAATTCCATCGCCACGCTGAATCATCAGGTCAACCAGATGGACGCGCGCCTTACCGAAATCAAGGCCGCCGCC
>Ga0181521_10008064_pt1 | contig 10917 bp, 8 predicted proteins | sample PEATcosm2014_Bin_32_FD_119764 | JGI IMG/M metagenome (GOLD analysis project Ga0181521, IMG submission 119764) | Peatland microbial communities from MTU Mesocosm Facility, Houghton, MI, USA - PEATcosm2014_Bin02_60_metaG | ecosystem: Environmental > Terrestrial > Soil > Wetlands > Peat | place... | reverse complement strand
CATCTGCGCAGCGAGGTGACGTGGGACAAGCCTGTGCCTCTGGACTTTGGGACGGAGTTGCGCAAGACCTTCAGCCTGCTGGAGAGTATCGTGATCTTCTGCGCGTTATCCGCGCTTGCGATGCTTGTGCTGGGACTCTTCCTCGGCTATGGACGGGCGCTGGTGCGGGTGATGCAGGGCAAGCCGGCGGCCAGCGAGCCGGAGTTCCTGCGCATTGACCTGAGCGGAGCGGTGGAAAATAAGCTTCAGGATCACAAGGACTGAAGAACGGACGGCGGGATAGCGGAGTGGGCTGGGATGCACATTCAGCGGTGCATTTCAATCAGCTAAATCCCTGAATCTACTATGCTTCGCTGGTACAAGAGTATATGTAAAGCGAATAATAGGCGTAGAATTTCATAAACGCCTGCCAGACTAACATATTTATTATCAACGAGTTGCAATGGCAATGTTTTAGCCTTGACACCGGTTTTTGCCAAACTTAGTATGCAGCCAGAAAGTTCTGATGGCTTTGCCTCCGTTGGAACTATTCTCCCTAAAGAAAAGGCCGCCCTGTTGCCGGGCGGCCTTTTCGCGTCTGCGGGACATTGTGTGCTGTGCGTGAAGCGGCAGCGGACGGCGGACGCGTGACCTAAGTTTGCCGAGAGAAGCGGTCGCCTGTTGCAGAGGCCCGGTTTCGCCGATAGCGATGGGGAGAGTTGAGTTCCGCCCCACTGGATCGAACCCGAGGCAACTGCGATGCATGACTTTCTGGCAGGACTGGCATATGTGGCGATTGTGATGGCGCCGTGCGTGGTGGCGCTAACAACCTGGCTGCGCGATCCGAGTTGCAGGTAGGCCTGCAGGCGGAACGGATGCAACGCGGGTGAACGCGACTCTTCCATTGAGACAAGAGAACTGTGAGGCGAAACCTGAGATTCCGTGGGCGGGTACGCGGCTGGGTGCGAACCCGTTTCGGTCTACGGGGAAGTTTGTGCCGACGCGGCGAGGGACGCGGTGTTTTGGGATTAGTATGGTCGGGTTGGAAATTTCATTGTGAGCGAGGTTTGTAGACCGATGATTAAGTGGGCCGGTGTGTTAGTGCTTCTTGGAGTTTCGTGTGGGTTGTGCGCTCAGGCGCCTGCGGCTGGCGGAGCGGGCAGTGCGGCATCCACGGCAGGGAGGGCACCGGCGGTGCTGCCCGGCAACGGATTGGCGCAGCACGACTTTGTCTACTCGGGTGAGTCGCACGACCGCAAGATATTTATTGTGCGCGGGGGAAAGATTGTGTGGAACTACGACGATCCGGCGGGCAAGGGCGAGATCAGTGATATGGTGATGCTGTCGAATGGGAACATTCTGTTCGCGCACCAGTTTGGTGTCACCGAGATCACACCGGACAAGAAGGTGGTGTGGAACTACGAGCCGCCGGCGGGGCACGAGATCCATACGGCGGTGCCGATTGGCAAAGAGCGCGTGCTGTACATCATGAATGGCGATCCGGGCGCGGTGCTGCGCGTGGTGAACACGACAACGGGCGCGATTGAGAAGGAGCTGCCGCTGGCGGTGAAGCAGCCGGTGAGCGTGCATGGGCAGTTTCGCCACGCGCGGCTGACCCCGGCGGGAACGCTGATGGTGGCGCACATGGACCTGGGCAAGGTGGTGGAGTACGACTCCAATGGCAGGGAGCTGTGGTCGTTCCCAGGGCCGAGCGTGTGGAGCGCGGAGCCGCTGGCCAATGGCAACGTGCTGATCACGGACCGCATCGGGGTGCGCGAGGTGACGCGGCGCGGCGATACGGTGTGGAGCTGGACCCCGGCGGACGCGCCCGGATACAAGTTCGCCAGCCTGCAGGAGGCGCGGCGGCTGGCCAACGGCGATACGGTGATCAACAACTGGGTAAACGAGTGGACCAACAACGCGGACAACGCGCCGGGATCGGTGCAGGCGATTGAGGTGAACCCGGCCAAGCAGATTGTGTGGGCGCTGCGCGAGTGGACTCCGCCGAACGCGCTGGGGCCGGCGACGTCGATCCAGTTCCTGGACCAGCCGGGGACGACCGCGCCGGAGGATGTTCACTTCGGCGACATAAAATAGTGCGAGCGACTGGCTCCGTCCTCGGCGCGCGAGCTTTGCGCGTTGTGGGCGGAGCCGGTAGAATGAGGCTGGCAGGCCGATGTAGCTCAGCTGGTAGAGCAACGGTTTCGTAAACCGTAGGTCAACGGTTCAAATCCGTTCATCGGCTCCATTCCTGCATATCTTTCAGTGCAACATTTTTTATGCATGTGCACAACGTCCGTCATGGGACGCTTGTGGCTTGCTGCGCGTCAGGGCAAGCGGACGCGATTGCGGTGTGCTCTAGTTGCCGGAGTAGTAGCCGTCGCGGGTCTGCAGGAAGAGGTCCTTGGGGCTGGTCTTGGTGAGCGAGAGATCGATGCGGTGGTAGCCGTCGGAGGCGGTCTCTTTGTCGGGGGTGTAGCCCAGCCGGTACTGCGCGCGCAACTCGGCGCCGATCTGCTTGTAGATCTCGGCGAAGGTCTCTTTCTTGCTGACCTCGAAGAGGCTTCCGCCGGTCTCGTCGGCCATGCGCTGCAGGACCTTCTTGCCGTCGGGGCGGCTGGGAAGGCTCTCCGGCTGACGGCCCGCACCTCCGCCGCGGCCTCCTGGGTAGCCGCCTCCTCCACCGGGATAACCGCCGCCGCCGCGTCCTCCGGGATAGCCTCCGCCCTGGCGGCCCGTAGTCTGGTTATATCCGCCTGCCGTCTCCCGGCCCTTGAAGTAGATTGCGTAGACGATGGTATCGGCGCGCTGGGCCGCTTCAATGGACGAGGCGAGCGACTCCTTGCTGCCGCTGTCCACGCCGTCGGAGAGGATGACGACGGCCTTGCGTCCTGTCTGCTTGCCCATCAGTTCGTCGGAGGAGAGGAAGAGGGCATCGTAGAGCGTGGTGCCGGCGCGGCGCGCGCGCGTGGAGCTGTCGCTGGAGTTGGAGCCCGAGCTGGAGCTGGTTGTGTCGGAGTCGCCGCCGGAGGCTGGTGTCTCCAGTTGCTTGAGGCCGGCCTGAAGTTTGGGCTTGGAGCTGGTGACATCCTGCAGCAGGTCGGTCTGGCGGGCGAACTGAACGACGAAGGCCTTATCGCGGCTGGTAAGCGTGTCGTCGAGGAAGGCGAAGCTGGCGGTGCGCTCGTCGTCGATGGCGTCGCGCTGGCTCATGCTTGTGTCGACCAGCAGGCCGAGTGTGAGGGGAAGGTCGGTGTCCAAATTGAAGTAGCGGATGGTCTGCGGTTTGCCGTCGACCTGGAGGAGGAAGTTGTCCCGGGTGAGATTTTGCACGAGCGCGCCCTTTTTATCGTGGACGACGACGGGGATGTTGACCAGGCGCGCATCGACGCTGAGGGTGGAAGCGGTGGCGGCTGGTGACTGCTCGGCGGCTGGAGATGCAGCAGGGACCGTGGCGGCGGGTTGCTGCGCAGGCAATGGCGCAGCGATGCCGGCGGTTAGAAGCAGCAGTTCGGCGAAGAGGGCAGTACGCAGTATTCTTGGGCAACTCATCTCTCCACGATAGACGCAAACGGCGTGAAACAGTTGTGAGGGCCGGCGCATTTTTCCGGTTGCGAGCCGCCGTCGGGCGAATGCCGGCTGGGAAGAAGGCCTCATGGACGGGTCGGTATTGTGGTCAGGCGCTGTCTTGGATCCGCTGCAGCGGCCAGGCCGCACTTGCCGGTTAAATCGCATGGCCGACAACGCCTGAATGGGGAAGCGATTGCTGGAGAGTAAGTTACGGAATTTGGTCACCATGCGCTGGTGGTTACTGAGGTTACTCAATAGTTGTAGTTGAGTTACCTTCATGGTAGTTTCTTTTTCCTGGCCGGATGCTAGCCTTGCTTTGTGCTCGTTCGTGGGCCATTCTAAATCGACAAGACATGAGACGCTGAGTAATCCAGACACCAATGTGTCATGAAAGGTGAATCGATTTGATGAAGTTGCGGGGCAAGTTATCTCGGCGTATACGGCTGATTGGGTTTGCGGCAGGGCTGATTGCGCTGCTTGTGATGGTGTGGAGACTGGCAGAGGCGGGTCGCGCTTCCGTGTTGCCGACCCTGGCCAATGGCATCACCTGGGCAACGACGCTTCTTGCCATCACGGTCATTGTGGTGGTGTGGCGCGAGCGCAACCGGACGGGGGGCTATCTGCAGGCCAGCGCGGAGAATGCACGATTCATCGCGGCAGCGGAGACCAGCCCGGATGCATTTTCCATCCTGGAATCGGTGAGGAACAATGCCGGCGAAATCGTGGGCTTGCATTACAAGTATGTGAACTCCCATGCCGAAGAGCTGTTGAAGAAGCCGCGCATAGAGATGTTGGACCATGACATGTGCGAGCTCTTCCCAACCGACAGCACACAAGAACTCTTCGAGAAATATCGCAACGTGGTGCTTAGCGGAGAGCCGTTGTGCGAGGACCTTTTGGTCCCTCACGAGGATGGAGCGGAGAGGTGGCTGCGACGACGGATTATCAAACTGGACGATGGCGTTGCGGTTACCGTTAGCGATGTGACCGAAGTCAAGGCAGGCGAAGAGCGCTACCGGAGTCTGTCGAACTTCAGCAACTCGGTCTTTGAAACGGCCCCATTCAGCATTATCGAGACGGACCTGAACGGAGTGATCCGGGCGATGAACGTGGCTTCGGAAAAGCTGACGGGCTATGGGCGCGCGGAGCTGGTGGGCAAGGTTGCGATCACAACGCTGCACGATCCAACGGAGTTGAACCCAGCGCCCGGCGAAGGCGCGCCGCCGGATGGCCCGGTGTTGGAAGGCTTCGCCCTGCTTACGGCGAAGGCCGCCCAGGGAGATGTTGAGGAGCGGGACTGGACGTACATTCAGCGTGACGGAACGACGCTTCCGGTGCATGTAGCGGTGACGTCGGTGCGCGATGGGGCGGGCGAGATATGCGGATTCATCTCGATCGCGTCGGACATCACGGAACGCAAGCAGTTGATGACGTACCTGAAGCATATGGCCTCGCACGACCAGTTGACGGGCCTGCCGGGACGCCCGCTGCTGCGTGAGCGCATCGCCGAGGCAATCGAGAAGGCCGCGGTGAGCGGGCGCAAGGTGGCGGTGTTCGTGGTCGACCTGGACCACTTCAAGTGGATGAACGATTCGCTGGGACACAAGGCCGGCGACGAGGTGCTGGTGGGCATGGCCGAGCGGATGCAGGAGTCGCTGCGCCGGTCGGACACGCTGGGACGGCTGGGCGGCGACGAGTTCGTCATCGTAATGCCGCACATCGCCAGCGTCGAGGATGTGGAGCGCTGTGCGCAGAGGCTGGTTGACCTGATCGCCAGCACCGCGCAGGTGGGCGAGATGGAGGTCAACCTGACGGCCAGCGTCGGAGTGTGCATCTATCCCGACTTTGCAGGGGACGTGGACAACATGCTGGAACGCGCCGATGCGGCCACCTATGTGGCGAAGGCAAATGGCCGGAACCAGTACCAGATGTTCGCCGATGCCATGCTTAAACAGTCCCAGGAACGCATGTCGATGGATGCGGCGCTGCGCCACGCGCTGGTGCGCGAGGAGCTGTTCATGCATTACCAGCCGCTGGTATCGCTGGCCACGGGCCGTGTGGTTGGCATGGAGTCGCTGCTGCGCTGGCACCATCCCAAGCTGGGCCTGCTCTCTCCGTCGATCTTCATTCCCTTGGCGGAAGAGACGGGAATGATCATCCCAATCGGCGAGTGGGTGATGAAGCAATCGTGCAGGGAGGCAAAGACAATCTGCGACGAACTGGGGATGGACCTTGCCGTGTCGGTGAACCTGTCGCCGCGGCAGTTTGAGCAGAGCAACCTGCTGGAGATGATCGGCGAGGCACTGGAGAGCAGCGGACTGCCGGCCAAGAGCCTTCAGGTGGAGTTGACGGAGCGGGTGCTGATGATCAACTCGGCGTCGAACCTGGAGAAGCTGCAACAGATCCGGCAGCTTGGCGCGCGGGTTGCGATCGACGACTTCGGCACGGGATTCTGCAGTTTCTCGTATCTGTTGAAGTACCCGGTGGACCGGCTGAAGATCGACCAGAGCTTCATCATAAAGGCCGTCTCGGAGCCCAACGCGGCGACGGTGGTGCGGGCGATCCTGTCCATGTCGCACCACCTTGGCATCAAGGTGACGGCCGAGGGAGTGGAGTCTACGGACCACCTTAAAATTCTGGCCCGGCGAAACTGCGATGAGGCCCAGGGATACTACTTCTCACGCGCTGTGTCGGCTGCGGGCTTCGCCGCGGCGGTGGAATCGATCCATCGCTCGTACGACGAGCGCAAGCTAGCCGGAGAGATGCCATTTGCATTGCCCGAGGATGGGCTGGAGCAGTACGAAAACTGACCTAGGGCTGGGCCGCAACGGTTGGTCAGCCTGAGTGAGAGTAAGAGTCGGAGTGTGTGCCCCATGTCCAGAGGGTCTGGATGTGGGGCACACGCATTTGTGCGCTTCACGCCATCGCTGACGGCCCAGTCAAACCATCACTGCGGGCCCAGGTACTCGACGTGGACGTAGGTGCGGAGGCGCACGTTGTAGGCCAGGTACCAGCCGATGTGGTCGGGATCCACGTAGATGATAATTTCGTCCGAGTCCCAGAACCAGCCGTTGCAGAAGGCGATGTCGAAGGGCGCGACGTGGAAGAAAAAGCCGCCGAACCAGAAGCGGTCGGGACCGCCCCCCACCAGGCGCCAGACGTGCGTGGGCCCGAAGCCACCTGTGAAGCGGCCGTGCGCAAAGGGATGGGCGAGCTTGTAGTGCGCATCGTTGCGACCGGTGTCGTGGCCGACCCATTTGCCGTCGGTCTCGACGTGGGGTGCGTTGGGATGGCCGGGCGCGTCGCTGTAATTGCGGTTCGGCTGCGTGTTGGGCGTGCCGTGGAAGGCTGCCGGACCGCGCGCCGGCGGCTTAGGCTGGCCAACCTGGTGGCTGGCGACGCCTGTATGTTGTGCAAGCAGCGCAAAGGTTGTCACCGATAGCGTAAACAGCGCGGCAAGAAATAACAGGGACCGTTTCATTCTTATACAACCCTCCTGAGAAAAAACGATAGCACACCTTGGTGGGGCAGTCAGCGGCGGTTGTCGGTGGCGGGCTCGGGGTGGATGAGCAGGCGGTCGACCTCGGGTGCGACAAGCTTGAAGGCGCCTTCCAGCGCGGTGATGACGGCGTGGACGCGGGCCATGGGCAGGTCGTCGGGCAGGGTGCAGTGGCATGAGACCTGGGTGTGAACGGGGAAGGCGGTTGTTGCTTGCTGGTTGTTGATTGCCGGTTGAGGCCTGGCTGCGGCGGGGTCGCCTGACGCGGAGTGCGGGGCGGCAGGGATGATGCTGGGCCCGCGGCGGGTGACGTAGACCTCGTGGATGTCGAGGACCTCGGGGAAGGCGGCGGCGACGCGGCGCAGGCGGAGTTCCAGCTCGCGGTCGCGCTCCAGCGAGGCGGGCCGCTCGATGGTGGCAGGCTCGCTCTCGATGTGGGTGAGGATGGATGCTATGGCGGGGACCTCGCGGCGCATCTCGGCCTCCAGCGTGGTGACGAGGTCATGGGCCTGGCGCAGGGGCATGGTTTCATCCACCTCCAGGTGCTGCTCGATGTGCAACTGGGGATGGAGGGGGTCGTGCTGCTCTCCGCTGATCTGCTGCACGCTAATCTCATGGATGGCGAGGTTGCGACGGGCCGCGACGGCGCGGATGCGGTCGTGGACGCTCTCCGCAAGCGAGGCGGTGGGGACGCTGTGGACCACGACGTCGGCCCCCGGCAGGTGGCGTTGAACGGCCGTGGTGGCGGCCAGGGTGAGCTGTTCGGAGCGCTGGAAGGTGAGGTTGCGCGGCAGCCCGAGCGTAACGTCGGCAAAGTAGTTGGAGCCGGAGCGGCGGGTGCGCAGGCGCTCCACCGAGAGCACGCCGGGAATGGCCGTAAGGTCGTGCAGCAGATTGGCGCGTAGCTGGTCCTTGGACTGCGGCTGGTGGCTGGTGGGGTCGGTGGTGGGCGTGGCGTCCAGCAGGGTGTCGATGGTCTGGTGGGCGAGCCGCCAACTGACGCGCAGGATGACTCCGGCGACCACCAGTGCGGCGATAGGGTCGGCGTACTCCAGCCAGGGGTGGGCGAGGCGCTCGCCGGCGTAGGTGGCCGCGAGACCGAGCATGACGGCCAGCGTGGCCCACATGTCGGTGGCGAAGTGGAGGGAGTCGGCGGCCAGAGCGGGGGAGCGGTGCTGGCGCGCAATGCGGCCCAGCGTGCGCGAGCGGCTGAAATCGACCACGATGGAGACCAGCAGCACGGCGAAGGGCCAGAGCGATGGCAGCAGCGCGAGATGGCGGTGGAGAACGATGCGGCCGACGGCCTCGTAGACGATCCACGCGCAGGAGGCGAACATGATGCCCGTCTCCACGAAGGCGGCCAGCGACTCTACCTTGCCGTGCCCGTAGTTGTGCACCTCGTCGGCGGGACGGTCGGAGACCTGGACGGAAAAGAGAGTGATCGCCGAGGCAATGAGGTCGATGGCCGAGTGGGCCGCCTCGGAGAGCATTCCCAGCGAGCCGGTCAGCAGGCCGGTCAGCAGCTTGAGCAGCGCGACCAGGGCCGCTGCGGCGACCGAGAAGATCGCGGCCGCGCGCTTGGCGGCGTGAGGGGCTGCTCCGGGCGAGGAAGCGGCTTGCGTCGGGCTGACCGGAGGAAGGCTCATGGGAGAGATGCTACAGCTTTCCAGAGGCTGTGTGCCGTGTTTGTTGCACGGGCTACTTGGTTTGCAGCGCGCGGCTTCAGGGTTTCATCGCCCGATAGAGCCCGGCGATGCCGTAGGTGTAGGGCGTCCAGGTGGGCGCAGCGAAGCCTGCGGCGACGATCAGCTCGATCATGCGCGGCGGGCGTGGGAAGCGGGCGACCGACTCCGGCAGGTAGGTGTAGGCTCGGGGATCGCGCGAGATGAGGCGGCCAAGCAGCGGCAGAATGCCTTTGAAATAGAGCGAGTAGAATGCGCCCACCAGGCCGGTGGGCTGGTTGAAGTCGAGGATGGCGATCTGGCCGCCGGGGCGCAGGACGCGGTGCAGTTCGGCGAGTCCGTCGGCGTAACTGGCCAGGTTGCGGAAGCCGAAGGCGCAGGTGACCAGGTCAATGGATGCGTCGGCGAAGGGAAGATGCAGCGCGTCGGCCTCGATGGCGCGGATGTTGCGGCCAGAGAACTTGGGCTGGGCGAGGGCGAGCATCTTGCGGGAGAAATCGACGGCGAGGAGAGGTGCAGCTTCGCCGGCAGCGGACAAACTGGTTTTGCTTAAGGGCACGGCTTCAGCCGTGCCGATAGACGCAGCCGTAGAGGGGGGCTTTAGCCCCTGAGGTATCAGATTTCGCGGCTTGGGACGAAGGTGGTCGAGGGCGAGGGTCATGTCGCCGGTGCCGCAGCAGAGGTCGAGGACGACGGCCTCCGGGCGCGCCAGGATGGGGCGCAACGCGCGCGCGGTGCGACGCCACCAGAGGCGGTCGATGCCGGCGGAGAGCAGGTGGTTGGCGAGGTCGTAGCGCGGCGCGATGGCGTTGAACATCTGCTGGATCTGCTCGGCGGCAGCGGCGGGGTCGGAGGCGCCGCTGGGCCGCGCTCCGGGAGTGTCTTCGTGCTCAGGCGGGGGCATCATTAGTTTGCCGAGGGCTTCTCGATGTGGTCGATCACGAGAACCTGAATCGGGCCTTTTGCTGGCACCAGCTTCAAACCGAGCTGGTCCTGCACGGCATCGGTGAGCGGCGGCCAGAGCGTGGGGTCGTCGCCGTTGATATCGTCGGGGGTGCGGCCATGGTACTGAAGCACGAAGTCGTACTTCCCGGTAAGGCCGGTCTCATCGACCACATTTGTGCCCAGCATCATACTGAAAAGCTCGACTAAAGACTGGATGGAACATTCGTGGGCGATAAATTCATAGCCACGCCGGTCATCTTCTCCTGCATGCTGGTACTGGTATAGGTCAGGAATCTTGCGATCGCCAAATGTCTTCAGTTCGTCGGCTGTCGGCGGCATGGAGCCTGCGGCGTGGAGCTTCGGCCCGCTCTTGGCTACAACCAGATCGTAGACCGGCCCTTGCCTTGTCTCCCAGTGGATCTTCAGGTTGAAGCGTTCGGCCAGCAGCGCCTGCAACATGTGCTGCTTCTCCAGCCGTGCGTCCTTATCGTCGAGCTTGGTCAGTTTCTCATCCACCGAGGGGTCGGACTTGGCCTGCACGTTGAACATCGTCCGGCGATTCCAGTCCGGCAGAACTGACATTTGAAAGGGTAATATTCCATACGCCATCTCCAACAGGTTGTCGACCGTGATGTTCGAAAGATTCAACAAACCGGAGTGCGGCGGATTCGCGCCACCCACGATGAAGTCGGCTTGGAGATCAGGCCTGCTCTCGCGTATCGAGGCTACATCAAACGTCAATGTCGGAACGTATGCTGCATCTGCGGTTGTGGCCGGGGCCGCTGTTGGCGCGTGGCTTGTCTGGGCGATTGCGGTGGGGACGACGAAGACCAACCATGTGGCTGCGAGAAGCAGGAGAGTTCTACGCACGATGCATTGAGTCATGGTTGGGATCGTCCTTCTTCCTCAATCAAGAAATCTACATCTGCTGCATGGTTTTGAGCATGGCCATCGTGGCGGCGAGGAGTTCGGCGTCGGTGACGTCGTAGGCGACTTCGGTGCGGCCGATGGCGGTGGCGAGGACGAAGGCGCGGCGGCCGCTGCGCTTCTTCTTGTCGGCGGAGGTGAGCGCGACGAGCTTGGCGGCGGAGGCTTGCGGCGTGGCGGCGACCTTGAACGGCGGGATGGGGCCGTAGCGCAGGATGAGGTTGGCCATGCGGGCGAACTCCTCCGGTGTGATGCGCTGGCGGGCCAGCGATACATGCAAAGCCGCGATCATGCCCCAGGCGACCGCCTCGCCGT
>Ga0181521_10008062_pt1 | contig 10918 bp, 11 predicted proteins | sample PEATcosm2014_Bin_32_FD_119764 | JGI IMG/M metagenome (GOLD analysis project Ga0181521, IMG submission 119764) | Peatland microbial communities from MTU Mesocosm Facility, Houghton, MI, USA - PEATcosm2014_Bin02_60_metaG | ecosystem: Environmental > Terrestrial > Soil > Wetlands > Peat | place... | reverse complement strand
CGTACGGCGGTACCCGAGCGCCCCATGACGGCGCTGATCTCGTCGAACGGATACCCGAACACATCGTGCAGGACGAACGCCGCCCTCTCGGCCGGCGCCAGGGCATCGAAGACCACCTGCATCGCGTCGCCCGTCTTCTCGGCGAGCAACGCGTCGGCCTCCGGGTCAACCGGAGCGAGGTCGGCGGGTACCTCGGCCTCGGCCGCCGACCTGGTACGTCGCTTGCGTAGCTGGTCGAGGCACAATCGCGTCACGACGGTCGTGAGCCAGGCGGGCAGGTCATCGATGTCGTCGGTGCGGGAGAGCCGAAGCCAGGCTTCCTGTAGGACGTCGTCCGTATCGGCCTTCGACCCGAGTATCCGGATGGCGATCGCGGTTAACCGGGGCCGCTCGGCGTCGAAGTCGGTCACTTCCATCGTTGTCACACCATGTTGACGCAGGGCGCCACCAGAATGTGACTGCCACGCTCACGACGGGAGAAATCCCTGGTGGCACCCGAATTGGAAGTGCCGAAACCGGACGGGATCTCGGAATCGAGATCGTGGACGGCGACGGACTCTGATCCCGGTCGGGGTCCCGTTACTTCCGATCAGAAGCTCAGGCAGACGGCACGTCGTACTTCTCGCACCACTGCGCCAGTCCTATGACGGTCCGCTCTCGTTCAAGGTGCTCAGGGGCCGCGTGGATGGGGAGGGAGCTCGCCCTAACTCGCTACCGTGTCCTTGTGAGCAACCAAGTGCCCGGTGGCGTGGTGCACGAGCTTCCGGGAGACCTGCGCAAGGCGCTGATCGCCAACCCCACGGCATTCGATGCCTGGAAGGACATCACGCCTCTGGCCCGCAACGAGTTCATCTGCTGGGTCGAGGATGCCAAACAGGATACGACCCGACAACGCCGCATTCGCCGCACCCAGGAGGAGCTGGAGGAAGGCCAGCGTCGGCCCTGCTGCTGGCCAGGGTGCAAGCACCGCGAGCGCACCGGCAGGTAGGACAGGATGTGGCATGGGTCCTTGCCTGCCGGGACCAAGGTCCCTAGAGGCGTTCCTCAATGAGGAACAGGCTCGCTCTGAGGCAGAGAGGGGCGGGGGGGCGATGCCAGGCGGAAGCGTTTCTTCGGCTGGGATCAAGAGGACCTGGTATCGAACCCATCCGGGTGTCGCCGTGGCCGTGGCCGTCGGCCTCTTCGTGCTTGTCACGGTTCTCCACTGGTTCCACGACAGCTCGGGTCAGGCGATCACCGTGTTGTATGTCCTGCCCATCGCGCTGCTGGCTGTTACCTTCGGCCTGCGAGGCGGCCTCGTGGGGGCGGGGGTTGGCTTTGGCCTCTTCGCCCTGTTGGAGGTCCTGCATAGCAGCGGCGACATCGACGCCGACGGGTGGGCGGTCAGGGCCGTCGCCATGTTCCTGCTCGGCGCCCTCCTTGGTCGGGCCACCGACCAGACCGTCGCCAGCGAGCGCTCCGCACTGGTCGAACAGCGACGACGGTGCCAACTCGAAGAGGAAAACTTCCGATACGCCGAGGCCGTCGAGATCAGTGATTCACTCGTCCAGCAAATGGTGGCGGCGAAGTGGATGGTCGAGCAAGGCCGATCGGACCAAGCGGTCGAGGCCCTGGTGACAACGATCGAGCGCGGTGAAGCAATGGTGGCGGCTCTGCTACCTGTCCGCATCTCGAAGCCAGCCTTCGACCAGGTTGAGCTGCCGCTCTTGTTGGAGCCGAGCCACGGTGAGCAGGGGCGGGGTGACGCCTAGGCCCTGGTCACCAAGGGAGAGGCAGGGCAAGCATGGCCGAGAGCGTGTACAAAGTCATAGAACTCGTGGGCACCAGCGATGAGTCCTGGGAGAAGGCCGCGAGTGCGGCGGTGACCCGAGCGGCCGGGTCACTGCGCGATCTCCGCATCGCCGAAGTGGTCGAACTCGACCTTCAAATCGAGGACGGGCAGGTCAAGACGTACCGAGCCAAGGTCAAGGTGTCGTTCAAACTACGGAAACGGCCTTGAAGGCGCCCGATGCTGGTTAGTAGCCAGTCCGCTGTTATCGGCCGGGGTGCCGCCAGTCCAGGCCGCTCGCACACGGCACTTCTAGCGCTGTGTCGGAGCTAGCTACAGGGCCAACAAGCTACCGCCGATACCCTCAGAATGGACGGTGCTTCGCGACAGAGGACCAACGGTGCTTCCGCACCGGCGTCGGCTGTCGGCCAAACCGGCGCCGTCGACGCGGCGATCGTGGCCGCCACCGTGGGCAACCGGATCACCGGGGCGGCCAAGCTGGCCGCCCAGCACAAGCTGCACGTGCGTGACCGCCTCGGCCTCCTCCTCGACCCCGGGTCGTTCGTGGAGGACGGCTTGTTGGCCCACGCCCTCGAACCCGGGTACCCGGCTGACGGAGTGGTGACCGGGCGCGGGGCGATCGACGGCCGGCCGGTGTGCGTCATGGCCAACGACCCCACGGTCAAGGCCGGGTCGTGGGGGGCACGCACGGTGGAGAAGATCGTCCGCCTCACCGAGTACGCGCTAACCCATGAACTGCCGGTGGTGTGGCTGGTCGACTCGGCCGGCGTCCGCATCACCGACCAGGTCGAGCTGTTCGCCGGCCGGCGCGGGGCGGGGCGCATCTTCTACAACCAAGTACGCCTGTCGGGGCGGGTCCCCCAAGTGTGCTGCCTCTTCGGCCCCACGGCGGCGGGGGGCGCGTACATCCCTGCCTTCTGCGACGTGGTATTGATGGTCGAGGGCAACGCCTCGATGTATCTCGGCTCCCCGCGCATGACCGAGATGGTGGTCGGCGAGCGCACCACGCTCGAGGACATGGGCGGTGCGCGCATGCACGCCGCCGTGTCGGGCTGCGGCGACAACCTGGTAGCTGACGACGCCGCGGCCATTGAGGCGGCCAGGGCGTACCTCTCGTACCTGCCCGGCTCGTGGCGCGACCAGCCTCCGCTGTCGGTGCCCGAGGAGCCGGCCACCGCCTTCACCCGTCACCTGCTGCCCGCGGACGGCCGGTCGCCCTACGACGTGCACCGGCTGATTGAGGCCCTGGTGGACGAGGAGTCGTTCTTCGAGATCAAGCCCGACTTCGCCCGGGAGCTGGTCGTCGGCTGGGCCCGGCTCGAGGGGCATCCGGTGGGCATCGTGGCGTCGAACCCGGCCGTGCTCGGGGGCGTGCTCTTCGTGGACTCCTCGGACAAGGCGGCGCGCTTCATCTGGTGCGCCGACGCGTTCAACGTGCCGTTGGTCTTCCTGGCCGACGTGCCCGGCTTCATGATCGGCACCGCGGTGGAGCGCGCCGGGATCATCCGGCATGGGGCCAAGATGATCACCGCGGTGGCCGAGGCCACGGTGGCCAAGGTGTCGGTGATCGTGCGCAAGGCCTACGGGGCGGGCCTCTACGCCATGGCCGGCCCGGCCTTCGAGCCCGACGCGGTGCTCGCCCTGCCGTGGGCGGAGATGGCGGCGGTGGGCCCGGAGGCGGCGGTCAACGCGGTCTATGCCAACAAGATCGCTGAGTTCGACGATGAGGCGGAGCGCGCTGCCTTCGTCGACGCGCTCCGCCGCGAGTACCTGGAGGACATCGACCTGCTGCGCCTGGCCGCCGACTTGGCGGTCGACGCCGTGGTCGAGCCCGAGGACCTCCGGCGCGAGCTGGTGGCCCGCATCGCCATGGCGACCGGGCGCGACCGGCACTTCAGCGACCGCCGCCACGGCGTGCCACCGGTCTGATCGGGCTTCCTCAACAGGCCAGCGAGTACGACTGCCGATCGTAGAGGGGCTCGAACGGCAACTTCGGCGAGGCGGAATACCGGGTCTGGACCTCCGCGTGGACCATCTGGCAACCGAGATCACGGGCATGAGCCAGGCGCAGCGCGAGGCTCGCCGCTCTCAGTCCGCGATCCTGGTAGTGGAGGTGGGTGGCACCGAACCCCAACCAGGCCAGCTCGCCTTTGACCACCATCACCCCGACCGACACCAGCCGGTCGCCGTCGAAGATGCCGTAGTGGCGGAAACCCTCGGCCCCCACGGTCGCCCCGAACCACGACGCGGCGGGGCTGCTCGCCGACCAGTCGCCCCACACGAGCGAATTGAGCGCCCCGATGGCCTCGCGGTGCTCGGGCCCGAGCAGACGGACAGGCGTGTCGGTCGGTGTCGGTCCGACGTCGTCGGTGGAGCGAACGATCTTGGTCGGCGACGCCAGGTCCCGCGTGAAGCCTTCGTCGATGAGCCACGCCGGGAGCTCGGCCGGGGCTGCCACCGGTGACAGCTCGACCCGCAGGTGCCGATGGCCCCGGGAGCGATGGAAGTCGACGATCTCCCGCAGCTGGTCCCGGGTGGCGGGCGACCCGGCACCCAGCCCCACTACCCGGTTGCTGTCGGGGGAGTCCAAGGCCTCCAGAGTGTGCAGGGGTGGTGACATCGAGCGCTGCACCACCGCCCCGAGAGGATTGCCCGGCACCGCGGCGGCCGCTTCGAAGCAGTCCGCCCAGATCTCGGCCTCGTGCAGCTCCAGGGCCACTATGAGCTCGCTCCGCGCTTGGTCCATTTCCGAATTGTACCGGGAGCCCGCAACTCGGCAGAGGCGCCGACGCGGTGTGCGGTAGCCGCCGGCACTAGCGATTACCTCTCAACCTGCCTCGAGGAACCCACCAGAAAGTGATGGCTGCCCAACACCAACGCGTGGATGGCGCCGAAAGTCGCCGAACCCATCCTCGCCGCCGGTTATGCCGGTGATCGCGTCAAGTACTTCTGGGATATGCCGGTAATCTGTGGGCCCCACCTCCGCCTGGGAGGCAGGGCCCACCGAGGCCGGCTGGCCGATCAGTCGAGCACCAGGGGCGTCCTTCTTCGCCACATGAGCGGTCCTTCGCCGCCAGGCTGTCGATGTCGAGCTCCTCGACGAGCACGATGGTCTCGACGGCGTCGTCCACCACGAGCTTCGTTTCGACGATGCGTTGCTCGGTGCGTTCCATCACGGCGCCTCCTCTCGTCGATCCCGGCGAGTAGCTGATCGAACGTCGCCGCTCACTCGGGCTGGCCGTGTGCAGCCACGTGATCGCGCTGACGGATGAGCGTGGGCTTGAACTCCACCGTGGTGGCGAAGAACCCACCGTCTTCGCAGATGGATTCGAACTGGTAGTCCATCTCCTTGGGCCTCGTGCACCACCCGTTCCCGAGCATCCGGCTGTGGTTGGCCGAGGAGTAGGCGTGTTGGTGGCCTTCATCCCGCTAATTGATTTGCCCATCGCTTAACATCGGAACCAGCGGACCCTGTGACGCGGTCCGGCGGTGCGTTGTGGACGTAAAGGCATCTTCGATGCGGAAGAATGACAGCGTGACTGAGCCTTTCGGTTGTCCGCGCTCAGGTCGGTGACGGCGCAACCGGTATGGTTCGGGCCCCCGGCGCGCCCTCTTTTTGGTTGGGTCCATGTCCCCGCCGGCCACCGGGCGACTGGAGCCGTGGTCCTATGCCCGCCGCTCGGGCTGGATTACCTCCAGGCCCACTACGCCCTGCGGCGCCTGGCGGAGCGGCTCTGTGTGCATGGCCTCATCGCTGTGCGTTTCGACTACGACGGCACCGGCGACTCGGCCGGAGACAATCACGACCCCGATCGGGTAGAAGCATGGCTCAGCAGCATAACTGCAGCCCTGGACCTGGTGCACCGTTCCTGCGCAGGTTCAGTGAACCTGGTGGGCATGCGGCTAGGTGCCACACTCGCGGCCGCTGCCGCTTCCTCCGACAGGAGGATCGACGGCCTCGTACTGTGGGACCCCTACGCCTCGGGCAAGGTGTATCTGAGCGAACAACGAGCGCTGGCGGCCCTTTCGATCGGGGTCGAGGCCGCCCGGGACGACGGCGCCGTGGAGACACCTGGTCTCGTGCACGGCCCAGATACGGTGTCGGCCTTGCGCAAGCTGCGCATCGACGCGCTCCCTGGGCCCCTGGCCCGGCGCGTCCTTGTGCTGTTACGCACCGGGCGTTCCCCCGACCGGTTAATGGCCGAGCGTCTTCGCAGCGAACATACCGAGTGGGCCGACGCCGAGGGCCAGGACAAACTCATCGACTGGGAGGGGCGCTACCTCCCTGAAGCTACCATCGACCGGATCGTGACGTGGGTCTCTGCCGGCGCCCCCGGAGCACGCACCGCCATACACCCGCCGACTCCGGCGGCAGCGGCAGTAGTGGCCGCGACCGCCGCAGGCGACGCCGTGGTCGAGCGCCCGCTGACGCTGGGACCTCTCGGGTTGTTCGGTCTCCTCACTGAGGTCCCCGGTCTGAGCACCACCGCACCCGTCGTGGTGCTCCTGAACGTGGCCCTCGGGCATCACATCGGGCCCAACCGCCTGTGGGTGCAGTGGGCCCGGAGCTGGGCGGCCGCCGGCCTCCGGGTGGCACGCGTCGATCTGAGCGGGCTGGGCGAAAGTCCCACCCGGCCGGGACAGGCTGAGTTTGTGTCGCGAGCTCCGGAGGCTTTCGACGACGTGGCCGCCATCGCCCGCGCCCTGTCTCCCGCGGACCCCAGCGATGTGGTGCTCGTGGGCCTGTGCTCGTCCGCCTACCAGGCCCTCGACAGCGCGCTGAGCGTGCGCCCGCGGGGGGTGGTGGCCATCAACCCCGTGCTCAGCTTCCAGCCCCCCGAGGTGCTGGCCGGTGCGCCCATGGACCCCCGCCGTACCGTGGCACTTCCCCGGGGACGGGTGGTGCAGGCTTTTCACCACGAAGGTCCGCTGTCGCCCATGCGCCGGCGCCTTCCAGACCTGGGCTGGCGCATCCGGCTTCTGGTCGTGCCTCGCAGGCGCCCAGGCACCTGGCTGAAGCGACTCTGTGGCTCCGGAGTGGACGTATTTCTCATCTGTGCCGAGCGCGAGGCCCGTCCCATCCGCCACGGCGCCTCGGCCCGCACGCTTGCCCAGTTGACCGCCTCGGGGCGGTTTCGCTTCAGTTATGTCCCCGACCTCGATCACGGGCTTCTGCGAGCGGATCAGCGGGATGAGACGACCGCACTTATCACCGAGTACCTGCTCGGGCGTTTCGGGCCAGGCGCCCCGACCGGGTCGCCGCAGCAGCCGCACGGGCCGTGACGAGCGGCCGATTGGGCCATGGGCACGCGGCGCTCGCGTGTTCGACACCGTCGTCGATGATATCCCCTCTCAGAGCCTGATCGATGGCTCGCCTCGCCGGCGATCACCGGTCACACCAACCTCGGCGAGCTGATCATCCACCAGCTCGACGCGCGCATCCCTTGGGGGCGCCACGTGTCATCTCGGCCGACCGGCTCTCATGGGCGTTGAGCTACTCCATCAGTCCGGCCGGCAGGACGATGGGGTCGTCATCGCACAAGCTGGGACGGGATCTGCATCTCGCCGCTACCGACCTGGATTGGTCGAGCGGCATCGGGCCACAGGTCCGCGGACCGGGCGAAACGGGTCCTAAGGGCCGTCACGGGCGGCGGGGCCCGATGAGCGACCTAGAGGGTCCCGGAGTCGACGTGCTAACCGATCGGCTCGCTGCCCCGGTGAATCGCTATGGGTTGCGCTGACCCGACGCCCGATGCTGACAGCGCGTAGCGCACTGCTCAAACGACGCCGATGCCGCGGGGTGAGGCCAGGTCCTGCACGGCGGCTTCGGCGCTCGTCCCGTACGTCCTACAACACTCGCAACTGCCGTTCCTGATACAGGAGCGGGGCCTGAGACGCGAAAACATCCTATATTTCCGCCGACCGTCGCCGGCGGCGCAGGCTGGAGGTTCAACGAACTGGTTGTTCAGTGAACGCGGCCACTTTCGATGAAGCGCACTTCGATGAAGGACCCCCTCGGTGGGGAGCTACATCCTCGACCACCTTGCCGGAATCCTGACCTTCCTCTTCATGGTGGGCGTCGAGGGTGCGGTCCTACTCCTGGCTAGCGCCCTGTTACCTCAGCGACCGACCGCGTCGTCGACCGATCTCTCGAGGTCCGGAGGAGGCGATGAGTAGGAACGCGGAAGCGCCGAGGCCGCCGGCTCCGCTCTGGCGTGTTCTCGGCTGGGTGCTCGCCGTTGGCATCGTGGTCGGGTGGGTGGTCTTGCTCCATGAGCTGGGAACCCTGCCCTGGCTCTTCGCGCCACCGCCGGTGTGGCAATGGTCGTCCTCGTCGCCAGCCTCTGGAGCGCCTGGCCCCATGGCGGGGGCCGACACCTGAAGCAATGATCGGATCCCGACGTGGGCTGGACGTGGCCCTGTCGGCGGCAGGGGTCGGCGGGGCGAGCAGCCCAGACGACGGGTGCTGCCCGTCCTGAACCGGGCCCGAGGTCGCAGTTGGTGAACACCCGCAGCGGGTTCTGCGACCGGTACGCCGAGGGTACATCCGGGGGACGTTTCGGCCGGGAGTGCAGCGGCTGGGGGAGCGGACACTCCCCGGACCGATCCTCGGGGGCACGACGACGGTATCGCCCTGTGCCCCAACGTCCTGGATTTGCAACGGCAACCGCCAGCCGGAATCCAGGTTGTGGGAAAGTGGCTTGTCGCCCTTGCCGATGAGCGAGATGCGCCGGGCGTCGAGGTTCACCTAATTGAAGCACTCCTCATGGGGCGTGCCGGTTAGCCCGGGGTTAGCAGGCGTCATTGGATTCGTCTGTGCCATTCGACTCCTCGACGAGGATGAAAGGGTTTGGTCCGACGCCTGTCTCACAGCGAGGAGGGCTTCGCCACAAATGTGCCTTGGCACAAAACGACACCGTCGGGGCTCGTCACCTGCAAGACGTCTCCGTCCAAGAGTTGCCCCGCCGGAATGCTCTGCACCGTCATCGAGGTTGACCACGATCCAGATGCGTTCGTGGTCCCGTCGATGGTCTGATACGTCGTCGGGGGTCCACTCACGTTGTTGGTTTGAGGGTCGAACGGAAAATAGTTGACCGTCAACGTGAACGGCGACGGTCCGGATCCAATTTGCACCAGAATGGTGACCTGCGATCCGCTCGGATTGCCACCGACGTCCTTCGGCGTCACGTCGACCGTGCAGGATGCCGTGGTGGACGTCGTTGTCGGAGGAGCCGATGGTGGTACGACCGGTGGCCGAGGTGCAAGTGGTGCGATGACCGGTAACGTTCCGGCGGTTGTTGTTGTCCGTGGTTCGGTGGTCGTCGTGGAGACAGCCGCAGCCCGCGCGCGCACGGACCTCGGAGCACGGGCGGTGCTCGTCTTCGCCCAAATGGTCCCGCCCAGCGCAAGAACCGCGAGAACCGCCGTAGCCAGCAGCCATTTGCTGGGTCCCTTCACAGAACCAGACCTTCGGCGATCATCCGGCTTGGTGCGGGCCGCTCGAGCGGCCGGCGCCCTCGGTGCGCTGCCCGGCGTCGACGAATCGCTGACGACCTCACGCGGGCCAGGCGCAGCATTGGGCTTACGCCAATAGCCACCGCCCTCAGGACTGTCACTCACGCCCGTCTCCTGACTGGCGCATCTGGGGTCTGGTCATTCGGACTCAGCATGGCTCGAAGATCTGACAGCGCATCAGTGGTCGGCTGTCCCGCTGGACATAGTGCGTCCGTCCTGGTTAGCGCTCGGATTCACAACGCCCCGACCAATGCGAGTACCGCTGTTGTGGTGCATGCCGATTTCTCCTTGTATCGACACGGGCGGTCGCAGACCTTGAGCTCCCGGTCGAAGCGGCGGCGCCGCTGAGCCAGGACTCGAACTCCGGGTCATCCCGGTCCACGGTTGCGGAACTGCAGGTTCGGTGCCGGGTGAGGAGCGGCTCAGCCTGGGGGGAACGCCTTGTCCACGGCGTCGGCGCCAGCGGTGGAGAAGTGGCGACCACTGACACCGACTCCCGTACCAGTCATCGAGCCGTAACGGCCCTTGTATTTGCGGCCCCGGGCTACGTGGCCGCCGTCATCGGGTTGAATGCGAGGTAGGCCTCGGCGAACCGACGTCGAGGAGCGCGCCCACCCCGAACCCATTGCCGAAGAGTTGACCCCCCGATGACGCCGTGTTGATGCCGTGGGCGCACGATGGGTGCAGATCGAGAAGAACGGCGACAACGCCAGGCGGCCGGTGACACGGCCATGCCGGCGCGCAGGACGACCAACCGGTCCGAGTGGGCCAGAAAGCGGTAGGAGGAGGCGGGCGACTCGATGGCTGTCGAGGAATCGGCCACGGCCACGCCCGAGACCCGCCTGACCCGGGCCGAGGTGCAGCGCGCTCGGCGCCAGGCCTCGCGGGCGAAACGACGCCGCCAGCGTCGGCGCAGGCTCGGGTGGACGCTTCCCCTCCTCGTCATCGTCGCCGCCATCGCCGTGGGGTTTGTTACCTTGCGACCCCAGGCACTGGGAGGCTCACTCGTCTACGTCGAGATGCACGGCAGCGCCATGGTCCCTGACCTTCACGACGGCGACCTGGTCGTCGCCCAGCGCCAGGCCACCTACGGCCCCCGCGAGGTCGTCGTCTATCGGGTCCCGACCGGCCAGCCCAGAGCGGGGCAGATCGTCATCGCCCGCATCGTCGGGGGCAGCACCCGCACCGGATTCGTGACCAGGGGCGACCACAATCCCGTCGCCGACCCCGCACGTCCCACACCGGCCGACATCCTGGGTGAGGTGCGCGTCCACCTTCCCGTGGTGGCCGCCCTCATCGCCCTGGGCGTCGTGGTGGCGGTGATCATCGCCGCCGGGGCCATCACCACCGGGCGTCGCCGGCGCATCCGACGGGCCGTCGCCGCCCCGACGGTTCTTCCCTCGGCCGCCGAGCGTCCCCGGCGCGTCCTCGGAGCGGGGGCACCCGGCCTCACGCGACAGCCGGTCGTGCCCCTCGGCGACGAGGGGCCGATCCCCCCTGTGCCCACGCCGTGGGTGGCCGAGCCTGACCCCGAGCCGGAGCCAGTCGCGGTCGGGACCGGGGTGGTTGCGTCAGGGGTCGAACCAGCCGAACCCGAGTCGGCCCCAACCGCCG
>Ga0181521_10008061_pt1 | contig 10918 bp, 6 predicted proteins | sample PEATcosm2014_Bin_32_FD_119764 | JGI IMG/M metagenome (GOLD analysis project Ga0181521, IMG submission 119764) | Peatland microbial communities from MTU Mesocosm Facility, Houghton, MI, USA - PEATcosm2014_Bin02_60_metaG | ecosystem: Environmental > Terrestrial > Soil > Wetlands > Peat | place... | reverse complement strand
CTTCGACATGTCCCACACTGCCTTGACGCCCGGCGGCAGCGCCGCATCCTGGCCGAATACGCGCCCCTCAACCGCCAGGAACGCCGAAACGACCAGCGCGGTCATCGAGAATACCTGTCCGGCCGACATCGGTAGCCTCCTTACGGTGGCGCTTCATTCACCAAGTGACAGGATAACCGTGCGAGGTCTGCCGCAACGAAAAAAACGGGACATCCGAAATTTGCCACACGGCCGCCTCTACTTGGCGGCCAGGCATCAAACGCCATAGTCTGACGACTGAGTTCACCCCCGTCAAGCGATTTTTTGGCCGCCTGCAAGTTTTGAACAGCGTTCCAAGGCGCTGCGAGTGGCCGAAACGGGGCCGGTACCCAGGAGGGCACGGCTTGCCGTTTGTCTCCGTTTCTAACTGGGAAATGACCCGGTACAAGGGAAACGGCGACGATAGACACCCGCGCCCCAGCCGCACCGCCGCGCGAACACGTCCCACAGATCGTCGCCGGCATAAACAACGGTGACCGCGTTGACGCGTTCGGCTCCCGCCTTCTCGGCTCGGTCGGCAAAGGTGGGATCCATCAGTTCCACCTTCAGTTCGAACGGCTCCTTGCGAGCGATGATTGAAAAGGAGGCCGCCGAGCGCATGGCACGTTCGGCCGTGGAGCGAAGTTCGGCGCGGACTTCGGGCGGAGGACGGTTGATGGCGGAATAGCGATCAATGCCGACTTTGGTTTCAACGGTTTCGACACGACCGAGAAAGGCTTTTGCCTCGCGGCAGGCGGCGCGATCGCCGGAGACAAGGATCGTCGGAATGCCCAGGCCGGCGGCCAGTAAAGCTGTAATACCGACCTCCCCGATCGGTTTGCCGTTGAGCCACATACCGACCACGGCGTGGCTGTTGTACGTATGGTTCATGAAACCGTCCGCCACGCCGTTCATGGCGTGCGCGCCGATCTGAATCGCCGCAGCAAAGCTGCCGTCCAGCGGCAAGAGCGGGTCGAGAACGCCGCCGCCCTGGTAGAGATGCACCCTTGGACAAAGCGACTCGATGAGAATGGAGTTGCTTCCTCCATGACCGTCATGGCAGCGCACTTCCGTGGCGCCGCCCGCAATCAGACCTTCCGCGACGGCGTTGACCTCCTGGGTCAGAAGCCGGGCGCAAACCTCTTCGTTGATCACCTTGTTGCCAACGCCGTCCGGACGTCCGTTGAGTCCACTGATGCCTTCCAGGTCAGTGAGAATGAACGCTTTCATCGAGCGTATCTCCTCTGTGTCAATGACGGGAACCGGTCCACTGGAAAATCTGAGACTAACAATCTGCTTGTTTTCTTCCACATCTCCGTGTGGGGTGGGCCGGATGAATTTTTGTCATGACGCCATTGCCCCGTTGACAATCCGGCAGTCTGTCAGCCCGCCTTCTTCAGCGTGCGCGTGACACTGCTGCCGGCCTGGTCGCCCTCCGGCAGGACGAAGCGGACAGCGCTGGCGCCGGGTCCGGCCGGGGAACAGCCTTCGCCAACCAGCGCGCGGGCGATGGTCACGGTTACGGTGAGCGGCGCGTTCTTGGGGTTGGATAAGCTGATCCGCACCCCTTCCCCCGTCTCGCGGCACAGGAGCAGGCAGGGCTGGTCCACGGAGACATCCCAGCCGCGGCCACCGGCGAGCTTCGCGGCTTGATGGAACGCCGCCTCCAGCAGCTTGAGACCATTATGGCGCACCGCCTGGATCGCCGGGGTGTTGCTCAGCACCTCTAACCGCCCGAGCTCCTCTTGCGCATGGACCCCCTTGCAGTCCGGCAGCACAACGTACTCGTAGCTGGCGCCGTCGGGGTTTTTCCCATGGGCGATCCAGAGGCTGAACACGTCGCGCGTCACCGGCCCCGCCGGCCCAGAGGCGATGTCCGCCCAACTCCCGGTCTGCGGCCCTATCTTCACGCGCACCGGCGTCCGCGGCGGGAAGGCGTAGGTCACCGAGTCGTGCTCCACCCACCGGACCCCGTCGAGGGCGTACTCTCCGGGGACCAGCAACTCTGCCCGATCTGCCGCGGCCACGTTCCCTGCCAGGAGACACTGGTTCACCGAGGTGAGCACCGGATTGCCGGTGGGGCAGGCGATGCCGGCGCCCAGGCAGACGAACTCCTTGTCGAAGTAGAACCACGCCTTCTTCGCCGAGAGCGCGTCGTACTGGAGGTCCATCGCCGCCATGCCGTAGAGACCGTCCGAGACGCCGCCCACGAAGTCGGTCTTGCCCATGCGCTGCACCGCTTTGGGCACCAGCGGCTCGGGCCGCTGCTCGCAGGTCGTGCCGGGCACTCGGCGCCAGTCCCACACCGGGAAGATGTCGCGGTACTCCTCGCCGGTGCGGTAGAGGAAAGCGGCGCCATCGGCAATGTGGTGCGTCTGCTTGTTTTCGCCGCCGATCAGGCTGTCCGTATTGAGCAGGCGCGTCGAGTACATGCGCGCTGACGTGAAGTAGCCAGCGCGCTCATGCGCCATGTAGTCCGACCTCCAGAAGTGCCGGTTGCCCACGAGCGCCGGCGCCGACGCCTCTCCGCGAAGACGAGCGGCAAAGTCGGACAGTTCCTTCTGGCGCGGACCTGGCAACTTCGCCATGCGTTCTACGGAGTCCACCAGGCCGCGGGCGTCCTTGCCGCGGCGCACGAGCTCCCGGCCAACCACCCCGTAGTCGTAGATCTTTCCGCGGACCATCCATTGCTGGCCGTCGAGCATGTAGCGCTCCAGGAGCCGAATCTGCTCGGACGAAGGAGCGAAACGGCTGCCCTGGGTGAATGCGACCCAGCGCGTACAGTCGTCGGTGAAGTCGGCGCCGTATCCGCCGGCGTAGAGCACGGCGTCGTGCTGGTGAAAACTCGCGTCGGCCTGGATTCCCTCGTGGCCGGGAGCCGCAACGTGAATCTCGGCAAAGAGCTGCGTCAGCGCATCGCTCAGTACTTCAGCAGAATGCTCCAGAAGACCTCGATAGGCCTGATTGGTGGCGAGCCATACCAGGTTGGCGCCGGTGCGGAGGACTGGGTGCGCTTTCTCCAGGGTGGCTCGGTCGAGGATCTCCACGCCCTTGGCGACCTGCACGGGAGTCAGATCCTGCTCCAACATCAGGAGGGTCACACCCAGGATCTTGGGCACGCCGATCATGTTGATCCACCAGCCGGGGCCTTTGAAGTCGTGCTGCAGCCAGTAGTCGAGCGCCGACATCAGCTTTACCTTGAGTGTCGGGCTGCCCTTCGTCGAGGCATCGCCGCTGCAGTAGGCCGCCGCCATGGCTCGGACGCGCGAAAGATGCTCCGTCGCGTTCCACTGCTGCTGATAGTCCACGTCGGCCCACGACCCATCGGCGGCAAGGGTTTGGGCGAGGCGCTCTCCGCCCTCTGAGACTCGTCGTGCTGCATCAGCCCCCTTGGGCTGCAGCGACACGATCAGTCTCTGTTTCAGAAGATCCATGTCCTTGTCTCCCGTCAACGACTCCAGAAAGGGCATCCTTCCTCTTACCGGCCTCCGATGCCGCCTAACCCGGAATTTCCCAGATGGCTGCTCTCCACACGACGGCCAGCCGTCAAGCGTCGGATTCTGACCGTCAGAGTCCTGCTTGTCAAGCGAAGTCGCGCGGCGAAAGAAAGCCTGTGCTCCGGGGTTTATGGGAGTCCTGGATGGCCAGGCGTGTCTTGCGCCCGATGAATCCGGCCGCCGACCGAAAAGGCGGAAAGAATAGGGTTAATGTCCGGAATGATCCCGGCATCATCTCATAATGCGGGGCTCTGGGCCCGAAGCTCGTGAAGACGTTTCACGGCTGCTCGGTGGTGCGCCCATTTATCAGAGCCGAAAGCTGAGATGACCTCGCATGGGAAATCGCGGCAGAGGGAGCAGTTGTCCAACTTCTTCTGAAACTTGCAGCAGACGCGAATCTTGCAGTCCGCGTGCCACAGATGATCCCCTTCAGCATGGCAACCGTCGCAGTCCTTCGGCCTTTGAGCGCAGGACTCACAGTCAAGCCCACAACATGCAAGCTTCATTGCCCGGTCCTTTCCTCTCGTAACTCTGGCTGAACTGGACAACGCGCAGCCGCTCAGCATCACCATGCCGATACAACCCAGGCGGTGAAGAAACTCTCGTCGGTTCATCATGGGAATTCAACCGGGACTTGCCGCTTGCTTCTCCTACGCAGGAGAGTTGGCTTTCAAACATGACATTGTACTCTCAAATTGTCCACCGTCAAGCAATGCTTCGGCGGTCTGCCAGCCTGGAGGCGATACCTTAATGCCCCTGACAGAAGGATGCGCGGCTCAAGAGCTTCAAGGGTGAGCGTGCGGCGACGGCGCGACCGTGTTCGTGATCCCATGACAGCGCTCTCCTACTCCTGAAGCCCGAACGGCCCCCTATCCGAGTGGGTGAGATCCACGGCCCGTTGCTTTGTTTTGCAGGACTATACCCGCGCGTTTACGCCGGTCAAGCGCCTTTTCGGAATGACTCCTTCACTTCCTCCTCGGTCAACGGCATGTTCGTGGGCGCCGGGCGGACTTTCAGCTCGGTCGGGTCTACCGACCCCACCGAGGTGCGGCGTTGACACTTGCGCGAGTCGGCTGTATTCTGAGGTAGCTTCAGCGGCCGCTAGAGAGGCCCCAGAGCGGTCAAGCGGAGACACGGCATGATAACGAATGCGGCTTATGCGTTCGGTCGCGTCCTGATCCCGGCTCTTGGGTGCATGATGGCGGCTGCCGTGCCGGCGACAGCGGCGCCTCCAGCGGAGGTCAGTCCGATCGAGGCGACCGCCTTTACCACTCCTTACCGGCTGCTGGAGCTCGCCCCGGACACGGGCGGGGTGATCGGCAAGGTCCACGTGGAAGAGGGCGATGCCGTCCAGTCCGGCCAGATCCTCGTCGAGCTCAAGGCCGAGATGCTCAAGGCGGAGTTGGCCGTGAGCAAGGCACGCACGGAGTCCGCCCGCGTCCAGATCACCGCGAGTCAGACGACGTACGAGACCCGCAAGACGGACTTCCAGCGCGTCAGCACGCTGTATGAAAAGAAGGTCGCCTCCTCCGAGGATTACGACAAGGCGAAGCTGGAGATGGATCTGGCGCAGCTCTCGATCTCAAACGCCCAGGCGGAGTTAGCGATGTACGAGCACGCGGCGGAACGCGACCAGGAAGCGATCAACCGGACCCAGATCCGCGCGCCGCTCGCCGGAGAAATCCTGCGGATCAACAAACGCGAGGGCGAGGCGATCCAGGAACACACCTCGCTCCTCACCATGGCCTCAGTGGATCCGCTCTACGTCATCTGCAACCTCCCGATCGCCACGGCCGGCCGCGTCCGTGTCGGGACAAAGGGCTCCCTGACACTCGAGAACCGGCCCAACGACCCGCCGCTCGAATGCGCGGCCATCGTCGTAGACGATGTCGCCGACGCTGCCAGCGGAACGTATCGCGTCAAGCTCAGTCTTCCGAACCCCGGCAATAAGATTCCGGCCGGATCCAAAGGAACGATCCGGTTCGGCGCGCCAGGCCCCTGATCCCTCGATAGAAAGGACTAGCAATGGCGGAAGCGAAGAACCCGGCGACGGAGGCGAACCAAGGCGTTCTGCGTCTGCGGACTGAACGGACCACGGTCGCTTACAGTAACTTTGCCGTGACGAGTTCGTCCAATGAAGAAGTCAGTGTCATGTTCGGCGTGCATCTGCCTCCTGCGCGCCAGGCGCGCGAGGTGGAGGTGGAGATCAGCCATCGGATCATTATGACCTGGCCCTCAGTAAAGCGGCTCGCGATCGTCCTGGGCAACCTGATCCAACGGCAGGAAGCCGCTTACGGCGTCATCAACGTCCAGACTCAGCCGTCGCCCGACCCGTCGAAGAAGGCCCCCGCAGAGGGAACGACCGGATTATGACCGGTCCAGAACACTCTGCGCCGCGTCGGGATGCCGCGCCAGGGGCGCCCTCCGTCGGGAGCGAAGCGCGCATCCCGATCCTGGCTTACATTGAGTCGCTGGAGCAAAAGGCGCTGGGAGGCGCATCTCTCGAGGCCATGACGGCGGAGATGCTGCGCGTTTTCGTCTCCCTCTCCGACGCCTTGTACGGCGTGTACTGGCGTTCGGGCGGCGATCCCGCCGCCCCCGCCCCGGTCTGCCAGTTGACCCCGCGCGTCTCCGAGCAGGCCGCGCACGGATGGCGGCCGTCGCTGGCCGCTCTCGCCGCCTCGGCCGCCGAGCAGGCGAAAGTTTGCCGCCAGGCTGTGAGTGAGCCGGCCGACCGTCTCATGACCGGACAAGGATACGTCGCGCTCGCCATCCCCCTCCGGGGCGACCCTGCCGTGGGCGGCTGCGTGACGGTCGTCGTCCGGCAGGGACACGCGATCACGACCGACGTGGGCATCGCGATGCTTCGACTGCTGGGCGAGTTTCCCCTCCTCTATTCGGCTACGCGCAACGCGGCGCAATTCGAGCAATCGTATAAGTCTCTCTCGGCGGTCTGGAGCCTCGTTGCGGAGATGCTCGCGTTCACGCACCCGAACGACCAAGCGCAGGTCGCCGTCAACCGGGCGAAAAGCGCCTTTCACGCCGATCGGGTGACGGTCGGTTTTGTGGACCGGGGCAAAGTGACGATTGCCGCGATCTCCGGCGAAGACGCGGTGGACAAACGCAGCAACATCGCCCGACTCATTCAAGCCGCGCAGATGGAGGTCGTCCTGGCCGGTGAGCCGGGGCAGTACTCCGGTTCCGTCGCGGGCGAGGAGCGTCTGACGCAGTTCAGCCGAAACCCCGAGCACGAACGTCTGGCGAAGGGGGCGAACTGCGGCATGGCAGTCAGTCTGCCGTTGCGCTGGGAGAAAGAGATCGTCGCGGTCTGGACGTTCGAGTTCGCCCGGACGGCGCTCAGCGACAGCGACCGCCGGGCAATGGACATAACGGCCGGGCAGATCGGGCCGCTGCTTCACCTGGCGCGGGAGAACAGCCGCGGACTCTGGCGCCGCGCGTGTGACACTGCCGAGGCCGGCGTGAAGTGGATTTTCAAGAAAGAGGAACCTTGGCGCCGGGCTGCGGTCGCGGCGGGCATGCTGCTGCTCGTGGCGATGGCCTGTCCGTGGAAGTTCAAAATCAGCGGGAACTGCGTCCTGGAGCCGTCCTTCCGCCGGGTCTACGGCGCGCCGTTCGACACCACGATCAAGGCTGCTCCGCTTCGGCCCGGCGATCTCGTAGATCCGGGCCAGACGGTCGTGGAGTTCGACCGAGAAGAAGTGGAGGCGCAATTGCGCGAGGCGCGAAGCAAACGCGTCGCCGCCGAAAAGGAAATGATGACCTACCTGACCGAGCAAAAAGTCTCCCAGTATGCTGAAGCCCAAGCCCGTTGCGACGCGCTCGCCGCGCAGGTTGAGCTGCTGGAGCGGCACTTGGCGCGGACCACCGTCAAGGCGGACTTCGCCGGAATGATCGTATCAGGCGACCTGAAGCAGGACATCGGCCGCACGGTGCGCCTGGGGCAAGAGCTCATCGAGCTGGCGCCTCTGAACGAACTGCTCCTGCAGGTCGAGGTCGAGCAGGGGGACGTCGTGTACGTGAAAGAGGGCCAGCGCGGGCAATTCACGGCCAAGGCGCGGCCGGGCGTTGCCATGCCTTTCGTGGTCGCCCGCGTGCACCCGACGCCCGAGGTGCGAAAAGGGGAGAGCGTCTACGTCATCGAGGGGACGGTCGCCAATACGGACGGCTGGCTGCGCCCGGGGATGGAGGGCGCGGCAAAGATCACCGTCGGCTGGCGGAATATCACCTGGGTCGCCACGCGCAAAGTCCTCAACTGGCTGCGGCTGCGCCTGTGGTGGTAGGGCGGCGGAGGCGGAAGCAGAGCGAGACATGGCCAGCGCGAAAACGCCGGATTACAATATTGGGGGCGAACTGGAATTCGAGGAGTACGCGCCGCAGATGCGGCTCCTCCGGCCTCGCCTGCGCCCGGACGCTGAACCGATGCCACAGCGCTTCCGGGGCCGGACCTGGTTCGTGCTGCAGGATCCCGTCACGCTGCAGTTCTACCGACTCGGGCCGAATGAGCGGGAGGTGATCGCCCAACTCGACGGCTCAACTTCCCTCGCCGAGATTCACGATCGGCTCAAGGCCAAGTTCGGTCCGGGAGCCCCTTCCTTCCGCGAAGTCGCTCAGTTCGTCACGGCGCTCCGCCAGGCGAACCTCACGCTGCCGGACCCCGGAGAGGAGCTACGATGGACCGTGGAGCGCTCCGCTCGGAAGCGCCGCGATCGCGTCAAGCAATACCTGGCGAACTTCATGTACCTGACCCTCCCGTTGTTCGACCCGGAGCGGTTCCTCGCGCCGGCGATGCCGTACCTTCGATGGATATTCACGTGGCCTGTCTTTATCCTCTGGCTGCTCACGGTCGGATCGGCGCTCTTCGCGTTCGCCTATCACTTTCACGGCCTGGTGGAGCCGGCGAACGGCATCCTCGCGCCCGGGAACCTGTTTTATCTCTACCTCGCGTTCATCCTCATCAAGGCGTGCCATGAGTTCGGCCACGCCGTCGCCGCGAAGGTCTACGGCGCGGAGGTGCACCGGATGGGGATCATGTTCCTGATCTTCATGCCGACTCCGTACGTGGACGTCACTTCCATCTGGGCGTTCCCGCGCAAGTGGCCGAAAGTGCTCGTCGGCTGCGCGGGGATGATGACCGAACTCTTCATCGCCTCGCTCGCGCTGTTCGCGTGGCTGCAGCTGGAAGAGGGGGTCTTGCGCACGATCCTCTACAACATGATCTTCGTCGCGAGCGTGTCGTCCGTCCTCTTCAACGGCAACCCGCTGCTGCGTTACGATGCGTACTACGTCCTCGCGGACCTGATCGAGATCCCGAACCTGCGCCAGCGCTCCAACCAGTTCATTATGCAGGGCCTTCGGCGGCGTCTGATCGGTGAAAAAATCCCGCCCCTGGAGACCACCCCCCGCGAGCGCGCCTGGTTCCTCGCCTACGGCATCCTCTCGGCGGTCTATCGCACCGTCATTGTGGTCGGCATCATCCTGTATATCGCCTCCAAGCTCTTCTTCATCGGCTTGGCGATGGCGACGGTCGTGGCGGCGTTATGGGTCATCACCCCCGTGGTGAAGTTGCTCAAGTACATCTTCCATGACAGCGCGACGCGTCCCGTCCGGGGCCGCGCCGTCGGGCTTTTCGCGGCGGCCGCGGCGGTTCTCGTGCTCGGCCTCGCCGTCATCCCGGTGAGCCACGGCGTCCGCGCCCCTTGTGTGATCCAGCCGGTTGAGCGCCAGGTGATGCGCGCGGAATGGCCCGGTTTTGTCTCCGAGGTTCGGGCGCGCGACGGCGAGCGCGTGAGGCGCGGCGACGTCATTGTAGTCATGCGGAACGAGGAACTGGAGTTCGAGCTCAAGGGGCTGGCCTCGCGCGTCGAGGAGTCCGCCGCGCGGCTGAGGATGTTGCAGACGAGCGACGTGGCCGGCGCCCAGGCGGAGGAGGTTGACCTGGCGAGACTCAAGCAGGATCAGGAGACGCTCCGGGGACGGCTGGAGTCCCTGACGTTCCGCGCGCCGTTCGACGGCCAGGTCATTGCGCCGGAACTGGAGCATGTCGCGGGAAAGTTCGAGCAACTGGGCGACGTGGTCTGCGAGGTGGCTTCGCTTGAGCGGTTGCGCATCGTGGCCGCCGTGGACACCGCGGACATTGCCGGAATACCCGACGCGGCGCGGCGCGACGTGCGCATCAAGTTCCGCTGCCTCCCAGGCCAGATCTTCGTCGGCGCCATCGAGCGGGAGCATCCCTCGGCCACGTATGCGCCGCCCCCTGTTCAGCTCACCTCCGCCGCCGGCGGGCCGATCCTGCTCGACCCGCATGCTCAGCAAGACCAGCGGACGCTGTCGCCTTGGTATCGCGTGGACGTGACCCTGAAGCCCGGGGTCGAAGCCCCTCCGGTCGGCGCGGCCGGGACAGCGCGATTTGTCGTCGGATACGAGCCTATCGGCCGGCAACTCTGGACCGCCTTCCGGCAGATGCTTCATCGGCGGTTCCTCATCTGACGGCCCGCCGCTTACGCCGATTCCGGCGGTGGAGCCGCCCCTGCGCAGAGACCTCGGCCATCTTTCGACCGGGCTCGGTTCGGCTAACCCCACACCGGCGATCCGAGAGTCCCCTTCATCTCTTCGAGCTTCTTGTCATATTCGACCAGCTCGAGCCGCATACGCAGGTGGCGGTGCTCGATCCAGCGCTGCGCCACCCGGAATAACAGGACAGCCAGCGGACTAACAGGGCCACAGCCGCGGCCCCTGGCCCGGTTCAGAAGCCACGTCGCCAGCCACTTGTTCCATCGGGAAAGCACGTCGTCTTCAAGACACAGGTAGAACTCGTATGTGCCGGGATCGCCCTGTCGCCCGGCGCGACCGGCAAGCTGGCGGTCAATGCGGCGCGCCTCGTGGAGTTCCGTCGCCAGCACGTGCAGCCCCCCCATCGCCGCCACGCCGGGCTCCAGCTTGATGTCCACGCCTCGGCCGGCCATGTTGGTGGCAATGGTCACCTTCCCGCGGGAACCGGCCTGCGCAATGAGCTGCGCCTCGATCTCGTGATTCCGCGCGTTGAGCACGTTGTGCGGAATACCCTGCTGAGTGAGCACCAGGCTCAACGCCTCGCTGCGACGGACCGAGCGCGTACCGACCAGGACGGGACGCCCCGCCTCGCGCAGTTGCGCGACGCGAGCGACAATTGCCGCGTGTTTGTCTTCCCAGGTGGTTACCACTCGAGTCCGCAGCGCTTTCCGACGCAGCGGGCGATTGGTCGGAATCGTGACCACGGCAAGCCCGAAGAGCTTGCGGAATTCAGCGGCCGCGTCCACGGCGGTTCCGGTCATGCCGGTGAGCTTGCGGTAACCCCTGAAGTAACGCTGAAACGTGACCGACGCCAGCGTGCGGTTTTCCTCGGT
>Ga0181521_10008058_pt1 | contig 10920 bp, 12 predicted proteins | sample PEATcosm2014_Bin_32_FD_119764 | JGI IMG/M metagenome (GOLD analysis project Ga0181521, IMG submission 119764) | Peatland microbial communities from MTU Mesocosm Facility, Houghton, MI, USA - PEATcosm2014_Bin02_60_metaG | ecosystem: Environmental > Terrestrial > Soil > Wetlands > Peat | place... | reverse complement strand
ATCCCGACACGACGTCCAAATCTTTTCCAAATCTTCGGGGCGGGCGGCCGACCATTCGTCGATACCAAGAGACCCCAGCGTTGGGAACCGGCGTTTTTGTCCGTCAAGCTCGATTCCTTTATCCTCGAACTCCCGGTTGCTGGGGCTAAAGCCGAGAGTGGCAATTCGCGATTGGGTCACATCGCCGAATGATGGTTTCGGGCAGGCCCGGGGCATCGCGTTTGAATCCAGGGCAGAGGAGTCAACGAGGCGGCGAGTCAGGCGAAAAAGCAGAGCTTCCATCGGTTCTCCGGCGTTTCATTTCACGCCATTGTATTTCAGGCAAACTCGAAGCCGGGGGAGGAACAACGGTAAACGGTACATATTTATGCTTTTATGCTATACTGGGTCCGGAATAAGCCAATGCGCACCACCATCGATCTGCCCGACGCTCTTCTCCGCCGCGCCAAGGCAACGGCCGCCATGCGTGGAGTGTCGATGAAAAGCCTGATCATCGCGGCCCTTGAACGGGAAACGCAGCCAGAGGCCCCGCCGGTGCCGGCAAAAAAGCGCCCGTTTCCAACCATCCACCTGAAGCACATGAAGAAGCTTGACCTGACGGGCTTCAATTTCGATGACCTACTTCCCTGACGTCAACGTCTGGGTTGCCCTCATCGTAGATGAGCACTCCAACGCAAGTCTGGCCCGGCACTGGGCTGACGAGGTAACCACTGATTGGATCGCAGTGAGCCGGGTTACACAGATGAGCTTATTGCGTTTGCTGACGAATGCCCATGTTCTCGGCCGCGACGCACTGAGCGGCGCCGAGGCCTGGCGGTTCTTCGACGAACTTCTCAAACGCCCGAATATCCGGTTTGTCAAAGAACCTGAGGGACTCGAGGAGATTTGGCGCACGCTGACTTCGGGGGCAGTCAGCGCCAGTTCCTGGACAGACGCTTATCTGGCCGCTTTTGCGCGCACTACCGGCTTCACGCTGGTGACGTTCGATCGCGGATTTTCCAGGTATCGCAACATCCCCCTGCGAATCCTCACCACGCAGTAAACCTCTGAATGTGGCGCACGCACTCGTGCGTGCCGTGTCGAGACTCTTTTCGACACCTGTTCTCGCGGTTGAAGAAAGCGTCGGCATGAGTGCCGACGCGGCACGCACGAGTACGCGCGCCACGCGCGCGGCCTAATCGATCGAGATCTTGCGCAGCAGCTTGAAGTCGCTGAGCATTTTCCCCGTGCCGAGCACCACCGACGCCAGCGGATCGTCGGCGATGGAGACGGGAAGGCCGGTCTCCTCGCGGATGCGCCGGTCGAGATTCTTGATCAGCGCGCCGCCGCCGGTCAGAACGATGCCGCGGTCGCTGATGTCCGCGCTCAGCTCGGGCGGTGTGCGCTCGAGCGCCACGCGAATCGCATTGACGATCGTCGCAATGCACTCCGAAAGCGCCTCGCGAATCTCGGTATCGTCGATGGTGATGGTCTTGGGAACGCCTTCGATCAGATTGCGTCCCTTGATCTCCATCGTCAGCGGCTTATCCAGAGCGAAGGCCGAACCGATCTCGATCTTGATCGTTTCCGCCGTGCGTTCGCCGATCAGCAGATTGTACTTGCGCTTCAGATACTGCATCACCGCGTCGTCCATTTCATTGCCGGCCACACGCACCGACCGCGAATAAACGATGCCGGAAAGCGAAATCACCGCGACATCGGTCGTGCCACCGCCGATATCGACCACCATGTTGCCGGAGGGTTCCGTGATGGGAAGACCGGCGCCGATGGCCGCCACCATGGCCTGCTCCACCAGATGCACTTCGCTGGCCTTGGCGCGGTAGGCCGAATCCATGACGGCGCGTTTTTCCACCTGCGTAATCTCGCTGGGGACGCCGATCACAATGCGCGGATGCACGAGCATCTTGCGGTTGTGCGCCTTCTGGATGAAGTAGTTCAGCATCTTCTCGGTGACTTTGAAGTCAGCGATGACGCCGTCTTTCATCGGTTTGATGGCGACGATGTTGCCCGGCGTCCGCCCGAGCATTTCCTTCGCCTCCTTGCCAACCGCCTCTACTTCACCCGTGGTCTTATTGAGGGCCACGATGGATGGCTCATTGACTACAATGCCTTTTCCTTTGGCATAAACGAGCGTATTGGCGGTTCCGAGGTCAATTGCGAGATCGGACGAGAACAGGCTGAAAAGGGAACGGAGGTTCATCTAAATGATTTAAAATGCAAGGGTAAGCTTCCGAAGAGACTCAGGCTTATCCTAGCACAGACCAGGTATTTTCAGCCCTGGCAAGGAAGAGAGAAAAACTAATGCGTCTCCAGGCCGTCTGTATCAGCGCTGTAATGTTATCGGGTCTAGCCATGGCGCAGGCCCCGGCCACTCGCGACCTTCACCTCCGTGGCGACCGCTTCGCGCCGCTGACCTGGGACAAGCTGACACCGGAGCAGAAGACCATGGTCGAAGATCTGCTCGCGGGGGAACGCGGTGGAATGAACGGGCCTTTCAATGTCACTTTGCGCAGCCCGGAGATGGGAGACCTCGCGCAGAAGCTCGGTGCTCAGTTGCGATTCCATTCGACGCTTCCGAACCGCCTGAACGAGATGGCGATCCTGATGACAGCGCGCTTCTGGAACTCGCAATACGAGTGGTCGGCGCATCGCAAAAATGCCCTGGCTGCCGGATTGAGCCCCGCGGTGATCGATGCTGTCGCGGCTGGCAAACGGCCCGCCGCCATGCTGCCGGATGAGGAGATCATCTACAACTTTTCGAATGAGCTTCTGACCACCAAACAAGTGAGTGACGCCTCCTTCAAGGCGGTGGTGGACAAGTTCGGCGAACGCGGCGCGGTCGACCTCACCGGTGTTATGGGCTACGATTGCATCGTTTCGATGATGCTGAATGTCGACCGGTATCCGCTGGCGGATGGCGAAGCACCTCAGCTGAAGCCGCTCCCGTAAAGCCGAAACGAAGTTACAATCCGAGCCGATCCTTCAGGCTCTTCACGCGGTCGCGCGCGATGGGAAGCTCGGTATGGGCCTGGTCGTTCAGCCGCGCAATCATCTTTCCGCCAAACCACGAACAAATCTCCGCCACCGCCGACTGATTCACCAGGTATGCCCGGTGAATCCGCAGGAACTGCGACGGATCGAGTTTCGCCTCCAGCTGCACGATGGAGTTGTCGACTACGTAGTTCTTCCCTGCCGATACGGCGTACGTTAGTTTGCCTTCCGCAAAAAAATGCGAGACCTTGTTCAGATCGACAAACTGGATGCGGTCGCCCACCTTCGATGAGATTCGCCGCGGATACTGCACGTCCCCCCTTGCCATCGCGGCGGTCAGGCGTTCGAGTATCGCGCGGTATTGCGCCGGATCGGCGGATCGATTTCGTTCCAGCCTCGCGACCGCCCGTTCGATAGCTTCGGGCGATATCGGTTTCAGCAGGTAGTCGATGCCGTTCGCTTCGAAGGCCTTCACCGCGTATTGATCGTACGCGGTGGTAAAGACCACGGGCGGCTTCGTCTCCAGAGCACTGAGCACTTCGAAGCCGTTCATCCCGGGCATTTCGATGTCGAGAAACAGGGCGTCAACGGGTGTGTTGTGTAATCGCGTCAGGGCGTCCTGCCCATCCGCGCTGGCGCCCACCACCTCGACCTTGCCGGTCTCCTCGAGCAGTCGCTTGAGACGCTTGCGCGCCAGTGCTTCATCGTCGATCAGCCACGCACGGATCATAGGGCAATGGAGATGACGACAAGGGTGCGCCCGTCACGCACCGTCATTTCGAGCGACGCCGAAGAACCGAACAGCGCAGCCAGACGCCGCTGCACCAGGTCCAGCCCGTGACCCGGCTTCACGCTGGTGGAGGGATCGAAGCCCGGTCCGTCGTCCGATACCTCGATGCGCAGCTGACCGTCGCGAACAAACGCGCGGACGCTGATTTCGGCGCCTTCCCGCCGCGCCCCGACGGCATACTTCACGCTGTTCTCGACGAGTGTCTGAATGGAAAGTGCCGGCACAGTCTGCTCTTCGGCCTGCGGCTCAATTTCGATTCCATAACGCAGCCGGTCGCCGAATCGCACTTTCTCGATTTCCAGGTAAGCGCGAACGATGCCGAGTTCTTCGCTGAGCGTTACCACGCCGGTCACTTCGCTGTCGAGCGAGAATCGCAGTAACGCCGCGAGCCGTTCGATGGTGCGCTCGGCCTGCGCGGGATCTTCCCGCACCAGCTGCGAGATGGAATTCAGTGTGTTGAACAGAAAGTGCGGATGGACGCGCGATTCGAGAGAAGCAAACCGGGCCTCGGCCGCGATCTTGCGTTCCCGCTCCTCCGCGATCTGCCGCTGGTGCAGTTCTTCTTTGGCTTTGGAAAGCCGCGACTGCAAAGTGCAGATGGCCGCCGCGATCAGGCCGGTAGCGAATGTGATCAGGGCCGAAATGCGCAGGGACAGCCGGAGCTCCCGGGCGAACCCGGCACGGTTGATGACGTGAATCGCCAGCAGGATCAGACTCGCGGCGAGCGAACCCGCAATCGCGAAGCATCCGAGCAGGGCAACCAGGATCGCGATGCGCATCCAGAGCGCCCGGCCTTCCAGGGCATGGACGACACGCGGTATCACTGCCCGGCACGGAACGCCGATGCAAAGCGCGTATATCGTACCGTGTAATGTCCACTGGGCAAACTCGCGCGCGCCAATCCCCTGGAAGACAACCTTGATCAACCCGGGGATCGCGCCCAGCGCCACCGAGGAGAGCGCGATCCAGATCGCAGTTGTTACCCGTTTTTTAATGATCTGACCTGGCAGGCTAGCCTCAGTTTACTTACTGGCGGCGCTGCTCGTGTGGCAGCCTGCGCATCCGATTCCGGTCACGGAATACTTCTCGCCATTCAGATACTGACGCGCCTGCTCGTAGTGTCCGCCCTGCGGTCCCAGGGTGACAATTTTTTCGAACCACGCGCGCGCTTTCTCCGGTTGACCGTCGCGGGCGTATCCATCCGCCAGCCCGAAGAGCAGCTCGCTGCGATTGTGAATATCGAGCCGGTCGAAAAATCCCTTTTGCAGATCGTACACATGCTCGTAGTCCGCCAGCGCCTTTTCGAGAACCGGCTTGCCCATCTCCGGCGGAGTGGTCCGGGATGCGGTGAACCATGCTGCCGCGCGCGGGATGAGCACGGCGGGATTGTCCGGCTCACTCTTCCCGGCCTCGTCCATTTCCCGAATGGCCTGGTCCCACAGCTGACCGGCAACGGCGAGATCGCCCTGCTGGAATTTCTGACCCGACTGGAACAGCAGGCCTGTCCCGTGCCAGGCCTTCGCTTCCGCGGCGAAGTGCGGATCGTTGTCGATGGCTGCTTCGGCTTCCGCCATGGCGCGCTCGAGGGCCGCCCGGTCCCCGCGCAGACCCGCGAAGAAATCGTCACGGACCTTGTCGTCAAAATGCCCCGCGCCGAACAGCGCCGAAACCGGCAGGAGCATCACGCTTGCCTGAATCACTCGATTGAGTAACATCATTTTCTTTCCCTCCACTGTGAGAGTAAAGCGCGGTGGCCGGGCGGGTCGATGGTTTTGCGATGAAGCGCCGGAATTGCGGATGAAGGGGCGAAATCAGCGGACGAGCCGGCCACGCATCCACTTCTCAATCTGCTCTCGAAGCGTATTGAGACTGGTCACGATCCGGTCTGTCTCGGTGTTGATCAGGGTGTGGCGTTCATTCGGAGCATCTCCGGACTTAAGCATGGCGTTGTGTGCCTCGCGCAGGTCGGGAAGTTCCTGTGGCAATCCATCGCCGCGCAGCGCGCCCGCCAGCGCCGCAAGCGTCAGGTCGACCTGGCGCACGAACTCAAGAACAGCCGGACGCGGTGGCGCCGAGGCGGTTTGATCGGGCGCCGATTCCATCGCCATGGCGGCGTGCGCAAAGCCGTGAGAACTGGCCAGGATTGCTGTCAGCAGTCCCGTTTGATCCGCGGTCACACCGGGTTCGGCCGCGACGCGGTCAACCGATGCCTCGGCATTCGAACGCGCCCGCCGTCCGTTGTCCCGCAGCCTGTCGAGCTCGGCGGCGGGAACCGCGCGCCCGTACAACGCTTCCACCACCGCGCGAAAGTAATCGCGATAAGCCTCCAGCATTTCGGCAAGCACTGTGCCCACCTGCGTCCGTTCCCAGGTAGGCCAGATCCAATACGCAATGAGCGCCAGCGCGCCGCCCACCCCGGTATTCATCGCACGCGCGCCGATAACGGCATTCGGATCGACTCCCGTGACCGCGATCAGCAGCACGATCAGTGCGCTGACAGCCGTGACGAAAATACCGTAGTTCGCCGGGCCGAAGCAGCGCAGAAAAAATGCGAACACGGTCAGGAGCGCAACATCGGTTGCGGCGCCCGCGTGAACGAAATGAAACAGAACGGTAGCGAGAAGGAGGCCGGCGAAGGTCCCTCCCAGGCGAAGCACTCCCCGGCTGAACGTCGAAGTGAAATCGGGTTTCAAAATGATCGCGATCGTCATTGGAATCCAGTAGGCGCGCTGCTCTGTGATGCTGCGTCCGAGGGCGTCGCCTGCACCAACGCAAACCGCCAGACGAATCGCATGCCGGAAGGCGGTCGAATGCGGCGACAGATTCGCCTGAAGTTTGGCGAGTCTTCCGTAAAAGCGCCGGCGCCACGAGATCGACCGCTCCGTCCTCGCGTCTATGGCGAGCGAGCCGGATACTGCCCGGGCGGCGGAGCGGAGCTGCCCCGCCAGGGCGTCCGTCTGGTAACGCGCGTCGCGGATTGCCGCGCCGAGTAAGCCACCGTCTTTTGCAATGCTCTCGTCTAACTCCTGGGCTGTCGCGCTGAAACCGTCCAGTGTTACAGGTGACTTTTCATCGAGTACACGCTTTCCAATGGACTCCAGCGCGTCCGATGCTGCCACGAGGATCTGGCCGACCGCATCCGCCGGTTCACGTCCCCGCTCATCCCGCCCGAGCCGGGCGCGCAGTCTCCGCAGCGTCAGCAGCGACAAACGGATGCGTTCCGCCTGGCTGAGCAGAAAGACTTGCCGCTCCGCTTCCGCGGCATGGTCACCGGAGAGAGTTGTGAGAGCTTCGCGCGCCTCGGTGATTTGCGCGCTGGCCGGAGGCGCCAGTGCCGGCGCCGAGGTGGAACGGGCCACCTGCGACAGCGCTGTGTAGAGCGCGCTGACGATCTGCCGCTGCGGTCCATAAGGCCGGACCGGCCAGAAGGCGACGGCGAGCACGGTCTGCAGCAAGGCTCCGGCAAACGCAACGAGGCCGGTTTCGGCGGCCTCCAGCGGCGTCATCCGCCGCGCCGCGAACACGAGGAAGGTTACCAGGGTGATCGTCCCGAGGTTGCCCGCCCTGAGGCCAAGCACGACCAGCATGCCCGCTCCGAACGCCCACAACGATCCCGCCACAACCGCCGTCGCGTTCGTTTGCCCCGAAGCGGCTCCAAGGAAAACCGCAAGGCCGACCAGAACGCTCGCGCCCAGCATCCGCCGCGCACGGATGGCATAGGGATCGTGGCCGTCCGAGTAGGAGACGTTCAGCGCGCCAAGCGCGCCCACGGCGCCGGCGGATACGTTCCCGAAAGCTGCTCCCGCAATCAGCGGAATGACGATTCCGATCGTGTTGCGAACTGCGATATCGGGCGCGATCTTCGAAGCATCGAAGCGAATCACGGTCTGCCAGAACTTGCTCGACGGCCGCGACTGGGTTGGCTCTGTAGCCATGTATTCTTACAGTAAAGCGCGCACAATGATATTCACCCGACGTACTTGCGGAGCACTGCTGTTCGGGCTGTTGTTGTTTGCCTGCGTGCTGGCGGGGCAGGGAACGGCCAGGCGTCCCGAATCCGCCCGCGACGCGCGGGAACAGGAGGAGGTGCGGCTTGTTTCCTTCACGCTCGACGATGTGCAGAAGACCTGGGACAAGATTCTTCCCGAGCAGGAACACGTCCCGTATCACCACGCGAAACTGGTTTTGTTCCGTAACTCGTTTCGTTCGCCCTGCGGCGCGGCGGGCGCGGCCACCGGACCCTTCTACTGTCCTGGCGATGAAAAGGTCTATCTCGACCTCGCGTTCTTCAATGAGTTGAAGCAGCGTTTCGGCGCTCCCGGCGAGTTCGCGCAGGCTTACGTGCTCGCTCACGAGATCGGCCACCACGTGCAGAAAATTCTCGGCACCGAGTCGAAAGTCCGGCGTCTCCAGGAACGGAGTCCCGGTGAGGGGAATGCTCTGTCAGTGCGCCTGGAGCTTCAGGCGGACTGTTTCGCCGGCGTTTGGGCGCATTCGACCGAGCAGCGGAACCTCGTCAATCGGAGCGATTTGAATGCGGCTCTGCGCGCGGCGGCGGCGGTGGGCGACGATCGCTTGCAGCGGGCGGGCCAGGGATATGCGAACCCGGATACGTTCACGCACGGCACGTCCGCGCAGCGCGAGCAGTGGTTCCGGCGCGGTCTGGATGCAGGAAAGATCTCCGCCTGCGACACCTTCGCCGCGCGCTAGGGTCAAAGCAAAGCAAGCCCGTGCTTACGGCCCCAGGCAAGCATTTTCGCGTCGCGTGTTGCCAGCCTGGCGCCCAGTCTTCTTGCCGTGGCGATAATAATGCGGTCAGCCGGATCGCCGTGGAACGGATGAGGAAGACGCGTGCTGTCAATGGCAATCTCCGGCGTCAACGGTACCAGAACCAGCCCCGGAGTCGCGAGGGCCTCCTGCACCCAGTCCTCGCACGCTGAATCGAGATGTATCCGGCCTTTAGCTTCGAGAAGTCCGAGTTCCCAAACCGAAATCACCGAGAGCAGCAGATTGCCGGCATCGGCGGCTTCCTGGATCGCGCCCTGTGCCCGGTGTCCGACATTTTCGGCGACGCCGAGTTGATGCCAGATCCAAAAGTGCGTGTCCAGCAGCAGGGGCTTTGCCGCTTTAGCCATCCGCGTCCCACTGCGCGCCTGTGGATCCGACAATATCCCCCAGAATTACGCCGGTACCCTTCATCCGACCGAAGATCCGCGGAGTCTTTTCCTCCGCCGGAAGCAAGCGGGCCACGGGACGCCCGCGTTTGGTGATGACGATCTCCCTCCGGTTTTGCTGGACTTCGTCAAGCAAACGCAGGCACTTGGCTTTAAATTCCCCGGCCGCAATTTTCTGATTCATACCATGGTCATATTACCATGGTCATCCAGCAAAACGGTCAGAAGTGGAAATCTACCATCCTGAGCCCGTCCTCATAAGCTTTGCGCGCTTCTTTGGCCTTCGCTCGCGCGTCCTCCTCCGCGAATCCGGCGTGTTCCCAGACATCCACGGCGTGAAGGGTATGGTCCGGCGTGGCTAAGTCTTCTTCCGCGCGAATGGCGGAGATCCATTTATCTACGGCCTCTTTGTATGCGAGGCGGAGTTGATCGAGTTCTGAAATTTCCATTTGTCGTGTTTAGAACATCGTTCGGAAGGCCCAGAACAGGAAGCCGGAGAGCAGCATGGCTACCGGCAGCGTGAGCACCCAGGCCAGCGCCAGATTGCGCACTGTATCGAACTGGAGCCCGGTGTGGTTGGCCGCCATGGTTCCGGCGACGCCGGAGGAAAGCACGTGCGTGGTACTGACCGGAAGACCGAGACCGTCCGCCGTCATGATGGTAGCCATCGCGGTGATCTCGGCGGCCGCTCCCTGTCCGTACGTGAGATGGTCCTTGCCGATCTTTTCCCCGACCGTGACCACGATGCGCTTCCAGCCGATCATGGTGCCGAGACCGAGAGCCATCGCGACCGCGACCTTCACCCAGCCCGGAATGAACTTGGTGGACAGGTCGAGGTGCTTCTTGTAGTTGGCCAGAATCCTCTTGTCGTCGGCGTTGAATTGCGTCGTCTTGCCCGCCTTCTCCACCAGCCGGATCGTTTCGCTGACCACGTACATATCGTTGCGGAGGTTGCCCATTTTGTCGGAGGGAACGTCCTTCAGCAGTCCGAATCCTTTTACCTCGTTACCGATCTCGTTTACATACTGGCTCAGAGCCAGCATCGTGTTGTTATTGAATTCTTTCGTCCGGATGTAGTTCGTCAGGTCGTCGCGCGGATCGCCGACCACGGCGTTGGGGTTCACATACTTGCCGATTACCTGCGAGGTTTGCGTCGACACCGCCAGAAAGTCCGCCGTCTGAGCGGGTGTGACGGCATGGTTCAGGGCATAGGCGGTCGGCACCGTTCCGACCAGAATGAGCATGATCAGACCCATGCCCTTCTGTCCGTCGTTGGAGCCGTGCGCGAAGCTGACGCCCGTGCAGGTCAGGACCAGCAGGCCCCGGATCCAGAACGGCGGCGGCGCCTCGCCGACAGGAGCTTCATAGAGGCGCTTGTCTTTGATCAGGGCCTTGCAGATCATCAGCAGCGTCGCAGCCACAAAGAATCCGACCAGCGGAGAGATCAGCAGCGACTTGCCGACATTGAGAGCCTGGTCCCAGTCGACGCCGCTGGTACCGCTGCGCACCGACATGAGCTGGTTGGCAATGCCAACGCCGATGATCGACCCAACCATGGTGTGAGAGCTCGAAGCCGGAAGACCGAAGTACCACGTTCCCAGATTCCAGAGGATCGCGGCGATGAGAAGCGCGAAAACCATGGCGAAGCCCGCCCCGCTGCTTACCTGAAGAATCAGTTCGACCGGCAGCAGCGAAAGGATGCCGAAAGCCACGGCGCCGGAGGAGGTCAGTACGCCGATGAAGTTCCACATCCCCGACCATACAACCGCAATGTGGGGTTCCATCGAATGCGTGTAGATCACCGTCGCTACGGCGTTGGCCGTATCGTGGAACCCGTTTACAAATTCAAATCCCAGCGCCGTGAGCAGCGCGACGCCCAGCAGCAGGAATGGAAGAATTGAAGTGGAGTGGATCGCGCCCAGATCTTCCCGCAGGGCCATAACCGTATAGACCAGGCCCACGAGT
>Ga0181521_10008055_pt1 | contig 10929 bp, 11 predicted proteins | sample PEATcosm2014_Bin_32_FD_119764 | JGI IMG/M metagenome (GOLD analysis project Ga0181521, IMG submission 119764) | Peatland microbial communities from MTU Mesocosm Facility, Houghton, MI, USA - PEATcosm2014_Bin02_60_metaG | ecosystem: Environmental > Terrestrial > Soil > Wetlands > Peat | place... | reverse complement strand
GTGCGGTGACCGTCGCCACCAACATGGCCGGCCGAGGCGTCGACATCATCTTGGGTGGGAACCCCGAGCTCTTGGCGCGCCACGAGCTCGTGGCCCGTGGCGTCGATCTCGAGACCGACGAGGGGGTCGCGGAACTGGCCAAGGTCTCCGAGGAGTTCGACCGGCGCGCCAAGAACGACGCCGAGAAGGTCCGCGAGCTCGGGGGGCTGTACGTGCTCGGCAGCGAGCGCCACGAGAGCCGGCGGATCGACAACCAGCTCCGGGGGCGCTCGGGCCGTCAGGGTGACCCCGGTGAGAGCCGCTTCTTCCTCAGCCTGGAAGACGACCTGATGCGGTTGTTCGCGACCGGGGCGATGAGTTGGGTCATGTCCAAGGCCCTGCCAGAAGATGTGCCCATCGAGGCGAAGATGGTCACCAAGGCGATCGAGCGGGCCCAGAACACCGTCGAGGGCCGCAACTCGGAGATCCGCAAGGACGTCTTGAAATACGACGAGGTGATGAACGAGCAGCGCAAGGTGATCTACGCGCACCGGCTCGGCATCCTGGAAGGTGAGGACCTCCACGAGCGGACGGTGGAGCTGCTTGAGGGGACCATCGAATCGCTCGTGCAGGCGTCGTGCCCGACCGACTATCCAGAGGATTGGGATCTCGAGCACCTGGTGGCCGAGGTGACGCAGTACTACCCGACCCTGTTCACGACGGCCGACCTGGCCGAGGCGACCAACGCCGCCCAGATCATCGAGAGCCTGGTGACCGAGGCGCTCGAGTACTACGAGACCCGTTCGGCCGAGATGCCCGACGGCGAAGAGACGGCCCGCCAGATCGAGCGCGACGTGATGCTCCAGATCGTCGACCAACGCTGGCGCGACCACCTGGCCGAGATGGACTATCTGCGCGAGGGCATCAACCTGCGTGCGATGGGTCAGCAGGACCCCCTGGTGGCCTGGCAGCGCGAGGGGTACTCGATGTTCGGCCAGTTGATGGAGGCGATCGACGACGACTACCTCCGCTACGTGCTCCACGTCGAGGCGATCGTGAACCCGGCCGTCGAGCCCGACCTCGCCCGGGCCGTGTACGAGGCCGCGGATGACCCGGTCACCGGCACGTTGGCCCTCGCGCCGGCATTGTTGGCCGAGCGGGGCACCGCGATCGACCCGACGATGGAGCCGCTCGCCGCCGGCCCGTCGGGCAACGGGAGCCAGCGGGCCGCCCAGCTCCCGGCCGGCGACGAGCAGACGCTGGTCCCGACCGTGAAGGCGCCGCACGAAAAGATCGGTCGCAACGAGCCGTGTTGGTGCGGTAGCGGCAAGAAGTTCAAGCTCTGCCATGGCGCCGCCTGAGGCCGCCGGGGGCGGGGAGCATCGTGACTTCACCGGCGAGCTCGACGGGCTGAGCGGTCGGATCAAGGAGGCCGAGGGTTACCTCGACATCGACACCCGCCGCCGCCGCCGGGCCGAGCTCGAACTCGAGGCCGCTCGTCCGGATCTCTGGGACGATCCTGACCGGGCCCGTGCGGTGACGACCGAGCTCGGACGCGTCGCCGACGACCTGGACCGGTTCGAGGAGCTCACCACCAGCTTGGAGGACGCCCGCGTGCTCGACGAGCTGGTGGACGAGGCCCAGTCCGGCGGATCGCCCGACGAGGGATTGACCAAGGAGCTCGAGCAGGTCATCGACGATCTCGAGAGGAGGGTGGCCCGCCTCGAACTCGAGTCGCTCCTCTCGGGCGAGTACGACGACCGCGACGCCGTGGCCGAGGTGCACGCCGGCGCCGGGGGCACCGACGCCCAGGACTGGACCGAGATGCTGCTCCGCATGTACACCCGCTGGGCGGAGCGACGCGGCTTTACCATCGAGGTTGACGAGGTCACCGAGGGGAAGGAGGCCGGGTTGCTCTCGGCCACCTTCATCGTCCGGGGGCGGTTCGCGTTCGGGCTCTTGTCGGCCGAGCGAGGAGTGCACCGGCTCGTCCGGATCTCGCCGTTCGACTCCCAGAGCCGGCGCCAGACCAGCTTCGCCTCCCTCGACGTGATCCCGTTCTTAGAGGAGCTCTCCGATGAGGTGGAGATCGACGAGAAGGACCTCCGGATCGACACGTACCGCTCGTCGGGAGCAGGCGGCCAGCACGTCAACAAGACCGACTCGGCGGTCCGGCTCACCCACCTTCCGACCGGGATCGTGGTGTCGTGCCAGAACGAGCGGAGCCAGCACCAGAACAAGGCTCGGGCCATGCAGATCCTCGCGGCGAAGCTGGCCCAACGCAGCCGCGAGGAGCGCCAAGCCGAGATCGACTCGCTCGGAGGGGACCGGATAGAGAACGCCTGGGGAAGCCAGATCCGGTCGTACACGCTGGCCCCGTTCCAGCTGGTGAAGGACGTCCGCACCCGCGTGGAGACGGGCAACGTCGAAGCGGTCCTCGATGGCGACATCGACGCGTTCATCGAGGCCGAGCTGCGCCGGCGCCGCGCCGGCGCATAACCCCCACCACCGGGGACGCGGATCGTCCAGCAGGCCATCACCGGCACGTCGCGCGGTAGCGTCTCGCGGTGATGCGGCCCGAGGACGGCTTGTTGGGCCCGCTGCACGTGCTCTACCTCGTGCACGCACTCCCACCGGCCGAGTCGAGTGGCGCCCCCCTGGTCGCGTACGAGCACGCCAAGAGTGCCGGGGCCCGCGGGTGGAAGACGGCCGTCGTCAGCGCCGACCCCTCGGTGACCGAATGGCGCCACGTGCGTGAGTCGCGTGTGGCGGGTGAGTGGTTCACCCGCTTCGCCGTTCCGGTGACCCGACCGGTGCCCGAGCCCTCGGCTGCGCGCGAGCCCAAGAGCCCTGCCACGAGGTTCTTTCGGAACGTCTTGGCGCGGATCGAGCCGGACCTCGTGCACATCGTCGACGAAGTCGACCTGCCGCGCGACTGGCCGGACCTGGTCGCAGAGGCCGGGATCCCGGTGGTCCGCGCGCGCGGTGTCGGTGACGACCAGGTGGAGCAGATGGACGCGTGGTACCGAGAGGTGGTGAGGGCGCACCCGCACGTGGTTCCAAGGGGTCGCCGATTGCGATCGCGTGACGGATGGCCGCACGTCCTTCAACACTGAGGTATGCCCCTCGATCGCCCAACGCTCCCGGCTCGGACGACAAGACCGGTTGCCTGGCCGAGAAAGAGCAGGTCAGCGTCGCGACGAAGAGACGGCGGTCGTCCGTGGGCCAGCGGGCGGTTGGCGGTTCTGCCCGGTGTGTGTGCCTCACTGCTCCACGTTGGTGACTCCGACTCGATAGGCTTGTGCCGGTCCGATGCCTTCTCGACCGTCCCCGGTGTTCGGTGACCCGCTCAGGGCACCCAACGCGACAGCCCCGATCGTGACCTCGCTCTCATGATCCGCTTCGACAACGTCACCAAGGCCTACAAGAACGGCACCGTTGCCGTTCGGAACATCTCTCTCGACATCCAAAAGGGCGAGTTCGTGTTCTTGGTCGGCCCGTCGGGTTCGGGAAAGACCACCTGCATCCGGATGCTGCTCCGTGAGGAGCTTCCCGACCGGGGCCGGATCTGGGTCGCCGGCCGCGAGATCATCCACATGCCCAAGTGGAGGGTCCCGTACCTTCGCCGCAACGTCGGTTGTGTCTTTCAGGACTTTCGACTTCTTCCCAACAAGACGGTCTTCCAGAATGTGGCATTCGCCCTCGAGGTCATCGGGCGACCCAAGAACGTGGTGGAGACCCAGGTTCCTCAGGTGCTTGAGCTGGTCGGGTTGGCCAAGAAGCGCGATAACCTGCCGAGCGAGCTCTCGGGCGGTGAACAGCAGCGGGTCGCGATCGCCCGGGCCTTCGTCAACCGGCCGCTCATCCTCTTGGCCGACGAGCCGACCGGGAACCTCGACCCTGCGACGAGCCAGGGCATCATGCGCCTGCTTGACCGGATCAACCGGACCGGCACCACGGTCGTCATCGCGACACACGACGCGGCGCTCGTCGACTGGATGCGCCGACGAGTCGTCGAGCTCGACCAGGGGACGGTCGTGCGCGACCAGGCTCGCGGCGTCTACGGCATCGACGCCTCCACCGGTTCGGTGCCGAGAACAGAAGTAGCGGCTCGCCGGACCTCCTGACATGCCCCTTTCTGCCGACTACATCGCCAGGGAGACGGCGACCAACCTGTGGCGAAACCGCCTCATGACGATCGCGGCGGTTCTGACCGTCGCGGTGTCCCTGGCCCTGGTCGGTGCGGCGCTGCTGCTCAAGCAGGGCGCGGCCAACGCCGAGGTCGACTGGCAGCGGGGGACCCAGGTCACGGTCTGGATGAGGCCCACCTCGAGCGTCTCGGAGGCGTCGGCAGTCAAGAGTGAGCTGACCCAGCTCCCCTACGTGCACGCCTGTGGCTACCGCACCCAACTCGACGACTACCACGAGGCCGGGAAGCTGCTTCCGTCCTCGGAGTTCTCGGCGCTCACCGCCAAGACGACGCCGGCCTCGTACCGCTGCACGCCCAACCAGCCCCAGGAGGCCCAGGCGGTGATCGATCGGTTCTCCGGGCAGCCCGGGGTGCTGAAGGTGACCGCGCCGCTCCCAGAGATCCACACGATGGAGGAGACCATCACCGTCTTGCAGTGGGTGTTCGTGGCGGTGGCGCTGGTGCTGTTGCTCTCGGCCGGGGTGCTGATCTTGAACACGATCCGGATGGCCATCTTCGCCCGCCGTCGCGAGGTGTCGGTCATGAAGCTGGTCGGGGCGACCAACTGGTTCATCCGGCTGCCCTTCATGTCCGAGGGCCTGATCCAAGGGCTGATCGGCTCGCTGGTGGCCGCGTCGGTGGTGTTCGGCCTGCATGAGCTGCTGAACGGCCTGGCCAATCCCAACGATCCGGGCTCCGTCCTGGCCCAGATGCGGCTGTCCGGCTGGGAGCTCTTCGGCACCGATGCCGTGGTGATCGTCATCGGCGTGCTGATCGGGTCGGTCGGCTCGGCGATCGCCATCCGTCGCTTCCTCGACGTCTGAATCCTTCTTTGACCACTGTCAGTGGCCGAATACCGAATAGCCAGGCGGTTGGGACCATCCACGAAGACGGCCGGCTGAGGTCGTAGCGTTTGAGCGGAGTTGTTCCGGGTAGGCCGAGTGACGGGCCGTCGTTGTCGGCTGCGGGACGGCTCCACGCAATCCCCATCGAAGGAGGCTCCCCCATTGAAACTCCGGCCCAGGCATTTCCGTTTTCGTAGCGTTGCTGCCGCTGGATTCGCCACGTTGCTGGCGTTGACCGGCGGCGTTCTTCTTTCCGCGACGCCGGCCGCCGCCGCGGTGTCGCCGGTGACCTTTTCGGGGTCTTCGACGGTCGCCGCCGCGACCGGTACCACCTGGACGGTCGGTTTCAACTCGAGTATCGCGGAGAATTCCGCTGACACCATCACAGTCACCTTTGCGTCGGGCTTCACGTTCTCGAGCCCCACGGTCACCTTGCTGACCGGGTTCACCGACTGCGCGGCATCACCGGCCGTGGCCACGAACGTGGTGACCATCACCTTGACGAACAGCGGTGGCACTTGCTCGTACGGCAGCAGTACGGCGGCCACCCTGTCCATCTCGGGTGTCACCAACCCGGCGGCGGGGACGTACACCTTCTCGCTCTTCTCGGTGGCGATCACCGGCCAAACCCCCGCCACGAACCCGACGCAGCCCGTGGTGATCTCCGCCGCCGCGACGTCGGCGGTGACCTTCTCGGGATCTTCGATGGTTGGGGGCGCGACCGGTACCACCTGGACGATCGGGTTCACCACGAACGCCGCCGAGACTATCGCTGACACCATCACGGTCGTCTTTGCGACGGGCTTTACGGTCTCGAGCCCGACCATCACCCTGCTCACCGGGTTCAGCTCCTGCGGAGCAACCCCCTCGGTTATATCGCCCACGGTGATCATCACCCTGAGCGGTCCCAGTTGCTCGTACGGCAGTGGTACCGCGGCCACCCTGTCCATCTCGGGCGTCACCAACCCCCCTGCGGCCACGTACCCCAACACGGACTTCACGGTGACGGTCGACAGCCAGACCGCCACTTCACCGGTGGCCAATGTGACGATCACCGGGCTGACAACCATCACCTTTGTTGGTTCGTCCCAAGCCGCCAGCGCGACGGGTACCACCTGGACGGTCGGTTTCACCTCCAGCGCGTCCGGTGCCTTGGCCGCAGCAGGCACAATCAGCGTCACCTTCGCCACGGGGTTCGGGATCCCCTCGACCCCGATGGTGACGCTGGGGTCGACGTTCATCGGCTGTACGAGTACCCCGGCGGCGACGGCGAGCACGACCGGCTTGACGGTGACCATCACCCTCGGTGCCGGATGCACGCTCGCCGCTAGCACCGCCGCGACGGTCACCATCGCCGGGATCACCAACCCGGTGGCGGGAACATACCCCGACACGGACTTCACGGTCGGGACCAGCGCACAAGCCCCGAACTCGCCTGCCGCCAGCGTGGTGATCGGGGGCGCCACCCCGCTCCCGACCCAGATCTATGGCACCGACGCCATCGGGACCTCGATCGCCGTCTCACAAGCTGAGTTCCCGACCGCCGGTTCGGCCGGGGCCGTGGTGCTGGCCCGCGACGACTTCTTCTCCGACGCCCTGGCCGGTGGCCCGCTGGCAGCGGCGGTCAATGGCCCGCTGTTGATCACCGCGGGGGCCCCGATCAGCTCGACGCTCGACGCCAGGGTCCAAGCAGAGATCCAGCGAGTGCTACCCACGGGCGGCACCGTCTACATCCTCGGCGGCGACCTCGCCTTGAGCTCGAACATCGACACCACCTTGGCGGGTCTGGGCTACACCGTGGTTCGGGAAGCCGGGGCCGACGAATACGCCACCGCGGTCGACGTTGCCGGGGCCATCGCGACCACCAGTTGGGGAACCCCCTCAACCGTCTTCGAGGCGACCGGGCTCTACTTCTATGACGCCCTCTCAGCGGTGCCGGCGGCCATCAAGGTGCATGCGGCGATCCTGCTCACCAACGGGACCACTCAGGCCCCCGAGACCGCCACCTACCTGGCCGCGCACCCCGGTGACACCCGCTACACCATCGGTGGGTTGTTGGCCGCCGAGGCGGCCGACCCGACCGCCACCAACATTTCGGGCCAAGATCTGTACAACACGTCGGCCGCGGTGGCCAGCCACTTCTTCCCCAACCCATTGATCTTCGGTGCTGCGACCTCGGCGGAGTTCCCCGATGCATTGGGTGGCGGGGTGTTCATGGCGACCGGGGGACGCTCGGGACCGATCCTGCTCGTGGCGCCAAGCGCTCCACTGCCAACTGAGATCGTTCCGTATCTGAACAGCTTGCCGGTTGGCACCCAGGGGTATGTCTTCGGTGGACCGCTGGCCGTCGCAGGGAGCGTGCTGTCGGCGTTGCAGGCGGCTGTCGGGTAAACGTCCGCCCCCCCACCATGCTTCGTCGAGAACGGGCCCCTCGAGGGCCCGTTCTCGCGTCGGCGGTTCGTGCGCGGCCGATCCCCGGTCAGTCCGCGGCGCGGCTGGTCGTCGGCTCCCGGCCCCAGGACTTGAGCGTCGGGAGGATCTTCTTGGCAAAGAGCTCCATGCCCGGCCGGACCAGTTCGGCCGGGCATGCCGCCATCGCTGGCGCGAAAGGCGAACGAGAAGTGGTTGCAGTCGGCTCCCTTCTCGAGCATCGGGCGGAGGGTCTCCAAGATGTCGTCAGGCGTGCCGAGCAGCGGCGCCATCATGTTGTCCTGGGGTGGCTCGGGCATCGACTCGAGCGGCGCGAGCGGTGGCACGGCGTGGAGCGGGCCGTCGAGCATGGCGATCCAGGTCCGCTTGCGGTACTCGTTCTGCCAGTTCCACCAGCCCTCTCGACACTCGTCCGACGCCTGCTGCTTGGTCGCGGCGATGTGGCCACCCACGAACATGGCCAGGTTCCGGGTCGAGGGATCGATCCCGGCCTCCTTCAGGCCCTGCAGGTACTCGGGCCGGAATTTCGCGCCGCCCTGGGCGTGAAAGCCCCGGCGGCCCGATTCCAGCTGGAGCTTCGAGCCGAGACCACCGACCCACAACGGGAAGGGGTTCTTGACCGGCTTGGTGGTCTGGCGGATCGGGTTGGGAAGTAGAAGTGCTTGCCGTGGAACTCGAAGGTGTCCTGCGCGTACGAGAGCCGGATGATCTCCATCTCCTCCCAGAACCGACTCCACCTGCTCTTGGCCGGGACCCCGAAGGGCTCGAATTCTTCGAGTACCGAGCTGGTGCCGCAGATGAGGTCCATGCGCCCGTTGGAGAGCAGGTCGACGGTGGCGGCGTCCTCGGACACCTGCAGCGGATGGTGGAGGGGGAGTAGGAAGATGTTGGTGTGAAACCGGAGCCGAGAGGTACGCCCGGCGATGTTGGACAAGATGACCAGTTGGGACGGTGACCAGGCGTCGTCTTCGAAGTGGTGCTCGCTGGTCGAGACGTAGTCAAAGCCGAGATCCTCGGCCAGGACCGCCTCGTCGGTGAACATCTTGTAGATCTCGTTGAGCGGTTCGAACCGATCGGCGAGCGTCTTGATGGCCAGTGCGACTCCGACCTGCGTTAGGCGAGCCCCTTTCCGAATAGGGCCAACGCCCGCTCGTACGAGCGGGACGCGGCGGCTTCATGGAACGCGGGACCCGGCACGGCGAAGCCGTGGTTGGCGCCCTCGTGGACCTCGACACTGCCGCGGTCGCCGAGCTTGGCCACCGCGTCGATCAGCGGCTTGTTGATCTCGGCGGACGACATCTGGTCCTCCCCGCCGATGCCCACGTAGAGGTAGCCCGCGAAATCGGCAACGCCCTTGTGGGGAGAGTCGTCGTCCTCGGTAACGCAGAACGACGGGTGCAGCGCGATCCCGACGGTGAAGGTGTCGGGATGGGCTGCGATCGTCCGGAACACCGAACGGGCGCCGATGCAGTAGCCGATGCAGCCCATGGGCGCGGGGCGGGCGGCCGGGTCGTCCTTCACGTACTCGAGGATGGTCGTGACGTCATCCTCGACGAGCTCGTCGGTGGTGCCTGCGAACGCATCTCGGAACTTCTGCGCGGCCACCGGGTCGGCGTCGGGCGACATGAGCTCGCGCATGTTGAAGACGAGGAACTGCCCGTGTCGGTAGTAGCGGTCGGGAGCGATGACGTAATAACCGGCGTCGGCGATGGTCTGGATCGCCTCCTTCGAACCATCGTCGAGACCCGGTCCGTGGTGGAAGAAGAGGACGACCGGAAACGGGCCTTCGGTGTCGGGGTGGTTCACCACGACACCCATCTCCCCGTCTTTGGTCGTGATGGTCCGGGTCTCGGTCACCGGCGTTCCCCCCTGGTTGCTAACCGGCGAAGGGTAACACGACGCGATCGCGGCGGGCATGGTTCATGTCGACGATCAGTGTTCGCGATAGACCACGTAAATCATCCGAATGATCGTGCCGTTGCGCCCGGTCCAGGACCGCTGCGTGACAGATCGGAGGCAAGGTGCCGGGCCAGGTCGACCGGTCAAGCTCGCCCCGTCCGGTCCCTCGCTTGGACCGGTATTCGACCGGAAGGAGCGAGATGACCACGACGATCACCCTCATCGGCAACCTCACCCGGGAACCCGAGATCCGCTACACCCGTGAGGGTCAGGCGACGACCACCCTCGGAGTCGCGGTGAACCGCCGATGGCAGGATCGCAGCACCAAGCAGTGGGAGGAATCGGTCTCGTTCTTCGACGTCGTGTGTTGGCGCGAGCTGGCCGAGAACGCCGCGCTCAGCCTGGTCAAGGGCATGCGGGTGGTGGTCACCGGCCGGCTCGAGCACCGCAGCTGGGAGACCGAGGAGGGGGACCATCGCTCGAAGGTCGAGGTGGTGGCCGACGATCTCGGCCCGAGCCTGCGCTTTGCGACCGCCGAGGTGCAGCGCACCGAGCGCCGTGGTGCCGAGGCCGACCAGCCGACCGAGGAGCCGACCATCGACGCACCCACCGAGGAGAGCGCCAGCCGTTCGGGTGCCCCAATTCGGCGCCTGCGGAAGTGAAGCGGGTCTGCACGCGCGAACGATCGGCGTCGGGACCGCGCCGCGTGCCCACACCGCAGCGGTTGTGCTTCCGAGGGGTGATCGAGCTCTCCAAGGAAGAGGTCTTCGAGATCTGCGGGCGTCTCGCGCTCGTCCATCAGGTTCTCGTGCGCGACGGTGACCCGCGCGCCGCGATCGAGCTGGCGTGGGTCTTCGATCTGATCGAGCGGCGGGTGGTCGGTTGACGCTGCCGACACCCGCCGGGTTCAGTCTGCGTCGTCCTCCGGCGTGAAGGCCAGGGACAGTGAGTTGACGCAGTAGCGCTGCCCGGTGTCGGTCGGTCCGTCGTCGAAGATGTGGCCGAGGTGACCGCCGCAACGGGCACAGCGGATCTCGGTGCGGACCATCCCGAACGAGCGGTCCTGGTGCTCCTCGATGGTGCCGTCCTTCATGGCCCGGTCGAAGCTCGGCCATCCCGACCCCGACTCGAACTTGTTGTCGGTCGAGAAGAGCTCGGCCCCGCAACCGGCGCAGTGGAAGACGCCGTCGGAGTCGACGTGGAGGAGGTCGCCCGACCAGGCGGGCTCGGTGGCGCTCTTCCTGAGGACTTCGAACTGCTCGGGGCTGAGACGCCCCCGCCACTCTTCGTCGCTGAGTTCGACCTCGCGGGTCATGGGCGTGGTCCTTTCTGTCGGCCTTTGTCGAGGACCGTAGCGACCGGCCCCGAGCCGTCGGGCGCGGGCGATCAGAGCATGGCGTATCGGGGCCATGACCAGGGACGTTACTGGCCGCTAGGGTGGTTGCCGTGAAGGGAGTGGTCCTTGCCGGCGGCGTCGCGTCTCGCCTGCACCCGCTGACCCGGATCACCAACAAGCACCTGCTGCCCATCTACGACCGTCCGATGATCCAGTGGGCCATCGAGGCGGTGGTGAAGGCCGGGATCACC
>Ga0181521_10008052_pt1 | contig 10931 bp, 9 predicted proteins | sample PEATcosm2014_Bin_32_FD_119764 | JGI IMG/M metagenome (GOLD analysis project Ga0181521, IMG submission 119764) | Peatland microbial communities from MTU Mesocosm Facility, Houghton, MI, USA - PEATcosm2014_Bin02_60_metaG | ecosystem: Environmental > Terrestrial > Soil > Wetlands > Peat | place... | reverse complement strand
GCCCTTGACCACGCCCTTGACCACGCCCTTGACCACGCCCTTGACCACGCCCTTGACCACGCCGTCCCTCGTCTGTCGCAGCTCACTTACGCTCCGCCGGCATGGCCGTCACGCTCATTTACGGCTAGTGGTAGAGGTATACGTAACGTCACTTTGCCGATCGCGGAGGCGTGCGGAGGACACTTCTGCCCGGCATTCAGCCTCATTGTGTGGCTTCCCGTCCCTCACTGACTCCGGAGAGTTAGCTTCACGGGGTGTGACCATTCCGCCGTCGTGTGGCAGGCCATGCGCAGCAGAGCCAGGACTGCGGCAACATCGGGTGCCGGTCGGTCCGATGGCGACCGTCCAGGCAGCGTCCCAGGTCACCTGGGGCTGCGGCCGGCCGCAGCTCGGGTGCCCGCCTGACTGCGGTACCGGACCACCGTCCCATCTACCGCAACCTGGGATGGAATTACTGGGAAATACGCCGTGAGTGGCCGGCCGAAGATGATTATATGTCCTTACCCGTTTTGCGACCCGACGCCAGAGTTGCCTCAGTCGTCCGGAAGTCGCTGATCTTACGGTGAACGCTGTGAACGAAAGAGGGTGCGATGTTGTGCGGCTTCTGTCGTAGCGGCCCGGAGGCTGTCCTCGGAACCCCCGTTGGTGTGAGGTGCGAAAGCAGTGCGTAGGCGTCCGGTGACGGGCCAGCGCAATGGAACCGAGGGATCCGGGGTATCCAATGGGGCCCACGTCGCCGGCGCTGAAACCGCGGGGGACGGTAACGGGGGGACGGCCACGCTCACGGCGGTCCCCGGTTCTCCCGGTTCGCCTGGAACCGGAGGTCCCGGAGGGCCGGACGACTCTACGCCCCGCGCTCCCGCGCGGGCCGGCGGATCGCGGTTTGCCCTCAGCAACTGGCGAGTGCGGTGGCGGGTGCTCGCCCTGGTCGTCATCCCGACGCTCGCCGCGGTGATCCTCGGCGGCCTGCGCATCAGCTCCGGGGCGAGCAGCGCGCTCGCCTTCAAGCGGACTGAGCAGCTCGCCGTGCTCAACAGCGATATCATCCGCCTGGCGCAGAGCATGGAGGACGAGCGCGACCTCACCGCCGGGTACATCGCCTCAGGCCACCCGACCGGCACCGACCCGCTCTACACCGCCCTGCTCAACCAGTGGTCCGCCACCGACGCGGACGCGCAGCAGGTCACCGGGGACGCGAACAACATCGGCCCCACCTATTCCGCGTCCGTCCGGCAGTCCCTCAACTCGGTGCTGGCCCGCATCAGTGACCTTGACCAGCTGCGCAACGCGTCGACGCCCTCCGCAGGGGGCAACATCCCGGCCCTGCAGCTGATCAAGGACTACACCAATTCCATCGCCACGCTCCTGACGTTCACGAGCCTGTCCGGGACCGGCACCAGCGACGCCCAGCTCTCCAACGACGTCATCACGCTCACCGAGCTGGCCCGGGCCGAGGACCAGGCCTCCGAGCAGCGCGGGACGCTGTACGCGGCCCTGCTGGCGCACCAGTTCCCGCCGCAGGGCCTGGCCGCCCTGCAGAGCGCGCAGGCCCAGCAGGCGGCGGCCCAGCAGGACTTCCAGAGCTCGACGTCACTGGCCGAGCAGCAGCTGTTCCAGAACACCGTCAGCGGCACCCCCGTCGACCAGGCGGCGTTCGAGGAGCAGGTGGCCATCTCGACCAGCAACAACGGGAGCGTCGGCATCGGCGCGCTGCCGGCGGGAGTGGACCCCTCGACCGAGTGGTACGACAACATGACTTTCACGGTGGGCAAGATGCGCACCGTGGAAAGCCAGCTGGTCAACAGCATCGTCGCGCGGAGCCGGGCGCTCCAGTCGGCGGCGACCCGGTCCGCGGTCATCATCAGCGTCATCACGCTGGTCCTGCTGATCCTGGTTCTGCTGGCCACGACGTTCGTCGCGCGGTCGATGACCCGCCCGCTGCGCCGGCTGCGGGAGGACGCGCTTGACATCGCCGGCACGCGGCTGCCCGATACGGTGCGCAGGCTGAGCCAGACCGAGGGCTCCGAGGAGAGCGTCGAGATCGAGCCCATCGCCGTGTCCTCTACCGACGAGATCGGTGAAGTGGCGCGGGCCTTCGACCAGGTTCACCGGGAAGCCGTCCGGCTAGCCGCCGACGAGGCCATGCTGCGCGGCAACCTGAACGCGATGTTTGTGAACCTGTCCCGGCGCAGCCAGTCGCTGATCGAGCGGCAGATCTCCCTCATCGACTCACTGGAGCAGGGCGAGCAGGACTCGGGCCGGCTGAGCAGCCTGTTCCGGCTGGACCACCTGGCCACCCGGATGCGCCGCAACTCGGAGAACCTGCTGGTTCTCGCGGGTCACGAGGCATCACGGCGGTGGAGCAAGCCCGTCCCGCTGCTGGATGTGCTCCGCGCGGCCATCTCCGAGATCGAGCAGTACGAGCGTATCGTGCTGAACGTCCAGCCGGGCATCACGGTGGTCGGCCAGGCCGTCAATGACGTCGTGCACCTGGTCGCCGAGCTGGTCGAGAACGCGACCACCTTCTCCCCCGAGGACACCCAGGTGCAGGTGTCCGGGCAGCCGCTGACCAGTGGCGGCGTGCTCCTCGACGTCACCGACGGCGGGGTCGGCATCTCGGATCAGGAGCTCGGTCACGCCAACTGGCGGCTGGACAACCCGCCGGTGGTGGACGTCGGTGTGTCGCGCCGGATGGGCCTGTTCGTGGTCGGCCGCCTCGCGGCCCGGCACGGGGTCCGGGTGCGGCTCCGGCACGCGTCCTCCGGTGGCCTGACCGCACTGGTGTGGCTGCCGGATACGGTAGCGGCCCAGGAGGGCGCGCCCCTCGGCCGGCTGCGCCACTTCGAGGCGGACGACTACGGGCCCAGCCCGTCGCTGTCCGCTCCGCCCGTCGGCGCAGGCGGGAGCGCCCTGCCCTCGCGGACTGGATTCGGCCAGGCGGGCGGCGCCGCGCAGGCCGCCGCGGCCGCCCGCATCCCGCGCTTCTCGCCTTCCTCACCGTCGGCGCCATCCATGCCCGCGTCCTTGCCCGTGTCCTTCCCTCCGCAGCAGCGGCCTGGCACCGGGCCGCAGCCCGTCGGCCCGACCGGCCCGGCGAGCCCGGCGGCGCCGGGTGCCGGACGGCCCGGCAACGGGGCGGCCCGTGGCTTCACGGCGCCGGGCCAGGCGGGCCCGGCAGGCCCTGCGAGTCCCGAGGGCCCCGGTGCGACGGCCCCGGGAAATGGCTTCAACATGCCCTTCCGGCCGACGAACGGCGGGATACCGGGGCCGGCCGCGTCCTCGCCTGCGTCCTCGTCTGCGTCCTCCGGCACGGCCAGTCAGCCGGGCAGCCGCCCCGGGTCCGGGTCCTCGTCGGCGCCTGCGGCACCAGGTGACGGCAGCCCCCTGGGGCCACCCAACGGTGACAACGGCGTCCGCGTGCCGAACCCGCCCGAGAACGGGCACGAGCAGCGCCTGCCGATCTTCGACACGCTGGAATCCGATTGGTTCCGGCGCAGCGGGACGTCGCACGCGGCCAACCAGGACCAGGCCAGCGTGCCGGATCAGGCGTCCTGGCACTCTCCGGCGGACGCAGGCTGGCGTGCGGCCGAAACCGTCGCCGCGCCGACGACGGGAGCCACCACATCCGCAGGTCTCCCACGGCGCGTGCCGCGGGCAAACCTCGTCCCCGGATCGGTCGGTGAACCGGCCGCGCCGAGTGAGAGCGAAAGCGGAGGCGGAGACGGAGGCGGAGGCGGAGGCGGAGGCGGAGGCGGAGGCCCCTCTCGCTCGGCAGATGAAGTCCGTAGCAGGCTGGCGAGTTTCCAGCGGGGCGTGCGCGAGGCGCGTGCGGCCGCACCTAAGACCGAGGAGCCACAGGACGGATGAGATCCCCGCATGAACGGCATATCGTGCTAGTGAGCAAGCGACCACGACGCATAGCCTGGGCGACCGGGTGGCGAGGAGGGGACGAGTGAGCACGCCGGGTCGTCCGACGCAGGACCTGGGCTGGCTGATCACCAACTTCGTCGAGCGCGTCCCCGACGTCGCTCACGCGGTCGTTGTGTCGTCCGATGGGCTGCCCCTAGCGTTCTCAGCGGGGTTCCCGCAGGAGCGCGCGGATCAGCTCGCCGCCGTCACGTCCGGGCTGACCAGCCTGACCCAGGGAGCGTCCCGGGTTTTCGAGGGCGGCGCGGTCGTCCAGACCGTCGTGGAAATGCAGCGCGGCGTTCTCATCATCATGGCCATCAGCAACGGATCGAGCCTCGCCGTCCTGGCGGCGTCAACGTGCGATCTGGGCCTGGTGGCCTACGAGATGACGCTCCTGGTGGAGCGGGCTGGACGGGTCCTGACGCCGGCTACCCGCGGAGTCATGCAGGCATCCATCCCCGGGGATGGTAGACGGTGAGCGGAGGACACGGTGCCGGGCCCGGGGCGGGGTGACGACCGCCCGCTTCCCCCTGGCCCTGCCGCACGCTCGTGGGACAACCGGCCGGGGGCGTGGGAAGAGCGGTCCGGTTCGTGGAGTCCCGGGTCAGGCCCGTCATGGGAAAGCCGGTCCGGCTCGTGGGACAGCGCTCAGTCCCGCCGTGGCATGCAGCGCCCGGGCGAGGACGAGGCCGTCGGCCGGCTCGTCCGCCCCTACACGGTTACCGGCGGCCGCACCCAACCGCGCTACCAGCTTCAGGTGGAGGCGCTGGTGACCGCGACGGTCTACGAGCCGCGCGATTTGTCCGTCCTGGCGCCCGAATGCCAGGCCATCCTGCAGTTCTGCCGGGACTGGAGGTCGGTGGCGGAGATCTCCGCTGTTCTGCGGCTGCCGCTGGGCGTAGCTAGAATTCTCATCGCGGATATGGGCGCTGATGGGCTGGTCCGCATCCACCAGCGCGAGGACGCGGAAGGCCGCCCAGACCTTAATCTGCTCGAAAGGGTACTTAGTGGACTCCGTAAGATCTAGCGTGGCGCAGGCGCCGGGCGCTCCGGCGGCGATGACCTCGGTGAAGATCGTGGTGGCTGGCGGGTTTGGCGTTGGCAAGACCACCTTCGTCGGTTCGGTGTCGGAGATTACACCGCTCACCACCGAGGCCCAGATGACGGTGGCCAGCACCGACGTGGACGACTTGTCACACGTGCCGGACAAGAGCACCACGACGGTAGCGATGGACTTCGGGCGGATCACGCTGGAGAAGGACCTCATCCTGTACCTGTTCGGCACGCCTGGCCAGCACCGCTTCTGGTTCATGTGGGACGACCTCATCCAGGGCGCGATCGGGGCGGTGGTCCTCGTCGACACCCGGCGCCTCGCGGACTCCTTCCCCGCCGTGGACTACTTCGAGGCCAGTGGTCTGCCGTTCGTGATCGGCATCAACGGCTTCCACGGCCAGTTCCCGCACCGCTCCAAGGACGTCAGCGACGCGCTGGCGATCTCACCGGACGTGCCCGTCATCCCGTGCGACGCCCGCAACCGCGAGTCGACGAAGGCGACCCTAGTGACCCTGGTCGAGCACGCCATGAGCGTGCAGGCCGCCGGCCGCTACTAACCCGCCGGTCCCGACTGGCGGCCGGGCATCATGGTCGGCCCGGAGCCCTGCCCCGTTTCCTGGTAATGTGCACCCGATCCGGGCCGCGCAGCCGTCCCGGAGCGGGGCGGTAGCTCAGCCGGTTAGAGCAGCGGACTCATAATCCGCCGGTCGTGGGTTCGAGTCCCACCCGCCCCACCCCCACCGCCAGCCCCTTGGCCCCCCATGTCAGGAACCCATGACCTGCGGCTGAGCCCAGACCGTCGAGTAGCCAGTGGGGCCCCGCGGCGGCGATCTTACCGTCGGCTTGGAAGGGCGTAACTGGCGTGACAGACCAGCGGTTCGGCTGCTCTTCGGTTGGGACGCAGCCCCAGCCAAAGGCGCCCGCCCGGGATATGGCGAGACGATGGCACACGGCTGGTCTCGCGGCAGTGACTGAGCGGGGCTAGATCCAGACCGGCTCGTGACCGTGGACCGGGAAGGTGCTGTGCTAGGAACATGACCAAATCCTTGCGGGGCGCAGGCCCCGTCCGTCAGGGCGGGGTTCGCCCGGCGCGGCGCCGCACGATTGAAACAGTAGTGCCGGGAGGCGACCGTCGGTGAAACAGGAACCTTGGCCCGCGAGGGCCGAGAATCCCCGTCCTTCAGTGCGGGGAGAAGTCAATGGTCAATCCACTTCTGCGTTCAATGCGCTGCCGGAGGACTGGGCGTCCGATCCGGTCCTTATCGCGGGGCTGAGTGTTGACGACGACGACGAACATGATGACCCCGTCTTGCGCTGGCCGGACGGCCGGGTCGTCGACACGTGGCGCGAGGACTACCCGTACGACGAGAAGATGACGCGGGAGGAGTATGAGTACCTCAAACGCCCGCTGCAGGTTGAGCTGGTCAAACTGCAGAACTGGGTCAAGTCCACGGGCGAGCACATCGTGATCGTGTTCGAGGGCCGCGATGCGGCCGGCAAGGGCGGCACGATCAAGCGGTTCACCGAGCACCTGAATCCTCGAGGCGCCACGGTGGTCGCGCTGGCCAGGCCGAGCGAACGGGCACAGACCCAGTGGTATTTCCAGCGTTACGTGCCGCATCTGCCCGCGGCGGGCGAGATCGTCTTGTTCGACCGCTCGTGGTATAACCGGGCGGGCGTGGAGCGGGTGATGGGCTTCTGCACGGACGCGGAATACAGCGAGTTCATGCGGGAGGTGCCGGAGTTCGAGCGCATGCTGGTCCGCTCTGGGCTGCACCTGACGAAGTTCTGGTTCTCGGTGACGCGCTCGGAGCAGCGCACGCGGTTCATCATCCGCCGGATCGACCCGGTCCGGCAGTGGAAGCTGAGCCCGATGGACATCGAGTCGCTCGACAAGTGGGACGCCTACACCGATGCCAAGGAGGCGATGTTCCACTACACCGACAGCGAGGACGCGCCGTGGACGGTGGTCAAGAGCAACGATAAGAAGCGGGCCAGGCTCGAGGCGATCAAGCACGTGCTGAGGAAGTATGACTACGAGGGCAAGGCCGAGGAGGTCATCGGTGAACCGGACGAGAGCCTGATCGGGCCGGCGTCCGTGCTGTCCGAGCACAACCCCGGCCGCTCCTTCCCCGACCTGTAAACCGGCGGTGGGGGAGCCCGCAGGCGTCATGAAGCCAATTTGGCATCTTGATGCCTCTATTAGGTGGCACTAAGATGTCTATGTGCGCACTACCCTGACCCTTGACCCCGACGTCGCCCGGCTCGTCGACGAGGCCGCCCACCGCGCGCGGACATCGAGGAAACAGGTGATCAACGATGCCCTGCGGCGGGAGCTTTCGCAGCCGCCGTCACGCCGGGAGCCCTATCACCTTCCTGTTCACGAGGCGACGGTGCAGCCCGGCTTTGACCTGGCCGGCTTCAACCGCCTGGCCGACGAACTGGAGGACGAGGCGATTCTTGCCGCCGGGAAGCGCCCTGGATCGTGATCGTCCCCGACGTCAATCTGCTGCTCTACGCAGTCGTGTCGGCCTTCCCGCAGCACAAGGGCGCCCATGGGTGGTGGGAGGAAACAGTCAACTCCTCCGCGGAGATCGGCCTCACCTCCCCGGCCATCTTCGGGTTCATCCGGATAGCGACCAATCCGCGCGTGCTGTCCCCGCCGCTGACCGTCGATGCCGCCACCGGATATGTATCCGAGTGGCTCGGCCAGCCCAACATCAGCCACCTCATCCCTGGCCCAAGGCATGTTGAAATTGCCTTCAGCCTCCTGGCTAGTGTCGGGACCGGCGGAAACCTCACAACGGGCGTTCAGCTAGCCGCATTCGCGTTCGAATACGACGCGGACATGTTTTCGAACGACACCGATTTCGCCCGCTTTCCCGGCCTGCGCTGGCGCAATCCGCTGGCCTGATCGCCGCACCTCATTTTCGGGTCCGTGACCTGCGCAGACGGGCCGGCGGAAGCCCATCTTCAACCAGCAAGCGGTTCGCATGCTGGTACGTTCGCCGCCACCTCGGGGTCTGGCCGTACGGCGACTTGCGCCTTTGTTGCTTGTTGTAATCAATAAGATACTCTTCGATTGAGGGTCTCGGCCGACGGGGGACAGCGCATGGCCGCAGCCAGGACGCGCGCGGATGGGCCGAGAGCCCAGGTGGGCGCGGCACGACCGGCGAGGTGCGTGCCAGCCGGACTGTCCCAACTCGGTTCCCTGGCGTGCCTGCGCCATCAGCAGGCCGTGCGGGGCGGCGTCGTGAAGTTCGGTCGCGCATGAAGTTCGAGATCCGGCTGGAGCGCCCTTCACAGCTTCTCGTGGCTGACGGAGTACCGCCAACGTCGGCGTTCTACAGCGAATACACCGTTCGGCCGGCGATGGAGTCGGTACGCGCGCGCATATGGGCGACGCGCCGGGCCGATCACGTCGAACTGACCGTCTTCCTGCCGCCAGGAGAGATCCGCCCTGGGCTCGGCGAGGAGCTCACGGCGGCGGCGCGCCGGTGGTCTGGCGTGGTCGATGAGTCGCGGCGCATTGACTCGCGGATGGCCTCGGCCGTCGGCCGTCGCCTGATCCTCGCGGTCCTCGTGCTGTACGTGATCACGATGGCCGCGGGCATCATGATCATCAGGTGGGGCAGCGGCGATCAGGGCCCGTGGGTCGAGACGGTCGGGCAAAGCTCGTGATCGCCGCGTTTGTCCTGATTGGGTACCCGCTTGAACTGGCCTTCCTGCGGGCCATGGAGCGGCGCACCCGGGACCGCCGCACCGCGTGGCCGTCGGACATTTCCATCCATGTCGAGGCAGATGCTGATGCTGGCCAGCTGACAGTTCCGCCGGGATGCGCCACAACCGGGGGAGTCATGAGATGAGCGCTCAGTCGCACCTGCTGCGAGGCGGGCAGGTCTACACCATGGACCCGGGCCGGCCGTGGGCCCAGTGTGTCGTCGTGCGGGGGAAGATGATCACGTATGTCGGCCCGGAGGCGGGGGCGGCTTCGTTCACCGACTCGGGCACCGAGGTCATCGAGGTTGACGGCGGCATGGTGCTGCCCGGGTTCATCGACGCCCATAACCACCTGGCTGGGTCCGGCGCGATGGCGAAGCTCGGCGTGCAAATCAACGGGCTCTCCGACCCCGCGGAGATGCTGGCCCGGATCCGCGACTACGCGGCGTCACACCCCGGCGGCGTTATCAGGGGCTCCGGCTGGATGGCCGCCCACTTCGAGAACAACTCCCCCACCCGGGAGATGCTCGATGAGGCGGTCAGCGACCGGCCGGCTGCGATTCTCAGTTCCGACAGCCACGACCTGTGGTTCAACACCGCGGCCATGCACGCGTGCGGCCTGGACCGCAGCACCGAGGACCCCGACCCGGGTGCTCAGTACTACGTCCGCGACGCCGCCGGATGGCCAAGCGGCCACGCGGTTGAAGTTGCCCCGATCTTGACCATGCTCGCTGCCCTGGGCGCGTTCACCGTGGAAGGTATCCGCGATGCGCAAGAGCTCACCCTGGTGCCCGCGCCGTCGTGGGGAATCACCGGCTACCTGGAAGCCGGGATACTCCTCGGCCCCAACCAGAACTCTGAGCCCGTGTACCAGGACCTCGTCGAGCGCGACAACTCCGGGCAGCTTGCGGTGCGGATCGTGGGCACCGTGTGGACGCGGCAGCCCACCGACGACCCGGCCTCGGTGGTCGCGACGCTGAGAGACTGGAACAAGCGGATAAAGTCCGAGCACGTCACGATCAGCGTGCTGAAAATGTGGGCCGACGGGACGGTCTTCAGCGGCGGCGCGCTCCTGCTCGCCCCGTTCGAGGACAGCAAGGACGGATCACCCGGCCAGATGACCTTCCCCCCTGATCACATCGAGCGCCAGATCGAGCTGACCCAACTGGCCGGCTTTGACAGCCACATCCACATCGACGCAGACGGCTCGGCGCGGGTAGTTCTCGATGCCATCGAGGCCGTGCAGCGCCGCCACGGCCGCGGGACAGCCCGCCACACCGTCTGCCACAACACCATCGTCCACCCGGCCGACGTGAAGCGGTTCGCTGAGCTCGGCGTGATCGCCAACTGCACGCTGCTGTGGGGCACCGACTACGACGGCTCGTTCTACGACACCTACCTCGCAAAGCTGGGCGCTGAGCGAATGGAGGAACGCCTCTATCCCTACGGCGACCTCGTCCGCTCCGGGGCACTGGTGACGTACGGCTCGGACATCCCCGGCGTGCTGATCAGCGAGATCGCACCGCTGACCCAGATCGAAGCTGCGGTGACCCGGAAGCGGCCGGGCTTCCCCGACGATCGCGCACTGGTTCCGCGCCAGCGGGTTGACCTCCACGATGCGCTGCGCGGTTACACGTTCAACGGCGCCTACCAGCTACGGCTGGAAGACATAGCCGGCTCGCTTGAGGCGGGCAAGCACGCCGACCTGACCGTGCTCGCCAAGAACCTGTTCGGCGTGGTGCCCGAAGAGATCCACTCGGTGCCGGTGAAGCTGACCATGATGGACGGGCGTATCACCCACGACACGCGATAAGGAGGCACTACCTGACGGCCGTGCACCAGGCAGGCATGAGGCTACGCCAGGCACGGAAGCGGTTCCGGAAATCGTCAATGCGTTCGAAGTCCCGATAACCATCTTGGGCATCGCGTGGTTCCCAGTGTTCTGCGCCAGCCCCGGGGGCATTCAGCACAGCCGCCAGGCCCGGGTGCGGCGATCGGGCAGAAGAGCGCCGCCTGGCGCGCGGCGTAACGACCTCAGACAGCCCGGTATCCGGCGCAGGCAGCGGGGGGCTATAGCCCCCGGAACGGGTGAATTGCGTACTAAGTTATACTTAGAGTCACTGATATGCTACGGGGGGCAACATGTGCACCAGGGTGTTCTGGTCGGATAACGGCGTGGCCAAGGTGTGTTCGCGCACCATGGACTGGCAGGTCAGCGACGATCCGGTGCTGTGGGCCGTGCCCGAGGG
>Ga0181521_10008050_pt1 | contig 10939 bp, 13 predicted proteins | sample PEATcosm2014_Bin_32_FD_119764 | JGI IMG/M metagenome (GOLD analysis project Ga0181521, IMG submission 119764) | Peatland microbial communities from MTU Mesocosm Facility, Houghton, MI, USA - PEATcosm2014_Bin02_60_metaG | ecosystem: Environmental > Terrestrial > Soil > Wetlands > Peat | place... | reverse complement strand
GTCCGAGCCCGATGAAACACTCCAAACGCTCCTGACCAGAGCACCACTCATTCACGAACGGCCGCGCCCTCAACAAGCGCGGCCGTTCGTCATCTCAAAGAGTTTTTCCGCGGCAAGTAGCTAGGCGCGATGCGCCCTTGGCGGGCGGCGGCCCGTAAAGCTTGGCGCCAAGCCAAGGGTGCCCAGAGTATCGACGCACCGAGGGCGTCCCGTTAGTTATCGCCGGGGGGCTTTGGTGTCCGGACCAGTTGCCGCAGGAAGGCCGCCACCGTCTCAGGCGAAAGCCCGCTGACGTGCGCGATCAGCTCCGGGAGCATCCCGGCCGTTGAGGCTTCACGGATGGCGACTTCAGCCTTCCGGTGTGCCTCGATGAACTCGCTGCCAGCCTCTCGCAGACGGCGCTCGATGTCGGTGTCAGCCATCCTTGCGACCGAGCTTCGCCAGCCCGACGAGCTTCCGTTCGTTGCGCCAGCGGTCGAGCGTCACGGTGTATGCCTCGTCTGGGCGATATGGCGGAAACCCGAGCGCGCGGCCCAACGGTCCCGCGACAAACGCCATCAGGACATAGACAATCACGAGGCCCACTACGGCGAGCGCCGGGACCGAGGCGGATGCCCACCCAACGATGGCGCCGACCAACCCTAGAACACTGCTCAGCACGCGGCCGTAAGTCCACCACCGACGCCTCACGGGGGGAGCGTAGCCGATGCCGGCTAGTTGAGCATCTGGCTCAGTGGCCGCTACGGGAGCGATGTAGCGCGGCTACCCAGTTAGGTGCCGGCGAGCCGTCATCACCTACCTTCCACTCGTCGGGCAGCTCTGCCATCGGGAATAGCTCGTCTTCGATTCGGCGGAGATCGCCTGCCTCGATCTCGTGGTGGCGGCCAACACGTCGCGCAGGCAGACGGCCGGATCGAATCCAGCGGCGGACCGTCTCAGGGTTCCTCCCGATCTTCTCGGCGGCTTCGGCGACAGACAGCACCTCCAGGATTGTAGGCGTGGATGCGGACCCCTCCAAACGCCTGACGCGCCGAGCCAGGGCCGGGCGGACCTGGCCGCTTGTACGCCGCCGGCGGCGCGCGGCGTACGTACGCCAGCGTTCGCAGCGCATCGCCGAATTGCGCTCTACCGAGCCAAGTTTCGCACCCCTCCAACCAGTATCGCCCATGACAGTTGTCTGCAGACGGCTAGCCGAGTCGCCATGTGCGTGAGCTGTGGTGACTCGTCCAAGGGGTCCGAAGCCGCTGGCATCCTCGGTGGGTGGCGGTATGCGCCAGATCGAGGGAAGCTCGCCCGCCGCTCTGCGCCGGGACCTCGCGGAGGTCTGCGTCTCGTTCAACAGCAATGTTGAGCGACTCGGGGAGCAGAACGCCGGAGTTCTGGAGCAGACCCAGATGGCGGGCGCTATGTACGCGGGCATCCTACGTGTGCATCCCTTTGCTGACGGGAACCATCGCACGGGCTTCGTCGCGCTCTCGGCTGCCCTATGGTCGTTGGGACTGCCCGCCGTCGAATTTGCTCAAGATGCGGATCTGGCCGACCACGACGATGCTGTCGCGCCCGCGCTCTTCTCGCCCGACGGCGACATCGAGCCATTTGCGCAGCTCCTCGCGACTCGGATCGAACGCGTGAGAGGCTCCGCAGCATGAGATACCCTGAGGGAATGGAGAACAGCCTGCATAGCTCGAATGGTAAGCGTGACGTTGCGCAGATCGCGTGCGGAGATCGACTGGTGGACGCAACCCCCGAGGCCATACGCGAGCTGGCCGAGAGCGCGATGCTGCTCTCCCAAGGCGCACGGCGCGCGATCGAGATGAAGCGCCATGCCGCGGAAGCCGACGCTCACGCTGTGCCCGCCGCTTCGGACTGAGCCCCGTCGTCCGCTCAGGCGTCGTCCATCAGCGCATGGGCAGCGGGCACACGAGCCGCGTACGCCAACGTTCGCAGCGTGGCGTCGAATCGCGCTCCAGCAAGCCAAATTTCGCACCCTTGCAACCAGTATCGCCTATGACCTGGCGCCCGTACCATGCTCGTGCCGCAATGGTCACGCAGGCGCGCACCACCGTGCCGGGGGGCACCGTGGTGACTCGACCCGCCGCCTTGCGGCGGCGTTCTCGGCCGCTACGGCGTGCAGGAGTGCGCTTCGGTCAGCCCTTCGGCGTAGGTCGTGAAGCGCGGCCCTTCCCACCACGCCTCGAGCGCGTTGCTGCCGAGCGAGTTGCTCGCTGAGACGCCGAAGGAGTATTCGCATCCGGGCTTGACCTGGGGCCGGGCCGTCACCGTCACCAGCCCGTAGCCTGCCGCGATCGCGCCTTTCGCGACCACGGTGTGAGACTCGGATTCTTCGGGGCAGCCGTTGCCCTGGCAGGCCTTGTAGAACAGGACGAATTCGTACTTCGACCGCTTGCCGTCCGGGTCGATGATGGCTTCGAGCAGGCCTTCGTGCGAGTTGACATCGCTCGCCGTGTATCCGTAGAAGCCGGGCCTCGTCCGCTGCACCGGCATTTCGCATTGCCCCTGCTGCTGGCCCTTGGTGTGGACTTCGCCGACGTATTCCCGCGCCGTCGACCCGTCATCGTTGAACGCTTCGGCTTCGACCCTGTAGCTGCATCCGGGGGACATCCCGCCGACATGCACCTTGACGGTCTCGTCTTCGTTGGACGCCGCCACCAGCTGGTCGTATTCGTAGCGCTGGGAGCCGTTGTGGCTGACGAAGAAGTCGAGCTGGCTGTGCAGGCCGTTCGGGTTGAGCACGGCCGTGAAGGTCGCCGAGCTCGTCGTCACGGCTCCGATCTTCAAGCGCTCGAACGTCGGCGCCGCTTCGCGGCCCTTGACCGTCACGCGGTCGGAGGTCTTTGTGCCGGTCCCTTCGCTGCCTTCGATCGACGCTTCGTCGCTGTATTCGGCCAGTCCCGCGAGCTTGTGCGTGCACGTGAACGTCTCCTGCCTGCCGGCTTCGAGTTCGGTCGCGCCGGCGGGGCTGATCCCGTCGCAGCCGGCGTCTTTCAGCGGCCCGAACTTCAGCGTCGAGCCGTGCGTGTTCGTCACCACGACCTCGTAGTCCACGGTGTCGCCGACTTCCGCCGTCAGCTCGCTGCTCGTGTAGGCGGATTCGGCCGAGAGCTTTTGGAGCGCTTCGATCGTGAACGGCGCGTTGGAGTACTGCGCTGTCTGCACGATGTATTCGCCGTAGCCCCCGCCGGTGTAGCGAGTCCACGTCGCGGTCGTTTCGCCCGCAGCGTTCGTCGCGAGCTCGGAGGACATCGCGTCCTCGCCGACTTCGGAGAGGGTTGTCGTCGATCCCCACGGTTCGCCGGCCGGCGCGATCGCCGCCTGCACCCGGTCGCCCGGGCCGTAGTAGCTCTCCCAGACGGTGCTCGCGTCGCCCGCGGCGTCCACGGCGACCCGCGGGTCGCTGCCGTCGGCCAGGCTGACGGCTTTCCCCCAGGCTTCGCCGGCCGGCTTGATCGCCGCGTCCGCGAGGTAGCAGCAGCCGTAGATGAAGCTGTTCCAGACCGTCGTCTCCTCGCCCGCGGCGTTGACGGCGATCCGAGGCCCGAACGCTTCCTGGCTCGGTTCCGAGAGCGTGGTGGGCGGGCTCCACGGTTCGCCGGCGGCCTTGCTCGCCGTCTGCACGACGGCGTTGCCGTATTCCTTGTAGTCGACCCAGACCGCGGTCGCAGTTCCGGCGGCGTCGATCGCCGCCCTGGGCGAGAGCGCTTCCTGGCCGGGTTCCTGTCCCGCCGCGGAGAGGGTGGCCTGTTTTCCCCACGCGCCGTGCTCGGCCTTGACCGCGGCCTGGACCAGGTCGCCGCTCGCCCCGTGCCCTGCCCAGACAGCCACCGCATCGCCTTCACCGTCCACCGCGATCTCGGGCCTCGCGGCTTCTTGTCCTGCTTCGGAGAGGTCGACCGGTTTGCCCCAGCCTTCGCCGGCGGGCATGCCCGCCGTCTGCACGATGTGGTTGCTGCCGTTGAAGCGCCGCCACACGACCGTTGCATCACCGGCCGCGTCCACCGCGACCTGCGGCTGCGACGCTTCCTCGCCTGCTTCGGAGAGGTTGGCCGGTTTGCCCCAGCCTTCGCCGGGGGGCTTGATTGCGGCTTGCACGATGTCGTTGCTGCCGTTGCTGCGAACCCACACGGCGATCGCCTCGCCGCCGGGGTCCACCGCGATCTGCGGTTCGGACGCTTCCTCGCCGGGCGCCGAAAGGTTGACCGGCATTGACGGGGCTCCGCCCGCCGGCTTGACGGCCGCCTGGACGATGTCGTTGGTGCCGTTGCTCCGCATCCACACCACGAACGCGTCGCCCGCGCCGTCGACAGCCACCTCGGGTGCGTACGCGCTGTGGCCTGCTTCGGAGAGATTCGTCGCAGCCGTCCACATCGCGGCAGCGGCGGGGGACGCAACGGCCAGCGCGAACCCGAGCGCGACGCCGAAGACCGTTGTCCCACGCCGCTTGGCGCACCGGGACACCACCACCATGCGAGCAAGACCCGACATCGACCTCATTGGAACCCCCGATGTGTCCCTCACGGGGGCAGGCACCTCTGCCCGCCCGTTGCTCGAACGATTACACATTTCCCTGACCGCAGCTCTACCTGGGGGCGGGGAGACACAAACAACAGCTCAGACGCCGCGCTCACGCCGGAGGGACACGGCGTGCGCTACGACAGCGAGGGCGAGGTGATCGGCGTGACGATCATCAATGCGCGCCGGATCATCGAGCGCAATGGCTACCTGACGATCACGCTGCCACACTCCGTGCGAGTAGACGCTGGTCAGCTAGCGGCAGCTCTGGTCTAGCCGGCCGCACGGCGAATCCTCGTCACTCGTCATCGTGGCTCTCGAGGATGATCGAGACACGTGTGCCGTGGGGGAGCGCCTTGCCCTGCTTCGGGTTCTGGCTCGTGACGGTGAGTGTGCCGCGACCGTGATCACGGATCGTGACCCGACCGAGACGACAGCTTGCCTCCAGCAGTAGGCGACGGACGCCAGCCAACGTGTGACGACGAAGTCGCGGGACCACGCACCGCTTGAGCTCGGCTTGACGAGCCTTACGTTCGGCTTCTTCGGCAGCTTGACGGCGTTCGCTTTCTTCTTTGGCTCGTCTCGCGGCCGTTTCTTCGTTGGCGTGACGCGCGGCCTGTTCAGCTTCTGCCCGATGTTTGCGTTCGGCTTCGACTTCTTCGTTGTATATCTTGGCCTCTTCCTCTGACGAGAGTATCTCCGCTGGCGATACGCTCGCGATGTAGCAGTCGCTAATTCCGTTAGGGATTGGCAGGCAGGCCGATTCGAAGTCATCCCGGAGCGCGAAGGGAGTCGCGTCAAGATAAGCGCAGACATCGTAGTCCCCGGCCGCTTGCCGAGTGGCGGTATACGTCTTCGAGAAGCGCCCAGCGCTCAGCGGTTCTCCTTCGGGGCTGGAGAGCCACACCGCCTCTTTCTGCGTCGTCTCTTCGTAGGGCCATGCCGTGCAAGTCCCTTCGGCTTCGCCGTACACAAAGAGCCGGTGAAGCCCATCGGCCGTGCCTTCGGCGGTGATGGTGAATGGCTCGTCCACTACGCGGGGGTAGGTCGCTGACAGCGCCAGGGTCTCCGTTGATCCAGGAGCAGTTTCGCCTCCCCACGCGATAGCTGGGAGGGCGAGCAAGCAGACGAGGACAGCGAGGCCGAGGAGCGCCGCACATCTACGTCCGATCGCCGACGTGAGCTGCACGGCCCGGATCATACGGCGCGCACGGCGTGTGGCAGGCTGCCACGGCCATCGACGCATCGACTACGAGCGCATAGGTCCAACCTGACGGGGGCTCGGCAAGGTATGTCGCCGAGCGGCCGATGGATGATCATGGCGTGCGATCACTCGGCATGGTACAGCGGCGCGGCGCGTTACCTGCGCGAGGCGGCCCAGCTGCGGCTGGTGCTGGTGTGCGACGTGTGTGGAGCCGAGCGCGCCCAGCTCGGGAGGATCGACTACGTCCTCCAACCTCGGTGCTTGGTCGTGCACGTGGCGGAGTTGATCGCGCGAGAACTGGGTTTGAGCGAGGAGCTGACCGTTAGAGTTCGCTTTGCCGCCATGGTGTGTCGCGCAGGGCGCGACCATCTCTCGCCCGAGATCGTCAACAAGAAGGGCCCGCTAACTCGGGAGGAGTGGACCGAGGTTCGCCGTCAGCCCGAGCTCGCGGCGGCGCTTCTAAGCGATGTCGAGTTGGATGACATACGTGAGTGGGTTCTCTGCCACCGCGAGCGCCCCGATGGTCGCGGCTATCCACGCGGCCTCGTCGGCGAGCAGATTCCGCTGGAGGCGCGCATCGTGGCGGTAGCCGACGCCTACGCGGCGATGGTGAGCGACCGTCCGCACCGCGTTCGCCGCGATCACGTGGACGCGTGTCTGGAGCTGGTGCGCTGCGCCGGGACCCAGTTCGACACTGCCGTCGTCCAGGCGTTCGTGACCGCCTCGCTGCGACGCAATCCGCCGCTGCTCAGCGCGGCTGCCTGATCTAGGAGACCGCTCGGCGGCAAACGCCGACTCTTCCGAAGTTTGGCGCGGCTACTTCGCCTGTTCCCCTACCTGACTCCGGCCCATGGGCGTCCGCGCAAGCGCCCGACCGAAGCGGGACAGTGCGCGGCTCCGCGGCTCCGCTCCGGGACCGTCCGCGTGAGCGCCGGTGGTTTCACCATCCCGGGTGCCGAAGGTGCTGCGCTCGCGCTGGAGCCCGCGCAGCTCAGGCACGAGATCTCGCTGGCGCTCGCGCGCCATCGCGCTTGCGATGTGATCGCCGAACATGCGTCCACTCTTGTGCGACGCCGGCGCTCACTCAACACATTTAGCTCCACGTGAGAGCCAGCTGTGTCAAAGCTCAGGCGGGTGCTGCGGCGACTGCGTCGACGAGCGCATCGCCCTCCGGCGTTCGCAGGTAGAGCACATGGCGTCTCACCCGCCTGCGATTCACCAGGCCGGCTTCGGCGAGCACCGTCAGCTGCTGGGAGATCCCGCCGCTGGTGACACCCAGCAGTCCCGCCAGCTCCGTCGTCGAGCGGGGACAGTCCAGCGCCGTCAACACCGCCGCGCGGTTTCGTCCCAGCAGGCGCGCCAGCGCGTCCGGAGCCGCATCTCGCTGAGACTCCCACAGCATCCCGATGCCACGCGCCGGATAGATCAGCGCCGGCTGCCACGGCGGCGCGGTCACCATGAGCACCTTCGGCCAGGCGAACACGCTCGGGATCAGCAGCAGGCCGCGGTCGTCGAGGTCGAGCCGCCCGCCCCAGAATTTCTGGTGGCCGCCGCAGTCCTTGTCGATGCGCAGCACGCCGTCGTCCCAGCTGACCGTCTCGTCCAGGTCCGCGAACAGCGCGCGCGTGCCGCCGTCGGCGATCTGGCGGGCGCGGTAGAGGATGTCGTGCTCGAGCAGCGAGCGGATCCGCTCCCAGTCATCGGCGATCGCGCTCTCCCAGTAGCGGCGCATCAGCTCCGCGAGACCCTGGACCGCCGCGCGCGGCTGGGTCAGGAAAGGACGCAGCACCGCCGGGATCGCATGCCCCTCGTAGGCGACGCGTACCTCCGCCCGTATCTGCTCGGGCGGGGTCGCAGCCATGCTGTCGAGCTCCTCCTCGAAGCGCGTCAGCGGGCTCGTCGGCAGCGGGTGGATGAAGTCCGGGTTGTACGTGTCGGAGCCCTGCAGCGCGCGCAGCGACGAGAGGTCGAGGTCGGCTGTCCGCGGCTTCGCGCGCTCCACCCATGGCAGGTGCAGCGCTCCGCGGCTCGGGTCCTCCAGCACAGCCGTGCTCGCGACCAGCTCGATCGTCGGCGAGATCGCGAAGCGAACGCGTGTCAGAGCCTCGGTGTCGAAGACGATCTCCAGCATGCTCCAAGCCTTCCCCCCGACCGCGCTGGCGTCGAGAGATTAAGCTCAGGCTGAATATATCCCCGCGCGCGAGGGAATCGACGGGCAGCTTCGCCCGCGGCCACGGCGACATCGACCTGGAAGCGAGCACCGTCTCCGGGATCCTCTGCCAGGAACAGCGCTTCCGCGGTCGGCCCACCCGCGCGATCACGACGAGCGTCGATCGCCACCTCCTCTACCACTCGCACTACGCGACGATGTGGGGGTACCTCGGCAACGTGATGAAGATCGTCGTCCGCGTGCGGGCCAGCAGCGATCCGCGGTGCGAAGTTGGAACCGTCGGGCACGCGACCCTGTTTGCGAGCTACAACGGCGTCCGTAGCGACAGCGTCCAGTTCTTCTTCCCGGCTGCCTGCTCCGACCAGGACCGCCTCTACCGCGGAACCCAGGTCAACAACCAGGTTCCGCCGCTGTAGCGCGGCTCTCGGCTGCGCCCGCGAGGCCTCAGGGCACGGCTCCGAGCCTCAACTCGACGGCCAGGCGCATGAGCTGCTCGACGTCCCGCAGGTCATAGCCGGTCCGCTCGGCCAATCGCCGCAGCCGGTCGTGCACCGTGTTCGGGTGCGCCGGCAGGGCGGCCGCGGTCTGCTGGACGTTGAGGCCGCTCGCGAGGTAGACGTCGAACGTCTTCACCAGCGCCATGTCGGTCCTCTTGGTGGACAGCGCGAGGGCTCGAACCGCACACGGCACGAGCGATCGCGCGACGTGGTCGGCGCCCACCACGAGGTAGTCGAGCGCCGGCATCCGACCCAACGCGATGATCGGCGTGGCCTGCGAGGCCAGGCGCAGGGCGCTCTCCGCCTGCTCGTGAGCCCGCCCCAGCCCGCCAAGGTCCTCGGCCGGCAGGCTGATCCCGATCAGCGGCGACGGGCCCTGCGCCTCGCCGTAGCGGCCGAGCACATGCGTGGCGCAGCGGAGGGCGGCGGTCCCGTCGCCGCGCAGCAGAGCGGTGACGGTGTGGTGGCGGATCACCACGAGCACGACCCAGCGGGCGAACGCCGAGGCGATCTCCTCGGCGAGCATCTGCAGCGCGTAGCGATCGTCGGACGGCTGGATCGTCGCGGCGAGCAGATGGTGAGGACCATCGGCGTCCAGCTCGAGTCCCGCGGCCTCGGCGGCGGCAGCCGCTCGCGGCCCGCCCGCGAGCAGCAGCTCGAGCACGTCCCGGCGGATGCGGTCGGCGTCGGCGAGCGCTCGCTGCTGCTCGCGCATGTAGACCTCCGCCACACGCGTGCTCACCGTGTCGATGTATCGCATCGACGGTCCGACGATGAGGATCGCCGCCGCGCGCCCACCTGGAACGCGGCTCGCGGACTCGATGACCGCCGTCCACAGAACCTGGTGGCCGACGCGAAACGATTGCAGGATCGCTTCCACCGGGATGCCCTGGCGCACCCGGCGCACGATCGCTTCCTCGACGAACCCGAGGTCCGGCTCGATCGGCGCCGTGCCCGCCTGCAGGCTTGACAGGAAGCTCGTGATGTGGGCGTCGCAGTGGGCACGCACGTCGGCGAGGATCCGCCGCGCGTCGCCGGTCGCCGCGTATGCCGTCACCTCGCTGTCGATCGCAGCCACCATCTGCGTGGCGATCCGCTCGTGTTCGTCCAGCAGCGCACCGGCGATCTCGCGCGCGATCTCGTCATCCTGGCCCTGATTGGTGATCGTGCTCGGCGTGCTGCGATCGCCGCCCGCCGCGCTCTGGCTCGATGCATCGCGTCCCGGCCTGCTGGCAGGTTGTGCAGGTTGCACAGACGCAGCGGTCGTTTCTGGGGAGGGCATCCGTTGACCCGTGCTCGACATGGCCGTATCGTAAGGGCGCAGGAGCAGGGGATGTGGCTGCCGGGTGCCCAGGGAGGGCCGTCTCTGGCAGCCAGGGGAAAACCAAAGGAAGAGGGGATGCAATGTTGAAGGTCAGAGCAACGCTGGTCGCTGCGCTCTTTGCCGTCGCGGTAGCGGTCGTCGCGCCGGCGACGGCGAGCGCGAAGTACTCGGTTCCGTATGGCAGCAGCGCCGTATCGGATGCCATCTGGAATGAGACGTGGGAACCGGAAACGGTGGTGGGTGCGAACAACGGCTGCAAGCCGAGCTCCGCGCATCCGTATCCGGTGGTGCTCGTGCACGCGACACTCGCCGACGAGGGATCCAACTGGGTCACGCTCGCGCCGCTGCTCGCCAACGAAGGCTACTGCGTGTACGCATTCAACTACGGGGCGACGTTGGCTTCGCTGGAAGTCTGGCCTTTCATCGGGCCGCGTATCGACGGGCTCGGCCACATCGAAGAATCGGCCAAAGAACTCTCGTCGTTCGTCAACAGCGTGCTGTCCAAAACCAAAGCGTCGAAGGTCGACCTGGTGGGTCACTCCCAGGGCGGGATGATGCCGAACTACTACATCAAGGACCTCGGGGGCGCCTCGAAGGTGAACGAGCTGATCGGGCTCGCCCCGAGCAACCACGGCACGACGCTCGACGGGTTGACGAAGCTGGTCGAAGTGTTTCCGTTCGCTGACGAAATCATCTCGGGCCTGCTCGAATTCCTCGGTGCGCCCGCGCTTCCCGAACAGCAGGAAGGCTCTGCGTTCATCAAGAAGCTGTTCGGCCCCGGGGAACCGGTCGTCGAAGGTGTGCGCTACGTGGTGATCGAGACGACCCACGACGAGGTCGTCACGCCATACACGAACGCATTCCTGAAAGGGTCGAACGTGACCAACATCACCATCCAGAACCAGTGCCCGAGCGACCCGGTCGGCCACATCGGGATGTTCGACGACTCGCCGGTGATGCAGAACGTGCTCAACCAGCTGAGCGCGAGCCCCAGCTCGTCGTTCACGGCCACGTGCACGAACTACGGCTTGGGCCTGTAGTGCCCGTCAGCTCGTAGCAGTGCTCGAGCAGTGAGTGCCAGCCGCCCCGGTCGCATGCTTGGACCGGGGCGGCTGAGCAGCGCGATGTGGCCTGACGAGGCCGCGCAGCGGACCGCGTGGAGCGGGGCGAAACGGCATCGAGTCTGGTTGCGCCCGGACAGCTCCCGCGATCAG
>Ga0181521_10008048_pt1 | contig 10941 bp, 10 predicted proteins | sample PEATcosm2014_Bin_32_FD_119764 | JGI IMG/M metagenome (GOLD analysis project Ga0181521, IMG submission 119764) | Peatland microbial communities from MTU Mesocosm Facility, Houghton, MI, USA - PEATcosm2014_Bin02_60_metaG | ecosystem: Environmental > Terrestrial > Soil > Wetlands > Peat | place... | reverse complement strand
TGCCTCCAGGATCGCCGTCTTGCCCGAACCGGGCGAGCCCATCAGGTTGAGCGCGAGCACACCGTGCTCGACGAAATGCGCGCGGTTATGGTGCGCAACCCGGTCGTTGGCAGAGAGCAGCCGCTCGTGAACCTCTACCGGTACTATATCCGGGTCGCCGCATCCGCAGTCCTGGCACATCACGGCACCTCCATCTCGATTTGCTCGAGGATTATTTCGTCGCCCGACACCAGCCGTGCAGGCATTGCGCATTGCCCGCAGCGCAGGATTTCGCCGCGCGCGATCGTCCGGCCGCATTGGGGACACGCCCATTGCTCCTCGACGCGCTGGACGCATAGCTCCGCGCCGGCACAGAGCGTGCCCTCGCGGAACATCTTGTAAGCCTTTGACAGCAGATCGGGATCGACTCCCGCCGCGGCGCCAATCCTGACCGTCAGGCGATGCACTGCGATTGCATTGTGAGTGCGCGCCTCTGCGCCAACGCGCTCGAGCAGCGAGCTCACGATCGAATACTCGTGCATCGCGCGATCCTTATTTGCCCTTGAACCGCGCTTGGGTTTTCGAGAAGAACGCGTCGATTCCGGCGGCAAAATCGCTCGAGTCTGCGCTCCGCGCGAGGCTCTCGAGCTCGCGGTCAAGATGGTAATCGAGCCGGTCCACACCCGCCGCCTCGTTGATGAGACGTTTGGCAACGGCATACGCGTCGGTCGGTCCGGCGGCGATGCGTCGCGCAACCGCCATCGATTCGGCGTCGAACTGCGCGGCGGGGTAGACCTCGTTAATCAGTCCGATCCGCAATGCGCGCTCGGGATCGATCCGCGGATTCATCAGCACCAATTCCATCGAGCGGCGAAGCCCGATGAGCTTGGGCAGGAAGAACGTCGAGCTTTCCGCGCCGGTCAACCCGGTCTTGCTGTAAGCCCATTCGAAGCTGGAGCGATCGGACGCGAGCACGAGGTCGCAGGCCATCGCGATACCGAGCCCGCCGGCGGCCGCGATTCCGTCCACTGCGGCAATAAACGGCTTGGGAGCGCGCTTTATCTCGGAAATGGTGCTGTGGATGTACTCGAGGATCTGCTTGAAGAGTTCGCCAAAGCGATCGCCGCGGGCGTTCGGCTCCGGCGCGAGGTAGCTCAAGTCGCCGCCGTCGCCGCCCGAGCGGATATACTTCAGGTCGGCCCCGCTGCAGAAGATGCCGCCGGCGCCGCGCAATATTACCGCGCGCACGCCGCTGTCGCGCGCGAATTGCAGGGCCGCCTTGCGGAGATCCTGCGCGGTCGCCACGTCGAGCGAGTTGAATCGTTCGGTGCGATCGATCGTGATGATTCCGACCGCTCCGTCGCGCTCGACTTTGATTTGCTTCATCGCTGCATCACCCGCCGCTTCAGCAGATTCGCGGCAGTAGCTCCCCCTCGGGCTCGACGAGCAAGCGGCGCCCGAAGCCCGTGTCGAGAATCACGAACCCCGGCCGCTCAGTGACGCAGGCGCCGACGACTGCGGCGTGACGGCCATACGAATGGGAGCGCAAGGCGGCGAGCACGCGATCCTCGGCGCCGGGCCGCACAGCGATCACTGCCTTGCCCTCGTTTGCGGCATGCATGGGATCGATCCCGAGCAGTTCGCCGGCGGCCTGCACGCTGGCGCTGATCGGCACGCGCGAAGCTTCGAGCACGATGCCGACGTTGCTCTTGTGCGCCATCTCGTGCAGCGTGCTGGCGAGCCCGCCGCGGGTGGGATCCTTCATCGCGATCAGTTGCTCGCCGCCGGCCTCGATCGCGCGCCGGACGAGTCCGTTGAGCGGCGCGACATCCGAGAACAGGTCACCCTCGAGATCGAGCGAATGGCGCCGCGCCATCACGGCCAGACCATGATCGCCGATCGTGCCGGTGACTATAAGCTTGTCGCCGGGCCTGAGGCCGCAGTCCGGAATCACGCGGCGTGTGAACGCGACGCCCGCGGTGTTAAGCGCGATTCCATCGATTTCGCCGCGGCCCATCACCTTGGTGTCGCCGGTGACAATGGCGGTGCCGGCTTCCGCGCATGCCGCGCTGATCGAAGCCGCGATCCGTTCCAGGTCCGCGCGCGGAAAACCTTCCTCGATAATCACCGCGCAGGTAAGCGCGGCGACTTCCGTCGCACCCATCATCGAGAGATCGTTCACGGTACCGGACACCGCCAGGCGCCCGATGTCGCCGCCGGGAAAGAACGCGGGCTTGATCACGTACGAGTCGGTCGTCATTACCAGCCACTGGCCGCCCGCGCGAATCGCCGCGCCGTCGTCCATGGCGGCAAGCCCGATGCCGCCGTCTGCGGGACGCTGCGCATCGCCGATGAAGACCTGTTGGATCAACTCGCGCATCGCGCGGCCGCCCGCGCCGTGCTTGAGCATCACCTTCGCGTCCGGCGCGATCCTAAGCGCGCTCATCTTTGTCCCTCAGATCGAGTTGTCCGCCGTACTGATGCCAAATCCGGCATGTGCCCTCGGTGCTGACCATGCACGCTCCCACGGGATTATCGGGAACGCATTGCTTGCCGAACAGCGAGCATGACGACGGCGACGCGATGCCGGCCATGATGTCGCCGCAGATACAGCTATGCGCCAGACTCGGCGGCGCATAGTCCCAGAGCCGGCTCACGTCGATCTTGAAGCGCCGGCGCGCATCGAAGCGCGCGAACTCGTCGCGGAGGCGCAGGTTGCCATTGGGCACGTGCGCAATTCCGCGCCATCTTCCACCGACCGGCCGGAAGACTTTCCAGAGAACTTCCTGCGCGCGAAGGTTGCCCTCGCGCGTGACGCATCGCGGATACATGTTTGCGACTTCGGGGCGGCGGTCGCGCACCAGCTCGAGCAATTTTGCGAGCCCGGCAAGAATATCGAGCGGCTCGAATCCTGCCACGACGACCGGGATGCGGTGACGTTCGACGAAACGCTCGAAAATAGCGCAGCCGGTAATCGTCGCTGCATGGCCAGCCGCAAGGAAGCCTTCCACGCGCGTGTCCGGCATCTCGGCGACGATCTCCATCACCGGCGGAATGTACTTGTGCGCCGAAAGGATCGAAAAATTCGGCGGGGGCGAGCCCAGCAGCACGGCCGCAGTTGCGACGGCGGTGGTTTCGAAACCGCTCGCAAAGAAAACCAGTTCTTCGTCGAGCATCGCGGCCCGTTGCTGAGCTTGCATGACGCTGTAAACGACGTCGACTTTTGCGCCCGCCGCCTGCGCGTCGGCCAGCGATCGCGCGGTGCCGGGCACCCGCAGCATGTCGCCGTAAGTCGCGATCCTGATGCCGTCTTCAGCCAGTGCGACGGCTTCATCGACCTCGGGCATGTCCGTCACGCAAACCGGGCATCCGGGTCCCATGATCACTTCCAGCGCGCGGGGGAAGATTGCACGAAGGCCGAAGCGCGCGATCGCCTGCTCGTGACTGCCGCAGACGTGCATTACAGACACGGGGTCGCGGCCGATTTCGCCGACCAGACGTTCGAGCAGCGAGGCCATCTGGGCGGCGCGCGCGGGGTCGCGGAACTGCATCGCGTTGCGGCCGGCATCGATCATTTTTTTTCACGCGTCCCGGCTATCTCGCCGCGGATGTCGGCGGCCAGAAGGTCTTCGCTCGAAATCGCCGCGAGCAACTGCTCGTAAAGCGCGAGCGTCTCTTTCACTTCAGCAGGTGGGATGCGGCGGATCGCGAAGCCGACGTGATTCATCACATAGTCGCCCGGCTCGACCGGTTCATCGACGATGTCGAGCCTGACATCGCGCCTGACTCCGAAAAAATCAACGGTGGCGACCGACCCATCGACCGTCAACACCCTGCCTGGAACGCCTAGGCACATACTCGACCCCCTGCGGACTTCCTTGATTTCGCATCGGCGACGATAGCTTGCCCGAGCGCGATTCCGCCATCGCCGGGCGGTACAGAGCAATGCAGGTACACGTCGAATCCGGGCGACAAGGCGTCCTCGATTGATTCCGCCAGCCGTGCGTTCTGGAAGCATCCGCCACTGAGCACGACGGGGATCCGTCCCAGGCGCGCGGCAGCGGTGCGAACGATCTCCGCGGATACGGCGGCGAGCGTGTTGTGGAAGCGCGCAGAAATCGTCGCCGGCGACACGCCATTGCGGAGGTCGCGGACCGCTTCGCGCACCGCCGCCCGCAAATCGATCTGCCAGGGCGCTGCGGAGCGATCGATGTCAAAGCGGTAGCGTCCGCGCTCGGCCGGGCCGGCCACCCATTCAAGGCGCATCGCCACCTGCCCTTCGTAGTTCGCGCGCGCCAGACCGAGTGCGAGCGCGCCGAACGCGTCGAAGTAGCGGCCGACGCCATGCGCCAGCGGCGCATTGAGATGTCCAGCTATCATCGCCCGCACGATCTCGATTTCGGCGGGCGCGATCGTGCGGAAGAGCGCGAGATCGGCGAGCGGCGCGGCTCCATCGAACGCATCGTCCAGCATCGCGAGCGCTATTCGCCATACGTTGCGGATCGCGCTATCGCCGCCCGCGAGCGCAATCGGGCGAAAGGTCGCAAGCCGCTCGAAATCAGCGGTGTCGGCGGCCATGAACTCGCCGCCCCATGCATGACCGTCAGTGCCGTACCCGGTTCCGTCGAAGGCGATGCCGAGGACCGGACCAGCAAGGCGATGCTCCGCCATCGCGCTCGCGACATGCGCATGATGATGCTGCACGCCGACCGCAGGCACCGCGCTGCGCCCGAGCGCATAGGATGTCGAGAGATAATCGGGATGCAGATCGTGTGCGATCAATTCCGGCTTGACGCCAAGAAAGCGCTCCATCCGCGCGATCGATTCCTCGAACGACTCGAAGGTCTCGAAATTTTCGAGGTCGCCGACGTGGGGCCCGAAGTATGCATCGCTTCCGACGCCAATGCAGAACGTGTTCTTGAGTTGCGCGCCGCACGCCAGCACCGGCCGGCTGAACGGTTGCGCAACCTTAATGGGACGTGGAACGTAACCGCGCGACCGGCGCATAACGGTGGCACGCGCTGCTATCACGCGCACGACGGAATCGTCGCATCTCGTGACGATTTCGCGGTCGTGGATCACAAACAGATCGGCAATCGACTTAAGCCGCGCAATTGCTTCATCGTCGCGATACGCGATTGGTGCTTCGGACAGATTACCCGAGGTCATCACTATCGGACGGCCGACGTCCGCCATCAGCAGATGATGCAGCGGAGTGTAGGCAAGCATCAGGCCGACGGCCGGAATGCCCGGAGCGATTTCGGGCGCAAGCATCGCGTGCTCGCGGCGGCGAACGATCACAATTGGCCGCTCGCTTGCGCAAAGGATCTCCTTGTCCGCCTTGCTGATATGCGCCAGACGCTCCGCCTCGGCGGTATCGCGCACCATAACCGCGAAGGGTTTCTCGTCGCGATGCTTGCGCTCACGCAGGCGGCGCACAGCCGCGGAATTGGTCGCGTCGCACGCGAGGTGAAACCCGCCGATTCCTTTGATCGCGACTATTTTGCCTTCGAGAATCGCCCGGGCGGCAGCGCGTATGGGATCATCGTCGTCGCGCACGCTCCGATTCGCGCAATCAACCAGCCGCAGCCGCGGGCCGCAATTCGGGCAGGCATTGGGTTGTGCATGGAAGCGCCGGTCGGCCGGAGATTGGTACTCGCGCTGGCATTCGGGGCACATCGGGAATCGCGCCATACTCGTGGCGGGCCGATCGTAGGGGATGTCGCGCGCAATCGTAAAGCGCGGGCCGCAACTGGTGCAGTTGGTGAACGCGTAGCGATAGCGGCGGTCGGCGGGAGCAAAAATCTCGCCGACGCATTCAGGGCAGGTCGCGAGATCGGCGGGTATTGATACACGGCGCTCCGCGCCATTGACGCTCGCGGCAATCTCGAACCCGGTGCGCCGCTCGAAGGCCAGGTGACTCGTCTTCACATCGTCAAGCCGTGCAGCCGCGGGCGACTCTGAGGCGATGCGAGCGACGAAGCGATCGAGTGCGTCGCGCGATCCGAAGGCTTCGATCGTGACGCCCGTCGCATCGTTACGAACGCTGCCGCTGAGTCCCTCCTCGCGCGCGAGCCTGTACACGAACGGCCTGAACCCGACTCCCTGCGAAATCCCCGACACGCGGACCTTGCGGCCCGCAAGTTCCAACGCACGCTCATCTTCGCCGGCAGCATGGCCAGATGAATGACGGGCGTCAGCGACAGGTTGCTCTTGAGCGTTCATGGCTCGCCTAACGAATGGATGTACGCCACCAGGTCCCAGATCTGCCGGTCGGTGAGAGTCCGCCATGATGGCATCGCCGTCCCGTGAACGCCGTCGTGAATCGCGCCATAGATTTGCGCAGCGCTCGCCGAATCGGACCATGGCGGCACCGTGAGATTCGCCGGCGGAGGATCTATGCCGACGCGGCGGGGTCCACGCCCATCGCCCGTCGCGCCGTGACAGATTGCACAGTTCTCCAGGAACAGTCCGCGTCCTTTCTGCCGCGCCTCGCGCGACTCAAGGAGACCGGATGGCACCTGCGCCTCGCCGCGCGATCTACCGCTCGTGTTGCACCCCGCGATCGCGCACAAAGCTGCCAGCGCGGTCAGCGCGGCTCGCCGCATTCTTCTTCGGCGACAGTTCATAGCCAAGACCTCGAGCTTCACACACTATCGCCTCGATAAGACTGTCCAGCCCTGCTTCGACCGCATCGGACCGCTCGAGACTTAATTCCATTTTTTCCGGCACGAGTCCCAGGAGCGTGACCGACGCTGGATAGGAGTCCATCAGTCGAGCCGCGTCCAGAAGATCGGCTACCCCGACCTGGTGAGGAGAGAGGCGTTCACGCACTGCGGGCGCCACTTCCTCTCCATCGATACGAACCAGGCTCCCGGCGCCCGCGTCGGCGCGAACCGCGTCCACCAGAATTGCATGCTTCGATTCGGCAAAAAGCCCAAGCAGTGCCAGCCCCAGAGTGCCGCCATCCGCCAGGCGCATGCCCGCCGGCACGTCATACTCGCGCTCCAACCTCGCGACAGCCGCGGTCCCCAAACCGTCATCGCCCAGCAGCAGATTGCCGAGTCCGAGCACGAGCAATTCGTCAGGCATCGCTATTGCTCTCCCCCAAGGCTTGCGACTTTACGCGCTTGTACCCTGAGAACATCGAGTCGATGATTCCACTGCGCTCGGTGACCGAAAAAAGAATCGCCGAGTACACGTGATGGATCATGAAGATCAACAGCAGCCACATCCCGATATGATGGATGAAGCGAGCGGTCTGGAGGCCGTGTAAGATTGGTACTAGAACGCGAAAGTACTGAAAGACCGAAGCCGCTGGAGCACAGGCGGTGTACAGAGCCAGCCCCGTGACGATCATCACAAAGTAGATCACGAAGATGGCCGCGTAGGCCAGTGCGGCAAGGCCGCTATGGCTCGGATAAGACTCCGGGTCGAGGCGCCTGAAGCCATAAAACCTCATCGCCTGCCAGGTGCTGTTCAACCGGTTGCGCGTGACCGGAATGAACTGATGCCAACGCGCGTAGTAACTGCCGGCGAACATCCAGTAGACCCGCAGGAACACTGACAGAGTGAACACGATCGCGGCGTAAAGATGGATCACGCGCATCGTACCCATGACGAAGTGTTCCCGAGCAGGTCCGCTGACTGTTATGAACGGATCGCCGATGTAGAAACCGGTAACCGCGAGCACGAGGATGGATAGGAAGATCAGCCAGTGAGTCACGCGCACCGGCAGCTCCCAGACATACATAGTGCCGGACCCGGGTGGCTCCGCGATAAACTGCGGTAGCGCGCTCACAGAACCTTCACGCGAGCCAGCTCGCGCCTCCGGACGTCCACGACGTGCACGCCACAAGCCATGCAGGGATCGAATGAGTGAACCGTCCGCAGGATCTCGAGCGGCTGGTCGGGTTTGGCGATCGGCGTGCCGACCAAGGCTGATTCATAGGGTCCGCGTTGGCCGGCTGTGTCGCGAGGGCCGGCGTTCCAGGTGCTCGGCACGACGCACTGATAGTTCGCAATCGCGCCGTCCTGGATATGCACCCAGTGGCCGAGCGCACCGCGCGGCGCCTCATGAAAGCCCGCGCCAAAGCATTCCTTCGGCCAGCTGGCGGGATCCCACTTCGAATTATCCTGGATACGGTAGTCGCGGCGCGCCATGCTCTCAGCAAGTTGGCTCACCCAGTCATCCATCTTTTCGATCAACACCTGGGTTTCGATCGCGCGTGCCGCCAACCGTCCGAGGGTCGAGAATAACGCCTCCGGGCCCACGCCAAGTGCGCTCAGCACCTTACCGACGAGCTCCTTCACACGCTGCTGGCCGCTGCCATATGCGACCAGCATCCGTGCGAGCGGTCCTACCTCCATCGGCTGACCGTCGTAGCGCGGCGATTTAAGCCAGCTATATTTCTCGTCCAGGTTCAGACGGTCGTAGGGTGGCGTCGGCCCGGTGTAAGCGGGATCGGTCTCGCCCTTGAACGGATGAAGCCCCTTGTCGTCGCCGCCCTCGTAGTTGTACCAGGAATGCTTCACCTGCTCGGTGATCTTCTCCGGGCTCATCGCCTCAATCTGCATGAAGTTGCGCGCGTGGATTACGCCGCGCGGCAGGAATAGCCGCGGTGCGCTGTCGTCACCCTCGGGGTATTCGCCGTAGGCGAGAAAGTTTCCGACTCCGGCGCCGTAATGCGTCCAGTCCTTGTAGAATCCGCCGATCGCAATGACGTCGGGAATATAAACGCGTGTGACAAAATCGCGTCCTTTCGCGATGAGCTCTCTGAGCGCCGCGATGGTGCCCATGTTGAGCGACGCCTGCGCGTCGGGATCGACCGGCGTCGCCATCCCGCCCACCAGGAAGCTCTGCAGATGCGGATTTTTGCCACCCAGAATCGCATGGATGCGGATAAACTGGCGCTGCCAGTCCAGTGCTTCCAGATAATGCGCGACCGCCATCAGGTTTGCCTCGGGCGGAAGCTTGTACGCCGGATGCCCCCAGTATGCGTTGGCGAAAGGACCCAGTTGACCTCGATTGACGAAGGTCTTGAGGCGATCGCGCACGCCTGTAAAGTATGCAGTGCTGGACAGCGGCCAGTCCGAAATCGATTGAGCGAGCGAGGCGGTCTTCGCCGGGTCCGCGGATAGCGCCGAGACTACATCGACCCAGTCCAGCGCGTGCAGATGATAGAAATGAATCACGTGATCCTGCACTGCCTGCGCCGACATGATCAGGTTGCGGAGCAGGCGCGCATTGGGCGGAGGATTCGCGTCGACTGCGTCCTCTACGGCGCGTATCGATGCGATCGCGTGGACAGTCGTGCAGACGCCGCAAAGGCGCTGCGTGAAGACCCACGCGTCACGCGGGTCGCGTCCCTTGAGGATTATCTCGATCCCCCGGAACATCGTGGAAGACGACCAGGCGTCGTTAACCTTGCCGCCGTCAACCTCCGCCTCGATGCGGAGATGCCCTTCGATGCGCGTTATGGGATCAACCACGATGTGGGTCATTTTTCGTCTCCCGGAGGACCGTCAGAGTCCGAGCGCTTCGGTCGCGTGCGATGCCGCACCATCTCGCCGACTCCATGAGCGAGCGAAGCTGCGCCCACCACGGCGGCAGCGCCAATTCCGATTCGGTCGAGGTTCGACCCGACTCCGAAGCCCGGAACATTCGGGAGACGCTTGTAGAAGGGCGTCATGGTGTCCCAGAAGTTTGGCTCGGCACAACCGACGCACGGATGGCCGCACCCGATGGGCCAGTTGGTGGCCTCGTTCCACCGGACCACCGGACAGTTCTGCGAGGTCGCCGGCCCTTTGCAGCCCATCTTGTAAAGGCAGTAACCCTGGCGATGCCCGGGGTCGCCCCACATCTCGACATACTCTCCCGCGTCGAAATGCGCGCGCCGCTCGCAGTTGTCATGGATCAGCTTTCCATAAGCGAAGAGCGGACGGCGGTACTGATCGAGCGGCGGCCACTCCTTCATCGTCAGGTAATAGACCAGCAGCGCGGTGATGTTCTCGGCGTTCATCGGGCACGCCGACATGTTGATCAGGTTCTTTACGTCCGGCACCGCATCGCCCACCGCGACCGCGCCCGTCGGATTGGGCCGCGCCGCGGGAATACCACCGAACGCCGCGCAGGTGCCGACCGCCACCGTCGCGGCCGCCGCGCCGGAGACCTCGCGCGCGATCTGGAGCGCCGACTTTCCGCCGATTGTGCAGTACGCGCCGTTCTTCCCGGTCGGAATCGATCCTTCGACCACAGCTATGTATTGGCCCGGATGTCCCGTCACGGTCTGGTTGAGCGCGTCCTCAGCCTGATGGCCCGCGGCCGCCATCAGGGTCTCGTGGTAATTGACCGAGAGTGTATCGAGAATTATTTCGGCGACGGTAGGACGGCTTGAACGCAGGAAGGACTCAGTGTTGCCGGCGCAATCCTGAAACTCGAGCCAAACCAGTATCGGCTTGTCACCGGTCGCAACCGCCTTTGCGATCGCTCCGGCCGCCGAACCGGGCAGCGCGAGTATCGCGGCCATCTTGGCGCAAAAACCGAGAAATTCGCGGCGCGAGATTCCACGCCTCTTAAGCTCGTCGAGCAGCCAACTCTGGTCTCGGGCCATAAAGCGTCCTCCGGCGAAAGCCAAGGCCGGTGTGTCCGCTGCGTCCGGCAAATCGACGGGGAACCAAGCTCGACCGGCCAGTACAAGGATTCCCGAGGCTTTTTGAAGGCATAGAATGTGCCAGCCCGACGACCGCACCACGCATCCGCCTGCGCCTGCTTGCCTTTGTACGCTCCCACTCTCAACTGCGAATAATCGTGGGACTTTTTCTAAGAAACTCCGCAAGCGTACGGTCTGATTCGATCGGCCATCGCGAGAATGGCTGTTTCCATCGGCACCGCCAAAAGTTGGCTATGTATCGAAGTGCGTCAGCGAGCCGTCATCGAGATTCCTTTCAATTGACGAGGCT
>Ga0181521_10008044_pt1 | contig 10944 bp, 7 predicted proteins | sample PEATcosm2014_Bin_32_FD_119764 | JGI IMG/M metagenome (GOLD analysis project Ga0181521, IMG submission 119764) | Peatland microbial communities from MTU Mesocosm Facility, Houghton, MI, USA - PEATcosm2014_Bin02_60_metaG | ecosystem: Environmental > Terrestrial > Soil > Wetlands > Peat | place... | reverse complement strand
TGGGTCCCGCGATGCCCGTCACGCCCAAGCCGATCGTGGCGCCGGTGCGCTTGCGAATGCCTTCAGCGAGCGCGAGCGCCACTTCCGAGCTGACCGCGCCTTTCGACTCGATCAGTTCCGCCGGGACGCCTACGAGGCTCGTCTTCAGCTCGTTGCTGTAGCAGACCACGCCGCCCAGAAAATACGCGGAGCTGCCTGAGAGATTCGTCAACCGCTCGGCCAGCAGCCCACCCGTGCAGCTTTCGGCGACGGCGATGGTGGCGCGGTTCTCGGTGAGCAGCCGCGCGACGATTTCCTCGAGCGTTTCGCCGCGCGTCGAAACAAGATTTTCGCCGAGCGCCAGCGCCATTCGCCCGGCGATCTCGTCGAGGCGCGCTTCGGCCCGCACGGGATCGTCCGACCAGATGCGCGGGTGAAGCTGGATGTAGCCCGCCGAGGCGAGGATCGTGGTCTCCGTATCGGGATACGCGGCGTAGAGCGGGGAGACGCGCTGCTCGACTTCCGACTCGAAAAGCCCGACGATGCGCAGCTCGCGCGTGAACAGGCGCTCCTTGATTCCGAGCTTCGCCATGCGCGGTTTCACTTCGGCTTCGAACAGCGCGCGAAGTTCGTTCGGGACGCCCGGAAGCAGAATCAGGATGTGGTCCTTCGCCTCGATCCACATTCCCGGCGCGGTCCCGCGCGGATTCGGCAGCACGGTCGCGCCCTCGATCACCATGGCCTGCCGCTTGTTGATTTCGGGCATCGAGCGCCCGAACCGGCGAAATCTTTCCTCGATCTTCCGGAACGTGGCTTCGTCGCTCACGAGCTTGCGGCCGAGCAGGTCGGCGACGGTCTGCCGCGTGCGGTCGTCGTCGGTCGGGCCGAGGCCGCCGGAAGAGACGATCACGTTGGCGCGTTCGAGCGCGTGGCGGAACGACGCCTGCATCTCCTCCGGGTCATCGCCGACCACCGCTTTGTGGACCACGCGGACGCCGACCTTGTTCAGTTCGTCCGTCAGGAAAAGGGAGTTTGTGTCGAGCCGGTAGGGCGTGAGCAGTTCCGAACCCACCGCGATGATTTCCGCCTTCATGCCTTAAGAGTTTTACTCGATGACGCCAACACGGCGCAAGGGACGGCAAGGCGTGGAGCGGCGCTGGGCGGTAGCTCGCCCGCCGCAAAGATAGGTAGATGGGTAACGCTTCGCCAAGGATTTTCGCCGGGCACAGCATGCTGTGCCCCTACGAAGAAAATTCTCACTCGGGCGCGAGTGGAGTGGTGCCTGGCCATTGCGCGGATGTTTCGCGCACGTCGGCGGCAGAGGTGATTATCCGTTCAGTGGAAGTCCCGCGACGTCCCAGTCGAGGGTGAAGAGAGCGTTGTTCGTGGTGATCATGGCGCGGTGGTTGGGCAGCAGGGCGAGGCCGACGATGTTCGCTCCGCTCAGCACCAATTCGGCCTGGGCCTGCGGCGTGAAGCGCACGATCCCACGCTTGCCGCCGAGCGACCCCGCAACGTAGAGATTCCCCGCGCGGTCGAACGCGAGTCCTTGCGGCCGCCCCAGCCCGCGGAAAAACACGCTCACTTCGCCCGCGGGAGAGATTTTGTACACGCGGTCGAAGCTCGAAGTCGTCGGTCCGGTGACGAACAGCTCGCCCGCCGGGCTGAACGCGAGATGATACGCCGCGACCGAAGGCTCGAGCGTCGCGAAGACGAAAATTTCGCGGTCCGCGCCGATCTTGAAAATCGTTCCGCTGCGGTCGCCGACGTAGAGGCTTCCGTTCTTGTCGAACGCCAGGCCGGTGGCGGTGCCCATGCCCTCGACCCACTGCATCGAGCGGCCGTCGGGGGAAACGCGATGCACCGTGCCGTCGTTCCGACAGGAGACGAAAAGATGGCCCTCGCGGTCGATGGCGAGGCCCGTGGGGTTCATCAGCTCCGTGATGTACGGCTTCACCGTGTGGTTCGCGGTGATCTTGTAGAGCGAGACGGGCACCTTCTGCCCGCGCTGGCCGCTGAACGTCACGTAGACGTTGCCATCGGCGTCAACCGCGGGATTGCCGACCGGATGCAGGTTGTCCGCGACCTGCACGCCGAGCGCGATCGGGAAGGGCGCGCTTTCGATGGACCCCATTCGCACCCGCACCGCGCCGCCCGAGGCCCCCTCGGGCACGCGCGCGATCAGGATGTTGTCTCCGGCCATGACGAGGCTGCCTTCGGCGGGGCCGAACTGCACCTGCGGCCGCGTGTGGTTGCGCACCGCGAAGCCGCTGCCCTGGATGGAGATTTCGCCGCCCGGCAGGGCCGCGCCGGGTTTGATGCTTTCGATTCTTGGTGTGCCGTTCGTTTTCAAGATAAGTTCACAGTCGTCCCGTCAAAGCCCCGCCGCCCGCGCGATCCACAAGCCGATCGCCGCGTAGACTCCGGCGACCCAGTCGTCCGCCATGATTCCCCAGCCGCCCGGCAACGACTCCGCTTGCCGCGCGGGAAAAGGCTTCCAGATATCGAACAACCGAAAAAGTATAAGACCCAGCAACAAATATTTCCAGTTACCGAGAGCGACCGCGAGCAAGTACGTGAACATTTGTCCAGAAACTTCGTCGACTACCACAAATTGAGGGTCCTTTTGCCCCGAAAAACGGGCGGCACGATTTGAGGCCCAAACGCCAACCGCTGCGATCAGCAGAGCTAATGGAAGGACGATAACTGCGTTCCAGTAGGCGTGCTTTCCGATGGTCGGATGCAGCGCGTACTCGGGAAGGAGATCGGGAGGATAGTAGCGCTGGGTCCAGGCGTAAATCAGGACCCCAGCCAGCGAACCCCAGGTGCCCGGCGCAATGGGAATGTAACCCATGCCGCAAGCGGTGGCGATGAAGAGCGCCAAGCCAGGCTTGCCCGCCGCGGCGGGCTTACGCGGCGCTGGGCCGCCCGCGGCCGACGGCAGAGGCGCGTCAGTTTTTTCGTTCATCCGGGTCTCGATCGGGAAGTTCAGGAATGGACTCGTCGAGCACCGGCTCGCTCACGGCGTACTTCTCGCTCGCCCAGTTGCCGAGATCGAGCAGGCGGCAGCGCTCGCTGCAAAACGGGAACTCCGCGTCGGTCACGGAATCCGTCGGCTTCCGGCAGATCGGGCAGTGGTGCGTCACTCGAAGAGCATACCGCAAAGGCCACAAGCGCGCAGCATGCCCCCGCCGCCGGCCGCGATATGAAGCGAGAGCTACTCCAGGGGATTGGCGGGCTTCGGCGCGCCTGCCGCCATCGTGCGGTCGTACTCCGCACGCGTGAACGCGACCAGAGTCGTCGAGCCGCGCGGCCCGGGCTGCTCGGTGATGAGGATCGCGGCGTGCGGCGCCAGCCAGAGTTCGCGGTGCGCGACGTAGTGGACGCCATAGACGTCCTGCACCGGCCTGGTGGTCTCGCTCGTGGGCGTCCCGTAGGCCTGTTTTATTCCCGCGAAGAGTTCCTCGAATGAACGGCCGCTATAGTTGGACTCGATGCTCGGAGCGGAGTAGAGCAGCTCCACCTTCACGAGGTGGCCGCCGTCGAACGTGAATGTGTCCGTCCGCGTCTCGGAAGGGTCGCCGCCGCTTTGGTACTCGCAGCGCTTGCCGCTGATCGCTTGCTGGCGCGTGTCGGCCAGCTCGGCGCAGTACTTCTTCGCCTCGCGTTTGTTCGATCTGTTTACGTTCTTGAAGTCTCCCGCCGCGCACGCGCCGAGCACCTCCTTCTCGTGGCCCTCGGCGAAGAACTGCTCGGCGGTTTCTCCGAGCTGATGGCCGCCCTTCACCTTCATCGACAGATCTTGGGCGAGCACGCCGCCAGCGAGAGAGAGCACGGCAACCGTGAGTAGTCCGACTATTTCCTTTCGCATCGTCGTCTCCCTCGATCGCGTCGCATACCAGTTTAGGGTAGGAACCGGCTACTTCTTCGGATCGCCGGCGGGCGGCGGGGCGCCGCGGTCCGCGGTTGAAATGGCGTGGTTCAACCCGAGATGGGCGAGGGCGAGGCGCTGGGCGGCCATGTCGTACTGCGCGGAGAGGTGCCCGCGGTAGATCGAGGCGTCGCGGTAGTAGCGCTGCATGCGCTCGCCGTCCTTCGCGCCGCTCGAGCTGGAAGTGCGGAACAGCATCTCGACCGCTTCCCATACCAGTCGTCCACCGTGCTCCAGGCTCGCGAAGAGTTCGAGATCTTCCTCCATCGTGAACGGCTCGCCGCCCTCGAACCCGCGGCGGCAATACTCCATGTAAACGTCTCCCGCGTTCAGGACGAGCCGCTTCGCCGCGTTCATCATCCCGAGCGCGAGTCCCAGGTAGCGCTGATAGTCGTGATGCAGGTAGCGCAGCATCATCGGCGGATAGAGTGTGGTTTTCGTGCGAATGACTTTTTCGTACTCGTCGATCGCGGCGTAGCCTAGCCCTACCAGCACCGCCACGAGTTCCGCGTGGAAAAACGAAAGACAGCGGCCCGCGTACATCGCATTGCCGTGGAGACGCGAGCCGGGAGTCCCGCCTGCGATGTCGATGTCGAGCATGTCGAGATGGATCACATGGCTCTTGGGCACGCGCGCGCCTTCGATCACAATCGAGTTCGAGCCGCTGCCCTTCATGCCGAGGATGGCTCCCCAGTCGTCGAGCATCTTCCATTGCGAGCGCGGGACGAGCGCGATTCCGGCGCGCGGCTTGTCCGGATCTTCGAGGATCAACACGCTCGGCATGAAGTGCGTCGCATACGGTGCACCCGAGGCGTAGCCCCACTTGCCTTTGACGAGCCAGCCGCCGTCAACGGGCGTCGCGGTCCCGGTCGGCGCCGCCACGGAGGGCGCGGAGAAATTGCCGTCCGGACCGAAACCGTCCGCCTGCGCCTGTTCGTCGAAGAATGAGCCCAGCATCAGCGCGTGGCCAGCGCCTACGATCAGGCACCACGCCACCGACGGATCGCCGCGCGCGATTTCAATGCCGAGACGATAATAGGTCTTAAGGTCGAACTCGTAGCCGCCGAAGCGGCGCGGCTGGAGACACCGATAGAATCCTGCTTTGCGAAATTCCTCGTGAATCGCTTCGGAGTGAACGCTGCGGCGCTCGGTCTCGTCCTGCTCCGCGCGAAGCCGGGGCTGGAGCGCGATCGCACGCTCGATCATCGCATCGGGGGTCAAATCCGGCTCGGGCACGGGAACCGATCGCTGACTGAGAGTGGTACTCATTCGGTCACTCCTTCGCCTTTCCAAGGGGCGCCCAGCCGGATCTCTCGCGGCGGCTATTCTAACGGGAGGCGAGGATCGGGAAAAGATTCATTCTTGCGGGAGCGTCCGATGCGGCAGCGGGCGCGGCCGCAAACTCGACGACGCGGCCGATCAGGTCGTAGTCCTTTGCGCCTGTGACTTCGATCGTTGCGAGTGTGCCGGGCGCAGGCAGTTCCGCGGCGTCGTTCACGCCTTCGAACTCAGTGACGTAAACCTTGCCGTCGATTTCGGGCGCCATGCCTTCGAGGCGCGCTTCCCAGATGAGGCCGGTGTCCTTCGATGGGCCTTCGAGCATTACCTGCAAATGCTCGCCGATGCGACGGCCGAGCTTGCGCCGCGAAATTGTCTTCTGGAGCGACATGAGCGCGTTCTTGCGGCGCGCGATGATCTTCGCGTCGACTTTATCCTCGAGCGAAAAGCTTTTCGCGGCGTCCTCGTCGGAGTACGCGAAGACGCCCATCCAGTCGAATTCCGCGGCGCGGACGAACGCACAAAGCTCGCGGAAATCTTTTTCGCTTTCGCCGGGAAAGCCGACGATGAACGACGTCCGGATCGACACGCCGGGAATCGCGCTGCGAATTCTGTCGAGCATTTTCAGGAACGCGTCGGCATTCGAGCCACGCTTCATTCGCGCGAGAACGCTGCGGCTCGCGTGCTGGAGCGGAATATCGAGATATTTCGCCAGGCGCGGATGCGCGGCGATCGTATCGAGCAACTTGGGCGTGATCCGGTTCGGGTAGCAATAGAGGAAGCGAATCCAGTGCAGGTCTTCGATCTGCGCGAGGCGCTCGAGCAGCGTGGGCAGGCCGTCGCGCAGGCCGAGGTCTTCGCCGTAGTAGGTCGTGTCCTGGCCGATCAGATTGATTTCGCGCACGCCCGCAGCGGCAAGATTTTGCGCTTCGCTGATGACGGATTCGAATCGGCGGCTGCGGAATGTTCCGCGAAGCTGCGGGATCACGCAGAACGTGCAGGGATGGTCGCAACCCTCGTTGATCTTGATGTAGGCCGTGTGGCGCGGAGTGGCGAGGACGCGCGGCGTGAGGTCGTGATACAGGTAGGTCGGCGGTTCGCTCGCAGCCGCGGCGGCCGCATTCGCGCTGAGCTCGCCTTCGCACGCGGCGAGAACCTGTTCGACTTCGCCGGTGCCGATCACGGCGTCCACTTCGGGAATCTGCCCGCGGATCTCGTTGCGGTAGCGCTCGACCATGCAGCCGGCGACGATCAGCTTTTGCGCGCGGCCGAATTTCTTGTATTCGGCCATCTCGAGAATCGACTGGACGGATTCCTGCTGCGCGGGCGCGATGAAGCTGCACGTATTGACGACGAGGACGTCCGCGTCGTCGGCGCGCGGCGTGATTTCGTAGCCCGCCCGCGCGAGGATCCCCATCATCACCTCGCTGTCGACGAGGTTCTTCGGGCATCCGAGGCTGACGAATCCGACTTTCGGCATCTCAGCGTGGTCCTTTGAACAGCGCAAAAACAACCAATTCTAGCATGGCCGAGGTCCTGGCCGTGGATCGGCGTACGCGCCGTGCGCCGCGATTTCCGGCTTGACCGTGCACCAAATGATCCTGTGATGGCGGCGGCAAGCGCGCGGCAACCCAGGGCCGGGGCCGCCAAGGAGTCCAACGTGAAACAACCGATACTTGGAATCGTTGCTTCGGTGCTCGTGATCGCCGTCTCACTGGGCTTCACTGCGCTATTCGCCTTTCCCACATTTGGGACGTGGGTTGCCTTCCTGACGATCTGCCTCATTCCGATGCAGATCGTCACGTCGGTAATTTGGGGCTGCAAGCATCCTGGTTTTGCCGCCGCGCGCACTCAGCCCGCCAAGGGCATTCTGCTGACGCTGACGGCGCTGGTGGTCGGCGCGATCGCCGCGGTGCATTTCTCGACCGTCGGCGGCCGTATCAATCCGCCCGTGCCGATGCTGGCCATGTGCATCATCGCATCGGTGGTGGTCACGTTCTGGCTCGCCATCGTGTGGGGTGGCTGGCCCTTCCATAAGCTGATCAAGAATCCGGTCGGCGCGGGGCTCGTCCTGCTCGCGGCATGCTACGTGATCAACTATCTGTTGTTTCGCTTGCTGTTCAATTACGGTTTCATGCAGGGCGCGCCGGTATACTTCCCGGCGCTCGATCCGCACGGGTTGTTCAACGCCTGGAACGCGCTGGTGTTTTACGTCACGGCAACCGCCGCCATGTTCCTGTCGCTCAATTTCGATCTGTGGCCCTTCACGGCATTTCCGGCGGTGATGAAACAGCCGGTGCTGGGGATCGTCTGGACGATCACGGCGCTGGTCGTCGGAGGGCTCGCGTTCTACGCCGGGGTTAAGGTGGTGGGGATGGATGTCGTCGCGTTCATGGTGAGCGTTCCCATACCCTTTATCTTCGGCACGATCATCGTGCTGAACATGATGCAGGGATCGCTGTTTGGCAAGCTGGCCCAGCCATGGAAGGGTGTATTGAACGCAATTGCCTCCGCCGTGATCGGAGTCGTGCTCGCGCGAATTTACGGAGTTCTGGCGCCGGTGGTGACCGGTGCGGTCAAGCCGGGCCCGCCAAGCTACGATTTCGAGATATGGCTCGCCTCGGCGCTGCTGGCCGTGACTTTCCCATTCCTGATTTTCTACGCGGAATTCTTCAGAATGCGGCCGCTGCAGAGGGAAGCCGCGGAGATAAAGGCGGCTCCCTCGGCAAGCTCGAAACCAGCGGCGACATGACCCTGTCGCGGTATACAGCCCTAAATTCGTTCGAGTTCGAAGCATCAATTCGTTCCGCGGTGGTGGCAATTTTCGCCACTTTTGCGGGCTTAAGCGGCGCTATTTGCGCAATTTTCGACGCGTATTGCAGCGGCGGGGCCAGGCTGACTAAGTCGCGAGGGATTCGAGGCGGCGCAACTGCTCGTCACCGCCGATGACGATGAGGCAGTCGTCGGCCTGGATGACGGACTCGGGCGGAGGATTGAACGTCATCTTGCCGTCGGCGTTCTTGAGCGCGAGAACGATGACGCCCGCCTGCCGGGGAATCGCGGAATCAGCCAACTTCTTTCCAACGAGACCGGATTTGCCGGTAATCTTCACTTCGCCGATTTCGAAGTCGAGACGCTCGCGGCCAAACGCCGCATCGACGAAATCGAGCACGTTGGGGCGAAGCAGGAGCTGGGCCATGCGGTGGCCGATGAAGTGGTAGGGCGAGAGAACCTGCGAGGCTCCGGCGCGGAGCAGCTTCGAGGTGGCTTCTTCCTCGCTGGCGCGCGCGATGATCTTCAAGTCCGGGCGCAGGCCGCGCGCGGTGAGCACGATGTAGATATTTTCGGCGTCGGAGGCGACGGCGGACACGAAGCCCAGCGCCGTATCGATGTGCGCCTTCTGAAGATTTTCCTCGCTGGACGCGTTGCCGACGACAACGGGGATTTTTTCGTCCTCGGCCCAGCGGGCGCGAACTGGGTCCTTTTCGATGATGACGACGGACTGTCCGCGGAGGCGGAGCTGGCGAGCGACGGTGCGTCCGACGCGACCGGCACCGCAGATGATGTAATGGCCGGAGAGTTTGGCGAGTTCGCGTTCCATGCGGCGGCGACCGAGGGCCTTGCCGAACTCGAATTCTAGCAACGTCTGCGAGAACGTGGCAATTACGAAAGCGCCCGCGAGCACGGCGGCGACGATCATGAACGAGTTGAAGATGCGGCCGAGGTGCGAGAGCGGATGAATTTCGCCGTAGCCGATCGTGGTCATGGTGGTGAGGGTCATGTAGAAGCCGTCGAACCAGGACCAGCCCTCGATGACGTGGAAGCCGAGCGTCCCGCCGAGGACGACGGTGGTGAGGAGGATCAGAGCGAGCAGGAGGCGGTGGCGAGTGGTCATCGATGGGCGACGAAAGGCGTCTCGCGCGAATCGTGTGCCGAGGAGGAGGGAAAGTCAAGGAGGAGCGAGGCGAGGAGCGCGAGTGCCGCGCTGAAGACCGCGGCGCTACATTGAAACCTTGGAGGACAAGGCCAGAGTTTCCGTGCGCGAAGAAGCTGCCGCAGGAAGATTTAGCGCGAGGGCTTGCGGGAGCGGAGGAGATCGCGGATGGAGCGCAGGAGCGACGACATCTGCTCGGCGCGCGCTGGATGGCTGCCGAAGCGCGCGGACTGGTACAGCTCGGTGAGCTGCGCGACCGGAGCGGACAAGTCGGGCGCGGGAATTGCGGCGGCGAATTCGAGCGGCGTCTGCGACGGAGATTTCCTCCAGCCGCGTTTTTCGAGCAAGCGCAGCATTTCGGAGTACTCGAATGCGGCGAGCGAGGCGGTGAGATTTCCGCCGCGGCGCGCACGCAGGCTCCAGCGCGCGACGGCGTACCGAATCATCGACTGGCCGCGCAGGCCGAACAGCAGCGCGACCACCAAGACGAGCGCGCCCGGCAGGAACCAAGGCGACCTCTCGACTTTGCGGTCGAGCGCGAGGAGTTTGCGCATCACCGCGTCCCTCTTCTGGCGATATAGGTCGCGCGCGCGATCGCTCCAGTTGCGCGAGGATTTCTCCAAAGTCTGGCTGAGCGTCAACTGGTGCGAGAAGTCGTAGTTGATGACCCACTCGCCCCAGGCGAACTGGAACCAATCCCAATAGAGCGAGAGCCGGTCGAACATGCCGTGGCGCTGCTCGGCGCCGCCCGGCGTGGGGTCAAAAGTGATCCAACCGTAGGAAGGGAAGTAGACCTCGACCCAGGTGTGCGCGTCGCTTTCGCGGATGATGTAGTCGCCGCCGAGGTCGTTGTATTCACCCGGGAGGAACCCGGTGACGTAGCGGGCGGGGACTCCGACCGCGCGGAGCATCACCGTCATCGCCGAGGCGAAGTATTCGCAGTGGCCGGAACGCCGGACGAAAAGGAAATTCGCGAGCGGGTCTTCGGCACGCGGGCCGGAGAGGTCGAGGGTGTATCTGTAGTGCGTCATCAGATACTGCTCGATGCTCAAGGCTTTGTCGAACTCGTTGTGCGAGCCGGCCGTGAGCTGCTCGGCGAGCTGCTGGATGCGCGGATCGAGCGGCGGCAACTGAAGGTACCTCTCGCGGACGGCGTCGGGATAACTCGACGGGGCCTTGCGCAGTTGGGCCGCAGGCGTGGTGGGAAGGCGCGACACGCCTTCGTAACGCAGCTTGGCGTTGTTGTGCAGAGGATTGAAGATCGAGCCGGTCTTATCGAGAAGCAGGTACGTGCGGTGCGACGGGCCGAGAGCACTGGTTTCCTCGGCGAATCTCCCGCGGAGGATTTCGGGGCGCGGCGCGATGAAGATCGCGTCGGTCGCAAGCGGCTCCATCAACACCGTGTAGTGCAATGGGTAGAAATCGCCGTACAGCGGCGAGGAAACGCCGAAGAAGTAGTCGCCGCCCGAGTCCGCTACGACGACGACTTGTTCTTCCGTGGGAGTAAACCAGCGCCTGCCGTCGAAATTCGTGAGCACGATGCCGCGCCAGTGCACGCCGGCCCCGCGGGCGGAATCGCCCTCGACGCGAATGCGCATGACGACGGCCGAGTTCTGCTTGATTTCGCCGATCTGGCCAAGCTCGACGTTCTCGGTGAAGCCGGTCATCATCTGGGGCTGAAGATTCAGCGTACTCAGGTAGCCGGTGGTGAAGCGCGGAATCAGGAAGAACAGCACAAGGCCCACCGACAACACGCTCGCGGCGACCAGGAGTGACGTTGTTCCGAGCGCGCGGCTCATCTGCCGGGCGATGGGAGACCCGG
>Ga0181521_10008042_pt1 | contig 10947 bp, 6 predicted proteins | sample PEATcosm2014_Bin_32_FD_119764 | JGI IMG/M metagenome (GOLD analysis project Ga0181521, IMG submission 119764) | Peatland microbial communities from MTU Mesocosm Facility, Houghton, MI, USA - PEATcosm2014_Bin02_60_metaG | ecosystem: Environmental > Terrestrial > Soil > Wetlands > Peat | place... | reverse complement strand
GATCCGGAGGCCAAAATGAGCGTGTGGCGGCGCGCCCGCCTGACGGAGATTTCGCAGGCGCCCGCGGAACGGCGTGCCGAGATCCGGTCACGCCCCGACCTGCGCATCGGAGCCCTCGGTTCCGGGTCCGATTACACTGTCTTCACAGACCACCTTGGTGTGGCCAGCCTCAATATTGGTTACGGCGGCGAAGATCCGGGCAGCGGCCAGTACCATTCGATCTACGACGATTTCTATTACTACACGCATTTCATGGATACCGATTTCGCCTACGGACGTGCTCTGGCACAAACCGCCGGAATCATGGTCCTGCGCCTGGCCGATGCCGAGGTTCTGCCATTCCAGTTCACCAATTTCGCCGACACCATTCGCACGTACGTCACCGAACTGAAGAAGCTGGCAACCGATCAGCGCGCGGAAGTGAAGGAGCGGAATACCGAAATCGAAGACGGCACTTTCGTTGCGCTGGCGGATCCCAAAAAGAAGATGGTTCCCCCGTCGGTGGACCCTCTGCCGCCATTCATGAACTTTGCCCCGCTGGATAATGCGGCGGACGAGCTGAGCCGCGCGGCGGATGCGTACGAAAAAGCTCTGGCGTCGGCGGGCGATCGGGCACCCGCCGGCGTGAATGCCAGGCTCATACAGAGCGAACGGTTGCTGACCGATTCGGCGGGCTTGCCCAACCGGCCGTGGTTCGAAAATCTCGTCTACGCGCCCGGCCTTTACACCGGATACGCGACCAAGACCCTTCCTGGCGTGCGTGAAGCGATCGAGCAAAAGCGCTTCGCGGAAGTCGATCGGCAGACCATGCGCGTGGCGAAAGCGCTGCAGGACGAAGCGGACCTTCTGGATGCCGCGTCGAAGGAACTCATAACGAAGTAAACCCCGCCTCGGATAACTACGGTTCGGTTGGTGCGGGGCCGGGCTTCGGCCTCCCAATCCGCGCTTCCTTTTATTCCATTCCCCTGCGCTCTCCGCCCTAAAGAGTATGCCCGTTCTGTCGATAAACCCTACAGGTCATGTACGACGCAATAACGGGACACATAGTCGTCGTGGACGACGAGCAGGAAATGCGCGACTACCTCGCCGAAGTTCTCACCCTGCATGGTTACCGATGTCTTTTGTTTGCCGACGGGAACGCCGCGCTCAGCCACCTGGCCGCCAATGGGGACTCGGCGTCGTTGATTCTTTCCGATATCAAGATGCCCGGCATGAGTGGCGTCGAACTGCTGCGCACGGTCAAAGCCGTCGCGCCGGAATTGCCCTTCATCCTCTTCTCAGGAATCTACGAACAGTCGCTCGCCATGGATGCGCTGCGCACAGGAGCGACCGATTACCTGCTGAAGCCGGCGCTTCCCTCCGAAATCATCGCCTTGATCGCAAAACACCTCAGGGGACCGGAAAGCGAGACGCAAATGGCCGTCCGCCGGGCGCTGATCCGTTTTCTGCATGCGCTCAAACTCGCGGGCACCTCCGGGGCCGGGCAGCTCGCGCCGCTCTACGACACCCTCGGCATCAAACGCTTTGAAACCCTGCAGCATTCGCAGCGCGTGGCCGCATACTCACGGCTTATCGGAACGGTTCACGGTCTCGATGAGAAGGCGCTCGGGGAGCTGGAAATTGGCGCGCTGCTGCACGACATCGGCAAAGCCGCCATCCCCCATAACGTCCTGATGAAACCTGGCAAGCTGAACGGCGAGGAATGGCGCGTGATGAAGACACACGCGCAGATCGGCGCCGAACTGCTGGCGACCGTTCCGGGCATCGCGAATGAAGCGGAGATCGTGTATTGCCACCACGAGCGCGTTGACGGGCGGGGCTATCCGCGCGGCCTTTCAAAGGATGAGATCCCCATCGGCGCGCGCATCTTCGCCGTCGCCGATACGCTGGACGCGATCACGTCCAACCGGCCGTATCGCAAGTCACTCAGTCTGACCCAGGCGCGCGAAGAGATCGATCGCATGAACAGAACCAATTTCGATCCACGAGTAGTGGAGTCGTTCCATCGCGTGCCGGATGGCGAACTCGAAGCAGTCCGATTATTGCACCCCGATCAAAGCGAACCGGCCGGACTGGACTTCATTCCTCGGGGCATGCCCGTTCCCGGCGCGCCGGAACTGGTGGGTGTCGGCCTGTGACTCCGTGGTCCGGCTGCGCCGCTCTCGCTGCGGTCTCCGTCTTCCTCAGTGCGTCGGTGGCCGCCGAACCCGATTATTCGACACTCAGCCTCGAACAACTCTCCAGCATCAAAGTGACCAGCGTCGCCAAAAAGCAGCAGGCCCTTTCGCGGACGGCCGCGGCGGTTTATATCATCACGTCGGAAGATATTCACCGCAGCGGGCTGACCAGCGTCCCTGAAGTGCTGCGTCTCGCCCCCGGATTGAGCGTGGCCCGTATTAACGGAAGCACATGGGCGGTCTCCTCGCGCGGCTTCAACGGACAGCTGGCCAATAAATTGATGGTGCTCATCGATGGCCGAAGCGTCTATTCTCCCCTCTTTTCGGGCGTTTATTGGGACGTGGCCATGCCGCTGCTCGACGACATCGAAAGAATCGAAGTGATTCGCGGCGCGGGAGCGACGATGTGGGGCGCCAATGCCGTAAACGGCGTCATCAACATCATCACCCGCAGCGCAAAAGATGCACAGGGCAAAGAAGTGGTCGCGAGCGCAGGCACAGTCGAGCGCGCCTCCGGCGAGGTTCGTGGCGGCGGATCGATCGGCAGTGTTGCTTACCGCGCTTATCTTGGCGGTCAGGACACGGATCAAATGCATACTGCCGCGTCCCAGGGCGCCCGCGACAGGTGGTCGTCCGAGCAGGGAGGTTTCCGCATGGATTCCACCCGCGGGCCGGATACCTGGACAGTCGAAGGAGACCTTTTCCGCGACAGCCGTTCTGACACTGGCGTGACACCGTCGCTCACATCGCCCCCGGTTTCAACCTTTTACACGCAGGATACCGGTACTTCGGGAACCTTGGCCGGCGAGTGGCGGCGGCAGGTCCAGGAAGGCTCGGAGCTGCGCGTGAATGCTTATTACGACGACGTCAAGGAGCCGCAGGCATCGATCCCCGTAGCCCATACACGGACGGGTGACCTTGAAGCACAGTATCGGTTCGCCGCCGGTACAAGCAACGATATTCTCGTCGGCGCGGGAGATCGCTTGTCCGCCATGCGAATCGCCGGAGACAACGGATACTCCTTCAGTCAGTCCAGCTTTCTCTACAACACGGCCAGCGCCTTCGCGCAGGATGAATTCCATCTGTTCCAGGACAGGCTGCTTCTGACCGGCGGACTGAAGATGGAGAACGATACGATCGGCGGCTGGCAGGCGCAGCCGAGCGCCCGTGTGTTATGGGCACCCAACGCAAAACACTCGTTCTGGGCTTCTGTCGGCCGAGCTGTGCGCACACCCGATCCTTATGAACTGTACGCGTCGGCCTCTCTGGCGGCTGTTCCCCCTTCACCCACAACAGACGGATTGCCGGCGATTGTCACGCTCCAGGGAAATCCAAACTTCAAACCGGAGATTCTCGTTGACTACGAGATCGGTTACCGGGTCCAGCCGTCGACGCGGTTTTCGCTGGACTGGACCGCTTTCTTCAACGACTACAGCCAGCTCCGGAGCCTCGATCCCGCGACTCCCATCTTGCACAGAACGCCTGTACTGTATGCAGACATTCCCTTTATATATAGTAATTTTGCAAAGGCCGATGGAGTGGGTTCGGAGATCTCAGCCACTTGGCACCCGCTGGCGCCGTGGAAGGTCAGCGCCAGCTATTCGTGGTTAAACATCCGCCAGGATCTGACGGCGCAGGCTCCTCCCGGCAGTTATCCGGGCACCAACCAGGGTTCACCCGTAAATCAGTGGAAGCTGTAGTCGTACGTCAATCTGTCAAAAAACGTCCAGACCGATGTTTTTGTGTATTATTCGAGTGCGTCGCAGTCGGACGGGCTGCTGAACCTTTACGGCGCCGTACCATCCTATGTCCGGCTCGACGTTCGGGCCGGGTGGCGCGTCAAGCCAAGCTGGGAGTTGAGTCTGGTCGGCCAGAATCTGCTCACGAGTCACCACCTTGAGTTCCTTCCGGAGGCGCTTTCAAGCCCGACTTATATCAGGCGGGGAGTGTATCTGCGCAGCACATGGCGGTTCTGAGAGGAATCTCTTGTGGAACAACTCTCAGATCATGGCGACCCTGGCCAGACACCGGCGAAGCCGATCGAGGCGTGTACTCTTCACACCTCTGGTCGCGATGCTTTTCGTCGCCCTGGCCATGCCCGCCCGCGCCGAGCCGAATGACGTGGAAGCGCGCGTCAAAGCGGCCTTCCTCTACAACTTCGTCCGTTTCGTCGAGTGGCCTCCGGATTCGCTCGGCGACGCCCGAACTCCGGTCGTGATCGGCATCGTCGGCCGCGACCCGCTCGGCTCCGCGCTCGATGCGATCATCGATGGCAAAACCCTGGATGGCCACCCCATCCGCATCCGCCGCTTCGATTCGATCGAACAGGTAGACCATTGTCAGGTGCTTTTTATCGCCGATCCGAAACGCGCAAAAACGCTGCGCCAGTTGCTCGCGGGCAAGGCGATCCTGTCCGTCGGCGACTACGCCGGCGCGCTGCAGGATGGCAACGTCATCGCTTTCCGGCTGGTGGACGATTCCGTGCGCTTCGAGATCAGCCTCGAAACCGCCGGCCGCGCGGGTCTGAAGATCAGCTCGCAGCTTTTGAAAGCGGCTTTGAACTCACCCGGGAGATGATGTGTGATGCGAACGTGGCGAAACCCTGTACTTCACTGGCCGATCCGGCGGAAACTGATTGCCAACAGCCTGCTCTCAAGCGCGGTTGTGCTCGTCATGGTCGGAACGTCGACGGTGATTCTGGGCATCCACCAATATCGTCAGGATGTGGCCAGCGAGCTGAGTTCCATTGGCGCGATGATCGCCACCAACAGTGCCGCGCCACTGATCTTTGCGGATAAGGCTTCGGCCCGGAAGACGCTCGATGCGCTGCCGGCGGAACACCGCGTCGCTTCCGCGGCCATTTTCCGGCCCGACGGCACTTTGCTGGCTGCCTGGAACCGGCCCGACTCGCCCGCACCCGTCTTCCCGCGGAACATGAGGCCCGACGGTTACTATTTCGAGGGCTCGGATCTCCTCCTTTTCCGGCGCGTCATGCTGGACGGGGATGCCGTCGGGACCGTGTACCTGCGCTCGGATATGCCCGATTTCGCCGTCCAGCTGCGGCACTACAGCGAACTGCTCGGAATCGTCATCGTTGTCTCCGCTCTGCTCGCGCTGCTCGTGGGCACGATTCTGCAGCGTTTCATCTCCCGGCCCATCCAGCATCTGGCTGATGTCGCGCGCGAGGTTTCCGAGCACAACAACTATAGTGTGAGAGCCAGGAAGGAATCCGATGATGAACTGGGCATCCTTGTCGCAGCCTTCAACCGCATGCTCGGGCAGGTCGAGAATCGCGACCGCCATCTTGAGGAGCAGGTCGCGCTTCGAACCGCCGAGCTGACGGGCACCAACCAGGAGTTGATCGCCGAGCGGGACCGTGCCGAAGAGGCCGCGCGCCTGAAGAGCGAGTTCCTGGCCAACATGAGCCATGAGATTCGCACGCCTATGAACGTAATCATCGGAATGACCCAGATTACGCTCGAGACGCATCTCGATCCCCGCCAGCACGGATATCTCACGATGGTGCGGAATTCGGCGGAATCGCTTCTCACCATCATCAACGACATCCTGGACTTTTCCAAAATCGAGGCCGGAAAACTGGATCTCGAACCCGTCGAGTTTCTGCTGGCGCATCAGTTGAGCGAAACTACGGCGGCCTTCAGCCGTCGCGCCGAGGAAAAGGGCCTCGATCTGCGATTGAAGATATCGCGCGATCTTCCTGACAATGTATTGGGCGACGCCGCCCGCCTCAATCAGATTCTCGTCAACCTCATCGGCAACGCGATCAAGTTTACGGCCCAGGGGTCCGTCGAACTCTCCGCCAATCCGGCTGGCTCAACAGGTGAAACCGTGGATGTCCGCTTCACCGTGAGCGACACCGGCATCGGCATCCCCGAGGCCAAGCAGCGCGCTATCTTCGATGCGTTCACGCAGGCCGATGGTTCCACCACTCGGCAGTTTGGCGGAACGGGGCTCGGCCTGTCGATCTCGAAGCAGCTTGCGGAACTGATGGGCGGCCGTATCTGGGTGGAGAGCGAACCGGGCCAGGGCAGCCACTTCCACTTCATCGTCCGCTTCGGCCTTCCCGCGCCGAAGACCGCATCGGCATCGGCATCCGGGCCTCTCGATCAAATCCGGGCCATTGTAATTGAGAGCGATCCGGACCGGCGCGGCAGGCTCGCGCGGCTGCTGGAGAACTGGAGAATCGAAACCGCGGTCGTTGACAGCGTGCGCGCCGGAATCGAAGTGATGAGATGGTCGGCGCGTCTGCACCGCCCCTTCTCCCTTGCCCTGGTCAGCCTCGCGGAGGCCGTCGAAGAACGCATCGTTTTCGAGACCATGAAGGAGGACCGGCAGATGGCGCACATTCCTCTGATCGTCGTCGCCAGCCGCGAGGTCGCGCCGGACGAGCTGGACCGCCTCGGCGCCGCCGCATCCGTCGCGCTGCCCTTTACGCAGTCCCGGCTTCTCGAAGTCGTGATGCGCGTCGTGCGTTCCGGTGGCTTTGGAGATGCCCTGAAGACAGCACACGAGGCTCCGCCACCGCCCCCGTCCGGCAGCAGCCGTTTCAGAATCCTCGCGGCGGACGACATTCTGGAAAACCGGCTGCTGCTGCAGGCCTTCTGCGAAAAGCGCGGGCATGCGATCACGTTCGCGAATAACGGAATCGAAGCGGTCGAAGCGTTCCACCCGGGGCTGTTCGATGTCGTTCTCATGGATATTCAGATGCCGGAGATGAATGGAGTCGAGGCGACCGCTGCGATCCGGCGGATCGAAACCGAGGCCGGCGCCGCGCATACGCCGATCATCGCGCTGACCGCTCACGCCATGAAAGGCGACCAGGAAAAGTATCTGGGTCTGGGGATGGATGCTTACGTCAGCAAGCCGATCGACCGCGAGCTGCTTTTTCACGCGATCGATTCGGTCGCGGCCGCAGCGCAAACGGAAGTGCTGGCTGGATAACTGCACGGGCAGCGGCGATCGCGCCGGCAGCCACGTTCACGCGGGAAGTTTGGACGCGCCCATCAGGAATTCGTCGATCCCGCGCGCGGCTTTGCGTCCTTCGGCGATGGCCCAGACGACGAGCGACTGCCCGCGCCGCGCGTCGCCAGCCGCAAACACGCCGGGCACCGACGACATGTAGTTTTCATTGGTGGCAATATTGCCGCGCGCATCCAGCGCAAGGCCCAGATCTTCGACCATCCCGCCGCGCACGGGGCCGGTGAATCCCATCGCGAGCAGCACGAGATCCACATCCATCTCAAACGAGGAACCCGGAATCGCTTCAAACGTCGGCGGCGCGCCGACGCGCACGGCATGCAGCTTCCTGACATTGCCATGCTCGTCGCCGCTGAAGGAGACGGTCGAAACACTCCAGTCGCGCAGCCCGCCTTCTTCGTGAGAACTCTCGACGCGCAGCTGCATGGGCCAGAGCGGCCACGGTGTCTGCGGCGACCGCTCGTCCGGCGGCTTCGGCAGCAGTTCGAACTGCGCGATGTGCGCGGCCTTCTGCCGGTGCGAGGTACCGAGACAATCCGCGCCCGTATCGCCGCCTCCGATGATGACTACGCGCTTGCCCGTCGCCAGAATCTGGTTGGGCACGGTGTCGCCCTCGCAGACCTTGTTCGATTGCGGCAGGAACTCCATCGCAAAATGGATGCCGGTGAGATCGCGTCCCGGAACGTTCAGATCGCGCGGGTGCTCGGCGCCGGCCGCCAGCAGGATCGCGTTGAAGTCGCGTCCCAGATCGCTCACCGGAATGTCCTGGCCGATATGCGCGTTGCACTCGAACTCCACGCCTTCGGCGCGCATCTGGTCGATGCGCCGGTCGATCAGATGCTTCTCCATCTTGAAATTCGGGATACCGTAACGAAGGAGGCCCCCGATCCGGTCGGCCTTTTCGAACACCGTCACAGCATGCCCGGCGCGCGCCAGCTGCTGCGCGGCCGCGAGACCCGCGGGACCCGAGCCGATCACCGCGACACGCTTTCCCGTCCTGAACGGCGGCGGCTCCGGAACAATCCAGCCCTCTTCCCAGGCGCGGTCGACGATCGTCTTCTCGATATTCTTGATGGTGACCGGGGGCTCGTTGATGCCCAGCACGCAGGCCGCTTCGCAAGGCGCCGGGCAGATCCGGCCGGTGAACTCGGGAAAATTATTGGTCGAGTGCAGCACGCGAATGGCTTCGCGCCAGTGGCCCCGCCAGACCAGATCGTTCCAGTCCGGAATGATATTCGTCACCGGACAGCCTGTATGGCAGAAAGGCACGCCGCAATCCATGCAGCGCGCGCCCTGCAGCTTGATCTTCTCTTCGGGAAACGGATTGTAAATCTCGAACCAGTCGTTGACGCGCTCGGCTACGGGGCGGCGTTCGGGCGTCTCGCGCTGGTATTCGAGAAACCCGGAGACCTTACCCATGGAGCGCCTGCCGCGGTTCGCGGGTCAGCGCGATCCGCTGCGTAAGCTTTTCCGCCTGGGCGGCGACGGCGGCTTTCTTCAGCATCACGCGCTTGAATTCATGCGGGAAGACCTTGACGAACTTCGGCAGCATGTCCGCCCAGTTCTCGAGGATCCACTTAGCGCGCGGACTGCCCGTCGTTTCGAGGTGACGGAAGATCCAGTTCCGCAGCAAGAGTTCGTCCGCCGCATCCGAGACGGTCTCGAGATCCACGGACGTCCGGTTACAGCGATATTTCTGGAAGCCGCCGGATTCATCCAGCACGTAGGCGAAACCGCCCGACATGCCCGCGGCGAAATTCCTGCCCGTCTTTCCCAGCACGATCACGAGGCCGTTCGTCATGTACTCGCAGCCGTGATCGCCCAGCCCTTCGACAACAGCGGTCGCGCCCGAGTTGCGCACGGCAAACCGCTCACCCGCCTTGCCGTTGAAGAAAGCTTCGCCACTGGTCGCGCCATAGAGCACGACGTTGCCGATCAGGATGTTTTCTTCCGGCACAAAAGTCGAATTATGCGGCGGATAGACGATAATCCGGCCACCCGACAGGCCCTTGCCCACGTAATCGTTGGCGTCGCCTTCGAGCTCGAGCGTGACGCCCCGTGCGAGGAATGCGCCAAAACTCTGCCCCGCCGATCCGTTGAACCTGAACTTGATGGTGTCGTCGGGAAGGCCGGCCGAACCATACTTGCGCGCGATTTCTCCCGAGAGCATCGCGCCCACCGTGCGGTGGACATTGCGGATCGGCAATTTGATTTCGATCGGCGTCAGGTGCTCGATGGCGTCGCGGGCGTGATCGATGAGCTTGTAGTCGAGCGCCTGATCGAGACCGTGATCCTGCCCGATGGTGCAGCGGCGCCCAACGCGCGACGGCACCGGCGGATTGTAGAGAATGGCCGAAAAATCGAGGCCGCGCGCCTTCCAGTGTTCGATGGCCTGGCGCGCTTCGATCCTGTCGACGCGGCCGATCATCTCGTCCATGCGGCGGAAGCCGAGCTGGGCCATGATGCGGCGCACCTGTTCGGCGATGAAGAAGAAGAAATTGATCACATGCTCGGGCTGGCCAGTGAACCTGGCGCGCAGCACGGGGTCCTGTGTGGCGATCCCGACCGGACAGGTATTCAGATGGCACTTGCGCATCATGATGCAGCCCATGGCGACCAGCGGCATGGTCGAGAAGCCGAACTCTTCGGCGCCCAGCAGGGCGGCGATGGCGACGTCGCGTCCGGTCTGCAGCTTTCCGTCGGTCTGCACGATGATGCGGCTGCGCAGATCGTTCATCACGAGCACCTGCTGGGTCTCGGCCAGACCCAGCTCCCACGGCGCGCCCGCATGCTTCAGCGACGTGAGCGGAGACGCACCCGTACCGCCGTCGTGCCCGCTGATGAGCACGACATCGGCATGGGCTTTTGCCACGCCCGCCGCCACCGTGCCGACACCCACTTCGGCGACGAGCTTCACGGAAATCCGCGCCTTCGGATTCACGTTCTTGAGATCGTAGATCAGCTGCGCGAGATCTTCGATCGAATAAATGTCATGATGCGGCGGCGGGGAAATCAGTCCTACGCCGGGCACCGAGTGTCGTACCTTCGCAATGATCTCGTCGACCTTGTGGCCGGGAAGCTGGCCGCCTTCGCCGGGTTTCGCTCCCTGCGCCATCTTGATCTGCAGATCGTCGGCGTTGACCAGGTAGTTCGCGGTGACGCCGAAACGGCCTGAAGCCACCTGCTTAATCGAGCTGCGCCGCAGATCGCCGTTCGGATCGCGCTTGAAACGCTCTTCGTCTTCACCGCCCTCGCCCGTATTGGAGCGTCCGCCGATGCGGTTCATCGCGATGGCGAGAGTTTCGTGCGCTTCTTTGGAAATCGATCCGAAGGACATCGCGCCGGTGGCAAACCGCTTCACGATCTCGCTGGCCGGCTCGACGTCTTCGAGGGGCACCGGAACGATACCCGGCTTGAATTCGAACAAGCCGCGCAGCGTACACAAGTGCCGGCTCTGCTCGTCGATCAGATCGGTGTATTCCTGAAAGGTCTCAAAGCTGTTCTGGCGCACCGCCTGCTGCATCTTGCTGACGGTGGACGGATTCACCAGATGATATTCGCCGCGCACGCGATAAGCGTAGCTGCCGCCGACCGGTAGTTCGGTATCGAGTTCCATGAGCGGCGCAAACGCCAGTTCGTGTTTCATGGCGGCTTCGCGCGCCAGCACGTCGAGTCCAACGCCTTCGATGCGCGACGCCGTTCCGGTGAAATACTTCTCGATGAGGTCCCTGTTCAGACCGATGGCCTCGAACACCTGCGCGCCGCGATAGCT
>Ga0181521_10008038_pt1 | contig 10949 bp, 7 predicted proteins | sample PEATcosm2014_Bin_32_FD_119764 | JGI IMG/M metagenome (GOLD analysis project Ga0181521, IMG submission 119764) | Peatland microbial communities from MTU Mesocosm Facility, Houghton, MI, USA - PEATcosm2014_Bin02_60_metaG | ecosystem: Environmental > Terrestrial > Soil > Wetlands > Peat | place... | reverse complement strand
TGGACGAATAGTTCTTGTTCTGCGCGATTATTTCCTTAAAGTAGTCTCTCAGCACTGTTCTGCCTGCATCGTTTGGATTGGTGATGGGTACAAGTCCGGCTGCCTCCTTTGCGATGACAGGAATGTCCGCCTCTGTCAGATCTGGTTTGATGCTGCTGATGGAAAAAACGTTGGTAATGAGGACCCAACTTGCCAGAACTGCAATTACCCGAACTGCAGAGGCTCTCTGTTTCCTTACTTTGTAATAAAGAAGAACAATTGCCGCGGGAATAAAAGCGGACCCGATTTCATACCCAACTGCTGAAGCCCAGTCTGCTTCCCGTCTTTCCCAAAATGACGCGAAACAAACAAGGACAACTATCAAATAAACTACCGCACTGACGAGGCCTAACACTCCCCATCTAGATTTTGCCAGGGGCGAAGTAGAAATGGGTATTGCGGGAGATGGAGCCGGAGTCTGTATTCCAAGAACGGAACCTCCGCAACGCGGACAAAAACTCGCGTTTAGAGGTATCGGAGCACCGCATCTTCCGCAAAACATATACAAGTCTCCGTTGATCAGGACGAGCCACAAAAAAAAAACAAAAACAAAAAACGGTTAAAGGCGTAATCTCAAAGATTTGAGCCGAATGTAGCCTTTACGCGCTTTGATTTTGCGAAGTAGGACCACCAGATGGCTACTGCGAACAATATCCGAAATCCGATAACTACGGGATTGTCTGAAGGGGATTGTTGTCCGATCTCCTTAGCATTCGTCGACAGAGAACTCATGACGGTCAGACAAGCCAGAACAAGCATTACGATGAAATAAATCTTGACGAACTTCAGCGCATTTGGCTGAGCACGCCATGTTGTTACACCAACGTAGATTGAAAATGCGGCTAGTCCCAAATCAATCCCAACAACAAGAGGGCTTGGATTTTGTAGGATTTCTGCCGCGCAAGCAAGTGGGCCAAATACAGTAGTACTAACGCAGAAGAGCAAGAGCCAGCCACCTACTCCTCGGAGCGGATCTTGGTCCTGCTCGGCGACAGGGAACTGCCGCGCTTCGTTAGCTGTCTCTTCATTTTTTGCCGACTGCACAGCACCACCGAAAGCCGTCGCAGTGTTGGACACAAATACAGGTGAACCGATGGGCTTCAGCGATGCCCCGCACACCGTACAAAAGGAATAGTCGCTCGGATTCTGAGCGCCACATTTCAAACATCGCACGGATGTGGTCTCGACTGGCTGGCCAACTGGCGGCGTTGCAACTCGGGCTAGGGTCGAGCTTGTCGAAGGTTCAACTGTTGCGCCACATCGGACACAGAACTTGGCCACTGCGGGAAGCTCGCACGCACAGTTGGCGCAGAACATGGGCTACTGGGCTCCGTTAGCGAAAGTTTAGTCCTAGATTCGTGGCTTTGGAAGAGTTATCGTTATGTTGGATTTCCAGTGGCCTTCTGCGTACAGTGCGGCGCACAGAATGAGACGAATGCCGTTTTCTGCGTATCGTGCGGTCAAATGCTCTACCGTGAACACCCAAGTACACCCCCATTGCGTGCAGTAATCGGGCGATGGAAATGGCTGATTATCGCTTGTCTGCTGGTGGGTCTGGCCGTCGTAGTCGTGATTCTGTTGATACCCAAATCGGAAAAGGTGATCCAAAGTGCCGAAGCGGTCAAGGTTTCTTCTCCCTCAACCGTTCTCGTCGATGCGCCAGTGCTGACCATAGTTGCTTCGAACCGACGTGGAACTGCAGTCTCGCAGGGAAGCGGCTTTATCATAACTTCCGATGGATTGGCGGGTACCAACTACCACGTGATTAAGGGAGCCGTCCAGGCTGTTGCCCAATGTTGCAATGGGCGCATTTTCGAAATACGCTCAATCGAGGGCGCTGATTTGCAGAAGGACTTAGTCTTATTCCAGCTCTATGAACAGGGTAGTACGCAGAAGCCACAAAATTTACCGCATGTGACGTTGGGCTCATCGAAGGACGTGACGGTCGGACAAAAGGTCATTGCAATCGGCAGTCCGCAGGGCCTTGAGAATACCGTGAGTGACGGAATTTTGAGCGCGTTTCGCGACTACAAGTCGGTTCGCTACTTGCAGATTACCGCACCGATCTCCCCTGGCTCATCTGGGGGACCAGTTCTGAATGAGAGCGGGAAGATGGTGGGAGTGGCTACATTCCAGCTCGAACAGGGACAAAACCTTAATTTTGCGGTAGATGCTGAGCATCTCCGTCCCCTTATGGATCAGCACTTCGGCGTTTCACTGAGTGCTTTTCAATCCGCTTTGGGAAGCACTCGCCGAGACACCCACGGTGTTGTCAATTCCGAATCCACTCAAAGCGCATCGCGCGATGAGCGCTCAGAGGTTAGTCCGCTGACCGGCCAGTTCGGCGGAATCGTACACAATCAGTCAGCGAATCTATCAGCGGAATTTGGGATTCTGGTTCGAGACGATGAAGGCCTCCTTTCCGGTTGCATGGGCGTTAGAGAACCACTTTTTGGCAGTGGACCTCTTAGTGGTGTCGTTCGGGACAATGACGTGTATTTCATTGTGACGAGCTCCATCGGCAAGATTGAATTCACGGGACTGCGAAAAGGCGGGACTGTCACGGGAACCTATCTGGTCAGCCACGATGGCCGCCCCGATGAGCAGGGCAGTTTTACGCTACAAAAGGGAAACTCAAAAGGCCCAGACAGTGGCTTCGATACCGCTACTTGTCCAACAGACGCGGAAATGCACAACTAGGGAGCCTTGACGGAAAGAAGACACAATCGGAAACGTACAAGATCATAGCCATTCTGGCCAAGCTTAAGAGTGACCAGAACTGATCAGGCCACGAAGTTGCGCACAGCAACACTTTCCCTGTTGTGGCATTTCGCCTCGTCAAATGGTCACGTGGATTGGTGCTGTTGGTCACATCTGCCCCTCTGCTTTGAGGATAAACTTCTGGCCTCCCCGGAAAGAGGCGAATCATGAAGAAGATGCTTTCGATAACAGCCCTGACCATGGTTCTGATGTTCACCTTGGGCGACACTCCACAAGACAGAACAAAATGTTGTCACGGTTGCGGCGGTTATAGCTGCAATCACACCAATTGCGGTGACACGTGCGGTTCAGGACCACATTGTCGCGGTTGCTGGAAAGACTGCGTTAGATAGGTACAATGCTCGCCTTTACCGAAACCCCCGCTAGCTTCGCCAGCGCCAGCCAGTGCCTTGGATGGGGGCGGTAGCCCTCGCGAATCCGACCCGCGTACCAGCGGGAAACTCCAATCCGTTTCGCGATGGCCGAAGCTGAGGCTTAGCCGTTCGGTGAGCCATGTCGGTTGCTTCGCGGGATTCCAAGCAACCCGCGCCTGCGCGTGCCTGCGGTGCTTTGCCGCTTCTTTGGGCCCTGCACAGCGTTTCCCGCGAGTCCAATCGTTGTCCACAACCTAATGAGAATCCCTACGAGCCTCTTCTACGCTTCTGAAAATCGAATCAACTAATCGTGTACCAGCGCCCACGAGTTTTGCTAGCACCAGAAGCTGTTCTCGGCATGACAGAAGGGAGGATTGCTTCGGGTAATTGAGGGCATGATCAACCTCTCCCCAAACCTCCTCAAATAGGGTGCGGACCTGAATTTCACAACAAATGGGCGAATCAGCCCGAGGCCTGACAACGTAATGAACACTTGTGTAAAAACTTTCCTTTATTTCCACCTGAATATTCAGTCCTTCATAGAATTGTTTCGATTCGGGGTCCCACGTGTATGCTTTTGGTTGTTCATGCAGATGCCAGTCTCTCTGATCATTGACCTTTACAAGGATTTCTTTGTGGATTGACCTAAACTGCTCTTGATACAAATGAAGCACTCGGACTCCAGCTAAATCGGTAATTCTCTCGAAAACATTCTCGCGACAAATTGGGGGGCCATCGCCCGTCTTCCTGGGAATTTTCTCCAGCAGATGATCACAACTCTTCAGGCGTGACTTGACTGAATGAACGATTGGGAAATCTCCTTGGCCAAGCTTGGGATGGGTTAGGAACCACTGACTGACACCGTCCATAAATATCTTGAATTCATGCTTCTTTTCTTCGAACGCGGTGACGGCGGATGCTGTTGACTGTTCCTGGCTCATCAGGTTCAACCTTAGCTTAGGGAGTCGAGACGTTTCAAAAGGTCACTTGCAAATTCGATATACTTACCTTCTGTGCTCTCGTAGACGCCCCGATTGCCAGCAATTGTAGGGACATCAGAGGCCTCCAGCTGACCGTACGAAGGCACCTTCCACATCGGCAAATGGTAACGTTGCGCCATACTCGGCATCGTATTATGCGTATGCATGATCGCCGTCTGACCAACGGGAGTCGATAGAATGTTTTTCTGTAAATGTTCGCGAACGCTAACCGGTATGAACCGGTTTATAGCCTCAGGAATTTGTTGGGCGTAGTTGTAATGAGCCTTTGCGAGATCCCACGGTGTTGCTCCAGAGTATTTCTTCGCGTTGTAGATAGTGAACCCGAGGAGCCTGACATAGTTGGCAGGAAAAGCTTTGCGCTTTTCGGTTGAAAGTAACTGATAGATCGTATCAAATTGTTTTTTCCACACTGTTAGTGCATTTCCAATGTTGCGCACACCGTAAAGAGAAAACATATCCGGCATGCACGGAATCAGGAAACCATCCGCCGTCGAAATAATGACCTTGTTTAAGGTGCCCAAGCTGGGGGACGTATCCATAATCACATACTCATACCCGTACTGTTTGGTATAGGACTCAGCAAGTTCACGCGGCTTCGTTACCGTACGAATGGCAAGCGGGTCTCCCTGATAGACATCGCTCCAACGGCCAGCGATTTTATCTTCATAAAGGTGCATCGTGAGGCGCCCCGGAATCAGATCTAGGTTGGCAGCCAGAGGAAGAGGAGGAGGGAACTTGCCAATGTCCGCTGTGCCGTCCTCGGCAGGCTTCAAAAGAAAATGAATCGACCTAGTTTGGGAAACAACCTCATCAAACTCTTTCGGGGTACGCTTGTCTCGCGCACTTTGAAAATCTTCGACGAAGTCGTCCTCCACAGACCAGATTCCGTGTAGTTGCTCTTCGTCCATGCCTAAGATGGTCAGATTGCACTGTGGATCTAAGTCAACGACAAGTGTTCGATGCCCCATTTCCGCCAAGGCATGGGCCAGATGAAAGGTCAGAGTGGTTTTCCCCACGCCACCCTTGTTGTTAAAAATTGATATGGTTTTCATGGCCTACCTATCAGAAAGGAATAGAGGTCTTTCGAGAAGATTAGTGTCGGATTCTACCACAATTTTCATGTCAGTTTGTGGAACAGTCTGAGGAAGTGAGGGACGAGCCCAGAAGTCGTACCTAGTCCGTATCGGGCGACATCCCCACCAATTCCGCCAGCCCCAGCCAGTGCCTTGGATGAGGCCGATAGCCCTCCCGGATGCGACCGGCATACCAGCGCGATACTCCAATCCGTTTTGCAATGGCTGTCGCTGAGGCTTTCGCGAGTGCTGGCTGAATTTTCACCGAAAAGACCTGCTCCGTGAGCCATGCTGGCTGGTCCGTCGATTCCCACCTACGTCTCGCGACGGCGTGCCTGCGGTGCGTTGCCGCTTCTTTGGCAATCGCTTCCGGGGTGTGCCCAGTAATGCGTCCAGCCCGTGCGGCTTCCACGAGGCGCTTCGTTGCAATGTCAACGTCGCACTCAGCGCAGTTTATCGACGTGCCTTGAACTGCTTTGCCGCACCCATGGCAAACCCTCTCAGGTTTCTGAACTTTGACCGGTGGAACTTCACGTCCCTTTACTTCACGCTTGTTCCGCTGAGTAAGGCGAGTCGCTATCCGTTGCCGAGCAAGAGTTGACGGGGGCATGGAAATCGATGCCCAAAGCGCTTGGGCAACGTATTCTGCTATCGGAGCCACGAACTTGCGCCACGTGCCCGAAGTCTCGCAGAGCTTGATCGCCAACGATGACCCAAGGCGGCAGTTACCATTGCGATCTTCCCAAAAATCGGAGCGACGAAGAGGCTCGTTTTGAAGCCAATGAAGAATGAATGCGTCACACTTTGGGCGGCAGACCTCCATCAGGTCACAGCTCAAAGAATTTCTGTTGGGCGTGTCGGCATGGAGTAGGCCGATTTCTGGCAGAAGACCCATCGCGGATGCCGCCAGTGTCGATTCAGACTCCAGGATCGAATAGAGCAAATTAAGCATGGCGTTCGGTGGATTAGCGGCCAGCCGTGGGCTGTGCGTCAACGGCGAGATACGTGAGCTGAAGCACTCCCAGTGTGCAGGCACTCGCGGTTCGTCTTTGCGCGGCCAAAGAATCGGAATATCAGACCATGCTTGCCAATATAGTCTTGCTGCCTGGGCTTCAATCAGCCTTACAACCTCGATACTATCAGCGCTCGGTAACTCAGCTGTGAATCGAGCAATCGCGTCTGCGGTCGCTGCATCGTGCAGCATATCCCGCACGAGTAGCTCCTGTCCGGTGAGTTTCTGGGAGATGAGTTCTTTGGAAATCCTGAGCGCCGTCCCGTTGCCCAGCGCGAGCGCTTGCGCTCTGCGGAGCTTGGCAACCGATGAAGAGACGGGGCCAGTGATGGCGAGCACCTTGCCTCTTCGGTCAAGCATCACGAACGCTGCGCCCACGTTAGAAATCCAGCGGAGCGCCTCAAGGGTGATGAAGCCGTCGCTTCCAATCATAACCAGCCTCTTTAGGCCATGATTTACACGGGACAGGCGGATGGTCCGGCGCTCGTCCGCGATTCCATCGTGCAAGATCAAATGACCGGCGTTCACCTGGACCCGAATACCGAAGCCGTGAATTGTGAGCACGCCACTTTTGCTGATTGGAGATTTGCAGAACGCGGGCGAGTGCGCTAGGTTGAGCGAAGCTGCCATTGGAGCGTGCCTCCTATGGTGGTCAGGGCTTGTCGGCTGCTGATAACAGCTGGCAGGCCCGCTAACTTTCTGAGTTGATTATATCTTATTCGCCTAAACATCCGATAGACTTTACTCGAAATGAGCCGCACACGCCGCACCCTTGACACGCTCACACCTGCGCTGAAAGCCATTGGCGAACTATTCGAGGATGGGTTCGGAAAGCTCAACTCTTGGGGTAAGACAGAAGCACTTATGGCCCACTCCGAAATCGAGCGGATGCCGGTTGCGCAGAAAACGAATCCGTTTTTTCGACATTTTTTTCCTTTGCGCAAGCAAATGGTTGCACTTCTCGCCGACAGCTACCGCCGGTGCTTCAAACTGGCTCTGGCTCATGTGAGCCAAACCGGGGGCGATCCAGACAAATGGGCGCAAGGACAGCTTTGGCCCGCTGTCTGCGTTGTACTGGACTGGATTCGTGACTGGTACATCTTGGCGTGTGATGGCGAAAATCAAAGTATGCGGCGTCTGGGTTCAATGCCGTTCGTTCCCGGGCAGACAGTTTCGTTATCCATACCAACCACCCTTCCGCCGTTTCCGCCGCCGACATCTTGGCGCGCTCCCGCTTGGCTGTTCGGCGTCTCCATAGCACTCTTCGGGATTGGATTTTTGAAGGAGCAGCACGTTCCAGCAAGAGATTCTGAGGAGAAACTGGGAGAGGCGCACACTCGCTTGCTACTTAAGGGAGCGCGGAAGGTCTTTTTGTGGGAGTTAGGGGCAGCAATCGAGACTGTGCGCAACGAGGAAATTGCCGCCGCTGGTGCGGTTCCAGCAGAGATGGCAGGCGGACAAGGCGGCCAAACCAATAAGCCAGAGCATTGGTTGAAGGGCGCTGAGGGGCTTGTCCGCAAAGCTGATCTTTCGCAGTACATGCACAACCTGACCGAAAAGCAGCAACTAGCTTTCTCGCTGAAATTTGAGTACGAACTCGGTCTCGCCGAAGTTGCGTCGCGAATGGGGCTTGATCGCAAGACGGCATACGAACACATCGAGGCTGCCAAAAGGAAAATTGATCAGGCCCGTTCCAACGAAAAGAGCAAGGCCCATCGCCCCAAGAGTGACGGCGAGTAGTTATCAGACACCCCACACCACCCCACAACTAACTTTGGGCCCCCCACAGCACCCCACGGGTCCTATCCCCAAGAGCAGTCGTCCCTGACGGAAGCCCGACTTTTATCTCTCGGCTTCTCGCGCAGTTAGCGTAAAAACACCCGCCCAGACCCCACATGTGGGCACTTAGGGTGAAGGTGCACGCAGCGCTAACCGGAGAAGAAAGAAACCGATGCCTAGGGACAACAAAGCACATCACCACCAGAGGCGCAAGAGCAAGACTCATCCCATTTCTGTTTCGCGGCGTGTACATCGCAGCGATGCCGCCCGCGAGCGTGCTCTGAAGGCGCTGTGGGCGATCCGACAAGGTGACAGCTTAGCAAAAGCTGCGCGTGACAACGGCGTCACCGCTCGAACGGTTAAGCGCTACGCAGGATCGGCCCTTTTGCAAGATCGTCCAGGCGGGCGCATTCGTGCAACGAAAAGCGACCGACTTGTCCGATACCTGCAGATTCCCGGCCCTGATGGTCCGAGGGACATAACCGTGCGCGGATCGAAAGCAGCGAGCAAGTTTGCAAACTACAAAGCTGCGATCAATCGTCTGCTTCGCGGTGATCGGCACGCACTTGACCGCTGGCACGGGAAGACAATCCAAGGCATTCAGCTCGTAACAGACACCAAGACTCTGGTCGAGCAAGCTCGCAAAGAAATGCTTCCATACTCGCTTTACCGCTCACTTGCAGGCGGTGCCGCATGAAATCGACGCGAACGCGCAAGCATTGCCCTGAATGTCCGGAGCAGTGTTTCTGCGGGAGTTCGGAAAACTTGGAAGAAAACCACCTTGGGGGACGAAAGCACGCTCCAGAGATAGCACTTCCATACTGCCGCCCTGACCACGCGGAGTTTCATAGAAATTGTGACCGGGCGGGCGTCGATTTCAGGAAACAGAGCAACAAGTTGCTCGGGCGGATTCAGGCATTGAAGGGGCACATGGTCGGTATGTGGATGGTGATCGAGTCAATCGAGAATTCCGTTAAAGGGAAAAAGGAAGGAGCAAAACAATGACAGAAACTCATGATGTATTCGTCCGAGCGTTCGCGGTCGCAGTTCCCAAGAAAGAGAAAGAGGATAAGAAAAGGAAACAGAAACAGAAACAGAAACGGAAACAGAGAGCCCAAACCAGCAACTCTCCTAAATGGCCAAATCACGCTCTCATAGTCGATACCGAGACGAGAATCACAGCTGACCAGTCGCTGACCTTCGGTGTCTTTCGCCACTGCGAACTGCACGACGATCAGTACAAGCTGATCCGCGAAGGCATCTTCTATGCAGACGATCTGCCGGAGAAAGACAGACGCGTGCTTGAGGAATACGTGAGAGAAGCAGTCTCGGACGCAAAGTCATTCCCGCCAGAGTTCCCGCTCTACACACGGTCTGAGTTCATGCAGAGGGTCTTCTGGCCATCGATCAAGAAAAAGGGAGCTCTGATATGCGGGCTGAACCTGCCGTTCGATCTCTCACGTCTCGCCGTGGCTTGGAGTCGAGGTGATCACAACGAATGGTCGCTGAGCATGTCTCAGTTTCCCAACGGTGTTGAAAACCGCTATTACCCGCGCGTCCAGATCAGCCCAATCGACAGCAAAAAAGCGTTCATCAGGCTGGCGAATCCGTGGAAAAAAGAAGAATGGAAACACAAGGCGCACTTTCTGGACCTGAGAACACTGGCCTGGGCTTTGTTCAATCGTTCATTCTCGCTGAAGCGTCTATGCGAAGAGCTGCGAACGGAGCATCAGAAAATCGACCATGAACCAACTGGCGAAGTCACCGTTGAAGAAATCGAATATGCACGACAGGACGGCAGATGCACCGTTGATGCTCTCAATTCTCTGAAGCAGGAATTCGATAGACATCCCATTCCCCTGAAGCCCTACAACGCATATTCCCCTGCAAGCGTCGCCAAGAGCTATTTAGATGCGATGGGCATCATCCTCCCTGACAAGAAATTCAAACTCCGGAACAAATATCAGGGCATCGCCATGCAGGCGTATTACGGCGGACGTTCCGAAACCCGAATTCGCTGCACAGAGGTTCCGGTTGTTCCCGTCGATTTCACGAGCGAGTATCCAACCTGCTGTGCGCTTTTGGGACTGTTCGACGTTCTCACGGCTGAGAGCATCACGTTTGAGGACGACACCGAGAACATTCGTCGCTTGGTTGAACGGATTTCTCTGGGCGCCTGCTTCGACCCTGCAATGTGGAAGGAATTTAAATTCTTCGCTCTTGTGCAGCCCGATGACGACATTCTGCCCGTACGTACTGTTTACGACGGTGTGACACAAAACATCGGCAACAATTACTTAACTTCTGAGACTCCGCTCTGGTTCGCAGGCTGCGACATCATCGCCTCCGCAATTCGCACAAAGAAGGTTCCTCGAATCTTGAAAGGAATTTGCATCGTGCCGCACGGGAAGCAAGCTGGTATGAGGAGTGTGAATTTGCGCGGCAGCATGGTCGAAATCGATCCGTACAAAGATGACCTGTTTACGAAAGTGATCGAACAACGGAAGCTGAACAAAGCCGACAAAAAGCTCTACTACTGGCTCAAAATCTTCGCCAATGCGATTTACGGATTTTTCGTTGAACTGATTCCCGAATTGGAGAACGAACTTCTAGACGTGGAAGTTTTTTCAGGTGATAAGCATTTCAACGATTCCTCGGACGTAAACGAAAAAGCCGGGAAATGGTTCTTCGCGCCACTCGCTGCTCTCATCACATCTGCAGGAAGGCTACTTCTAGCAATGACTGAGGCGTGCGTAGAGGAGAAAAAAGGCTCATATCTCTTCTGCGATACAGATTCCCTTGCAATCGTCAGCTCGCAAGAAGGCGGAGTGCTGAATATCTCAGGTAGTGAAGGTCTCAGAATTCTCCCGTGGGCGGAAACAAAAGAAATCGCTGAAAAGTTTGCCTCCCT
>Ga0181521_10008036_pt1 | contig 10949 bp, 11 predicted proteins | sample PEATcosm2014_Bin_32_FD_119764 | JGI IMG/M metagenome (GOLD analysis project Ga0181521, IMG submission 119764) | Peatland microbial communities from MTU Mesocosm Facility, Houghton, MI, USA - PEATcosm2014_Bin02_60_metaG | ecosystem: Environmental > Terrestrial > Soil > Wetlands > Peat | place... | reverse complement strand
TTGAGGTCGACCTCGTACAGGTCGGCGTGCAGGATATCGCCTGAAACCGGCCCGCGCTGGATGTCCTTGAACACGACGTGCTTGCCGTCGAGCTCGGACGCCGCGCTCTTGAGCCGGATCACCGGCGAGCGCGCGGAGGACGCGACGCGCGCTTTCAACTCCGCGCCCGCGACCGCCAGCGCCGTGGGCTGCGTCCGCGGCCCGTACAGGACCGCCGGAACTCGTCCAGTGCGCCGGAGCGCGTTCACGACCCCCTTGGGACGGGTCTCGCGTTTCTCACAAGTCATTTCTACGGTTTCCATGAATTCCCTGTTCGCAGGTCAGCCTCTAATGCGAATTGAACAGCGAGCTGACCGACTCCTCATTATGTATGCGCCGAATAGCTTCGGCGAGAAGGCCCGCCACCGAAAGCACCTTGATATTTGACAGTTCGGCCTGCGCCTTGGGCCGCAGCGGGATGCTGTTGGTGGTGACCAGTTCCTTGATACACGAACGATTGAGGCGCTCGCAGGCCGGGTCGGACAGAATCGGATGGGTCGCGCAGGCGATCACCTCGGACGCGCCCGCTTCCATCACGACTTTCGCCGCCTCCGTGATCGTGCCGGCGGTGTCGATCATGTCGTCGACCAGCAGGCCGATCGTGTCGCGCACCTCGCCCACCAGGCGCATCTCGGCCACCTCGCTGGCGCGGCGGCGGCGCTTGTCGATTATCGCGAGGTCGGCGTTGAGCCGGCGCGCGAAGGCTCGGGCCCGCTCGACTCCACCGGCATCCGGCGAGATCACCGAAACTTTGGCCCCATCGACGCGTTTGCGCAGGTAATTGATCAGCACCGGCATCGCATAGAGATTGTCGACCGGAATATTGAAGAAGCCCTGGATCTGACCGGCGTGCAGATCGACCGTCAGCACGCGCGAGGCGCCGGCGGCCGTGATCACGTCGGCCACCAGCTTCGCACTGATCGGAACGCGCGGCGCGACCTTGCGATCCTGGCGCGAGTAGCCGAAGTACGGAATTACGGCGGTGATCCGTTTCGCCGACGCGCGCCGGAGCGCGTCCATTATAAGCAGCAACTCCATCAGGTTGTCGTTGGGCGGCGAGCAGGTGGACTGGATCACGAAGCAATCGCCGCCGCGCACGTTCTCGCGCAGCTCGACCATCACTTCGCCGTCGGGGAAGCGCGCGACTTCGGCCTCGCCCAGGCGGACGCTCAGATGCTCGCAGACCTCGCGCGCCACCGCGAGGTTGGAGTTTCCAGTGAAGACTTCGAGTTCGTCTTTTGCCCGCTCGGACATCTATAGCAACTCGTCTAATAGCAACTCGTCAGCAACTCGGCCCCGGTACGGCCGGAGGGCTGGGCGGGAAGGATTCGAACCTTCGAATGCCAGGTCCAAAGCCTGGTGCCTTACCAGCTTGGCGACCGCCCAGTAGAGCGCCCGTTTGCCAGGCTCCGATCCCAAGTCGCATCTCCAACCATACTCCAAAGCCGTCGAATCGTCGCCGGGACGACCACCCCCGGCCTGCGATCGAGCTTGATTATCGCCTGTTCCAGTTAGCTGAGAGGATTACGCCGCGATACTATTGGGGGTCATTTTGGCTGTCAATCGTAGGCTGTGGCGCAGGCTGTGGGCAGTTCACAGATTCGCATCTAAAGTCCCGGCGACGACGCCGCGATGAATCGGGATTCGGGCGCCCGGATACGGCCCGCTTCAGCGGCTCGGACGGCCGACTCGGCGCTGGGGAAAATTCCGAACACGGCCCCACCGCTGCCGGTCATCGCCGCCGCGCTCGCGCCGAGCTCTTGCAGGATCGCCTTGAGCCGGCGGATTTCGGGACACAGGCGGATCGCGACCGGCTCGAGGTCGTTGACCAGGGCCGAAGCCTCGAAACGGCCGGACGCTATTGCGCGCACGTCCGCGTCGGGAGCAGCGCCGCTCCAGTCATCGGGGGTCAGCGCCGCAAAGACTTCCGCGGTGGAGACCTCGTCGGGCGGCGCGGCTACCACCAGATGCAGCATCGGCATCGAATCGAGCGGTGCGATTCGCTCACCGATCCCGCCGACTCTGGCCGGGCGCGGATCGAGAAAGAACGGCACGTCCGCGCCGAGACCGGCCGCGGCCTTCGCCAGACGTTCGCGATCGCCGATCTGATAGAGCGCCGCCATCATTCGCAACACCGCGCCGGCGTCGCTCGAGCCGCCGCCGAGTCCGGCCCCGGCGGGAATTTCTTTGTGCAGATCGATCAGGACTTGAGCCGCGAGTCCAAATTCCTTCATCATCGCAGCCGCGGCGCGCCAGGCGAGATTCCGATCGTTTGATGGAATGTCGCCGACACCGGATCGCATCGCGAGCGAGATCGAGACCGCCTGCGACGGCCGGACTTCGATCGCGACGTGGTCGCATAGCGAGATTGGAACGAAAATCGAATCGAGCTCGTGATAGCCGTCGGGACGCCGTCCGACCACGCGCAGGAACAGATTGATCTTTGCCGGCGCGAATTCCGCGAGCAGTCTCACCATTGTGGGTTCGACGATGCGGGGCGCTCGATGCCGCGTGACGCGATCAGCCGCCGTCGCGGCGCGCGTCGCTGCGGATCACGCGGAGGAATCCCAGAAACATGAATGTCAGCCCGAGGACCACCAGAATCCGTCCGGTCAGGAATGCGGTGTGATAGAAATCCATCCGCGCGGCCGCGTACGAGACCTTGCGCTGCTCGGCGGCGAACGGCTCCAGGACCGCCAAATCGGTGCGCGCGTCGAGCTCGTCGAAGTTGCGATAGACTTCCTCGATCGCGGTGCGATCGGACGCGTTCGCGATGGTCTGGCTGTACTGCTCGGTGCGGCTGAGCCCGACCGACCAGTTGCCGGCGCCGAGCGTGACGATCGCCAAGCCGCCCACGATTCGCCAGTCGCGATAAAGGTCTGAGAGTTTCATCAGAGTTACGCTTCGCCCATCGAAAGCATAAGGCGCAGCGCCGCCGAAAACAACGCACCCTGACGCTCTGTTCAACGTACCTGGCGTACTCTTTATGCCGCATTGTTGATTCCCGGTCCTGCTCCTTATCTTCTGCTCTGCTCCTGCTCTTGATGTCATCCCGAGCGAGCGCTGGGCGAGTCGAGGGAACCCGGGGCCCTTCGGCTCGCAGACTCGCTCAGGGCGACAGAAGAAGCTTCGGGTCCGCGCGTCAGGTTTGCGTTGGCGCGCGATGAGCGCGACAATCGGGCCGCTATGGAATACGACCTGATCATCCGGAATGGCACGGTTATCGACGGCAGCGGCGCGCCGCGATTCGCCGCCGACGTCGCGATCGCCGCGGGCAAAATCGCCGCGCTGATCGCACCCGGCGATACGGCCGGAGCGACTGCGGCGCGCGAAATCGACGCGCGCGCCTTGATCGTCGCGCCCGGCTTTATCGACCTGCACTCGCATTCCGACTGGATCGCGCCCATCGCGGAGCATCCCGCGATCCTGAAGCCGTTTCTGATGCAGGGCGTCACCACCTTCGTGGGCGGCAACTGCGGCTTCTCGACCGCGCCGGTGCGCCGCGAATGCTACCGGCTGCTCGACGAATCGGCCCGGATGTTGCTCGAGCAGCGGCTCGATTGGCAATGGCAGGAAGTTTCGGAGCTGGCCGCCCATCTCAAGCGCAACGGCATCGCGCTCAACATGGCGCATCTGGCGGGCCACGGCAGTATCCGGCTGTGCGTGATGGGCCTGGACGCGGGCGTTCCCTCCGACGATCAATTGCGCGCGATGCGTGCGATGGTGGAGCGTGCGATGGCCGACGGCGCCGTCGGTCTCTCCACCGGGCTCGGCTATTTTCCGGGCATGATCGCAAAGCCGGCCGAGCTGGCCGCGCTCGCCGAGGTGGCCGGCGCCGCCGGCGGCGTGCTGACGTCGCATCTGCGGGCCTACTCGGCGCGCTCGCTCTTTTACGACAGTCCCGAGTTGCACAATCTGCTCGCCGTGCGCGAGATGGTCGACGTCGCGCGCGCGGCGCGCGTGCCGCTGCAGGTGTCGCACCTGATTTTCGTCGGGCGGCGGAGCTGGGACACCGTGACCGAGGTGCTGGCCGAGATCGAACGCTCCCGCAACGACGGCGTTGACGTGGCCTTCGACACCTTTCCCTACACCGGCGGCAATACCACCATCCGCGTGCTCTTTCCGGCCTGGTCGCAGGGCAAACTGATGGAACTGCTGCGCAGCGATGAGGGCTGGTCGGACCTGTCGGCGGAGTTCCGCCCGATGAACTCCTTTATCCATAGCTCGGCGCAACTGTTATGGGCCGTGAAGCCGGAGCTGGCCGAGTTCGAGGGAAAATTCTTCGGCGAAATCGCCGCGGCGCTCAAGCTCGATCCCGCGCAGGCTTACCTGACGATCGCGCGTGAGAGCGAAGGGCGCGCGCGCGTGATGCTCCATCTATACAGCGGCGACGATCACGACGAGCATGCACTGCGCGCTGCGATGGCTCATCCGCTGAACGCGTTCGAGATGGACACCATCCTGACCTCGCGCGGGCATAACAATCCCGCGAGCTTCGGCACCTACCCGCGAATCCTGGGCCATTACGTGCGCGAGCTTCGATTGCTGACGCTGGAACAGGCGGTGCACAAGTTCAGCGGGATGGCGGCCGAGCGGATGCGGCTTGCGGGGCGCGGCCAGATTGCGGCGGGATTCGCGGCCGACGTTACGATCTTCAATCCCGATACGGTCGCCTCGGGCGCGGATTTCCGATCGCCGGCGCTCGAGCCGGTGGGAATCGAGCATGTGATCGTGAACGGACGCGCGATGGTCGCGGAAGGCAAGTGGTGCGGCGAGGGCGTCACGGCCGGCAATTGGCTCAGCCGCGGCTAGTAACCCTTTTGTTTCTGAATTTCCTCGTCAACCTGGCGCAGCTTGGAAAGCCGCTGGTCGGTCGGCTCGACCGTCTTGGCCTGCGACGCTGCCAGTTGGGAGGCATGCTGGGTCGGAAGCTCGCCGTCGATCTTCTCAAGCGCCTCCTGGCCCAGGTGTCGCACCCGTTCGCTCTTGTCCTCGGTCGCGACGTTGGTCAGAACGTCGGTCGCCTGCGTGTCGCCGATCTCGCCGAGCGCGAAGACCGCAACGCCGCGGCTCCGCTCGTCGCCCTGCTCCTCGAGATATTGCATCACGGGCAAAGTGCCGCGCGCATCGCCGATACGGCCCAGGGCGGAGACCAGATGGAGTTTCACGGCCTCTTCGGTGGAACGCAGGAAGAGCATCTGCGACATCTGCGGCACGGCGTCGCTCACCTCGCGCTCGCCGAGGATATCAACCGCCTTGATCTTGACGCGGATGTCCGGGTCGACGAGGCCGCGCAGCAGAATCCCGTTGACGTCGGGGTTCTGGATGTTGCGAAGCGTCTTGAGTCCCTTGACGCGGACCTGCGGGTCGGCGTCTTCCATCGCCTTTTGGGCGTCCTTGACCATTGCAACCGGGGTCTCGGTCTCGGCCCGCTTCTGCAGGTCGCCAACTCCGGCGGCCTGGCCCATCGGCCCCTGATGCGAAAGCGGATCGTTGGCCAGCGCGCTGCCGACCTGGGCGAACGCGGCCGGCGCCGATATCAGCGACACGCCGATCACGAGCGAAAGCAGGCCAACCTTGAGAGTTTTCACTAGACTGCCGGAAAATCGTTAAGATCATCGGCGATAATGCACCTAAATGCAAGTGAGGATCGGACGCCTTCGCACACCGCGGCAGGCGCGGCGCGGACAGCCGTATTGGCGCTGATCGCGGCGGTTTTTCTTGCTCTGGCGGCGAGCGCGCCCAATTTGACTCGCGTCGCCGCCGGTCGCGCCGACATTCCGGCCGACCCTCCGGCGCCGCTTCCGCAGGGGCTGGTGATTCCCTCCTACGCGGCGGGACCGATGCCGCTCCATCCGGGCGAGCAACTGGTCTTTCGCGCTTCGTGGATCGGAATTCCGGCCGCCGAGGCGCGGATTTTGGTGAGCGGCGACGAGCAGGATCCGCGCCTGTGGAAAGGCGAGGTATGGGTCCGCACCAGCCCGGGCGTCGACCTGCTCTACAAGCTGCGCGACTACCTGCACGAAGAGTTCAGCCGCGCTTCGATGGCCCCGCGCGCCCTCTATATCAAGCAGAGCGAGAACCAGCGCAATAGCGAGTACCGACTCAGCTTCGACCGCAGCGCGCGGGTGGTCACGGCCGTCAAGCGCAATAAAAGAGGCAGCGCCACCAGCCGCTTTGCGTCGGACAATCCATTTGGCCCGGTCTCGGGCGCGATCATGGCGCTCTCGCAGCCGCTCAGGGTTGGGCAGAAGCTCAGGTTCGACGTCTTCACCGCCCGCAGCCGCTACGTGATCGATTTCACAGTCGCCGGGCGCGAGCGGATTTCCACCCCGTTGGGCGATTTCGATGCTCTGCGCGTGATACCCGCGATCGCCTACATGAGCGACGAAAGCGCGCATCCCCACCCGCGCCGAACTACGCTTTGGATATCGGCCGACAAGCGCCATCTGCCGCTGCGGATCGAGACTACGGCGTTTGTCGGCAAGCTGCGCGCCGAGCTGATCCAGATCGGCAACGCGCCGCCGCTGAGCGCCTCGCCGGAAGCGACCCCGAGCCCGACCGAACGTCAAGGTGCGGCGAATCAGCGCGATTCGCATCAGATTCTGATGTGAATCTCTGGTGCTTTGAGGCGAATCACGCTACATTTACCTTATAATCTGAGGTGAATATGTATATCTGGGAATTACCGGATTGGCCACATTTCCGCTGGGACGCCAATCAGCTACTCCAACCGCTAGGCGCGGCCCAACTGAAACAGGGACAACTTCTCGGCCGCATGGAGCGGCTGGGCTTCGATCTCCGGCTCAAGGCCGAATTGCAGGCTGTCACCGAAGAAGCTGTTAAGAACGCAGAGATTGAAGGCGAGATCCTCAACCGCGAGAGCGTCCGATCCTCCGTCGCGCGCCGGCTGGGCGTGCCTGACGCCGCCGTAAGCCCGGAGGATCGCCGCGTCGAAGGCATAGTCGAAATGACGCTCGATGCAACCAGGAACTTCGCCGCACCGCTGACGCGCGAGCGGCTCTTCGGCTGGCACGCTGCGCTCTTCCCGACCGGGTTCTCGGGTCTTAAGCGGATCATAGTCGGCGCATGGCGCGACGACGCAGATAGCCCGATGAAGGTAGTTTCGGGCCCGGAAGGCCATGAGCGAATCCACTTTCAGGCTCCCCCTGCCGCACGCGTCGAGGCCGAAATGGAAACCTTCCTCGCATGGTTCAACGAGCCGCAGACGATGGATGCTATCCTTCACGCCGCCGTGGCTCACCTCTGGTTCGTGACCATCCATCCCTTCGATGACGGCAACGGGCGCATCGCCCGCGCGCTTGCCGACATGAGCCTGACGCGTTCGGAATGCTCACCTCAGCGATTCTACAGCCTCTCGGGCCAGATCCGCCGCGACCGCTCCAGCTACTACGGTTCTCTTGAAAGCACGCAGAAGGGCGACCTCGATATCACCGCGCGGCTGCTCTGGTTCATCGAGTGTTTCTCCAAAGCGCTCGACGCCGCCGAACTGGCTTGCGGCAGCGTCTTGCGCAAGGCCGATTTCTGGCAGCGCTACGCGCTCGCCGCTCTCAACGACCGGCAGAGAAAGGTCCTCAACCGATTCCTCGATGGTGCCGAGGGCAAGCTCACTGCGCGGAGATGGGCGGCGATCTCCAAGTGCTCGATGGCAACTGCGCAGCGCGACATCAAGGAGCTCGCCGACTTGGGTATCCTCATCCGCAACGAGGGCGGCAGCAAGAACACGAGCTACGCGATAGTGGAATGACGGGGGAGGAGCGAACAACCCGCAGTTCGCTTACGTAGTGAAATACCCGCGGCGCGTGCTATGGCTGGGAAGGGTCAAATTCGATGGGCAAAAAGCTGGAGTTCTTCTTTGACTGCTCGAGTCCGTGGACCTATCTGGCCTTCAGCAAGATCGAGGACATTGCGCGCCGGCATGACGCAAACCTGATCTGGAAGCCGTTCCTGGTCGGCGGCATCTTCAACACGATCAATCCCTCGGTCTACGAAACGCGCCAGCGTCCGGTCAAAGCCAAGGCGCGCTACTACGGGAAGGATCTCCAGGACTGGGCGCGCTTTTACGGACTCAAGATCATCCAGCCGGCGGTATTCCCGGTGAACTCGGTCAAGGCGATGCGCGGCGCATTCGTGGCCGAAGAGCATCGCGCGCTGCCGCAATATTCGCGGCGCGTGTTCGAGAGCTACTGGGGCGACGGCCACGACATCAGCCGCGACGACGTGCTGCGCGAAATCGTGGCCGCGGCCGGGCTCGACGCGACCGAGTTCTTCGACAAGATCGCGCGGCCGGAATACAAGGACAAGCTGCGCGCCAACACCGACGAGCTGATCGAGCGCGGCGGGTTCGGCTCGCCGACGATCTTCGTCGACGGTTCGATGTTCTTCGGCAACGATCGGCTCGCGCTGGTCGAGTACGAGCTGTCGCGCTAGCCGGCGATCGCGCGCTCGTTCGCTTCGCGATGGATCTTGCGGCCAAGACTGCGAACAAGCTGCGCGCCTTCGTGGCGATTCAGCTGAGCGCAGAGACCGAGCGCGCATTGGGCGACTTGATCGATGAATTGCGCGCGCCCGACGACGGAATCAGTTGGGCGCGGCGCGCCAACCTCCATCTCACGCTGCGATTCCTGGGCGCGGCGGTGGATGCGGGATTAATCCCGCCGCTGATCGAGCGGCTGAATGCGATCGCTGGAGAGACCGCGCCGTTCGCGGTCGCGGCCCGTGGGATCGGAGCGTTCCCCAATCTCTCGCGTCCGCGCGTGATCTGGGCCGGTCTGGAAGGCGAGGAACTGCTCGCGGTCGCGAGCCGCGTAGAGCGAGCGGCGGTCGAGTCGGGATTCGAGGGGGAGCGCCGACCGTATTCGCCGCATCTTACGCTTGGCCGCGTGCGCGATCTCCGGCGATGGGCGCGCTTGCGGCCGCAGCTCGAAACGGCCGCCGGATGCGAGTTTGGGCGCTCGACGATCGAAGCAATGACGCTCTACGAGAGCCGCCTGTCATCCGCCGGCGCGACGTATCTTGAGCTCGCGCGGTTCGGGTTCGTCGCGCGGCAATAGCGCCGTGAGCGCGGGTCGCTGCACCCTCACCCGCGCTCGCGATGCTCGCGCGGCCTCTTCCTTCGGCAAGCTCAGGACAGGCTCCTGGTCAGGGAGAGGCGAACACAACCGGCGCGTGCGATCAGGCGCGCTTTTTCTTGTGATGCTTCCGCGCCTCGCGGATTCGGGCCTTGAGGATATTGTCCTTGCGCTTGCGACGCCGTTTGATTTCCTTTTGCCGTTCAGTTGCCATCGATTTTTTCATCCCCCGAGCGAAACTTTGCGCTCGACTTTGGCGCCCGAATCGAGATGGATTCCGTGGTCCATCGCGTACGGCGCGCCCTTTCCGGAGTTGTTTTCCACGTAAACGTCGTAGTCGCCCGGATCAAGCTTGAAGCGATGCTCCGGGGCAGGCGCGCTCACGGCGACCTGCTGCTGCGTACCGGCTTTGTAAATCACGACGCGGGTGGACTTGTCCATCGCCAGCCCCGACCAGATCGGCTGCACGAGCAAGTCGGCCGGAACGACCTCGTTGAGCGTCAGGTCGGCGCTGCTCCCGGTGCGCACCTCGACTGCGTGCCAGAAGTAGCCCTGCGGCGGCGCGTCAACTTTGACATCGATCTGATTGGGCGCCATCAGGATCGATTCGCCCGAGACCATCGAGGCGAGCTTGTCATGCGGCGGCGACGCGCCGGTTACGGTCACGGGAAAGCCGGGGTCTTTGCCGTCGCGATCCTTTACGCTGACGCGCAGCACCGCGACGTTGGTGATCATCACGGTCGTAGTGCGCCCCGCCTCCACCTTAAGGCCGTCCTTGGTGATCCTGCCGCCGATGATCGGCATCACGAGCTTGTAGTCGCCGGGCGCGAGTGTGATTTCAGCGCCCGGCGCGACCGTGCCAACCGTGGTCCCGTCCGCCGACGTCACCTCGGCGCGGTTGGTCGCGCCCGTGCCCATCTGGTCCAACACGTCGAGCTTGAGCCGCCCGGTCTCTGCCGCCAAGCCGGTCCGAAGCAGGGCCGGCGTCCCGCCGGCCAGCACCAGCGCGAATAGCGAGGCGACGATCGAAGATCGGGAGCGCGCTTCGGAACAGAGCATCAGGGGGTTTACCGGTTGTCGCGTCACAGGGATCGAAGGACCGTCCGTAGCTTACGAGAAGGGGTCTCCGCAGCATAGCGCGATCCGACTCCGTTTGTGGCACAATTCCTCCGCAGTTCACGGATGCGGTTCGGGGGCTTTTTTGATGGCTCAAGATATCAAGAGCAAGGCACTCGATTTGGCGCTCAGCCAGATCGAGAAACAATTCGGCAAGGGCTCGATCATGAAACTCGGCGAGCAGAGCGTTGACGCCGACGTCGCGGTCGTTCCGACCGGCTCGCTGGGTTTGGATCTGGCGCTGGGCGTGGGCGGCCTGCCGCGCGGACGCGTGGTCGAGATTTACGGTCCCGAGTCATCGGGCAAGACCACGCTCGCGCTCGAGTGTATCGCGGAGGCCCAGAAGATCGGCGGGGTGTGCGCCTTTATCGATGCCGAGCATGCGCTCGATCCGGGCTATGCCAAGAAGCTGGGCGTGGACGTCGACAACCTGCTGGTGTCGCAACCCGACTATGGCGAGCAGGCGCTGGAAATCGTTGAAGCGCTGGTGCGCTCGAACGCCATTGACGTGCTGGTGGTGGACTCGGTGGCGGCCCTGGTTCCGAAGGCCGAACTCGACGGCGAAATGGGCGACAGCCACATGGGCCTGCAGGCGCGCTTGATGTCGCAGGCGCTGCGCAAGCTGACGGGGACGGTTGCGAAATCGCGCACCTGCCTGATTTTCATCAACCAGATCCGCGAAAAGATTGGCGTGATGTTCGG
>Ga0181521_10008034_pt1 | contig 10953 bp, 7 predicted proteins | sample PEATcosm2014_Bin_32_FD_119764 | JGI IMG/M metagenome (GOLD analysis project Ga0181521, IMG submission 119764) | Peatland microbial communities from MTU Mesocosm Facility, Houghton, MI, USA - PEATcosm2014_Bin02_60_metaG | ecosystem: Environmental > Terrestrial > Soil > Wetlands > Peat | place... | reverse complement strand
GCATGGTGCGAGTTCTTCAAGGAGCACAACTTTCTGGTGGGTCTGAGCGTGGACGGGCCGCGCGAGCTGCATGACACCTATCGCGTGGATAAGGGCGGCAAGGGAAGCTTCGACCAGGTAATGCACGGCTGGCAGATGCTGGTAAAGCATGAGGTCGAGTTCAACATCCTTTGCACAATGCATGCCACCAACGTGCAGCATCCGCTCAAGGTTTACCGGTTCTTTCGCGATGAGCTAATGACCCGGTTCATACAGTTCATACCGATCGTGGAGAGAGGGAACGCGGATCTAGTGTCGATTGCCAATGTGGGCTGGGGAGAACGCGGCAGCGACCCGCGGCCACTGTATACGCAGTCCGGCAATCGGGTGACGGACCGGTCTGTGCGCCCCGAGCAGATGGGGCAGTTCCTGGTGGAAATCTTTGAGGAGTGGGTGCGTCGCGATGTTGGCTCGGTGTACGTGCAGATCTTCGACACTACGCTTGGAGCGCATCTTGGCCAGTATGGGCTATGCATCTTTTCTCCCACCTGCGGCAATGCGCTGGCGCTGGAACACAATGGCGATCTCTATTCTTGCGATCATTACGTGGAGCTGGATTTTAAACTGGGCAACATCCGCGAGGACCACCTGGCCGACCTGGTTGCCTCGGAGAAACAGCGCAACTTCGGAAGCAGCAAGCAGACAACCCTGCCTGGATACTGCCGAAGATGCGACATGCTCTTCGCCTGCAACGGCGGCTGTCCTAAAGACCGCTTCAGCGCAACTCCCGATGGAGAAGCGGGGCTGAACTACCTATGTGCAGGCTATAAAAGATTCTTTCAGCACGTCGATACCCCGATGCGCAAGATGGTTGATCTTCTGCGGCAAGGACGCGCCCCGGTCGAGATCATGAACTGGCTTGCGATAGAGGATGACAAGTGGAAGGCCTTAGCGGCACAGATTGGCCGCAACCAGGCTTGTCCGTGCGGCAGCGGAAAGAAGGCGAAGCATTGCCACGCTTCTTGAAGGTGCAGGGTGGGGGGGCGCTGGGTTGAAGCAGGACGTATCGGTATAAACATGGCGATTCCACTGCCGCGCTCAATCTCGAAGTGCAACATTTCACTTTGGGATGATGTTGCATGGGGAGTTTCCGGCCTTTTCTGTGCCAGTTTAGGTAAGAATAATGTAGTGGTCTGAGGCTTCGCGATGAAAGCAGCCGTATTCGATCCCAGATCGAGTAGTCCTGGGGGTTGGGTGTCGATCGAAGATCTTCCGCAGCCCCATCCGCAACCCGGAGAGGTGCTGCTCAAGGTGATTGCTTGTGGTGTCTGCCGCACCGATCTTCACATCGTCGAGGGCGATCTCCCGCCCATCCGGTCGCGCATTATCCCCGGACATCAGATCGTCGGCGAGGTGGTGGAAGGCGCAACTTCCGATCTGCCCATCGGAATGCGCGTTGGCGTCTCCTGGATGGGCGGAGTAGACGGCAGTTGCTGGTTCTGCCGCCACGGCATGGAAAACCTTTGCGATCATCCCGTATTTACTGGGTATTCGGTGAACGGTGGTTACGCGGAGTATGCGCCGGTTCGCGCCGACTTCACGATCCCCTTGCCGGCGGGTCTCGACGATTCCCACGCCGCGCCTTTGCTGTGCGCGGGCATCATCGGCTTCCGCAGCCTCCGCGTTGCCGGAGTGCAGCGCGGGGAGCGCGTCGGTTTGTTCGGATTTGGGAGTTCGGCATCCCTGGCAATGCGCATCCTCCAGTCATGGGATTGCGAAGTCTATGTGGTCACTCGCGGAGAGTCTCACCGCAAGAGAGCTGAGTCGCTCGGCGCCATCTGGGCGGGCAACGAAGACGCAAAGCCCCCTATTGGACTGGATCGCGCCGTCACCTTTGCTCCCAGCGGGAAGGTCGTGGTCGACGCACTCTCCTCGCTGCGCAAAGGTGGCGTGGTCGCGATCAACGCCGTTCACCTGGATCAAATGCCTGCCTTCGACTACGACAAGCTGCTCTGGGGCGAGCGCCAGCTGCGGAGCGTCGCCAACATGACGCGGCAGGATGCACGCGACTTCATCGCTTTGGCCCACGATCTGAAGATTCGTCCGTCTGTGGCCACGTTTTCGCTACAGGAGGTAAACAACGCGCTCACGGCAGTGAAGCACGAGACTAGTGATGGATCGACCGTGATCGTTCTTTAGAAAACAGTTACTACGAGCAGGGTTACAATCGTGCCAACTGCTCATCACGCCGGCTCGCTAGCGCCTACGTTGTAGAAGGGAGGAACTGTGTGCCCGTTTTGCGCGTATGAGATTCTAAATATGGCGTTGCAATGTAGTTCGTTGCCGTCCAACTAGGGCAGTGCGGTCTCAGTCTTACAATCTGGTTATAGATTTCGGGTCATGGGTGCGGGCTGGTCATGGAATGAGTTTGCGGATGAAGACGATGGTTTGTGTTGCGTTGACCTGCGGACTCATGGGTGGAATTGCCAATGGGCAGGCCAGCAAGCCGACCGTACTGCCGAATGCGCTGTCGAAGCTGGAGGCCACAACGGATATAGTCGTTCCGCTGCTGGAGCATGGTTTGAAGCTTGCAGATTTTGTGGGGATGCAGCCGCGACCGGAGCTGAAGGGCCGACTGACCGAGGTCGACGATTTTATCCAGAATGCGCCGGTTGACGGAAAACCTGCGACCGAAAAGACGGTTGCGTGGTTTGGATATACATCGAGCACGCTGTACGTTGTGTTCGCGTGCTACGACCACACTCCCACGATGATTCGCGGACACCTGACACGGCGCGAGAATATCATGTCGGATGACAATGTTCAGGTCCTGCTGGATCCGTTTCAGGACCGGCGTCGAGGGATATTGTTTGAGCTGAATCCCGCGAATGTGCAGGCCGATGCTGCGTGGACCGAAGGCAACGGACAGGACTATAGCTACGACCAGGTGTGGGACTCCGAGGCGCATAGGACGGAGCAGGGATGGATGGCGCTGTTTGCCATCCCGTTTCGCAGCCTGCGGTTCAGACCGGGAGTGCAGAACTGGGGTGTGGTGTTAGGACGCTCCCTGCCGCGCAACAGCGAGACAGACACCTGGCCACACATCTCAACCAACATCACTGGCACCCTGCCACAGGAGGCAACGTTGCACGGGATCCAGGGCGTCACGGGATCGCACAACGTACAGATCAATCCTTACACAGTGGGGCAGAATGAGCATACTTTGCTGAACCTGGACCCACTCAATCCGTATTTCAGCTCGCGGGCGTTTGAAGGTACGGCGGGCGGCGAAGCTAAGGCAATACTGAAAGACAGTATCGTCCTGGATGCGACAATCAATCCTGACTTCAGCGATATCGAGAGCGACCAGCCGCAGTTCACCGTGAACCAGCGTTATCCGGTTTATTTTCCGGAACTGCGACCGTTTTTTCTGGAAAATGCGAATTACTTCGCAACACCAATTTCGCTGGTGTACACGAGGAACATTGTGCGGCCGACCTTCGGCGCACGGGTGACAGGAAAGACTGCAGGGACGAATTTTGGGTTCTTTCTTGCCAATGATCGCGGGCCGGGAGAGACATTCGCTCCAGGCGACCAAGACTATGGGAAGAAAGCGACGTTCGCCGTGGGACGCGTCTCCCAGGACTTGGGCAAAGGATCGAGTATCGGTGCGATCTATACCGACGAGGAGTTTGCCGGTAGTTGGAATCGGATTGGCGGCATCGACTTCACAGCCAGACTGAACGATAAATGGACGGCGCAGGGGCAGGCGGTGGAGAGCTCGACGAGGTCACCCGATCTGACGGCCAATGGAGGCGGCGCGGCTGCCTACACGGCGGGACCGGCAAGCTATCTGGAATTTACGCACCAATCGCATACCTGGTTCTTCGATGACACGTTCAAGGACTTCAGCAAGGGATTTCAAAGTCAGGTTGGATTCATCCAGACAACGAATATTTACGATGACCACAACCACGCGAGCTACAACTGGTATCCGAAACACCGATTGATTCAGAACTATGGGCTGGAGGAAGACCAGCATGTAGCATTCGACCACGATGGCAATAGGATTTATCACTACTCGACGTTTGATCCATTCTTTCAGTTGCCGGGAAATGTAGTGATAGCGCCGATAGTGGGCCAGAACTCGGACACAGTAGGACCGCAGAATGGGTATGCGATTCCCAGGAACATCAACTTCACGGAGAACTTTGGCGGATTGGTGTTTCGCGGAGCGCCGCTGAAGCACTTGAACCTGAATTTTCTTGGCTCCCGCAGTGGAAATGTGAACTACAATCCCGCGGGACCGGCGCCAACCCTGTTGAATGAGGAATCATTGTCGGCGCTAATTACGGTCTACCCGACCCGCTCACTGACGATCGACAACACCTATCTTCTGGACCGTGACCATGAGGCGCATGGCGGACAAGACGTGTACGAGAGCCAGACGTTCCGCACCAAAATCAATTACCAGTTCACGACGGCGTTTTCTGCCAGAATCATTGTGGAGTACGACTCGACGCTGGTGAATCCGTTGGAGACATCCCTGCTGCGGACGAAGACTGTCGGTACCGAGGCGCTGCTGACCTGGCTGCCGCATCCAGGGACGGCGGTCTATATCGGGTACAACAACGACATTCAGAACCTGGACAGGTCGCTGTGCAACCGACTTCCTGGTGGCAGTTGCGACCCAAGCAATCTTATGGCGCCAAGATCGTCGAAGTACCTGAACGATGGGCGGCAGATCTTTATCAAAGCGAGTTATCTGCTTCGGTTTTGAGGGGATGGGCGGGAGGGGTGAAACCCAAATGGGTGGGCTCAAATCTGGGTACAGTGAGAAAATCACTGTCTCTGAGAATCTAAAGACAGCAACCGACGTAGAAGAATTGGCGGGGGATAATTGGTGGGCAGTGAGGGACTCGAACCCCCGACTTCCTGCTTGTAAGGCAGGCGCTCTAACCAGCTGAGCTAACCGCCCATGGTGTGCGGGACAGACCCCAGTGTAGGTCAGGGCTATGGGGCGATGCAACGCGCACTGGGATCCAATGTTGGACACGAAACTGAAATGGAGAAATCCATTTGCTGATAACACATCACACGGCCCGGCGCATCGCAACCAGTCTGAACATTCCGAATAGAATAGCGTCATGTCCTACGTTGCAGCGGTCGACCATCTGCACAGCCTCGGCCAGGAGCTTGCCCACTCGGCTCCGCGGAGGAAGTTCGACCTGGCAACCATGCGGGTTCTAGCGGCTGCACTTGGCGACCCGCAGAAGCAGTTCTCTGCGGTCCTGATCGCGGGAACCAATGGCAAAGGGAGCACAGCGGCTACGCTGGCCAGCATCTGCGCGGCGGCTGGCCTGCGCACGGCGCTATATACTTCGCCGCATCTGACACATGTGACGGAGCGCATCCGCACCGCCGAATCGGAGGCGGAATCATGCGGGGCGGCGGGCACACGCGGTTTGATCGACATTGCGGAGGATGACTTTGCGCGACTCTACTTCCGCGTCGACGAAACGGCGCAGAGGCTGGTTGCGACCGGCGAGCTGCCGCATGCTCCCAGCTTCTTCGAATCGCTCACGGCGCTGGCCTTTCTTTACTTCGCCGAACGCAAAGTGGAGATCGCGATCCTGGAAGTAGGGCTGGGAGGGCGGCTGGATGCGACCAACATCGTGGACCCGATGCTTTCGGTCATCACCGACATTGCGCTCGATCATCAGGAGTATCTGGGCGACACCCTTGCTGAGATAGCGCGGGAAAAAGCTGGCATCCTGCGGGCGCATGGCGCCTTGGTGACGCTGCCGCAGCATCCCGAGGCCAATCAAGCGATCACAGAGGCTGCGCTTGCACTGGATGCACGCGTCACCGATGCGGCGCAGTACCTTCCCGGACGCCGATTCGCACATGGCTTAGACGAGCAGGCGTGGAATGCTCCATTGCGCCCGAACCACTACGACATTACGCTGGGGGGCAAGCGACTCCGCGTACACTCACCGCTGGCCGGTGAGCACCAGCAGCGCAACCTGGCGCTGGCGATTGCGGCGGCGGTCGAATTACGTAACAATAATAGTTACAATATAACAAATGCGGCGATTGAACAGGGGATTGCCAACACTGTATGGCCTGGCCGGCTGGAATTTCTGCCTCCCGACGTGCTGCTGGATGTAGCCCACAATCCAGCGGGCGCACGGGCGCTGCGCGCGGCCATCGCCACGCTCCCTGCGGAAAGGCCGCGCACGCTGATCTTCAGTTGCCTGCGCGATAAAGACCTGACCGAGATGGCGCGAATTCTGTATCCGCTGTTCGACTCGACCTCCGGAAGGGCGCGCAACCATATTGTGTTCACGCTGATCGACAACCCGCGCGCGGCAAGCATCGATGCCTTGCTGAACTCCGCGCGGGCGCTGGGAATTCCGGCGTATGCCAGTCACGATGCAAACGAAGCCTTGATTTTGGCCAGAAGCATGACGCCGGCCGGCGGCCTGATCGTGGCAACCGGCTCTATCTACCTGGTCGGCGCTGTGCGCGAGGCGGTGCTGAACCATGAATGAGAGCATGAGCCAGGAGATGACACCCGCCGGCGTCCCCCAGGGCGGTGCGCCGCCGCCAGTACACCGGATTCCCGCCCATCTGCGCTATCTCACCCTGTTTGTATTCATCCCGCTGATGGCGCTGGTGACCGCTGGCTTCGGATGTGTGTCCCTGATCTGCGGGTTGTGGGACCGGAGTGGCCGCCAGCAACACCTGGTTGCGCGCATCTGGGGCGCTGTGATGCTGCGCTGTGCTCTATCACCGGTGCGCATTGTGGGCGCGGAGAAGTTGAGGAACTACCCCGTCGCGGTGTATGCCTCGAACCACCTGAGCTACATGGATACGCCGGCGCTGTTCGCCAAACTGCCTTTCCAATTCCGCATTCTGGCCAAGCAATCCCTTTGGAAGGTACCATTTGTCGGCTGGTATCTGAAGCGGTCGGGCCAGGTACCGATCGACTCGGGAAGCTCCCGATCGGCGGTTGCCGGTCTGTTGCGCGGGGTTGCCGCGCTGAAGGCTGGAATGCCTCTTGTGCTCTTCCCCGAGGGCTCGCGAAGTCTAGACGGGCATATGCAGGCCGCCCACTCGGGTTGCGCCTTCATGGCGCTGCGAGCGGGCGTTCCCCTGGTTCCGCTGGCGCTGATCGGTACCTATGAGCTGCTTCCGATCCACGTGTACAGCCTTCGTCCGCGACCTTTAATGATTATCGTGGGCGACGCGATCCCCACCGACGGGCTGACCACCAGGGATGCCGATGCACTGACCGTACGCCTCTACGCGGAGATCAGTAAGATGTACTATCAGTATTCGGATCTCGCGCCAGCGGAAGTCACTCGCGCCGTGGCGGAGTCCAGCAATGCGACTCACGGAGCCTAGACCACGCTATGACCAGACCCCGCATCGCGCTTCCAATCCCGAGTACGGACCCGGAGTACAGCAGCCAGGCCTGGCAACAGTACGCCAACGCCATCGAGCGCAGTGGAGGCGAGGCCGTCGAGGTACCGCTGGGTGAGCCTCCCGCCGCAACCGCCCGGCTAATTGCCGGATGCCAGGGAATCCTCCTGCCGGGCAGTGGAGCGGACGTCAATCCGCAGAAGTATGGGCAGGAGCCGGTTGCGGAATGCGCGCCCGCCGATCTTGCCCGCGAAAACGTGGACGAACTGCTTCTGCAGGACGCGCACAACATGGGCAAGCCCATCTTTACGATCTGCTTTGGGACCCAGATGCTGAACGTGTGGCGGGGCGGAACCCTGGTGCAGCATTTAGCCGGCGAGGCAGTCAACCACAAAGCAGGGCGCAAGGTTCCGGTCGCCCATATTGCGACAGTGGCGACGGATTCTCTGCTTGGCGAGATAGTCGCTGTGGACGAGATCACCGAGCGCGATGGGGCTTTACTGGTACCAGTCAACTCCAGCCATCATCAGGCCATTGAGACTGCCGGCGATGGGCTGCGCATCACCGCGCGCACTCCCGAGGATGGCGTGGTGGAGGCGATTGAAAACGTTCCGGAAGGATTGGGTGGCAGCTTTGTGGTCGGCGTGCAGTGGCACCCGGAGCGGACGTTCGACGATAGCGCCGTCTCCCGGGCGTTGTTTGCGCGGTTCATTGCCGAGGCAGCGGCGTGGGTTCCGCGCCCAACCTTACCCCCTGCGGTTTAGAAGGTTTCCTTTGACTCCCTCTTTGATTGCTGAATTGCTCGATCCCTACATTGGCTTGCCAATCGGACAGGCTGAGGGTAAGGCCGCAGGAGGCGTAGACTGGTCTGTAATTCATACTAAGCTACTTATTTATCTTGACCTTATAATGAAGTGGAACGCACGGACCAATCTGACGGGGATTCGTACGCCCGAAGAGATTGTACGGCGCCACTTCGGCGAGAGTCTGTTGGTTGCAGCCCATGTGGGCGCGTGTGGAACGCTGCTGGATTTTGGTTCCGGTGCTGGATTTCCTGGAGTTCCGATCCAGTTATTGAGGCCGGACGTCCAGGTGACGCTGGCTGAATCGCAGGGCAAGAAGGCGGCGTTTCTGAACGAGGTGGTACGCAGGCTGGGTTTGCAGTCTGAGGTCTGGGCTGGCCGTGTTGAGGCGATGCCAGCCACGCAGCGATTTGACGTGGTGGTACTGCGTGCGGTGGACGATATGGAACTAGCCGTGGGTGAGGCTGGGCTCCGGGCCAAAGAGCGAGTGCTGATTGTTGGGACCGCAGACCAAGCGGATTATCCGGGTCTTGTAGGAGATTTCCGTATGGCGAAGCCTGTACCCTTGCCGGGGTTGAACAACGGTGCACTTTGGATCGCGCAGCGAGGTTAATCAACCAGGTTCGTTTTGCTCCTTCACAAAGGGAATGTTCCACGTGGAACATTCCCGAAGCAGGTTGATCGACGAAAATTATCCTGGAGAATTCAGTAGCGAGATAAGAACGATGTTCCACGTGGAACACTGCTCATTTACATCTCCCCGTATAAAAGATTTCCACACCGCCCCCACGAAATCCCCGCCGTGGAAGCCACTATTTAGAACCGTCCACAGTTTCTCCACAGGGATACAACCTTCTGCACAGCCTACGGCATTGCCATGCATAGGTATCGCCCGATAGTCTTCCTTCAAACGTGTCAACCCAACCTTCAGACCTGATGACGATCTCCAGCCAACCTGATGCACCTGCGGCCAAAGTGATCGCCGTGGTGAATCAGAAGGGTGGAGTGGGCAAGACCACCACAGCGATCAACCTGGCTGCCGCGTTGGCGCTGGAAGGGCTGCCGACACTGCTGATCGACTGCGATCCTCAGTCCAACGCCACCGGCGGACTCGGGGTTGTCCGCAACGAATCCCGCCTGAGCGTCTACGATGTTCTGATGGGATTGGCGACCGTGGAGGAAACACTGTTGCCGACCGAGATTGCATCACTTGTTCTGCTGCCTGGAAGCAAGGATATGATTGGCGCAAACCTCGAACTGGTCTCGCAGGAGCGCCGCGAGTTCTGTCTGCGCAACGCCATTGCGCCCGTTCTCGGCAACTATACCTTCATCGTGCTCGACTGCCCGCCGGCGCTCGATCTGTTGACTCTGAACGCTTTAGTCGCCGCAGATGGCCTGCTTGTGCCCATGCAGGCGGAGTATTTCGCTCTGGAAGGCATCACCGAGCTGATGCAGACGCTGGATCGGGTAGCGCAGACATTCAATCCGACGCTGGCGCTCGAAGGTGTGTTGCTGACTATGTACGATGATCGCACCAACCTTTCGCAACAAGTCACCGAAAACCTGCAAGCGTTCTTCGGGGATAAGCTGCTGACCACAACCATTCCGCGTAACATTCGGCTGGCCGAAGCACCCAGCCACGGCAAGCCTGTGCAGCTCTACGACCCCCGGTCGAAGGGCGCGGAGGCATACACTGCATTGGCGGCCGAATTGCTCCGCAGGAACGGATTTGAGAGCCCAAGGGCGCAAAAGAAACAAAATGATGGACATGAAGAGATAAGGGCGGTCCCTCGGTTCTGGCCCTATTCGAAATAGTCTCCGCAGAAGGTATTTGTCAGTCTCTGCGATGAGCGATCAGCGTTAGACGCATTGCAGAAAGAGGTTTATACGATGGAAGCAACCACGACACCCGCCGAACCGAAGCGTCGGCCAGCACTGGGCAAAGGAATTGAATCCCTGCTTGGACCGCGACCTCAGGGTACAACACAGCACGAAGCGACAGGCAAACCGTTGGAGATCGCACTCGACCGGATCGACCGCAATCCCAACCAGACCCGCAGCCGGTTTGACGAGATACAGCTTGCGGAACTCGCTCAATCCATTACAGCTACTGGCGTAGTGCAACCGGTGGTGGTGCGCGAGATGCCCGGCGGACGTTATCAGCTCATCATGGGAGAGCGGCGTTGGCGCGCTTCCCAAGCGGCGGGCAAGGCGACGATTCCGGCGATCGTGCGCCAGGTCTCCGACGAGCAGTCGCTGGAGATGACCATTGTCGAGAACCTGCAGCGCGAGGATCTGAACCCTATGGAGCAGGCGCGGGCCTTCGAACGGCTGAGCCGGGAGTTCAAGTTAACCCAGGAACAGATGGCTGTGCGCGCCGGCAAGGACCGCGCTAGTGTTAGCAACTTTATTCGTTTGTTGAAGTTACCTGTTATAGTCCAGGGACTTGTGGAGTCTGGACAGCTCAGCTTTGGACATGCGCGGGCGCTGCTGGCGCTGGAGTCGCTGGAGCGGATAGAGTCGGCGGCGACGAAGGTGAACGCCCTGGCGATGTCTGTGCGGCAAACCGAGAGCTACATCCAAGGACTTCTGAATCCCGAGTCGAAGAAGAAGAAGGGACCAGTGGCTGCGGCACAGGACCCCAATGTGCGCGAGGCGCAGGACCGCCTACAGCGGCGGCTTGGGCTCAAGGTGCGGATTGAGGACAAGAAGGGCAAGGGCCGGGTGATTATCGAGTACACGG
>Ga0181521_10008023_pt1 | contig 10965 bp, 8 predicted proteins | sample PEATcosm2014_Bin_32_FD_119764 | JGI IMG/M metagenome (GOLD analysis project Ga0181521, IMG submission 119764) | Peatland microbial communities from MTU Mesocosm Facility, Houghton, MI, USA - PEATcosm2014_Bin02_60_metaG | ecosystem: Environmental > Terrestrial > Soil > Wetlands > Peat | place... | reverse complement strand
TCCATTGTGCGCGTGGAGGCCAACCGCCTGCGCAAACGTCTGGCTGAGTACTACACCGGCGAAGGCGCATCGCACCGGCTGCGTATCGCCATTCCCGTGGGGCAATATGTTCCGGAATTCGAATCGGCGCCTTCGGTACTGGCGGAGAGCGCGTCCACCGCGGAGGTCCCGTCCGTTGCAGACCAGACAGGAATCGAAAACGCCACCCTGCGCCATGCGGAACACTGGTTTCGACCTGCCAATGGTTGGGTCTGGTGGCTTGTCGCCCTGCTTGCGATTCTGCTCCTGGGCCTGAGTTGCGCCCTGCTATTTCTGCGGCAGCAGAATCGGACTTCCCCGGTTGCGCTCTCGACCCAGCCATTGACACAGCCCACGGAACCGCAGATTGGCCCGCCCATCGGGGAGGTGGTCCGCATCCTGTCCGGTTCAAGCCGCAGCTTTGTCGATCATGCGGGGAAGTTGTGGGGGGCCGATACCCGGTTCGATGGCGGTACCGCAGTGAAAAGCTCCGTCGAGCACATCTGGCGCACGCAGGACCCAGATTTTTACCGCACCAGCCGGCAAGGACAATTCCGCTACAGGATTCCCCTGAAGAAGGGTGTCTACGAACTGCATCTGCATTTTGCCGAGACGGTCTACGGTCCGGAGTCGACAGGAATGGGCGGAGAAGGCAGCCGTATCCTTACGGTACGCGCCAACGGAAAAATCCTGTTGAGCCGCTTCGATATCGTGGCCGACGCTGGAGGCAGCCGGACCGCCGATGTCAAGGTCTTTCCGGACATCGAACCGGCCGCGGATGGAATGCTCGATCTCGAATTTTCCGCGGAGGACGGCAAACAGGCCACCCTTTCGGCCATCGAGATTCTGCCCGGAGTCCGTGGGCGCATCCGGCCTGTACGCCTTCTGGCCCGGCAGACTCCCTACTACTCCAACGACAGCCACTGGTGGAGCCCGGACAACTATTTCGAGGGTGGCCAGATGGCTTCCTACGCTTCTCCCGTCAAGGGGACTGACGACCCGGAACTGTACGAAACCGAGCGCTGGGGCAACTTTTCCTATGCGATTCCCGTGTCACCGGGGAAATACACGGTACTGCTGCATTTTGCGGCACGCCACGGCAACTGGGATCAACCTTTATCGGGGGACAACCGGGCCACTGTCGCCCAGATCTTCAATGTGTTTTGCAATGGGAAGGTGCTGCTGAATAACTTCAACCTGGGGAAAGAGGCGCGCCAGACAGATGTGGTCCTTCGCAAGGCCACGGGCCTGGAACCGAATGCCCAAGGTAAATTGCTCCTGAGTTTCGTTCCGGTGGAAGGCTATGCGACGGTGACAGGCATTGAAGTCCTTCCCCAGTAGTCTTCTGCGTGCAGCCGATGGCCATCGTCGGCAAAGAATTTGATCCTGAACAATCGGCGAACCGGTTTCAGGCCACCGCTATCGTGCCGCTCACGGTTGACAATCGGGCGGGGCAGCCGTCAACTTGACAGGGCCTATTTTTGCAGTAGGGGTGCGGCGTAGAAGCGTATGAGTGGGATTGAAATCGAAGAAGTGGACGAAGCCAGCGGAAAAAGAGCCGGCGCGGCCAGCGGCAACAGAGCGGGCACAACCCGCGAGCGCGTCGCCCGGCATCACGACAGCGGCCTGCTGGCGATTGGCCTGCTGAAGCTGGCGGAGGCGGTCTTCTTCTTCCTGGTGGGCGTGGGAGCGATCCACTTTATTCATCGCGATCTGGGCGACTCGGCGCTGCGCCTGGCGGAGAGGTTGCGCATCGATCCCGATGGCCGCCTGGTCTCGTACCTGCTGGACCATCTGGATGCGATCACGGCGCAACGGCTGAAGCAGATCGGGCTGGCGACGTTTTTTTATGCGGGACTGCGGACTACCGAAGGGATCGGGCTGGTGCTGGAGCAGCTGTGGGCCGAGTACCTGACGGTGGGCGTGACCACAGCATTTCTGCCGTGGGAGCTTTACGAGATTGCGCGGCATGCAGACTGGATGCGGGTATGCCTGCTGGTGGCGAACCTGATTGTGCTGGCGTACCTGGTCTGGTGGCTGGGACGCAACCGGCGAGGGGAAACGGAAGCGGGGGAGTGATCGAAGTTGGCCGGCTGCTTTCGCTTTTTTTTTGCTATCGCAAGTTAGGATGGGCCGCAAGGGGGAGTTTGCGGGTGTACCATCGGGCTCAACACTACATATAGCGGTTGTGGTTTAACCCACTCTACCTGTAGATATTTCCACATTCAGGACAAAATTAATCTCTGCCTTCCTAATTTAGGGCTTGCAAAGAAGAATCTGCTGCGGCAGGATTGCGGAGTGGAGTGAAGTGGTAAAAATTGGAGTATAGCGGAATTAGCCGTTCACTTCCAGACCAGTTTACTCCCCAAAGCTGTATTAACCGGGCTGGCTAGTTTGGTTCTACCCCTGAGGTTGCGATGTTTCGAGGCAATCACCCAACGCGAGTGGACGAGAAGGGCCGGCTGAAGTTGCCGGCTGAGTTCAAGCGCCGGGTGGACGAGGTGTATGGGCCGCTGTTCTACATCACCAGCATGGATGGCAAGCGGGCGCAGGTGTATCCGCTGAAGGAGTGGGAGGCGATTGAGGCATCGCTGCAGAAGATGTCTCCCATGGACCCGGTGCGGCGGAAGTTCCAGGATGTGACGAATTTTTACGGGCAGATGGCGGAGATGGATTCGCAGGGGCGGTTGCTGATTCCGCAGAAGCTGCGCGAGATGGCCAAGGTGACGGGAGACGTCGAGGTGCTGGGATCGCAGACACTGCTGGAGGTTGTGAACAGTGAGGTCTTCACCAGCATGATGACCAAGGCGACCGGAGCGGTGGAGCTGACGGACGAAGACCTTAGTTCGTTTGCGGGGAAGACGAACGAGACGTAGATCGCGACGAGTTTTGCAGGAGAGCAAGGAATTGGATTGGCCCCCAGGGGCAGCACAGAGGCGGACGGGATGAATAAACCGCAGCATGTGCCGGTTCTTTTAGACGAAGTTTTGCAGTACCTCAATGTGCGGCCGGGCGGAGTGGTTGTGGATGCGACCCTCGGGCTGGGCGGGCACTCGGCGGAGATTGCCAGGAGACTGGGTGCGACGGGCAGGTTGATCTGCTTCGACCGCGACCCGCAGGCGATGGAGTTGGCGAAGGCCCGGATGGACGAAGTCAGGGCTGAGCTGGCGGATGCAATGCCGGAGGTGATCTACCAGACGAGGGCGTTCTCGGAGCTGGCCAGCGTGATCGAGCCGGGAAGTTTGGACGGATTGCTGGCGGACTTTGGCGTCAGCAGCCTGCAGTTGGATGAGGCACAGAGAGGATTCAGTTTTCGGTCCGCAGGACCTTTGGACATGCGTATGGATACGCGCCGAGGGCTGACGGCCGGGCAAGTGGTAAATCAGGAAGACGAAAACGAACTCGCCGACCTGATTTACGAATTCGGAGAGGAAAGGAGGTCGCGGAGAATCGCCAGAGCCATTGTGCGGGCCCGGCCGATACGGACGACAGCAGAGTTAGCTGGAATCATATCGGTCGCGGCCCCCTCAATGAAAGGCGACAAGATTCATCCCGCGACACGCACCTTTCAGGCGCTTCGAATTCGCGTGAATGATGAGTTGGAAGAGATCGGGTCGCTGCTGACAAGCGCGCCATCTCTGTTGAAACCGGGAGGAAGGCTGGTTTTGATCAGCTTCCACTCGTTGGAAGACCGGCTGGTGAAAGACAGCTTTCGCGAGGCCGGGCGGAAGAAGATTTTGCAAGTGCTGACCAAGAAACCGGCGGTGGCGGAGGAGCAGGAACAGATGCGAAACCCGCGGTCCAGAAGCGCGAAGCTGCGAGCGGCGGAGAGACTGGCAACAGAGAACAGGGAACAGGGAACGGCGAGCAAGTACAAAAGATAAGAACGAAGGAAAAGGAGGGTGCGATGGCGACGATGGCGACGGCAGGGCAGGGAGCGATCTTCGGAATGGGTATGGGAAGCATGGGCCATGCGTCGCAGGCCCGCGCGCAGCGCAACCGCGAGTTGTACGAGCTGCAGAGGAGCGCCCGCCGCGGACCCACGCCCGAGGTATTCTTCGTCAAGCACATCGACAACAGCCGCATTGTGAAGGCCGACGATCCGGAGCGCAGGCGCGAGATGCGTGTCTTCACCATGACCATGGGCATTCTGTTTCTGCTGGTGATGATCTATGTATGGCAGCACTTTTCGGCGATCGAGATCGGCTACCAGGTAGAGACGCAGAAGCAGCAGGTGGACCAGATGCGCGAGCAGAACCGCGAGCTGCGGCTGAGCGAGGCCCAGTTGAGCAATCCCGTGCGCATCGATCAGATTGCCCGCCAGCAGCTTGGGTTGGACGCCCCGTTGCCCGGCCAGGTGGTGCGACCCGATGGGGCAGGCAGCAACGTCCCCGTGCTGGCGCAGGCATCCACGCCATCGCTGCCATGAGTATTTGACCTTGTTATGAATAAAGCGACCCGACAGAGTTTGCGCCGGACACTGACCGCCCCGATCCGCAAGGTACGCTTTGCGTGGGTGGCGATCTTCTTCTGCGTGTGGGTGGGTGCGATCGGCGCGCGGCTGGTGTTGCTGCAGGTGATCCAGCACGGGGAGTGGGTGGACAAGGCAAAACGGCAGCAGAACAGCGCTTATGAACTGGCGCCACAGCGCGGTGTGCTGTACGACCGCAACCTGCGCGAGCTGGCAATGACGGTCCTGGTGGATTCGATCTATGTAGACCCATCCAAGCTGGGCGAGAACCGCGCTGTAGCGGCTGAGATGCTGTCCAAGGTGGTGCATACCGATCCCGAGGACAACTCCACCTCGCAGCAGGCGATGTTGGAGCGCTTCAACGACTCGAAGGACTTTGCGTGGGTGGCGCGGAGGGTGGATGCGGAGACGGCGAACCGCGTGCGCGAGCTGAATCTGAAGGGGGTCTACTTCCAGAAGGAGTTCAAGCGCTTCTATCCGAACAACGATCTTGCGGCGCAGGTGTTGGGCTATGTGGGCAGCGACGATACGGGCCTGGGCGGTCTGGAGCAGGAGTTCGACGACGAGATGCATGGGACCCCCGGCCACATGCTGACCGCGGTGGATGCCCGGCGGCATGTGATGGGTAGCGTGGAGAACGAGCCCCTGCCGGGTGAAAACCTGGTGCTCAGTATCGACGCCAACATTCAGTACATGGCGGAGCGCGCGCTGGACGAACAGATGGCCAAGGTGAAGGCGGCACACGGCACGGTGGTGGTGCAGGACCCGCACACCGGGCAGATTCTTGCGCTAGCTATCTCGCCGCGCTTCAATCCCAACGACTCGCGGCATATGGAGCCGGGTTCACTGACCAATCTGGCCGTCAGCGATGTGTATGAGCCTGGCTCGACCTTTAAGCTGGTGACGTACTCGGCTGCGCTTGACGCCGCGGGCGTGGAGCCGACTGATATTGTGGACTGCCAGAACGGCACGATGACCATGTTTGGCCGCACGCTGCACGACGACAAGGCCGACCACTTTGGCGCGGTGACGGTGCAGTACGCGCTGGAGCACTCCAGCGACGTGGGTGCGGCCAAGATGGCGCTGAAGACTGGTCCCGAGACTTTCTATAAATACATCAAGGGCTTCGGATTCGGCGATCGCACGGGCATCGAGCTGCCCAGCGAGACGCGCGGTCTGCTGCAGAGTCCGAAGAAGTGGGGTGCGACCAGCATCCTGTCTTTGGCGATCGGGCAGGAGGTGGGTGTAACGCCGGTCCAGCTTGTCACCATGGTCAGCACCATCGCGAATGGCGGGGTGTATATGCCGCCGCACATCCTGCTGCAATCGACCGGCGAGACCAAGGGCGATGCGCGGCTGCAGCCCGCGGCCTTCCATCCTACGAACCAGCTTCCGGATCATTTGCCCGACGGCGCGCACCGCGTGATCCGGGAGCTGACGGCGGCCAAGATGCGCTCCATGATGCAGGGCATCGTAACGGAGGGAACCGGCACGGCTGCGCAGTTGAATGGATACAGCGCAGGCGGCAAGACGGGAACGGCGCAGAAGGTGGATCCGGCGACGCATACCTACTCGCACACAAAACTGGTGGCGAGCTTTGCCGGCTTCGCGCCGGTCAGCTCGCCGGCGGTGTCGATTGCGGTAGTGATCGACACGCCAACGGTGGGCAGCCTGTATGGCGCGACGGTATCGGCCCCGGTCTTCCAGACTGTGGCGCAGCAGGTGCTGGAGTACCTGGGAGTGTCCCACGACCTGCCGATCAAGACGAGCAAACAGTTGCTAGCGGCAACATCGCACAGCGCGCCGGACGACGGGCCGAGTGAGCCGTTGGGCGACTTGAATGCAATGTATGACGCGGTCAACAACCTGCCGGGGGACGATCCACTGCGCGCTTCGCTCAGTGCCGCGGCGGACGCGGACGCGACCCGTGCCGCGACGGCGCGAACGGACAACGCATCCAACGCGGCCCCGCAGGCAGCCGGCGCTGCGATGACCTCGCGCATCCTGGGCCTTCTTCCGGCAAAGGCGCTGGCTGTATTCAACGCCAATGGCGGGACCAATTCGGCGATGCCTGACAGCGCAACGGGCAATACCACCGCGCCGCGTGTATCCATGGTTGCTCCGCTGGTGCAGCCGCGCGCCAACGGATCGGTGGTGGTGGATGCTGGTGAGCGCGTGTCTGTGCCGTCATTCAGCGGCTCCGCCCTGCGCAATGTGGTGGAGACGGCGGCAGGTCTCGGCCTGCGGGTTGAGCCGGTGGGCAGCGGACTTGCACGGGAGCAGGCACCGGCAGCCGGAACCCAGGTTCCACTGGGCACGGCAGTAGTTGTGCGCTTCACGCGATAGCGAGTCGGCGGGGCAGCGAGTCAGCAAGGGACATAGAATCAGGATATGCATTGGGCTGACGCGCTGCAGGAAGTAACCAGGATCGAAAGTAGTGGCGTCGCTGGCGAAATCGCCGGGGTCGAGTACGACTCGCGGCGGGCCCGTCGCGGGGTGGCATTCGTGGCCATGCGTGGCGGCACGACCGACGGCAATCGCTACATCAACGCCGCGATTGCGCAGGGTGCAGCGGCCATCGTGACCGACTCGCAGGAGGCTTACGCGAAGCTGCGGTTTGAGCATCCCACGATTGCTGCGCTGCGTGTTGCGCACGGGCGGCGCGCTCTGGCCGAGTTGAGCGCCGCTGTGCTTGGCCATCCGGAGCGAAGGCTCGCGGTGAGCGCGGTGACGGGGACCAATGGCAAGACGACCACGGCGTATCTGCTGGAGCAGATTTTGCGCAGCGTGGGACGGAGGTGCGTGCTGCTGGGGACGATAGAGACGCGCATCGGCGACGAGGTACGCGATTCGCCGCACACTACGCCGGAATCGAGCGATACGCTGGAGATCTTTGCGGACGGCGTGCGCGCAGGTGCCACCGAGGCTGTGATGGAGATGAGCTCGCACGCGCTGCAGCAGGAGCGGGTGTGGGGCATTCCAGTGGATGTGGCGATCTTTACCAATCTGACGCAGGACCATCTGGACTATCACGGGACGATGGAGAAGTACCTCGCTGCCAAAGCGCGACTGTTTGAAGGTGTGGGGACGCTGCCGCCGCGCGTGGCTGTGATCAACGCGGACGATTCGGCGGCAGAGGCCTTTGCACGCGCCGCAGGCAGCTCGCATCGCATGATGTACAGCGCGAACGGACGCGGCAATTTTCGCGCGGAGCGGACTCGAATGCAGGCGGGCGAGACGCGATTTCAATTTGTAACAAGCTCAGGTTCAATAGATATCCAGTCTCCTCTGACGGGGCGGGTGAATGTTTCAAACCTGCTGGCGGCGATGTGCGCAGCGCTGGCGCGGGGAGTTATGCTGGATGAGATTGCGGCGGCGGCGCGCGAGTTGAAACAGGCGCCGGGACGTTTTCAGACGGTGCCGGGACCGGTGGAGGCAGGATTCGCGGTGGTGGTGGACTACGCGCATACCGACGATGCACTGCGCAACCTGATTGCGCTGGCCCGCGAGTTGGTGAAAGAACGCGGTAGCCGGGTGATTACGCTGTTCGGATGCGGGGGTGAACGCGACCGCGGCAAGCGTCCGCGCATGGGGAGGGCTGCTGCGGAGGGAAGCGATCTGGTGGTGCTGACCAGCGACAATCCACGCAGCGAGGAGCCGATGGCGATCATCGCTGAAGCGTTGGCCGGCGTGCGCGAGACGACGACAGAGTGCATCGTGGAGCCGGACCGCACGGCTGCCATTGGGATTGCAATCCGGGCCGCGCGTGCGGGCGATATCGTTCTGCTTGCGGGCAAGGGACACGAGAAGGTGCAAGTGTTGCGCGACCGGACGGTCCCGTTCGACGATGTGTTGGTTGCGCAGAAGATTTTGAAGGAGCTTCTGTGAAGTTAACGCTGGGCCAGGTGGCCGAATGGATTGACGCCGAGGGCGCGTTCGCAGCGAACACGGAGGCGACGGGCTTCTCGATCGACTCGCGCACGATTGCGGCGGGTGAGCTATTCTTCGCGGTGCGCGGAGAGCGCTTCGATGGGCACGATTTTGTGCAGGCGGCGCTGGTCAAGGGCGCGGCGGCAGCGGTGGTGAGAAGGGGATGGGATGCGCCGGAGGGATTGGACTCGACACGTCTATTGCGCGTAGCCGAGGACGAGGCCGACTCTGTGCTTGCGGCATTGCAGCGGCTGGCGCGCATGGTGCGGCGGCACTGGGGCGGACGAGTGGTTGCTATTACCGGATCGGCGGGGAAGACGACGACCAAGGACGCGGTAGCGCAGGTACTGGGCGCGCGTTTCCGTGTGCTGAAGTCTCAGGGCAATCTGAACAATGCGTTTGGGCTTCCGCTGCAACTGCTGAAGTTGGAACCTGAGCACGCGATTGCGGTGATCGAGATGGGGATGAACCATGCGGGTGAGATCGCCGCGCTGGCGCGCATCGCAGAGCCGGACTGGGCGGTGGTGACGAACGTTGCGCCGGTGCATTTGGAGCACTTCGCCGACGGCATTGCGGGGATTGCGCGCGCCAAGCATGAGTTGATCGAGGCGCTTCCGCCGGATGGAATCGCGCTGCTGAACTGCGACGATGCATTTGTAACTAGATTTGGCGAGGGGATGGGTGGGCGCGCGGTCTTCTACGGGACGGGGGGGTGCGCCGACATCCGTGCAGTACAGATTACGGAGCATGGCACGGAGGGTGTGGTGTTTACCGTAACTGCGCAGGGCGAGCGGGTCAGCGTGCAGCTGCATATGCTGGGCCGGCACAACGTGCATAACGCGCTGGCGGCGATTGCGGTGGGGCTGCGCAGTGGCATCCCGCTGGCGGAGTGTGCAGTGGCGCTGGGCGCACTGCATGCAGGTGACAAACGCGGCGAGGTCTTCGAATGGCGCGGAGCGAAATGTATCAACGATTGCTACAACTCCAATCCGCGCGCACTGGATGCAATGGTGGATGCGCTGCTGGCGATGCCTGTGACGCACGAAGGAAGGCACATCGTGGTGGCGGGAGAGATGCTGGAGTTGGGGCCGAAGGGCGAGGAGTTGCATCGAGCGTGCGGGCTGCGCATGGCGGAGCGCGGCGTGGATGTGGTGGTGGGCGTGCGCGGACTGGCGGCTGCGCTGGTGCAGGGAGCGGCTGCGACGAAGGCGCACTTTGTGGAGACACCGGAAGAGGTTGGCGTGTGGCTCAGGGCGAACCTGCGGGCCGGCGACGCGGTGCTGCTGAAGGCCTCGCGCGGCGTGAAGCTGGAGCGCGCGCTTACCTCACTGGCGGATTAATTTCGACTGCTGTGCGCTTGGCAGACAACGATTGCTACGGCGGATTGGTATGGTTGAGGCATGTCTTCCTTGAGCGGGCTCGGGTTCACGATTGGTCCGGCAATGGTTGTTGCGGCCGCGCTTACGCTGGCCCCCCTTGTGGCTACAGCATTTTTCTCGACATGCCTGACTGCGTGGGTGCAACGGATGGCGTCGCCGCTGCGGCTACTGTGCCCTGCCGTGCTGTGCGTGCCTTATTTGCTGGTGGCGATTTCAGGGGGAGTGTTTCGCTGGGGATGGTTCGTGCTGTACGCGCTGCTTCCGGTCGCGGTTGCGGTGCTGCTTTGGCAGGCCAATGGGAACGATCCCGCACAACAGGGCAACTGGCGCGACTTTCTAGTGCTTGCGGTGCTTGGGCTGGCGGTTGATCTGCGCTGGTTTGAGCGCGCATGGCCGGCACATCTTGCGGTCTTCAACAAGATGCTGCTGCTGGATGCGGGAATCTACGGATTCATCTTGGTGCGGCAACTGGATGGCGTGGGCTTCGACCTGCGCCTGCGCCTCAGCGACATCCGCACCGGAGTGCGCGAGTTTGGGTGGTATGCACCGATTGCAATTGTGCTTGGCCTGGGGATGGGGTTTCTGCATTTTCATGCGAAGTGGCCGCAGCCGGTCGGGCTGGTGGGCGCGCTTGTTTTTACCTTTGCGTTTATCGCCGTGCCGGAGGAACTGTTCTTCCGGGGATGGATGCAGAACCTGCTGGAGCGGCGGCTGGGACGCACAACCGCGCTGGTGGTGACGGCGGTAGTGTTCGGCTTGGCGCACTTCAACAAACGAGCCGCACATTTCAACTGGCGATACGTGGTGCTGGCCGCGCTGGCGGGGATATTTTATGGGCGGGCGTGGAGGCGCGAGCGAAGGGTTGGCGCGTCCGCCATCACCCATGCGCTGGTGGACACGGTGTGGAGTCAGTGGTTGAGGTGATGCGTGGAGTAGGTGAGATAGCCCAATCCGACCCGCATGTTGCGGATGACCGGGCCGGGCACCGTCATGGCAAGGGTGATTCCGAGGATGGCGTGGGTTACGGCCAGCGGAACGAGGTTACGGTAGCGCAGGAAGAGCAAGCAGGCCGCGATACCCCAGACGAAGGCACACACAGTCAGTATGGGGTTGGGAAGGTGGGCGAGCGAGAAGATGGCCGCGGCCGCCAGCGCGGCGGACCCCGGG
>Ga0181521_10008022_pt1 | contig 10966 bp, 9 predicted proteins | sample PEATcosm2014_Bin_32_FD_119764 | JGI IMG/M metagenome (GOLD analysis project Ga0181521, IMG submission 119764) | Peatland microbial communities from MTU Mesocosm Facility, Houghton, MI, USA - PEATcosm2014_Bin02_60_metaG | ecosystem: Environmental > Terrestrial > Soil > Wetlands > Peat | place... | reverse complement strand
CGAGGCCTCTTTGTTGTCAAGAGGCTCTTTCGATCTTCCGCGAGGCTGTCCTCGACCGTTTCGAGCGAATGGCGGTTGCTGCCGGTCGTAGAGTTGTCCCGGGCTCGGGAGTGGCTTCGCCAAAGAGCCGACCATCAGGGTGTGAGTCGGTCACGCAGGCTACTGAGTCGTTCCCTGTTTGCCCTCCCGGGCCCATGATCGACTTTCGAGCTTGTTGCGTATCGATCAGGAGTTGACGGAAGAGAGCGTCGCTGATGCGGCGCTTGAGGGCGCGGAGAGCTTCCTTTCCCGTCTTGCCCTCGGCGACCTTGCGGTCGTAATAGGTGCGCCCCTCACTGTGAAGGTTGCGGATCTGGGTGACAGCCGCCATGTGGATGGCGTGATTGAGGCGTCGGTTGCCACGACGAGAAAGCCGGTAGATCTTGCGCGGTCCAGAGGACACTTCGATCGGGGCGGTGCCATTGTAAGCAGCAAAGCGATCCGAAGAGGCGAACCTTGTGACATCGCCGACGTAGCCGATCACCGTGGCAGCCACGATGGGGCCGACTCCGAAGATCTCGGTCAGGGTTGTCTTCGAGGCCGCGACCGCTAGGGCGATGCGCTTTTTCGTCTCAAGCATCTGCTCATCGACGCGGCGGAGGTCCTCCAGCAACTGGCGGCCCAGCTCATGGCGTGCCGCGGCGACCGCGTTCTCGGGCTCGAGTTGATCGAGCATCTTTGCGGCTCTTGACGCGTAGAGCTGACCGGAAAAGCCACCCGGGACGAGCTCGCAGAGCACGGCGTGAAGACGGCAGACGACCCGGGTCCGCGCGCTGACCAAGTCGTGACGTCGCTTCGCCCACAGCTTCATAACCGCCGCGTGGTCTTCGGCCTGGACCTCTTTCGCCTCAGGCGAGCGAAGCGCAGCGATGGCGACCGAACGGGCGTCGTTGGGATCGTTCTTGTTGGTCGAGGAGGTGGCTAATAGACGCACCCTGGCCGCTAGCTTCGGCTGCACGTCGACGACACGCTCGCCCGCTGCGATGAGTTGCTGGGCGAGCAGATAGCCGAGCCCACCTGCGCCCTCGATTGCCCAGGTCCGTTCCGGCCACCGCACCGCCCATGCCAAGAGGTGTTCCAACTGGGTCGCGGCCGAGCGAACACGCAGTTCACCCAGTACGCCTTCGGTCTTATCAAGGGCTGCTGCAGTGTGCGAACCCTTGTGCGGGTCAATGCCGATGATCACTGCCACCTGTGTCTCCTTCGCGTCGTTGGAATGGAAGGACCGCGGTGGGCATGTCTGATTTCAGATCGTTGGCGCCCGCGCCTTTTTTGAGCCACACCACGGCGAGATCCTGGCGGGTTGGCGCCTCGTTAATAAGCCAGACCAAGGCCGGCAGACGGTTCGCGAGCCAGCCCGTCAGGATCTCTCGACGCTACGAGCAAGTCGCACCGTCTTGGTGGATTCTCAATCAGACGGTTCCGGGACGGTTGGCTGATCAGCGCCGATCGACGAGTAGGTATCGGACTCGCCGACGCAGAACAACCTCCTCATGGCCTGCTCACCAGAGGGACACCGCCACAGAAGTTCCGTATACTCCACTGCCCATCCCAAGAAGGAGGCATCCGCCATGAGCATCGTCGTCCGTTTCAGCCCCACGTCTTTGACTGCAGAGAAATATGACAAGAGCTTCGAAGCGATGGAGAAGGCCAAGCTGGTCTGGCCTCCCGCCGGTCTCGACTACCACGTCTGCTTCTTTGGCTCGGATGGAAACGTCCTGGTAAGTCAAGTTTGGGACACGCGGGAGCAGTTTGAGGCGTTCGGCGAGCGCCTCATGCCGGTCCTTGCCGAAGCTGGAATCGAGTTTTCCGGCCCCCCAGTTGTCTTGGAGGCTCACCACATCGTGAAGCCCTAGAACCCGCGCGAACAGGAGATCGAAAGGGGACCATCCACCGGTCGCCGTGAAGGCCCAACTGTGATGTCGGGTGCACCCGCAATGCTCACCACCCCGGCCACGGTCCGCGGTGGTCACGATCGCGAGCGCGACCCAATGATTGAGTCCGCCAAAGCCCTACTTCGAGTGACATTCCGTAACTCTGGCGGTGACGAGCCTCCAGCCGCCTGACCGGCGTCGGGGGTGCCTTCTTCTTTCGGAGACCGACCGCAGTCGACGCGACAGCGCCGCCACTCCTTGAGGCAGCGGCGCCGGATTGCCGGGGGGAAGCAATCTGCACGACCCCTTTGCCTATGCGAAATAAGCAACGGGACGTGTTGCGGACACGGTATACCGCAGGACCCTCCGTAGGACAGCATGTCGTCCGATCCGCGCAGGACACCTGAGCGAGGCGGACAGCATGTCGTCCGATCCGCGCAGGACACCTGAGCGAGGGCACGAAGGACGGCCCCGGCGCTCCCTCCTCGCGACCGGGGCCGTTTACCGTAGGACTCGTAGAATACTGGCTGTCTGCTGCCACTTCAAGAACAGAAGACGTTGCGACCGTAGATAACCGGCACTCAACGGACTACCGGAGTGCCGGGACCTCAAGGTGGCCGATGTGCAAAGAAGTCGATGGAATACACAGGCGCTCGACCGGCACCGGGCAACTTCGGCGGTGGCCAGCTGGACCAGGGACAACCATCTGACCAGGGAGAACGTGTTAGACGACGGGTCGCTGCGGGTTCACCGACTTCAGAACCCAGGCCCGCGGCGTGCTCTTGAAGCTGCCAGAGAGCACCGACCTCAAGCGACACTATGTCACGGTGGGTGTGAGGAGCCTCCAGCCACCTCACCAGTATCGAGCTTACGTATGCCGCGTTGTTCGTTCCGTGGTCGCCAAGTACGCGGTCCTCATAACTTGAGGACAGCGCTGCTTACGATCTGGAGCTGTTCTGAGGGGGACCTTGCCGAGCAGTTCCGGCGTACTGGCATCCGACTCGCGCCGTTAACATTGAGTGTGCCGGAGTAGGGCGCCGGTGTGCAGGGGGGGACCAATGCCCAGCGAGCAGCAGCTTTCCGATGTGTTGAGTGAGTTCGCTAGCACCATGCTGACCGAGTTCCCGATCCAGGGAATCCTCGACCACCTGGTGAGGCGCATCGTCGACGTGATGCCGATCACCGCCGCGGGGGTGACACTTATCTCGCCTGGCATCAGGCCGCGCTATGTCGCCGCCTCGGACGCCCTGGCGCTGCGATTCGAGCAGCTACAGACCGAACTGGGCGAGGGACCGTGTGTGGAGGCATACCGCACAGGGACCGCGGTGACGATGCCAGACCTTCGAAGAGACAGCCGGTTTCCGAACTTCACGCCCAGAGCACTGAATGAAGGGCTCGCGGCAGTGTTCACTTTCCCGTTGCACGACCGAGATAGATGCCTTGGCGCCCTCGACTTGTACAACGACACGCCGGAGAGGCTAGGCAGGCGCGCTCTCGAAGTCGCCCAGACCCTGGCTAATGTCGCTTCCGCGTACCTGCTCAACGCTCAGACAAGAGCTGACCTGCAGGATGCCGCTGACCGATCCCGAGATCAGTCCTTGCACGACCCGTTGACCGGACTCGCCAATCGGACTCTCTTGCTGGATCGCCTGAGCCACGCAGTCCAGCGCAGCCGTCGTTCGGACAAGACGCTGGCGATTCTATTCGTTGACCTCGACCAGTTCAAGCTGGTCAACGACAGGTTCGGTCATAAGGTCGGCGACGAGTTACTGGTGGCTGTCGCCAACCGACTCGCCGGTCTCCTGCGGCCAGCCGACAGCGTGGCCCGTTTGTCCGGTGACGAGTTCGTCATTTTATGCGAGGACTTCGACGGGAAGCCCGGCGTGTCGGAGGTCGCCGACCGCATCAGTGAGGCGCTCGGTGCCCCGTATGTGCTGTCGACCACCACGGTTAACGTCACCGCGAGCGTAGGCATTGCCTTCGCCGGTCGAGGTGTCTTTCCCCCGGCGCAGCTCCTCCAGGACGCCGATGCGGCCATGTACCAGGCAAAGCGCAAGGGCGGTAACCGCCACCAGGTGATCGACCTTCGCGAGCAGCACTTTGTCGAACGGCGCCACGCCCTAAGACGCGGACTGCAAGGCGCAGATGCCCGCGGCGAACTTCGAGTCGAGCACCAACCGATCGTCAACACCGCAGATAGGCGCGTCACCGGTGTTGAGGCCCTCGTGCGCTGGGCGCATCCAGAGCGCGGAATGGTGGCCCCGGCGGCGTTCATTCCCCTTGCTGAGGAGTCAGGCGTCATCGTTGAGATTGGGCGATGGGTGTTGTCTCAAGCCTGCCAGGATCGCCACCTCTGGCAGCTTGGCGACCGCGCCGGCGACCTCGTGACCTCTGTCAACGTGTCGCCGCGGCAGTTGCTGGCAAGAGACTTTGCTTCGATGGTCGAGGCCGTGCTCCTTGCTACCCAGACCGACCCCGAGCTGCTGACCCTTGAGCTGACCGAGAGTCTCTTTCTTCAAGAGGGCGGACGTGCACCTGCCGTGTTCGAGGAGCTGAAGAGGCTTGGGGTGCTGCTTGCCCTCGACGACTTCGGAACCGGCTTCTCGTCGCTCAGCTACCTCAAGAGGTTCCCTTTCGACCTAGTGAAGATCGACAGCAGCTTCACTGCCGAGCTGGAATCGGACGAGGCAAGCCGCGCCATCGCCTCGGCCATCATCGAGCTGGCGCATGTCATCGGCGTAAAGACCGTCGCCGAAGGCGTGGAGAACGCCGCACAATACGGTCAGGTCGCCGCGCTCGGCTGTGACTTCTGCCAGGGCTTTTATTTCGCTCGACCCATGTCAGCCGCCGACTTCGACGCAGTGATGAAAGTCAACGACCTCGGCGCCAACCCACGCCTGCCGGTCCCCGGTGCAACCTCTGCTGCGTAGCTGCGGGGGCGGTCTGGCGACGTATCCGGTCGGGTTCTCGGCGACGTAGGGATACCGTCACCAGTGTGCTCGCGTCGTCGGGCCCGGCCAGTAGCCTTGCCACAAACGGGCGCTTTGCGCGCCTCTTTGCGGGGGCGTGGGTCTCCCAACCATGCGGAGACGAGATCGTGGCGGGTCACGTGTCCCCCGGCGCTGGGTGTGTGACCCCGGAATCCGTGACCCGATGCGACACCGGAATAAGTGCGTGCGAACCCCGGTTTTTGCGGAGGGTCCAGGGACCGCGTCCCTCGGCCCTATCCAAGCGGGGGGACACAGAGGAAGGCGGCTCAGGAGCGCGGGAGGCACCTGGGCCACCTTCCCTATCGCGGTGACGCGATCAACTGGAAGGCGAGCGGACCGGTGGAGGAGGCACAGGCAGACGCAGGAGGTTGACGGTTGAACCCACCAACTCCTCGAACGGCACCCTCTCACAGTTGATCGACGGTATACAGGGAGGATCAACGATGGCCAGGCGTAGAAGTCTCACCAGCAACCTCTACCGAGCCGGACGGCCCAGCAGCAACCCACGCGTGATCGGCAAGAGTCCGCTGGGGACCGCTGAGCGCCTGGCGCGCCAGAAGACCTATTCCAAGAGCATCGGCGCTTCGGGGCGGGTTCTGAGGATGTTAAGGCTCAAGTAGGGCTGGTATCTGTACCGTCGCGCCAGATTCCATGCGCGGAAACGACCTGCGACCTGGGCTTTCGCTCCGTCCTTCTGACCGCAGCGAGAATGTGACTGTGGCCCTAAACCAGCGCGACAACTTCTGTGCACCCTGGTCGCGGGTAGACAGTGGTCCTCACGTTAAGTGAGTGGTCGCGTCCCCTAGTCAGTGCCCCCGAATCCCCCCTCGGGGGTGCTGTCGCGTTAGAACCCAAGGTCGCTACCTTGGAAGTCCAGTCGTGCGAGCGTCGAGTGACATTTCGCGACTCTGGCAGTGACGAGCCTCCAGCCGCCTGACCTTCGAGGGCGACCGTCTTCATTGCCGAAGTATCCCCACTCGATGTTGTACGCCGCGTCGTTCGGTGCACGCTCATCAAGCGCGTCCCTGCCGAATAGGGCGCGATAGTTGAGTCCACAACCGAATCACACGAGCGAACGTTCAGGGCGTTGCGGAGCAGGTCCCGCTCGCGAGGCGGAGCCCAAGGCTGGCGACCCCAGAAGCCCCGGGAGAGACATCTGAACATGTACGAGACCCCGAGCGAATCGCATCACGCCCGACAGATCGCCGAGTCGTTCGGGAGCGAAGCCGAGCGGTACGAGCGAACCCGTCCGACCTATCCCGAAGCCATGGTCGAGGCCATTCGCGCCGCAAGCCCAGGGTCCGACGTCCTCGATGTCGGGATCGGCACCGGCATCTCCGCCCGCCCCTTCCACCAGCAGGGGTGTGAGGTGCTCGGCGTCGAACCCGATGCACGGATGGCTGCGTTCGCCCGCGGCAGCGGTCTCCAAGTCGAGATCGCAATGTTCGAGGAGTGGGACCCCGCTGGGCGAACCTTCGATCTCGTGATAGCTGGCCAGACCTGGCACTGGGTGGACCCGGTCCTCGGGGCGTACAAGGCGGCGGAGGTCCTCCGACCTGGGGGTCGCATCGCCCTGTTCTGGAACGTCATGTCGTTCCCACCGGACTTCGCCGAGGGCATCTCTGCCGTTTACAAGCGCGTCCTGCCCGAGTTTCCCTTCTTCCAGAGCGGAACGCCCGGCGGCATCGCGTCCTACGCGCCGCTGCTCGACAAGGCGGCTGACGGCATCCGAGAGACCGGGAAGTTCACCGGGCCTGAGCAGTGGCAGTTCGACTGGGAACGGTCGTACACGATAGACGAGTGGCTCGACACCGTCCCTACCTTCGGCGGGCACAGCCAGATACCGCCGGAGAAGCTCGGAACACTGCTCGCAGGGATCGGAGCTGTCATCGACGCAGCAGGCGGCAGCTTCACGATGGGCTACATCGCAGTCGTAGTAACGGCGACACGCGCCGATGCCGACTGATCCAGAACGACCAGTTCGGGCGTTACGCGTCGCGGTCCGAACGCAGCACACAGAACTCGTTTCCTTCGGGGTCGGCGAGAACGATCCACGACGGCTCGCCTTGCCCCACATCTACTCGGTTGGCACCCAGCGAGATCAGCCGAGCGACTTCGCCGGCGCGATCATCGGGCCGGAAATCCAGGTGTAGGCGGTTCTTCCCGGATTTGTCTTCCGGGACGAGAGCGAACAAGAGCCCCGGAAAGTGATCCGGCGCGGATCGAATCTCGAACTCATCGGGGTCGTCGTTCACCACGACCCAACCGAGCGCGTGCGCCCACCAATAGCCCAATGAGACCGGGTCGCGAGCGTCAACAGTTACCTGCTCCCACTTCAGCACCCGCCCATAGTGCCCGATCTGGAACGCGGTCGGCGGCGTCCGGCTGATCCCCGATGGGCGCGGAACGACGGCTGGGGGCGCTGCGGGGCGCACCCATCAGTCCTACTGATCGCCTCGTCCCCTAGCGTTCAACCACATGGCTGACACTTGCCTCGATCTACGGCCGAGTCGACTGCGCCTCCCAGACCAACACTGCTTAGGTGCCCTCAGGTCCTATTGCCGCACACTCGCGTTGGCGAGGTCCCTTGTGCCGCGCCTGACCTAGACAGGCAGCAGTATCCACGGTTCCCGATTGAGCGACGCGCTATGTGCAATCCGTCTAAGCGCGTAACGCCGATTCCCGTGTTCTCGGCGACCTCGCGAATGGCGTCGTTATGTGTGCCTGCGAACGGGCGATCTGGCGAGTTTGCCAGGGTCTCCTCGTTCGATACTTTGGGACACCCGACGGCGGTCGCCTTCCCAGTAGTTGCTCGGTCTAGGATCAGCCCGGCTTGACTTCAGGATTCAAGGAGGCGCCGATGACCGCGGACGATGGAGCCAACACCAGGGACGCAGTCGTGCTCGGGCCAGGCGAAGGTCGCGACTATCCGATGGGGCGCATCTCCGCGGTGTTCAAGGCCGACGGTGCGGAGACGGGGCAACGCTATGCGATTTCTGAGTGGTGGCTCGACCCGCATACCACTGGCCCCGGTTCTCATTCCCACCCTGAGGACGACGTGTTCTACGTCCTGGCCGGAACTATGAGCTTCCTGGTCGACACGACGTGGACCGACGCGGCCCCCGGCTCGTTCGTCTTGGTGCCGGGGGGTGTGACCCACGATTTCGAGAACCGCGGGTCGGAGCGGGCCGGAGTGCTCAACGTGAAGATGGCCGGAAACTTCGAGGAAGACATGCCTACCAACGCTCGGTGGTTCGCACAACACCCTCCCGCTGACACTCGGGATCGGTGACTCGGACATAAGCACCGTATCGCGGAGTGCACGCATCCTTTACCCGCCGATTCTTTGCGCGCATACGTGCCGATGGAGGGAGAGCGCAGAATAAGCACGCAGAACACCGACTCTCGTCGGCACCGACCGCGCCAGACGGATATGGGACGTGCAGCGGACCGTTCGCCGCACTCCCCCGTCGATCGCCTCGCCGCCTACTGTTCCACGACGTGGCTGACTCTCGCTTCACCTCCTGTCGGGTCAGCCGCCTCAGGTCCTATTACTGCACACTCGCGTTCGCGACTCCCTTGTTGCCGGATGCCTGGCCTGCCCCTTCCTACCTCTCCCGGGCAGAATCGCCGATGAGCTGGTAGCCTCGGCCGTCCAAACAAGGACCCATTGCCCACAGAGTCCCCGGACGCCGTCTGTAGCGGACCTAAGCAGGGGCCCGTGAGCAACAGGGGGGACGTTTAGCCATGTCGGAACAGATGCCCGGCGAGTTGATCTACGAGTACACCGTCAAATTCACCGGGGTGACTTCCTATGGTGCACCCGACATGGGTGCTTTGTTGTCCGGGGCCGCGGCCCCGCCTCCTCAAGGGGCCTGGTACGACGTCGCCTTCGAGGGCCCGATCGTCGGTCAGAAACTGCGCGGCTCAGTCAAGGGCATCGACTACCTCCACGTCCGTCCCGATGGTCGCGGCCAACTCCACATCCACGGAGAAATCACGACCGAAGACGGCAAGAAGATCGCGCTCTGCGCGGATGGTGTCGCCATTTTCAAGGATGGACCGCCCGTTGGCGAACTCCGCGAGAACGTGACGTTGACCACTTCCGAGCCCGACTATGCCTGGGTAAACCCGCTGCAGGTCTGGGCCCCGGGCACCGTCGACCTCGCCAAGGGCGAGGTTCACATAAAGGGCTACGTCGTATAGCGCCAGTCGGTCAGCGTAGAAGGTCTGTTTCGCTCGGGAGCCCGGTTTTGATTGGCAACGCCTCAGTTCCGGCCACATTAGTGAACTCTCGTATTGGCGAGGTCCCTTGTACCGCCGACTCCCTGAGTCGGTTCACCGAAGGTCCCCGTCTCCGTTGTGGCGCCACGCGCCAAGTGCACGGTTGAGCGCGTAACGCCGACTCGGGCGCGTCGTCAGCGGGACTACTGGCTGTCGTTCTCGTATGGAACGGTGTGTCAACCCCGCGCAGCGACTTTCTTTCGGCGGGCTCTTGAGCGCGACGGACCAGAGCTCTGCCGCATGACTGAAACCTGAGCAGGCAATGGGGAGCCAGCGTCGCGACATGAGAACGCCGATCTCGACGCTGGGGGTGGTGACGGCTGCTCGTCTTCACCCCGGCTCCGCGGTGTTTGGCGGCGGTCGGGCTCCGAGGTCTTCGTGACGTGCCGGGGCGGACTGGCTCGACCAGCCGCCAATCTCGTATTCGCGGGCCTGGGCCACGCATGTCTGCAATACGCAGGACGGTGCCCCACACTGTGAACGCTTCGGTCCGAGGAAGGACCGTTGCAAAGAACGAACGGGGATCTTTCCTGCCACGGCGGCGCCCCGGCACGTCACGGAGAACCCGGTCACCCGGCGGTCGAGGCCGGAAGGCCGGCTGGACTTCCTCACCTCAACCGACCATCTCCGCGTAGAGATGGCCGACGAGTCGCCTGGCGATCGCCGTCACGACGACGCCGCGGACGGACTTCCTGGCGTTGAGTTGACGGAATCGTCGGCAGAGGTCGACTTGCGCGGCCCAGGCGCGGGCCCTCGTCTCGTCGGGAACTCCCTCGAGCCGGCGGCGCAGGTCGACTCCGAGGCTAGGACCGCTCTGGTAGGCCCAGGCGGACTCGACGAGCTGGCGCCGGAGGTGGGCGTTGCCGGCGTGGGTGATCGACCCGCGTTGCACGCTGGCGCCAGAGGAGTACTCGCTTGGCACAAGGCCGCAGAACGCGCCGGCCTCTCCCGCCCCTCGGAAGCGGCGCCAGTCACAGACCTCGGCATGGAGTGCGAGCGCGCCGAGCCGGTCGACTCCTCGATAGGCAGAGAGTCGCTTGACCGGTTCTTCGAAGTCCTCCTCGGTGAGGTAGCGAGCGAGGTCAGCCTCGAGCGCTTCGAGCTCGGTCTCACGGCAAGCGACCGTCGCCCGGTAGCGGCTGAAGGTGCTCGTCAGCGCGGGATGGTCGAAGGTCTGCTCCGAGAGCCAGCTCCTGTGGCGATGCGTCCAGGTCTGTCCGGCGCGGTAGATGTGACCGTGACGTAGGAGGAAGTGCCCGAGACGGTTTTTCGCCCGGGTGAGATCTTCGACCGCGTCGCCTCGTGCCCTCGAGAGATCCCGGATCGCCTCCTCGGCGCGGGTCGGCACCCTGATCGCGACGAGCTCTCCGGCACGGAGCTGGCGGACGAGGCGTCGGGCATCTCGCTTGTCCGTCTTGATCCGCGCTCCCGGTGCGATGGGAATGAGCGCCGGAGCGATCACCTCGCAGTGCACCTTCAGCGAGGCGAGCAGGCGCTGGAGCTCATAACCGGACGGCCCCGCCTCGTAACAGGTGCGCAGCTTCGAGGGCTCCTTGAAGCCTTTGACAAAGCGTCGGATCGACGGCTCGTCATTGAAGAGGCGATCAACGGTCGCGGTCTCTTCACCGGGGCGGAGCACCCCCGCCACCAAGGTGTCCTTGCTCGTGTCGAACGCTACGTAGACAAGGTCTTCAACGTGGTGCATTCTGGGCATGGTCGGTTCCCTCCAAGCAGTTTGTGGCTCCATCCCTCACGGATGACCCACGCATCTTGCTGCTG
>Ga0181521_10008020_pt1 | contig 10969 bp, 6 predicted proteins | sample PEATcosm2014_Bin_32_FD_119764 | JGI IMG/M metagenome (GOLD analysis project Ga0181521, IMG submission 119764) | Peatland microbial communities from MTU Mesocosm Facility, Houghton, MI, USA - PEATcosm2014_Bin02_60_metaG | ecosystem: Environmental > Terrestrial > Soil > Wetlands > Peat | place... | reverse complement strand
TGAAGCACGTGTTCGGCTATCCCGGCGGCGCGATTCTGCCCGCGTACGACGCCATGACGCGCTATCCCATCCACCACATTCTGGTGCGGCACGAGCAGGGCGCTACGCACATGGCCGACGGATACGCGCGCGCCAGCGGCGGCGTGGGGGTCGCGATTGCGACCTCCGGTCCCGGCGCTACCAACATGGTCACCGGCATTGCCACCGCCATGATGGACTCCTCGCCCATCGTGTGCATCACCGGGCAGGTGGGCAGCAAGCTGATCGGCTACGACGCCTTCCAGGAGACCGACATCACCGGCGTCACCCTGCCCATCACCAAGCACAACTACCTGGTGACGCACGCGGATGAGGTGGCGCGCACGGTTCGCGAAGCGTTTTATATCGCGGCGTCGGGACGGCCGGGGCCGGTGCTGATCGACATCACCAAGGACGCGCAACAGAGTTCCTGCGAGTTTGACTGGGAGGCTGCGGCGCCGCAACTGCCGGGATATCGTCCTGACCTCTCGCCCAACCCCGAGGACTACGACCAGGCGTTCGCGCTGATCAACAGCGCGCAGCGTCCGGTGATCCTGGCCGGGCACGGCGTGATCATCTCCGGGGCGATGCACGCGCTCAGGAACTTCGCCGAGAAGAGCGGCATCCCGGTGACGCCCACGCTGCTCGGTCTGGGCTGTTTCCCGGCTTCGCATCCGCTCAACCTCGGCATGATGGGCATGCACGGCGAAGCCTGGGTCAACAAGGCCATCCAGGAAGCCGACCTGCTGCTGGCCTTCGGCATGCGCTTCGACGACCGCGTCACCGGCAACACCAAAACCTATGCGCCCACGGCCAAGAAGATCCACGTGGAGATCGATCCGGCGGAGATCAACAAGAACATCAAAGTGGACGTGGGGCTGGTAGGCGACCTGCGCCAGGTGCTCGAACACATGCTGCCCGATATCGAGTCAGTGGACCGCTCCGAGTGGCGGCAGCACATCGACGAGCTCAAGGGCGACTCGGCGGTGCGCGACATCCAGAACCTGCCCGACGACGGCCATCTCTACGCCGCGCACGTGATCAACGACCTGTGGCGCGAGACTCACGGCGGCGCCGTGGTGGTCACCGACGTGGGCCAGCACCAGATGTGGGAAGCGCAGTACTACCACCACGAGCAGCCGCGCTCGCTCATCACTTCGGGCGGCCTTGGGACCATGGGCTTTGCGGTGCCGGCGGCCATCGGCGCCAAGTTCGCGCGCCCCGACGCCGAAGTGTGGGCGGTGGTCGGCGATGGCGGCTTCCAGATGACCATGGCCGAACTGGCCACCATCGTCCAAGAGAAGATCGACGTCAAGATTGCTATCATCAACAACGGCTATCTGGGGATGGTGCGGCAGTGGCAGGAGTTCTTCTACGACCGCCGCTACGCCGCCACCCCGTTGCTGAGCCCGGATTTCGTCAAGCTGGCCGACGCCTTCGGCATCCGCGCCCACGGGGTGAAGAAGCGCGGAGATGTGCTGCCGACCATCCGCGACGCCCGCGAACACCGCGGCCCGGTGCTGATCGACTTCCAGGTGGAGCAGGAAGACACGGTGTACCCGATGGTGCCGGCAGGAGCCGACCTGCACAACATGATCCGCCGTCCCAACCCGATCGTGGAGACGGCGCAGGACGTTTGAGTAAAGACGTGTGAAAACCTTATGCTGAATACTTTTGTCGTATACGTGGAAAACAAACCGGGCGTGCTGAACCGGGTGGCCTCGCTGTTCCGCCGCCGCGCCTTCAACATCGAATCGCTGACGGTGGGCCACACCGACAAGCCCGGCGTCTCGCGCATGACCATCGTGGTCGATACCGATGAGCAGGGCGCGAAGCGGGTCGAAGCCAACCTGTACAAGCTGGTGAACGTGCTGCTGGTGAACAACGTCACCGCCGGCCCCACGGTCATGCGCGATCTGGCCATGGTCAAGGTGGCGGCTAATCCGGAGACGCGCTCGCACCTGCTGCAACTGGTGCACGTCTTCCGCGCGCGCGTGGTGGACCTGGCCCCGGAGTCGGTGATCATCGAGATCACCGGCACCGAGGAGAAGATCGACGGCCTGCTGGAGGTGCTGCGCCCCTTCGGCATCGTGGAGATGGTGCGCACCGGGCGCGTCGCCATGTCGCGCGGGGCCAAGGGCGCGGCGGCTACGGCCGGCGGGCCGGGCGAGCTGGCCATCCCGGTGGAACTCCAGGACGACGAAGACGTTTCGTATTCGGTTTGAAACTTCAAAACCCGCTCTTGGCTGTTAGCCTTTGGCTCTTAGCCGGCCAAAAGCCAAGAGCTAAAAGCCAAAAGCCATTTTTGGTCCGCGTTCATCCGCGGCGAAATGAAAGGAACAGATAATGCCCACGATTTATCACGATAACGACGCCGATCTGGCGCTGATCCAGGGGAAGAACGTCGCCATCATCGGCTACGGCTCGCAGGGGCACGCCCATGCCCTGAACCTGCGTGACAGCGGGGTGCGGGTGCGCGTCGGACTGCATGCCGGCAGCAAATCGCGCGCCAAGGCCGAAGCCGCCGGGCTCACCGTGAACTCCGTCCCCGACGCCGCGAAATGGGCCGACGTGATCATGGTGCTCATTCCCGACACCAGTACGGCAGCGGTGTACAGGGCGTCGATCCTGCCCAACCTCACCGCGGGCAAGATGCTGATGTTCGCCCACGGCTTCAACGTGCGCTTCGGCACGCTGGAGTTGCCGCAGAACGTCGACGTCACCATGGTCGCGCCCAAGGCGCCGGGACACCGCATGCGCGAGGTCTTCACCGAAGGCGGGGGAACGCCGTCGTTGCTGGCTATCCATCAGGACGCGACCGGCAACGCCAAAACGCTGGCGCTCTCCTACGCCAAGGCTATCGGCGCCACCCGCGCCGGGGTCATCGAGACCACCTTCGCGGAAGAGACCGAGACTGACCTGTTCGGCGAGCAGACGGTGCTCTGCGGCGGCGTCAGCGCGCTGGTGAAGGCGGGGTTCGAAACCCTGGTCGAGGCCGGCTATCAGCCCGAGATCGCCTACTTCGAGTGCGTGCACGAGCTCAAGCTGATCGTGGACCTCATCTACCAGGGCGGGCTCAACTACATGCGCTACTCGGTGAGCGATACCGCCGAGCACGGCGACTACACCGGCGGGCCGCGCATCGTCACCGACGAGACCCGCAAGGCGATGCGGCAGATCCTCAAGGAGATCCAGGACGGCACCTACGCCCGCCGCTGGATCGCGGAGAACGAAGCCGGCCTCCCGTGGTTCAGCAAGCAGCGCATCCAGGAGCAGAACCAGTTGGTCGAGCAGGTGGGCGAGCGCCTGCGCGCCATGATGCCGTTCTTGAAGCCAGTCTCGGTGCAGAAGGCAGAGCCGGCGCCAAAGGAGACCAAAGCCCGCGCCAGTTGATTCAGGAGTCCGTACGCAGGGGAAAAGTGGCGGAGGAGACAGCAACCCTCCGCCATTCGTGTTTTTGGCTTCCCGGCGTATGATTCCACCCACATCGTGAGCGACCACGGCGAACAGGAACGGCAACGTTTGGCCAAGCTGTATGGCGAGATGAGCGACGCCGAGCTCCAGCAGCTCGCCAACGATGCGGCTCGCCTGACCGAGGTAGCCCGCCGGACACTGGCCGAGGCGATCGAAAGCAAGGGCTTGCAAATCCGGCTGGCCGATTACATTCCTTACGACGAAGTTGAACACAGAGAACTGGTGACCATCCGCGACTTCAGGGACCTGCCCGAGGCTTTGCTGGCAAAAGGGAGTCTCGATGCGGCAGGCATCGAATGCTACCTCGCCGATGACAACATGGTTCGGATGGATTGGTTCATCTCCAATCTGCTGGGTGGCATAAAGCTCCTGGTGCGGAAGGAAGACGCCGAGGAGGCGCTGGCGGCGTTGAGTGAACCCGTTCCCGAGGCGTTTGAGGTCGATGGGGTGGGAAGCTACGAGCAACCTCGATGCCCACGCTGTGAGTCGTTCGACATCACACATCAGGCCGGAGTGGACAAGCGATTCGCGCTTCCTGCGCTGTGGGCGCTGGGAGGCATCCCTATCCCAGTTCCGCGCAACCAGTGGAAGTGCCAAGCGTGCGGCGCGGAGTGGCAGGAAACCGAATCAGATGAGCCACGCGCGGATGCTTCCGGCCCGGCCCCCTAGTGTCTCGTCGCTGACGGATGACCTATACCTTCGGGTAAGCCATCGCCAGGGAGGGTGGCCTGTGCCGTCTTGCGCCATCGATAACCATAGGCCAAGTTCAGCGGCAACGTCCACCATAATTGAACCGATGACCGTGACAGCCGTTTGGCTATGCTGGGAAGCGAATAAAAGCGCTCATTCGCATACCGAAATCCAGCTAACAGTTCCGAGACGCTCATCCGCTTGGGTTGATAAACCACATCGTCACGGCCATTATATTTGCGCCAATCTCGCGTTAACATACGCCCTTCGGCTTCCATCCTCCGAAACAGCGGCGTACCGGGAAATGGCGTCAGAATGTTGAAGGTTGCATTCTGGACCCCCGCTTGTTCCAGAAAATCAATGGTGTCCTTGAATATCCCCGGCGTATCATGATCAAATCCAAAAACAATCCCGGCTTGCACGGCAATCCCATGCGAATGGATGCGTTCAATGATCTGCAAGTACTCCTCCACGCGATTGAACCCCTTATTCACATCAGCCATGCTTTGCTGGGAGATTGACTCCAACCCCAAGAACAACTGCTTACATCCGCTATGAGCTGCAGCCTCCAGGAATTCGTCATCCCGGCCGGCATGAATGCTCGCCTGACTGCTCCACCACTTCCGATAAGGAGCGATGGCGCGAAATAAGCCCTTTGCATACTCCATATCCCCGGCAATGTTGTCATCCCAAAAGATGATTACGTTTCCCTTGAACGAGGCATACTCTGCCGCCACCTCAGCGATGGGCCGCTTGCGCAACTTATGGCCATACATGACGGCAATGGTGCAGAAATCACATTGGCTGGGACATCCCCGGGTCGCAAATAGAACTCCATTGGTATAGTCGTGCCTGTGAAATAAGTCCTTGCGAGCCATGGGAATATTGTCGAGAGACACGCTGGATTGCTGATACACTGGAAGATAAGATCCCGCTTCAAAGCTCTTCAGGAACTCTTCCCATAAACCTTCCGCCTCTCCGATGAATATCACATCAGCGTGTTGACTGGCCTCTTCAGGCAACAGCGTTACATGCGGACCGCCCATCACCACACATATTCCTCGTGACCTGAAACGCGCGGCAATGTCATAGGCATGAAAAGCACTTGGCGTGTGAAATGTAATTCCAACCACGTCTGCGTCAATGCTCCAGTCAATGTCTTCAGCTTCTTTATCAACGTGGATCACATCCCACCCTGGAGGAACTCTGGCGGCCAGATAAGGCATGGTGATCTGCTGAAAGTTGAGGACCCGCGTCCTCCTCACTCTCCGAAGTTCTGGCGCCGAGGCTGTTACCAACAGAAGTGTTGGCATAGGTATTTCTCAAGACCAGTTTGGAGCTGTCCACATGGATCGTGGGTCGCCGAGCTACCGACTACGCACTTGGGGCGGTCCGCCGGATAGGGTTTGCGAAGCTCACTGCCCGCATATTACCCGCAGAAACCCCGATGGCGAGGTGGAAATGTGCGGCGCAGGGCCGCCAGGGCTTCCCCGCCCAGACGACCCTTCCGATTTGGAAGCCTCTCTAGTGCTGTCCCGCCGCGGCGGAGATGACAGCGCCGGTATCGTGTGAAGCCGCTCCGATGGCCTCACCCTCCGGATGGCCGAACAACTCGGGGTGCATATACCGGCCGCGCTCCGCCGGCGACTTTTCTTGTTCGACCGGATTGCGATGCGCGTTGGCATAAGCGTCGTGACGAATCCCGGTAACCTGCCACGAAATCTTACCGTGTGGGCGGCCGCCCGAGATCTTGAACCGGTTGTCTTTGATCTCCCGAGCGACATACAGATTGGGCGCCGGTTTCCCGACCGCAGTCAACTGGTAGCGAAAGTCCCGGTTCAGGGCTTGGAACCAGTCGGGCATATGGACCCAGGCTTGTCCGCGGGCGTCGAGCACCACCACCCCGTTGTAGAAGTTCAGCATGTCCGGGCTTTCAACCGAGGTGTGGTACAACCACTTGTCGGCCGGAGCAAGCGGGTCATCAATTTTGAAGGTCTTACTCGGCGCCGTGATACTTGTGTTGGAGTTGATGTTGCCATTGGCATTGATTGTGCCGGTGGTGGTGATATTGCCGCTGCCGTCCACGCTGAATACGGTGGTTGAACTGTCGTTTGGCCCAACGCTGGCCTGGATAATACCCCGCGTAGGTGTGACCGCAAACTGCATGTCGAGGCCCCTGGCGCCAGAGCTGGAAGCGATGGCATCGATCACCGAAACGTTTCCCGAGGTAGCCTGACTCCAGGCCACGAGCACCGGCACCTCGTCCCCCACGGCCGCGGTGCTAATGGCTACTACTCCCACGCCGTCCGAATTAGTCGCCTCGCCAACCACACCCGCGGTGATGCCGGTTCCTGTCGTCAAACCGACGACGGCCGAGGGTATGGTGGTGGGATCCGGCGGACCACTGTTGCTGCTATTTGCCGGACCGTTGGTGGTGTCCGTAACCTTAAACACTCCCTGGACCCCCGGCGGGCTGTCGGCGCCGGTTCCGGAAAATGGAAGTGTAAGAGATCCTCCCCCGCCGCTGGCGGCGTTGCAGGTTACCGAACCGTCGACGCCGATGGAACCCATGGCAGTTCCTGAAGAGCAAGTTCCGGTTACCCGCGCCTGAACAGAACTGAAGTTGGCGCTAAGGCTGACGCTACCGCTCTTCCCGCCTCCGCTCAGGCCCGATCCCGCCGTGACCCCGGTGAGGAGAGAGGCGGTGGTCTGCACCGTCGCATCCGGGAACATGAAGCCTCCCGTCGTACTCTGAATGGTCCCGGCTACGCTCAGCGCCTCGGTCGGCGTGGGCAGGCCGACGCCCATGTGGCCGTTGCTCAGGGCGGTAAACACCGGCGACGAGGGAAACGATGAATTGGACGTACTCACGAACAGGGATACGTCCCCCACATTGAAGGTCTCGGTGCCCCAAGCCCAGTTCCTGCGCCCGGCAAGATCGGTCAGGTTGCGCTGCATGAAGATGTTGCCGCCTCCCACACGGATCTCCCCGCTGACGTCCAGCGTGCGAGTGGGACTGGAATTACCGATCCCAACCAAACCGCCACTTTCGAAAATCGCAGAGTTCTGCACCGTGGTAGCGTCCTGGAATTTGGACAGGAAGTTGGGGGTGCCCCCGGCGGTGACCACGTTGCAGGGGGGCGTGGCGCAAGTCGCCTGGGGGAGGGTCGCGCTGCCGGATTGCTGTCCTGAGCTGCCTGAATCAGCGGCCGCCACCGGCACGGCCAGGACAAAAGAAGAAGCCGGCCTGCCGCCCAGAGTCTCGGCGTCGGCCGCTTTCAGCGCATAGGGTACGCTCACCAGCAGCACGCGCTGCTCCGCCTGGCCCTCGGGCTGCACTCCCAGCCATTGGGCTTGGTTGGTGCTGAACAGTTCCGGCGTCATGCCTTCGGCGTTGTTGGCGCCCAGCAGCACCGTGTAGCGTCCCTGAGCGTCGAGGGAAACGTTTTGCGTCTCCAGCCACAGCGCTGCTCCGCCGGACTGGTCTTTGTATAAAGCGAAAGTAATGCCGGTGATGCCACTGCGGGGATTGCCAGCGTTGTCCTGGACGATGCCACTGAACTTCACCAGCCGCGGAACCGATATGGCCGCCGCGGGGCCCTCGCTTGGAGCGGCAGCGGGGCTGGCTTGCGCTTGCGCGGTGCTGCTCACCACTAGCCCGACTCCGAACCACAACACCATCAATCCGAGCAACTGCGTGGCCTTGGACATCATGAGGTCTCCTTTTAAATTCTTGCGGTTAATTGCACGTACGGGTAGCACGTCGGCGGTAGTTGCGGTTCGCCACACCAGCAAAGCAGCCTTAAGAAACCGGGATCGACTGCGAGATGGGCCGTGTCCGCCGGCAGCGGCGCATGGCGCGCCAATCGTAGGCGTATTCAGCCCCGCACAAGCGGCATACCTGATAGTGCTCTCCATCAGGGCGTTTGCGAGGCCATCCAAACTCGTGGGGGCAGCCGCTCGGGTTGAGCAAGTCCATCAGAATCAGGGTCAGGCGCCGTCCCATGGTGGACATTATGGAATGGCTATTATGCGGACGGCAGTATCATCGCGGGTGCGGCATTCGCGGAGTTACTGCAGCTTGGCGTACTCCGCCTTGGCCTGTTGCAGGATGGGGAGGTCGGGGTCGGCGTCTTTCCATAGGGCGAAGAAATCCTGGTAGGCAGTGCGGGCCTTGGTCTTGTCTCCCTGGGCGGCGAGGGCCCGCGCCTGCCCTAGCCGGGCCAGGCGGACAAAGGCGTCGGTGGGGCTGAAGTAGCGGAGATTGATGATCTTCTGAAACTCGGCCGCGGCATCGTTGGTGCGGCCGGCCAGTAGATAGGCACTGGCGCGTGCGTAGAGCGTTGCGCTGGAGTTGCCATCGTAGAGTTGCGCCGGCACCAGAGCCTCTATGGCTTTGGCGCCATTACCATGATTGAGTTCGCTGACGGCCTCGACCGTCGGCAACCACACCGAGTGGACGAAAGTGTCGTTGGGCCGCTGCTTAGCCTGATCATTCATGAGCGCCAGCGCCTTGGCCTCCTGGTGCGCCGCAGCCATGGCCTGACTGGCGTTGGCAACCACCAGCGAATCGCGCGCCAGCCCCAGCGCGGCATTGGCCTCCTTCAAGGCCTCTTCCCGCAAGCCAAATGTCGCTTCGGCCAGCGCTTGCGTCGCCACGCCGGTCGCGGCCACCCCGCTGAGGCCGGCGGCCCGGTAACTCTGGGAAAACCGCACCATCAGCTCGCGGCCCTTGCGCACCTGGCCGCGGCCATAGGCCAGCCCGGCGTCGCGATCGAGCAGATCGAGCTCCCCTTCAGGGCTGGCCCGCACCAGTGCATCCTCGCGTTGCTGCGCGGCGGTATCACCCTGAACCAGAGCAATCTGCGCCAGTTCCAGATGAATTTGGTGGCCGCCGATGTTTCTTTTCAGCGCGGCGTTCAGCAGCGCCTTGGCTTCATCCACATGGCCCAGCGCCAGGTGTGCTTCGGCGGCGTTCGTATAGCCAAAAGTTGAGTCCGGATCGACCTGCAACGCACTGTTCGAATTCTCTAAGGACTTGTCGAATTTACCCAAGCGCGCGAACAAAGGGGCCAGGTTGCCATAAGAGATGCTATCGCGCGGGTAGGTTCGCTTGTAGAGTTCCCAGGCCTCGATGGCCTTGTCCACCTGCCGGCTTCCCCCGTAGTAATGCCCCGTAATGTAGAGGCGCTCGCGTTCGCTGGCGCGGTCTCTGAGTTCAAACGCCTTCTGCTGATTCTGTTCTTCGAGGTCATCCTGGCCGATGTTGCCGTAAACCGTCCCCAGGCGGGCATAGGCCAGCGCGAAGTTAGGGTCAAGCTCGACCGCCCGCTTATAGAAGGGGAGGGCCGCCATTTCCTCCTGTTTGAGCATGTGCTCGGCGTCGCCGAGGGCGAAGGCCTTCAGCGCCTCCAGCGAGGAGGTGGTGGCTTCCTCCAGCGGCTTGTCGAACTTCTGGATGGAGGCCAGCGACTCGCCCAGCTTGCCGCGCAGTTGGGTGCTGGCCTTGTCCAGCGCCGCCAGCACCTGTTCCTTGCTGCTGGCCTGTGCCTGCGCCTGGGCCAGGGAATCACCGTTGGAGGCATTGATGGCTTCCAGCGTAACCACGTACTGGCCACCCAACCCGGCCACGGTTCCGCTGAGCAGCGCTTTGATGCCTTCGCGCTGGCAGATTTCGCGCGCCACCTCGGTTGTGACCCGCTCGTCGGAAGAACGCCCCATGAACTTCAGCGTTTTCTGCACTCGCGCTTCGGGAAAGACGTTCAGGTAGGGTGATTGCTGCAGCTCTACCGTCAGGGCTTTCTTGAGCGTACCGTCGAAGACGGGATCGCCGGTGGTGTTGATGAAGTCGGCTACGAGGATAGTGTCCTTGTCAGTCAATGCAGGCGCCCGCTGCGACCGCCACCACCATCCTCCCGCCACCAGCGCCGCCAGCACTACCACCGCCGGCGCCACCAGCTTCCAGCGCCGGGCTGGCGGAGGGAGAACCACGGCTTGCGGTGTGGACGGGGCCGCTGCCATCCTGCCGCTCGATGCCCTCACCGCTCCCGAGCTGCTCGTGGCAGGGGCAGGCACCGATCCGGGTGTGTCCTCGGCTGCGATCACCGCGCTGCGCGACGAGTCGGTCTCGCGCTTCAGGCGCTTAAGATCGGCACGCATCTCTGTCGCCACCTGGTAGCGCAGGTCGCGGTCCTTCTCCAGGGCCTTGTTGATGATCCGCTCCAGTTCCTGCGGGAGATCGGGATTGATGCGGAGGGGCGGCGTCGGCGCCCGTTGCAGGATGGAGTTGAAGATCACGCCGGAGGTATCACCACGAAACGGCAGGACGCCGGTGGCCATCTCGTAGAGCACCACCCCGAACGAGAACAGGTCGCTGCGCGCATCGAGTTCCTTGCCGCGCACCTGTTCGGGCGACATGTAAGCCACCGTGCCCAGGGTGCTGCCCGGACTGGTCAAGTGCTCCTCGCTCACCGCGGTCGCCAAGGCGTCCGCTTGCCCTTTCGGCTGCACCTTCGCCAGACCGAAGTCCAGCACCTTCACCTGGCCGCGCTTGGTGATGAAGATGTTGGCGGGCTTGATGTCGCGATGGATGATGCCTTCAGCGTGGGCGGCGTCAAGCGCATCGGCGATCTGGATGGCAATCTCCAGCAAAGTCTCGGCGTCCAGCGCTCGCCCGCTGATGCGGTGCTTGAGCGTCTCGCCATCCAGAAACTCCATGACGATGAAGGGATGGCCTTCGTGCTCGTCGATTTCGTGGATGGTGCAGATGTTGGGATGGCTCAGCGCG
>Ga0181521_10008019_pt1 | contig 10969 bp, 10 predicted proteins | sample PEATcosm2014_Bin_32_FD_119764 | JGI IMG/M metagenome (GOLD analysis project Ga0181521, IMG submission 119764) | Peatland microbial communities from MTU Mesocosm Facility, Houghton, MI, USA - PEATcosm2014_Bin02_60_metaG | ecosystem: Environmental > Terrestrial > Soil > Wetlands > Peat | place... | reverse complement strand
CTGCAGCGCAACTGAAAGGACAGCAGGACCTGCTTTCCATGCTCACGTGCGATTTGATGCACTTTCACGAGCCTGCAGCGAAATATCGCCGTCTATCTGAAGCGATTTGCCGGTCCGGAGATGACTGCAGAGAGCTGACCACAAGCAGAAGGCAGTGGCTGAAAAAGGTGGAGGCCAATCAACTCACACCGCTCGTTATCCAGTGTTGGAAGCACCACGTGGTGCATCTGGTGCCCGATCCGGGTCAAGCCGAGAATTCGGTCTACACCGATCATGCCCGATGGCTTGCCGCACTGAACGAGCTTGATCCATCGGCCTACCGGAAGGTCATCAATCAATGGAAGGAAACCCTCAAGAGGCGTAGGAAACTGTGGAAGGCAATCCAGGAGCACCGCCTGCCGCTGTAGTGCAAACGGTATTCCGGCAAGAACCACACGATGTTCAGAAACCGATCAGACATATTCGACCTTGAGAGGCTTAAGACCATTCTTGATAACATTAAAATGGTCTTTGTCTTCGGTGTATAGCATTGCCCCGATGGATATTGCCCCGAAGGCAATCTGAACATCGTTCACAAACCCCGCCATCTTCACCAGTGTGTCGTATGGACGGGAAAGACCAGCAAAGAAATGACCCATTGCGATATAGTGATCGGCATCCAGGGTGACGATTCGTCTCGCAGCTGCGTAAGGCTTTTGGAGCCGTTGAACGAGTCGTTCAGCCTTTTTGATTCTGGCTCCAGCCCAAAGCTCCATGAGAGTGATGGCCGAAATATACTTTACCGTGCCGCGGCACTGAAGCTCTTCAGCATGCGACCGGTCTCGAATATAAGAGATGTAGATATTGGTATCGAACATGACCTTCATTCGAAGACCTCATCGATCAGTTCCCCTTTTCCACCCGCCCTTTCATGAGCCCCGATTATTTCATCGTCGATGATCGCCAGTTCCAAGGCTTTGTTGACCGCCTCCTTATCCGTTCTAACCCTGAAAATCATACGAACTTTGTCAATATGGTCTTGGTCCAATTCAATTGTCTTCTTAACCATCCGACTCATCACGCCTTCCCTTTCTTGACCCATACGTTTTTTCATATTATATGGCTCGAGGAGTGGGAGATCAAGAAAATACAGGCACTGAGTCCATCTTCCACATTCAAACCATTGGTGGGTTTACCGAAACCGTCCCATCCAATGTGGCCTATTCTGCCAAGAGATGCAAGGCGGCCCTGATATCTTCGGACGCGCCGGGATTTTTCCTGATAAACCGCCGTGCAGAACGAACAAAGGAGTTGGAGGGCAGCAGCGGACGCTTCATGAAAGTATTTCCGACGTGGAAGTACCCCGATTGCGGCATTGTTCTTAAAATGAGTTCGGAACGGAAAGGAGGAGCGAAGGTGGTGGAATCGATCGGCGTCTCCGCTCCCAGCACTCTGGTGACGACCGGGGGGATTCACATCGGGAGCGCGGAACGCGAGGTCATCAACGCCTACGGGCGGTACCGGGACCCGGAAGAACCTGCGAAGAAGGGCAAGCAGTTCGTGGCCGGTTCGATTTATGATGGAATGATCTTTGATCTCCAGGATGGCAGGGTGGTCAGGATTTTCCTTGGGGCGGCCGCAGAGTAAGGTGATTTTTCATGACATAGAAACTGGGACGATGGCTCTTGCGCATCCGTACACAATCGTCGAGGGCCTTTGCCAATTGACCTGAAGAACCTGGAGTACTCGCTTCATTTTGTCCGTCAAGGCGATGATGGCTTCAGATTCGAAGGTCTGGCGGTGGGGCCGTATTAGAAGGCTGTGGCCGATTCTGTGTTGCTCGACATTCTCGACCAGGCGGGATGCATGTTCGATCTCCGGTGTATTCTTGGGCAAGATTCTGAAGTAATGCATGGCGATGGAAAGGCGGTGACAACTTTGAAAGCGAAAATTCCGGCGAAGATACTCACTGTGATCTCTTTACTGCTGTTTATCTTACTATTGAGCCATCCGGCTGTCCCTGAAAACGCTTTTACTCAAAGCTTAAAGCTAATCTATGACGGCAGGTTGTCACTTGCTCCAACCAAGCTGTTTCCATCGGAAGAAGCGCTGATGAAGGAGAAGATATTGCCCGCTGCCCGCAACCTATGGCATGAGCAGGAGAGTGATCTGGTTTGTGCTCCCGGTTTCGAAGCAACTGCTCTTGACAGCGCTCGAGGCTCATTCACAAGACCAAAGTCAGACCAAAGAGCAATTTTATACAGGTATTGCGAGACCGGTCACAATATGGCCCTAAACGGGATCGCCATAATCGAAAATGCTCAGGTGGTCACCCACATTGTTTATGAGGGAGGATGGGATAACAGTATCGGCGCAATGCCCGACTTGAATGGCAATGGTCTGTCAGGGATTCTCGTGGCTTCAGGTGGGACAAATCAGGGAGTAACGTGGAAATCGATTTCGATCATTGAGATTTCAGGAAACAGGGTCACGAAATTTGGTCAGACGGAAACATATTCGGACAATTGCGGCGTTGGCGAAAAAAATGGCAAAGCCGAGGCGTGCAGGCTTTTCGTGAAAGTCGGGAAAACGCCCGTATTTTACCGTGAGGCTTTTGTCAACAAAGGCGTTTGCGATGGAGGTACGTGGACTAAGTCTGGAACTCCCGGGCAGATTTCACTCAAAGAGGACGAGACCGAATATCAGTTCATCAAGTGAGTAAGTTTCATCTTAAGGTATTCGACTATAAACCGGGCCGGGTATATGCCGAATATTCGGCAGAGGAAAAAACCACAACCGGCTGGCTCAAAGAGTCTGATCTGTTTCCAATTGAGCCGCCCGCTCAATAGTTGCTTTCTCTGAATTGCCCGGAGATGAGCTGCAACCGGCGTCCGAATTCGAGGGGTACCTGGAGAATGATATGAAGATCATGCGAATCATCTTGCCGGTATTCTTTCTCATCCTCTTTTTTGCTGCCACGAGCAGCAGTGATGAGAAACCAGGCAAAAAGTCATGCAAAGAACATCCGATGCTTTCAGGACCGTGTTTCAAAGTCAGGGGCCGGATGAGTTTTTACAATGGCAATCCGACTGCAAGAATATGGCCGCTCGGGACGAAGCGCATGCTTGGAATATCGCAGGGCCGGTTTTATCTCGAAGACTACGCGAATGTGCCAGATGAGTTAGTGCGCCGGCTCAGTTGGGAGACTGAGATGTTTGCGGATTTTACGGTATGCCCCTTTACTGATGACAGGCCGGGCGAAATGAGGCTGATATGCGTTGAATCTGCTGATAACATTTCAATAAAAAAACGGAAATAGCTTCGTATGGTCAGGCACTTTGATTCAGCGACGCATCGAATCGTTCACTCACCGCCTCACCACAGGGGTGCCGGCCTTGAGGCGGTAACGGAGCCAAACCATTGCGGCGCCCAACAGCAAGCCGATGAGAGCTGCTGCCCCGGCCGACTTGAGGAGCAGACTCCGCACGGCATGTTCCAGCATTGGATTGTGAAACGGGTCGAGCGAGTTGTGCGCGCGCACAATCAACCACCTGCCGCCCACCTTTTGACAGGTCGCCGTCCAATGAGAGGTGAACTCAAAGACCTTGCCGCTGTCGTCCACCAGGGTGTTCTTCGCATTGCCGCGGCACAGGGCGATGTCTCCTTTGAGCGAACTGAGCTCGGGGTCCAGGTCGACTTTGAAGGAACCGCTCTCCCCGAGCATTTTCCGGCGGGTCTTTGCCCATTGCGTCTTGAACGCATCGAAATCCGTGAACTCGCGATCCGTGAAAGTGACTATGGAGAACTCCGGGGCCAGATAGGGCCGGATCGTGTCCAGGTCGTTCCGATTGATGGCGTTTTCCGCAATCCTGCGGATGTTGCGCAGAGCGTCGTGATCGGCTTTGTTTTCTTCCTGCGCTACAGCCGTCACGGGCATCAGGGCCAGGAGCCCCACGAGTATGAGCTTCATTGCGGCAAGTGCCTTCATTGGCATTCTCCTCTTTGCGCAAAGATCAACCCCATGGTGAAAGGCGTGACCGGAATAGGCCTGTACCGAGGATCGGAAAACCCCGCTTCTCGCAGCCAAAGGCTCAGGGATTCCTGGCTGAAAACCCGCCCGTGCCCGGTTCGCAGGGCCAGCCCGAGCTCATAGAGGGAGGCGTTGAGCTCCCCGTCCGGTTGGTCGTGAAAGACATCCACCACAAGCATATGACCACCGGGTTTGAGCGCGGCGTGCAGCCGTCGAAACAGCCGAAGTATCCCGTCCTCCGTTTCCAGATGCACCACATTGGCCGTGATGGCCAGGTCGTACCCGGCGGATTCAAGCTCTACCTCGTGGTAGCTGCCCGGCAGTGATTGGAAACGGTCGCCCAGGCCGGTCCGGTCGGCGTAATGCCGCGCCATCTCCAGGACGTTCGGCCAGTCGATGGCCGTGATGCGCGCTTGTGGATCATGCAGAGCAAAGGTCTGGCCCCACACTCCTGAACCGGCGCCCACATCCAGGATACTCAACTGCTTAAGATGAGTGCCGATTCCCAGCATCCCGGCGGCGGCCATGGCAGAGGGGAGCATCATCCCGCGCAACGACCGGGCCTGCTCGACGTAATGCTTCCGTCCCTCCTCCGGGTCGTCCATGCGCTGCAAGGGCCGGCCGGTCTCGAGGTAGGACGGCAGGTAATCCCAGTATTGGTTGCCGAGATCCTGGTAGGTCCCCGAGAGAAAGTGGAGAACCGGCATCGGCAGATATTCTTCCCCGGTCATCTGCACGATGCCTGCCGTACAAAGGGCCCGCAGCAGCAGAGCGGTAGGCTTCTCGCGCAACCCGCACTTCACGGCCAGGGCTGCAGCCGTGTGCCTCCCCCCGGCGAGCGCCTCCAGCACACCGGCCTGGCGGGCAGCGTGGAATACTTCGACGACACCCTTCATGCTCATGAGTTGAAAATAAGTTTCCAACGCCTTCAGTTGTTCAGCCGAGTCCATAAGGCTATCCCACCTTTCGGGTCAGGGTGACTGTGAAAATGCCGTAGGCGTCTATGCTTGAATCCACCCGTTGGAGGCCCGCTTCGGCCAGCAGAGCGTTGAGTTCGGACTGGCTTCGGCGGCGCATGACCCAAGGGGTACCGTCGCGGTTGGTCAAGGTCCGGGCGATCATCTCTATCTGGGGATGCCAGGGCTGCCCCGTGCAGATGAGGTAGCCGCCGGGCTCGAGAGAGCCGGCTATGGCTCTCATTGAGCTTAGGACCCGTGTGTTGTCGGAGATCAGTTCGTAGAGGCCGGATACCACCGTAATGTTCGGCCTGAAAGGGAGGCACGCATACGACTTTTCGTCGAACGCATCCCCGATTTCAAATTCGATTCCACCGAGCCCCCATTGGGCAGCCAGAAGCCGGCATGACTCCAGATTAGCCGGATCGATGTCTCGCAGCAGGACTTTGACGCGGTCACCGAGCACCCTTTTGATTTCGAGCAGATACCGTCCATGGCCGGCGGCCACATCCATTATGCGGGCTTCCCGTCCTTCGTTTCGGAGTCGCGCGGCGGCCACCGAGATCCATTGCTTCAAGCTCTCCTTGCGGAGCTTTATTCCACGCCAACCGATGGAATTCAGATACACCTTGTCGATAAGCCGGCCCAACCACGTCACACCGGAAGGCTGGTTGCGGTAGACGTAGTCGAGGGTATCTCCCGAGTTGAATCCCGTTTCCAAGCCAAGCCGGATGCCATGGCTGAGTCTTCCCAGCGTCCTCATCGCCAGCGCCTGCAGGCCGAAAAAGGCCGTTACGGGCATTGAAGCCGGAGCCCGAAGCCGGTCGTACTCACGACGCGTGTACCCTTGCCGATCGGCCTGAAGCACATCTTGCCCCGGTTCTTCGTCAAAACAGGATTGGATGAACCGGCGCGCTTTTGCGACGGCTTCCCCTCGGTTCTTTTCAAAAAAGATGCCGTGGTACATCCCCGGGAAGACGTGGTGCTCTTTTCGGGCTGCAGAAATAGCAGCAAAGAGCCTCCCGTGCGAACGGTTTTCAACCACGTAGTCGGATCCGGCCGAAAAGATCTGGGTCGGCGCCGTCACGGCGCCGGCGTCCGAGAGAATCCGGGTGGCCGTATCGTGCAGTCCCAGCAGTACCCCAACGGAGATGATGCGGGTGATCAGTTTATCGGCGTCGTAAGCCCTTGCTTCCTGGGCGTCGTGGGTCAGCATGGCGGCGCGGATATAGCTCCTGACCATCGCCTTCTTGTTGATGCGCAGCAGCAATCGGAGCAGAGGGACGGCCAGAGGGACATACAGCCTGATGCGCAAAGCGGGAGCGGCGAGAACCATGCATCGGACGTGTGCGCCATAGTCGTGGACCCAGGTGAGGGCGCTTACCGCGCCGACACTGTTGGCGACAATGGCCATGTTTTCCGGCGCGATCCCGTGTCTGTCCCGGATGTGGTTGATGAAGGAATTCAGGTCCTTTACCCACACGTCATAGGAATCGGCGAAACCTCGGTCGCCCGGGGACCGCCCATGGCCGCGCAGGTCGAAGGCAAAACCGGAGAATCCATCCAGGGACAGTTCGCTGTAGAGCGAACGTAACCGGCCGCTGTGCTCGTGACCGCGATGGAGCAGGATCAAAGCCTTTCCGTCTTCACCGCCGGAGGCCCAGGCGCGATAGTACAGTTCACCTCCATCCCAGGTTCTGAAGGTTGATTCGGTTTCCAGGTCATGGCGCAAAATTTTGGCTCTCCAGTGTGGTCAAATCCATCTGATAAACCAGTAAAGAAGCGGTGCTGTCACACACAGACTGTCGACCCGATCGAGCATACCTCCGTGGCCGGGCAGCAGATGACCGGTGTCCTTGACTCCCGCGCTTCGTTTGTAGGCAGATACGATGATATCCCCCAGGAATCCGCCCATTCCGATGATCAACCCTGCCCCGATGCTCACCGGCCAGCGCATCCATGTGAAGACCCCGGCGATGCCGGCCGACAGCGCTGTGGTGGTCAGGGTCCCTCCGATCAGCCCGGCCAGAGTTTTGTTCGGGCTGATGCGAGGAACGACTTTTCTGCGCCCCAGGCCCTTCCCCCACAAGTACTGAGCGACATCGTTGAGTGAAGTCATCAGGAGCAGAAAGAAAAGAGTGCCGGGACCGGTGTAGCGGCCTACATCTGCAGGGACCGGCAGTTTAACGAGAAGAATGACATGGCTGAGGCCTGCGGCCGAAAAGAGAAAGGCCAGGCCACTGAGGAAACTGTCCCTGATCGACCGGGTGGCGGCGAAGACCCCGAGGACAACGGCAGAGAGCCCCACAGCGAGCACCGCCCAAAAGGGGACCCACTCCGGCCGCCACACGAGAAACGCATATAGAAGCACCGCCGCGGCAGTCATCACTCCGCAGGCAAGACGAAAGTCTTGCCCGTGGAAGCGAAGCGCGGCGAACTCCTTCATGGCGAGGATGCTCACGGCGCAGAAAAGGGCGCCCAAGCCGACGACCCCGCACGACATGGCCAGGAACACACTCAGGCAGATCAGCCACCACGTACGGATGCGCCTGCTGTTCTTCAGGGTTTCCGGAGAGGGACGAATGTGCTGGAAGAGCTCAGCCACCGCAGAGGCAACCATAAGCAGGCCGGCAACGCCGGCCCATGCCCACAGTAACGGCTGATGCTCCAGGACGGCCATTCAGGCGGCTTCCCTGACCGCATTCCTGCAGCGGTTGAATATGGTGAAAAGCAGCAGAGTGATGATCACCGCGAAAATCACATTCCAGATCACTGGACTTGTCAACCCCAGGGCACAGGCGAGGCCGCACGCACCGAAGGCGAAGGCCCGGTCGCTCTTGCCCATGGGCCCCTCAAATCGCCGAGGCGCGCCGATCAAAACAGCCGCGACTCCCGCCTGTTCGCTGACCATCGCAAGCACAACGGCGCCGACGGGCAGAAAAGGGTTGACACTTGGCAGGAGGGCGAAGGGGAGGTAGAGGACGGCATCCGCCGCAACGTCAGCGACCTCGTTCAGCAGCGTCCCGGACGGAGAGCAGCGGTTGAGCTCCCTGGCTATCATCCCATCCAGGGCATCGGCGGCCATACGCACAAAGAGGAAGACCGGGAGTGAAAGGAAGGAGACCCTGGAGCCGGTGCACAACCACAGCCCCATGGCTGCTGAAGCCAGGAGCGTGGTCGTCGTGATCATGTTGGGCGAGATCCCGCCCCGATGCAGCGGACCACAAGCCGGACGCAGCAAGCGCTGCAAGGCGGGTTTGATCTGGTAGATGCTTGGCATGTTGCAACCGCCCCGTATCGGATTTGTCCCGGTCGTCGCCTTTCAATTCCAGGTACCACAGAATGTAGTGACTCTTAACATTTTTGCCGGACACAGTCTACGAGATCGTAGAAATGGGGAAGCTGGAGTGCGAAGCAAGAAGCAAGGAGCAAGAATATTCGCAACCGGCCGCCATGTTCAAATATTGAAAAAGTCCTTGGCGGGAGTGGCACAATCAAGTATTTGCTTTGGTCTAACCCGATCGTGCTGTGTTCCGGCACTTCGCCGTCCACATCGGTCCATCAATTCACCACATAAGAGAGCCGGCCGGCCATGGCAAAGAGACGATTAGGAAAATTGCGTCCGCGCTATCGATTTGCTCTGAATCCATACTCGTACATGCGATGGAGCAAGTGCCCGAAATGCAGCCGGCTCACTTACATGAGAAAATTCCCTCTGCTCATCCACATGGATGGATACGGCCTTCTTAACCTGGGCAAGACCTGCCGCTACTGCGCGAAATGCGAGTTTATAATAGCCCACCAGGACCAGCTCTAGAGTGTAATGGCGGAGATTTTTTCGGGACCTTACCCCGATGTTGTCGGAAATGAGTATCTGGTCATAGGGGTAGTCGAGCAAAAAGTCTGGAAGCGGGGCTTGGTCGAGCCGCTTCGCATCGAAGAGTTAATTGAAAACACGTCGGATTTTAAGGAGCATCTGGTGCTCAGGTGCGATCCCGGAGGGTGGGTCCCTCCCGGGTACAAAGGATGATAAATGCCTGGAACAGGGCTACAGCCTCCACAATAGGGACAGTGACCTTTCCTCACTGGTGACAGCATCAATAATGTAAGCGACTGTCGCTCAATAAACCTCTTGATGCGTTCCGATTAAAATACCATATTTTCGGCTCACTGCTCACCGTTCACTGCTCACCGTTCACTGCTCACCGTTCACTGCTCACTGCTCTCCCGGCATCCGCTCCCAAAACGCGCCCGGAAATCCCTGAAGATAGTTGCCGAAGAAGCTCGACAGGAACCAGATACCCATTTAAATAACTATATTACGGCTGATTCTCGAGCTAAGCGAAAGGTCGATTGGGATAGATAGAGATCGCCAATAGTGAGAATTAAGACAGTCCCGAGGAGCCAGGCTACGCTGCCGCGCCCCGGCCCGTTTCAATCAACCCCTGCAGCAATGATGAGAGCTGCAGGTATGATCCAAATATTGAAAGATCCCGGATAACCCTCATCAGAACGCCATATAGGAGAGATGTTGATACTCTTTCTGAGTTGTCCAGCAGCGCGCGGACAGTCCTATTGGACTACAGTTGCAATGATGTATTGAGAGAACGAATAATTGAACGCGCCTTCCGGGTGTTCCGAGAGGTTTTCGGGTGGAACAACCCAGAAGCGCAGTTCGGATGGTTAACGCGCAACTTGAGCTGTGGGCGAGATGCAGGAAGCGAATGTCTTTTCCAGCAGGCTCGCGTCGATGCCGCCTGCCTTACCAATGGCTACGATCTGCGTACGCGGTACGCGCTGGCCCCACTCCTCTTGAATTGAAATGTCCACGCGCCTGCCGACCACCTGCAGCACCGCTCGCCGCTGTGGCGCGTCGGTGGTGTAGACCACCCCTTTGGCCCGGTAAACAGTCCCCGGCAACTTACGCATTATTTCCCGCAACGTTTCCAGAGCAAGTGGCTGGTCAGTCTCGTAGCTCCAGGTGCCGAACACTTTCGAGTGATCGTGCCTATGGTGGTCCTCATGACAGGTCGGGTCGGTGCAGCTATGCTCAAGGGCGTGCGAGTTGAGGCTTGATCGAGCAGGATCGAAACGCCCGACACCCAACAGGATTTCGTAGGGCACCTCGCAGTAATTGGTCTCGACGATGCGAAGTCGGTTGAAATGGTCGTCAAGCCAAGCCCTGACTTTCTCGACCTGCTCGGGACCGGCAAGGCCCACCTTGTTCAGGATCAGCATGTCCGCAAACCCCACCTGGCGAAGCTTGAGGTCCATCAGGGGGGGATACTCGGGGTGCGCGAAAACCTGGTCCGCATCAACCACGCAGGTAACACTGTCCAACCTGATCCGGTCCCGCAGATTGGGGTCGTTAAAGGTCACGAAGATCCCGGCGGGATCGGCGACGCCACTGGCTTCGAGCAGGACGTATTCAACAGTCTCCGGGCGTGCGAGCAAGGCCACAACCGACTCGATGAGGTCGTCGCGAATCTGGCAGCAGACGCAGCCGTTGGCCAGGCTGATCATGTTGCCCTCCACCCCGACGACGAGTTCGGCGTCGATATTGATCGAGCCAAAGTCGTTGACGAGGACCCCGACGCGCAGGCCGTGATTCCCGGTCAGGATGCGATTCAGCAGCGTCGTCTTTCCCGCCCCGAGAAAGCCGGTCAGGACTGTTATAGGAACGGTTTTGCCGTTGTCTTTTATGATTTCCATTGTTTAAGGTTTCCTCTCAAAGAAGCGTCCGCCCGGAAAAGAACCGGGACCACAGCGCTATTTCTTGAACTTACTCACATCAATTCCCATCACCTTTGCCAACTCGAGGAGATCGACCTCCAGCGGGTCCTCAAGCTTGGTGAGCGGCTCGCGGTAAACGTCCGGCGGATAGTACTTATGTGGATCAATTTCGAGGTCGCGCGTTAGTTGCTCCTGCTGTTTCTCGCGCGGCAACCTGGGCTGCGGGACGATGCCCTTGCCCGTAGCGATCGGCAGCGGATCGCCGAACATT
>Ga0181521_10008013_pt1 | contig 10976 bp, 5 predicted proteins | sample PEATcosm2014_Bin_32_FD_119764 | JGI IMG/M metagenome (GOLD analysis project Ga0181521, IMG submission 119764) | Peatland microbial communities from MTU Mesocosm Facility, Houghton, MI, USA - PEATcosm2014_Bin02_60_metaG | ecosystem: Environmental > Terrestrial > Soil > Wetlands > Peat | place... | reverse complement strand
CAAACCATGTATAAGCGCCGAGGCCGCCGCTGGCGCTCAACGCCGCACTGTAAGGCTGATTGGCCGTTCCGCCGGGCAACGAGCTGGTCGAGACGGTCAGTGGCGGCGTGGTGGGCGGCGGCGGAGTGGGCGTTGGGGTTGACGAGACCACCGTGAGGGTCACGGTTTGACTGACGCCGGTTTGTGGCGTCGGAGACTCGTTGTCGGTCGCCCTCACGGTGAAGGTATAGGTGCCGACGGACGTGGGCGTTCCCGTGACGAGGCCGGAAGAATTCACCGCAAAGGCCGGCGAGGCGGGCGGCAGGGTGGAGCCCGATCCAAACGAATAAGAATAGGGCGACGTGCCTCCCGAAGCCGGGCAGGAGAGGCTGAATAGCGTATTGACGGTAACGGTGGCGTTCATCGAGACGCAGGTTACAGAGGGCCCCGAAATTGCGCTCAGCAGCACTCCTATATCCTGGGTGGTGCCATACCCGACCACGATGTCGCCACGGCCGCTGCCGGATGAAAAGTTGCCCACCGCGATAGCCAACCCGAAGTTGGTGATCGGGTAGCTGACCGACGTTCCAAAGGTAGAGTCGCCATGGCCTGGAAGAATTTCGACTTCTCCCGTCCCGATGTCGGTGAGCGCGATGTCCGTATTTCCATCACCGTTGAAATCGCCTGTTGCAACGGCATAACTCACACCGGTGGTAGGAATAAGGGCGGAGCTGCTGAAGCCATCGGCGCCGCCGGGGTAGAGGAACACCGCATTGCCCCCTGTCTGCGGAACGCCCCCGATGACGATGTCCGCATATCCATCGCCGTTAAAATCCCCTGTCGCGATGGAAGTGAGCGCTAAAGTGGTTGGTCTGAAGGTTACAGAAGTCTGGAATGTGCCATCGCCATTGCCCAGCAATATATAGAGGTAGCCGCTGGAATCGACTGCCGCGACATCGGCCTTCCCGTCATTATTGAAATCGGCGGTGGTCAGGAAGTTCGCGTCAGTGGTCCCCAGAACCGTCGTAGTAGCCGTTCCGAACGTTCCGTCACCCACGCCGAGCAGGACCACAACGGTGTTCTCGTACACTCCCACCACATCGGGAATGCCATCGCCATTCACATCCGCTATAACAATCGGGCCTCCCTCAGTTCCGGTGAACGGGCTTGAGCCGGTGCCGAATGTGCCTCCCGATCTGGTGTTGAGGAAAACCTGAATGCCTGCGCCGGTCGACACCACCAGATCCGGGTAGCCGTCCCCGTCGACATCCGCGACCGCGACACCGCTTGGCGCCGACTGTGTCGCGTAAGACTGAGCGGTCTGGAACGTGCCATCGCCGTTACCCAACAGCACCTTTACGCCGCGAAAGTACGGGCTGCTTATTTCAGTCGTCACGGTAGCCAGATCGTCGATGTCATCGCCGTTAAAATCTCCGACAGCGACAGCCAGGGTAGCGGCTCCCACCGGATAAGTCACTGCCGACTGGAATCCAGCCTGCGGGCTCGAGCTCACCGTGACCTGCGATGATGCGGAAGTGCTCGCACCGAGGCCCGCGGTCACATTGACTTCGTAGCGCGCGCGCAGATTCTGCTTGCCCTGGCTGAGCAGCGGTGTCGTAAAAGTCGCAGTCCCGCTGGACGACACCAAAGCCGTGCCGAGCACCGTCGCGCCGTCGATGAAGGTGATTTTGCCGTAGGGAGGTGAACCGGGCACAGGGTTAACCGACGCGTGCAGCGTCGCGACCTGACCGAAGACCGGGCTCGACGGAGAAACGCTGGTCAGCGTCGTGGTGGTCGACGTGAGCGTGATGATGTTCTGAGTCACGGCGTTCGAGGTGCTGGTAGCGAAGGTGCCGCTGGAACCCGAATCCGGAGTGTATACGGCGGTGATCGATGGGGTCCCGGCGGAACCGAATGTCGCCTGAATGCTGTTAGCGGGCAGCGTAACCGGTGACCCCAGCACCATCGACCCGTTCTCATAGAAAGTGATGGTGCCGGTTATGGTCCCGCTGCCGCTGGATGTGACGTTAGCGGTCAGGGTGGTCTGCTGACCCACCGCTGAGGGATTCACCGAAGAAGTCAGAGTAGTTGTGGTCGGGTTCAGAACGACCTGATTGATGGCGGGACTGGAGGTGCTTGAGTTGTAATTGATGTCGCCCTGGTAAGTAGCCGTGATCGAATGCGTAGTCGGCACCGGGAGCAGGTTCGAAACCGTGTAAGTGGCCTTGTTGGTACTCCCGCCACTCAGGGTACCGCTCCCGAGGAGAGTTTCCACATTGTCGTAAAATTTTACAGTCCCAGTCGCGCCGCTGGTCACGGTCGCAGTCAGCAGGACACCTTGCCCGGAAACGGAGGGGTTGGGCGACGCGGTCAGGGTCGTAGTGGAACTGGCCGTATTGACCTGGTACGAAAGAGGAGAACTATTATTATTGCTGGGTCCGTAAACGGAACCGCCATTGTAGGTCGCTGTCAGAGACAGCAGGCCGCCGGGCAGCGCTGACGTCGCGAGAGTCGCGGTGGCGCCATTATCCCCCACGCTGATCGTACCGTTGCCAAGGTTGGTGCTTCCATTGAAAAATGTCACGGTGTCCCCGCTCGTTGCCGAGGGAGATATCGTCGCCGTCAAGGTAACGGACTGCCCAAACGTGGAGGAACCACTCGGCGACGCGGACAAGCTGGTTGTCGTAGCGACCAAACCGAGCAATACGCTTACATGGAAGCCTGAGCCGCTGGATGGGTCGGCGGTGACGAGATCGGCGATGCCATCGCCGTTGAAATCCGCCACAGCCAGCCCATTGGGTGTGTCCGTCGAGCTGCCTGACGACGTGCTGTACTGGCTGTACGCTCCAAAGGTCCCGGTGCCCACTCCCAGGTTGCCCACTCCCAATATCACGCTGACGCCGCTCGAGCCAGATGCGCCGTTGTCGGCCGTGGCCAGATCGATTATGCCGTCGCCATTGAAATCCGAAGCAACAATTCCTGTTGGACTGCCACCGACCGCGAAGGGGCCGCCGGACACCAGAGAAAACACTCCGTCCGCGTTTCCCAGAAACACGCTTACGTTATTGCTGCCGTAGTTTCCGACCGCAATATCGGGACTACCGTCGTTGTTGAAGTCTGCCACGACGATGGAAGCTTGCGTTGCAGTGCCATTCTCGGTGCTGTAATTGGTTGGGGTGCTGGGGAATATCCCTCCGCCCGCGTTAAGGAGAACGCTGACGTTGTTGCTCCCGGCCGCCCCGTTAGCGGTGGCAATGTCGGGGTTGCCATCGCCATTAAAGTCGGCTATCGCGATTGCTACGGGAAGACTGCCTACGGAATAAAGGGTCGCAGTGCCGAACGTGCCGGGAGTAACGGTGGATCCGAGCAAAATGCTCACGGTACCGCTGGCCTGGTGGTTGGCGACCGCGAGATCCGGAATTCCATCGCCGTTGAAGTCCGCTACGGCAATCGCGGACGCCGAAGCCGTGCCGCTGCCCGTAGAATAGTTGACCGCCGCGGCAAAAGTTGCGGTCGTAGAGGAGAAGTTTCCCGTATTCAGCAGGATGCTGACGTTGGCGCTTCCGGAATTGGCGGTTGCGATATCCAGTTTGCCGTCGCCATTGAAATCGCCAACGGCGATAGATTGAGGACTGCTGCCCACTTGAAAGGGACCGTCGGGATCGGCAGTAAAGCTGCCCAACCCGTTGCCAAAGAAAACGGTGACCGTACCGCTGGTCGAATTCGCAACCGCGAAGTCGGGATTGCCGTCGTTGTTAAAATCTCCCACCGCCACGGCATACGGTCCATTGCCTGCCGGGTAGGTAGCCGCCGGTGCAAAGCCGTTTCCCGGATTGCTCGTCACAGTCATTGCAATCGGAGACGAGACGCTGGATGCAAAGTTGGCGTTTCCCTGATGAAGAGCAGTCAGCTGGTGGCCGCCGGCGGCAAGAAGGGAAGTCTGCAGAGTGGCTTGCGCCGAGGTCTCAGTCCGAAAGCTGAGCGGGGCGATTCCCAACACCGTCGTGCCATCGAAGAACGTTACCGATCCCGTGGGGACACCATCATCGCTGACGACAGCCGTCAGCGTCACGGAGGCGCCCAGTTGAGAACTGCTGACCGGACTGGTGGTCAGTGTCGTGGTCGTCGGAATTTGGGCGGAGAGCAGCCCGCTCAGCAGGATCCCCGCCAGTCCGACCTTAGTGAGTAGCTTCATCCCCCGAAATCTCCTCCGATTAGACCACGGAGTTTTACCAAAAGCGAAAAGTACGCCGGCACGGGACACCCGGCCGAAATGGACTTGCAAGGACAAAGAACTAGTCTCTCCTAAGGACTGGCATTATGTCTACTACTTTTGACGAAATTCAGCCTGTTACTCCTTACTGAGTGGCTGACAAAGTCATTTCGTTACCGCTCCCTCAGGGTCACGGCGCGGAAACAGCGCGGGTCTGCCACTAACCACCGGTGGCGCGCTCGACGTGACCGCCGAATTTGTTGCGCATGCCGGAGAGGAGCTTCTCGGCGAAAGTGTGGTCCTGCCGGGAGCGGAAGCGGGTGTAGAGCGACGCCGAGAGGACATCCACGGGCACCGCCTCCTCGATGGCGGCGAGGATGGTCCAGCGGCCTTCGCCGGAATCCTGCACGAAGCCAGTGAAGCGCGTGAGTTCCGGGTCCTCGGTGAGCGCCATCGCGGTGAGATCGAGAAGCCACGATCCCACTACGCTGCCGCGTCGCCAGACTTCGGCGATATCGGTCAGGTCGAACGAGAGGCGATGATCTTCGTGCACCTCTTTGGAATTGGCGTTGCGCAGGATGTCGAAGCCCTCGGCATACGCCTGCATCAGGCCGTATTCGATGCCGTTGTGCACCATCTTGACGAAGTGTCCGGAGCCGGACGGACCGCAATGCAGGTAGCCGATTTCGGCGGTGCTGTTGCGGCCCTCGCGTCCCGGCGTGCGCGGGATATCGCCCATGCCCGGTGCGAGCGTTTTGAAGATCGGATCGAGACGCTGGACGGCTTCAATGGGGCCGCCGAGCATCATGCAGTAGCCGCGGTCGATGCCCCAGACGCCGCCGCTGGTGCCGACATCGATGTAGTGAATGCCCTTGTCTTTCAGGGCGCGGGAGCGGCGGATGTCATCCTTGTAATAAGAGTTGCCGCCGTCGATGATGGTGTCACCGGGCGACATGACACCAGCGAGCTTCATGACCGTCTGCTCGGTGGCGTCTCCGGCGGGGACCATGACCCAGGCTGCGCGCGGCTTCGTCAGCTTCGCGACAAAATCCTCCATGGACGCCGCCCCGGTCGCGCCTTCCCCCGCGAGCGCGCTGACATTGGCGGGGTTCAGATCGAACACCGTGCACTGATGACCGCTGCGCATCAAACGGCGCACCATGTTGCCGCCCATCCGTCCCAAACCGATCATTCCCAGCTGCATCGTTTTCCTCGTCCTTCCAATCTCGCATACGCCGGTTACTGCGGCGTTACTTCGAACGATACAGCGCGGTTTGTGGACCGGTCCCAGTCCGTGCTGCCCGTGCGCAGAGGTTTGGTATTTCCCACCCCTGTTGATGTCAGCGCGCTTCGCGGAACGCCCTGGGCGACGAGTGCTTCCTCCACCTGCCTGGCGCGGTCGAGGGAGAGTTTGTCGTTGAGCGAGGGATCTCCAACCTCGTCGGCATGTCCAATGAGGCCGATTTTTGCGTTGGGGCGGAGGCGCAGTAAGTCGCCGATGGCAACGGTCAGATCGTCAATTCGGTCCGCCTCCGCCATCGCCACCTTCGAGACATTCGTGTCGAAACGGATAATCTGATTTCGTATCCGATCCTCGACTGCGTTCAGTTCGCGCTGCGCGGCAAACGGAGTATTCAGCGAAAAATAAGGTTGCCAGGCGTACCGCACCTTGCCTGGATCGAGATGATCCGTGCGCAACAGTTCCGCGGGGTCCGGCGCGCCGGGGTCCTTGAGTCCCGATACCACCCAGGATGAACCGCTCTTTTCAACGCTTGTCACCACAATTCCGGGTTGGCGTTTCAGCGCGTCGAAATAACGATTCCATACAGCCTGTGTATACATTCGCCATCCGAGCAATGCCAGCACGACGACGGCAATTGCGGCCAGGTACGGCCAGAGCCGGGCTTTTCTGCGCTGCGCGGGCGCCGACTGGCCGAGCAGGCAGGCCTCGAGGAACGGGCGCGCCGGTTCAAATACGCTCAGATCGTCCTGCTTGAAATTGACGATCTGACTTTGCAGCGACTCCTCGATTCCATCCAGCGCTTTCCGGAAAACCTGCCGGAGCTCTACCGGCGCAGTCCCGTTAACCGCGCCCACGAGCAGAAGTCTCGGCGAGTAAGTCAGCCACAGTTTGAAACGCCCCGCGTCGACCGTTTCCAGATCCTGTCCGCCCTCGGTGAAGGAATCGGAGAGGAAATCCTGAATCGCCGTGAGCATGCCGGAAATCATGTCGGCATCCTTCAGCACGGATCCGCGCGCGGCCGCATGCTGCAGCAGCAAGCCGCTCTTGCGGTGAATCAGAAAGACCTGCTCGACTGAGTAGAGCAGGCTTCGCGCCAGCAGAATCTGGCTGAATGGCTTTCCGCTGACGATCGATTCGACGCGCCAGCGGATGGCTCGCAGCGAGACGCTCTTCTCCACGATCTGCTGCAGCCCTTCGGCGAATTCGCGAATCGCCGCTGCGATGGAGGTGCGAATGGCGGGGCCGATGACGGGGTAAATCGCATCCGCCAGCTCCTTCGGATTCTTGCGAACCGAGTGGGAAAAAGCCTTCTCGAATATGGGTTCGAGCGCGACCCCCAGAGCCCTGGCCCTGGCGCCCCGGATGGCCTCGGGAAGCACCTCGGCGAGGTCGGCGGCACGTTTGGCGGGTTCGGCCACCCGCGCCTCGAGACTGGCCAGTTGACTGATCTCGCGGCCGACAAGCAATTGGCGCAATTCGCCGAGCTCGTTCGAATTTCCGTCGACCGCCTTTCCGGTCGCCTCCGGCATACTACTCTTCCGAGCCGGGTATCTGGAACTGGTCGCTGAGCCGCAGCGCTACTTCGGTGAAAAGCGATGCCAAAGCGGCGCGATCTGTTTTGCCGTCGCGCAGTTCGTGGAAGCGCTTCTCGACGAGCGTGGCCAGTTCTTCGTGTTTGGCGCGAATCTCTTCGGTGAGATCGCGCGCCTGCTGCAGCAGGCTGCCGCGGAGATCGCGCTCGATGCTGGTACCGCGGTCGTCCAGGTCGCGAATTCGGCGGCCGAGCGTATCGCCCAGCTCTTTTAACTCGCGCGATTGCTGGCTGGCCACGTCGGTGCGGTCGTCGCGCTCCGACTTGAACCGCGCCTGCACGGTTTCGAATTCTTTGTGGATGTAATTCTCGAGTTGCTCGAAGCGGCGGCGGTTGCTCTCGCGGATTTCGACCGTCTCCTTCGTCAGCGTTTCTTCGAGCCGGGCAAAACGGGATTCGTAATCCCGCATCTGCGTGCCGAACAGGATGTCGCGGATCTTATCGACGTTACCCGCGCCTCCGCGCAGCACCTGAACGGAGCTGGTGTCTGGTTGCTCTGCTGGACTCATTTAGTGGATTCTCCTGATTGACGAGGCGCGTGCGCGAAGCAGGCGCGGACGCGCGCATCGAGTTGGGGGGGCGTAAACGGCTTGGCCAGAAAATCTACGGCGCCCAGTTCGAAGCTCCCGCGGGCGCTCTCTTCATCGCCGTGGGCGGTCAGAACAATGACAGGAAGCGACCGCCCCGCTTCGGTCGAACGTAACCGCCGGAGTACTTCGAAACCGTCGATGTCCGGCATACTCAGATCGAGCACCACCAGATCCGGCCGATGGCTCGCAATCAATGCGAGCCCTTCGAGGCCGCCTTCGGCTTCCAGAACACGGTGCCCGGCCCGAACCAGTGCTTTACCGGCGAGAATGCGAAGATCCTCATCGTCATCCACGACGAGAACGAGCAGGGAGCCGGTGTAAACGGTATCGGTAAGTGGGACTGCGGTTGCTTCGGCGAGATTGCCTTCGAACGTGGCCTCGAAGCCTTCGCGCGCGCAGGAGATTTCTACCGGCGAACCGAGCGAGGCCGCAACTTCCCGGGCACTGGCTTCGGTGCGATCGAGGAATGCGTCGTCATGCGACGGATCGTGGTGGGTAAGAAACACACGTTTCACATTCGCCGCCGCGGCAATTCCCGCTACGTACGAGTAAGTGCTGTGTCCCCAGTTCTTCCTGGACGGATATTCTTCCGGAGTGTACTGCGCATCGTGAATAACAACGTCCGCATTTCGCATGAAGGCAGCGTGACGCCGGTCGCCCTCGTGCAGAATCGATTCCAGTTTGCCGGCTTCGGCGCCGGAATCCCAGAGGCGCTCCCAATATGGTTCGTGATCGCAGAGATACAGCAGTGACACGCCGTCGGCTTCGATCCGGTAGCCGAGTGCGGTGGCGGGATGATTCAGTAACTGCGCCGTAATTCGAACACCGCCGATTTCGTGGGTGCCTTCCGTCAGATCCCGATAAGCGATGGTGGCGCCTAACTGAGAAAGCTCGACCGGGAAGTAAGTGTACTCCATCTGGCCCGAGAGGACTTCCGGCAGGGAACGGTTCGCGCCCTGGGGTCCGCACACCGTAAAGGTGTTACCCGGCACAAAGAGCGGGACAAAGAAAGGGAATCCCTGAATGTGGTCCCAGTGAGTATGGCTCAGGAGCAAGTTCGCGGAAATCGGCTTGGGCGCGTTCGCCATCAGGTAAGCGCCGAGAGGCCGCGCACCGGTCCCGCAATCGAAGACGAAGCGCTGACCCGCCCTGGTCACAACTTCGACGCAGGACGTGTTGCCTCCGTAGCGAATGGTCGAAGACCCCGGAGTGGCGATGGATCCCCGAGTACCCCAAAAACGCAGTTCCAGACTCTCTCCTCCGGCCTGTCAACTCGATTTCCGTTAACTCAGGTATTCTAACTTAACGCTTTCAAGATACAGCGCAAACTCGTCCAGGTTCTCCCGGATCGCGGAGGTATCGGACTGAATCGCACCTTTTTCCAGCGCCGCGCCGAGCTCGGTGAGTTTGGGGAATCCGTAGCCGCCTCCCGTACCTTTCATCTTGTGCGCGAGCTTGCGGATAGCATCGAAATCCCCGGCGCCGAGCCTTTCGCGATAGACTGCCACCTCCGCGCGGCGCTTTGCCAGATAGCCGGGAACCACATCTTCCATGCCTTCTTCGACGCGAATCCGGATCGACGCCGGGGCGACAACGGGGCGCTCTGCTTCTGAACTTCCCGAGCCTCCCGAACTTCCGTGCTTTGCCAGCGCCTCGAGCAGCGTCGTCTGGCGAATCGGCTTCGTCAACAGGTCCGTAAAGCCTGCCTCATAACCCTTCACTTTCATCTCGGCGAAGGCATGCGCGGTCAGCGCGAGCACGGGCGTGGGCGGGGCGCCGCTTTCTTTCTCGATACGGCGAATCTCGCGCGTTGCCTGATACCCGTCCATGACCGGCATCTCGACATCCATGAGCACCACATCGTAATGACCAGTCCGGAAGAACTCGACAGCGCGCTGCCCGTCTTCCGCGATATCGATCGTGGAGCGGGTTTTTTTCAGGTAAGAGAGGATCAGGATGCGGTTATCCTCGGAGTCATCCACCAGCAGAATGCGAAGACCTGCGGCGCGCGCCTCGAGTTCCGCGAGAGAGGCATGTGTGGTCTGCGGCGTGTCTTGCGCGGTGCGCTCGGACTGGTCTTGCTGCACCTGAAACCGGGCCGTGAAGAAGAACGTGCTGCCCACGCCCACCTGACTTTCGACCCAGATGCGGCCGTCCATCAGTTCCACCAGTTGCTTCGATATGGTTAGTCCCAGCCCGGTGCCGCCGTACCTGCGCGTAGTCGAACTGTCGGCCTGCGAGAAGCTTTCGAAGATGAGCCCCAGTTTGTCTTCGGGAATACCGATGCCGGTATCGGTGATGGCGAACCTTAGACGTCCGGGGCCGGTGTTCTCGGGGTCCGGCTCGACCTTCACTTCGAGCCCGCCATGGTCGGTGAATTTGATGGAGTTTCCGAGCAGGTTGATGATGATCTGGCGCAGCCGGTTCGGATCGCCGATGAGGTAGCGCGGCACGTCCGGCGCGATCGTCTGGCGCAGCGAAAGACCTTTTGCGGTCGCTCGCACCTCCACCACTTCCATGGCTCGCGCCACCACTTCGCGCAGATCCAGATCCGTCGCTTCGAGTTCGACGTGACCGGACTCCACCCTGGAGAGGTCGAGAATATCGTTAATCAGGTTCAGCAGGGCGACGCCGTTGCGCTGAAAAATATCGACGCACTTTTTTTGTTCGCCGGTGAGCGAGGTGGACGAAAGCACGTCGGCCATGCCGATGATGGCGTTCAGCGGGGTACGTATTTCGTGGCTCATGGTGGCCAGAAAATCGCTCTTGGCCTGCGTGGCGCGTTCCGCCTCCCGCCGCTTCGCTTCGAGTTCATGGCTCAGGCGCTCGACTTTCTCTTTTTCCAGTTCGAAATCGTGAGCCAGTTGCTGGTAAGTGAAGAGTGCCGCGGGGAGGGACCGCAGGGCAATGAAATGCCGTCCTCCGGCGGCAGCGGCGACGGCCTGGAGATAGATTTCGCCCCCGGCATGATCCGGCTCCGTCCAGACGTCCGACTGCATCGGCGCAGGTCCGCCCGCCTGCCACAGCGCTTCGCATTCCGGCAGAAAGATTTCGAGGATCGGGAAATGCCCGGCGAGATCCACGGAGTCCTCTTTCACGGGCAGCCAGGCAGGCAGATGTCCGACGGCCTGGAACAAACCGGTGGGGAGCCGTTCGAAGACTGCAAGACCCAACGGCGCGAAGAGATCGTCAGTCGTCGTCTTCGGAGTCATCGGCCTGGGCTTGCAGCATGCGCGAGGAGAGAGTCGCAAAAGCCTCTTCGACGTGCTGTCCGGATTTGGCGCTGGTCTCGATCACGGTCCAGCCGGAGCTTGCGAGATCGGTATCGGAAACCTCCCATGTTTCACGCAGATCGGCCTT
>Ga0181521_10008012_pt1 | contig 10976 bp, 7 predicted proteins | sample PEATcosm2014_Bin_32_FD_119764 | JGI IMG/M metagenome (GOLD analysis project Ga0181521, IMG submission 119764) | Peatland microbial communities from MTU Mesocosm Facility, Houghton, MI, USA - PEATcosm2014_Bin02_60_metaG | ecosystem: Environmental > Terrestrial > Soil > Wetlands > Peat | place... | reverse complement strand
CGATGTACTGTTCACCACCACTACATTGGTCGCCGCCGTCCCGCCAAACGTCACCGTCGCGCCCGCGGCGAAGTTCGTGCCTGTGATCGTGACCGCCGTCCCACCCGCCGTCGACCCGCCATTTGGGGATACATTGCTCACCGTGGGGATAACTACATAAGTGAATCCACTGGTTAGACTTCCGCTCTGCCCGCTGAGCGTTACGGTCACCGTCACGGCGCCGGCACTTCCCGCCGGAGTTGTGGCCGTGATGCTGGTACTGTTCACCACCACTACATTGGTCGCCGCCGTCCCGCCAAACGTCACCGTCGCCCCCGTGGCGAAATTCGTCCCTGTGATCGTGACCGCCGTCCCACCCGCCGTCGATCCGCTATTCGGCGATACGCTGCTCACCGTCGGCGGTACAACGTAGGTGAACCCATTAGTTAAGCTTCCGCCTTGCCCGTTCACCGTGACCGTCACGGTCACTGCCCCCGCAGCGTACGCAGGCGTCGTCGCTGTAATCGATGTACTGTTCACCACCACGACATTGGTCGCCGCCGTCCCGCCAAACGTCACCGTCGCTCCCGTGGCGAAATTCGTCCCTGTGATCGTGACCGCCGTCCCACCCGCCGTCGACCCGCTATTCGGCGTTACACTGCTCACCGTGGGGATAACTACATAGGTGAACCCACTGGTTAGGCTTCCGCTCTGCCCACTGACCGTTACAGTCACAGTCACCGCAGCGGCGCTTCCCGCTGGAGTTGTGGCCGTAATGGTGGTACTGTTCACCACCACTACATTGCTCGCCGCCGTCCCGCCAAACGTCACCGTTGCTCCTGCGGCGAAATTCGTGCCTGTGATCGTGACTGCCGTCCCGCCTGCCGTCGACCCGCTATTCGGCGATACGCTGCTGACCGTCGGCGGAGTTGTGGCCGCTGACGGAGTCCGGAAGGCCACCATCTGCATGATCCACGCCCCGGAGGGGCTGTCCGGCGCGGTCGCGCTATAGCTGCCCGTAGCCGTGACCATCCGGTCTTCCGCGATGTCGTCGTCCGGAGACGTGAGCAAGCGCGTGGTGAAACCGCTGCCCGGACCGGTAGTCGCGTTCACAACGATGTTTGCGCCAAAGAGCAGATCGGTGGCGTTTGTCGTGGTGACAGACCCACTGCTACTGGTGGTGCTACTACCGGTGTTGGCAGCAGTTACATCAACGGGGATGTTTGGATCCGCGCCGCTGTACTCCAAAATCCGAATGTCCGGGTACACCGCGGCCCTCGAGAAGGTCACGGTGACCTTGTTGGCTCCCGCCGCCGCCGCCGTGATGTTCTTCGCATAATAAATGGACTGCGACAGTGAGCCGCTACGGACTGTGGGGCCCACGGCGTCCGCATACACGTTTGCGCTTGTGTCAGTAACCGCGTTGACAACAGCCGTGCTGTCGTTCCACCCCACGACGACAACGTTGAGGTCGCCGGCGGCCTGTTTGGCGGTGAACGTAACGCTCACGGTTGTCTGAGGCGTTTGTGGCGTGGCGTAATTGCCCTGCACGTAGGTTATGGTTGACGCGGCGAACAAGCTAGCTGAATGCAACCAGCAAGCAAACGCCACAATAGCCAACAGTCCAAGCCGCGAAGGCTTCTCGTGAGACGGATCGTGGTGAAACAGCAGCTTGTTCACAACAGTTCTCCTCTTTAGAAAATTTCTCTTGTGCCAGACTCTCCTGCCGCGAGGGACAGTCCGTCGCGCGGAGAAAGGTTTGCTAGAGCCGCGTAACCGAAGGAAGTGAAAGCACGGATTGGCTTGCGCGGGTTGCGGCAAGTCCAGCGGAAACGCTTGGCGATGCGCTTGTACGGTCGGATGTAAGCGATCATCTTGTGACCCAGATCGGGTGCCGAGCCGAAGATACCTCGACCAATGACACTAGTGTAGTGTCCAACAAATAAGCATTCAAACGGCGGGAATTCGGTTGTGCTTAGGTATGCCCTGAAAACTTCCCGCGTTGAGTTTGAGCCCCACTCAGAAGCAACAAATTCAGCAATGGTTGACAGCGCACGGCACACCCCAGCAGGTGGTGTTGCGAGGCCGTATTGTTTTGGCGACAGCCGAAGGCCAGCCGGAGAGCAGCGTCGCCGAGCAGTTGGGAACCCATCGCAAAACCGTGCCCTTGTGGCGCACGCGTTTTGCGGAGCAGGGGCTGGAGAGCTTGTGGCAGGTACCCCCTGGACGACAGAGATACTTCATGTTCAACAGTCTACCGGGTTCTTTTTCCATCGATGACTCGCTCGACTCGGCACAGTACCCCGCCCGTGCCTCCACGGTATCCCACCAATTCCGAATCCAATGGTAGGCCCCGGTTTACAGTTCTCCATGTCGCGCTAATGACTGCCCTGCCTCTAACCGCCGGAGAAGGATCTGACGCATGACCTGCATCGTCCGGCGACCGAGGAGCCCCAGTACGCCTTGATACAACAAGCTCAGCTCCAGCGAGGGATCGAATCCTATGGAAGATATTCCTGCCCCTCGCACCCGCGTCCAGGTGGCAAATGACATGAATTACACGGTTGTTGTCCTATGCCGAAACCAAGCTCTTCTCTTCAACTGATGAACGTGCTATTAATCCGCGAAGGAGGTCCAGGTAGCAAGATTTCTGTCCTCCGACAAACAAGAGCATCCCAAGGAACGCAACGAGAAGGACGGCGCTCTCTAGCACAAGCCTAAGCCAAGGAGACAACCATTGGCCATAGAATAACCTTACTGCAAAGGCAAGCCCATCCGTCATTGTAGCATCAAAACCCAATCTGGATCTCCGTCGTGGTTGTTGCCGGGAGTGGTAAAGTCTTGAGTGCCGGAGTTCGGAAACGGCGACCCCGAAATCGCGATGTAGGTGCCATTTGACGGATCGTACCATTGCGCCGTCACCGGGCCCGAGAACTTGGCAAGGTCCACCATCAACGTCGACGCATTCGGACAATACGTCAATGCCAAGCTTCCACTACTGATCCAACTCGTGGTGCAGTAGGTGGCCGTGGTGAGATTCCCATTGGAGCCGTCATAGGTTCCGTACCCGGCGGTGACAACTTCATGTGTCGTGTCCGGGACGAGGTCCCACCAAGCGACGCCGCCAAAGAGTTGGTTGATGTACTGAATCTCAACCGCGCCGGGGCTGTTTAGTTGGCTCTGCCATCCTGAAATGAAGTCCACCAAATAGTGGTTAGCCCAAAATTGGCCGACCCCGCCAGAAGTGAGAGTCCAATACGCCTGCTCGCGCAGCATATACGTTCCCGCCACCCCTGAGAAGAAGCTGTTGTTGTTTCCTCCCTCGTAGTTTGCCTCCACGAGAAATGCTGGAAGGGTAGGAGAGCTGGCGTAGGCTTGGAGCACACAGTCATAGGTTTCGTAATACGTGTAGGCCCCATCGGCTCCCAGGTAGCTCGAAAGCGCCGTGTCTTGGTTGCTGTAGCTAGAATAGTAGTTCAGCTCGATAGTTTGCAAATGGTTGGAATCGGCGCTGGCGATGCCGGCCATTACTTGCTTGACCAGGTTATTGTCCGTACTGCTGCTCGACCACGTCTGGAAGTCGTTGCCGTGCAACCAGACGATGTTGGCAAAGTTTTTGTACCGATTCCCGAGGTAGACCCCGTAATTGTAGGCATCGGTGCTCCCATTGTTCTCGAGCGTCACCAGCCAGCCGCCGGTCTCGATGGGGTCCAGAAAAACCACCAAGTTGTAAGTTGCTGCCAGGTTCACCATGCTGTCGACGAGGGAAAAGTAAGCGCTGTTGGGCGTTGCCAAGTCATAGTTCGACGGGCTGGAACCACTCGTGAAGGGCGCAACCCCGTCGTAGGTGGTCCCGTCAGAATTACACCCGGTGTAGCTATCGCACAGGAGGTTCACCCAGATGGAGTTGAACCCCAGGCTCTCCCGGTTAGCCATGTAGGTAGCCATGTCACTAGCGTCGAGGTTTCCCACCAGGGACTGCGGCGCGTCTCCCATAATCAAAAAGGGCGCCCCGTTCTGGTCGACCAGATAGCGATTGTTCGAGCTCGCCTTCAAGGGCAGGACCGCCACATAGGTGAACCCCTTCGCCAAACTCCCGCTCTGCCCCCCAGGGTTCGTCACCGTCACCGTTACCGCTCCCACGCTGCCCGCCGGCGCCGTGGCCGTAATGGTTGTACTGTTCACCACCACCACATTGGTCGCCGCCGTCCCTCCGAATGTCACCGTCGCCCCCGCGGCGAAGCTCGTGCCTGTGATCGTGACCGCCGTCCCGCCTGCCGTCGACCCGCTATTCGGCGATACACTGCTCGGCGTGGGGACAACTATATAAGTGAATCCGCTGGTCAGATTTCCGCTCTGGCCGCTGACTGTTACGGTCACCGTCACTGCACCGGCACTTCCCGCTGGGGTTGCGGCCGTGATGATGGTAGTGTTCACCACCGCTACATTGGTCGCCGCCGTCCCTCCAAACGTCACTGTCGCTCCCGCGGCGAAGTTCGTGCCTGTGATCGTGACTTCCGTCCCACCTGCCGTCGACCCGCTATTCGGCGATATACTGCTCACTGTCGGCGGAAGAAGGTAGCTGAAGCCATTGGTTAAGCTTCCGCTTTGCCCGTTCACCGTCACCGTCACCGTCACCGCTCCCGCACTGCCCGCCGGCGTTGTGGCCGTGATGGTAGTACTGTTCACCACCACTACATTGGTCGCCCCCGTCCCTCCAAACGTCACCGTCGCTGCTGCTGCAAAGTTCGCCCCCGTAATCGTGACTGCCGTTCCACCCCCTGTCGTCCCGCTATTCGGCGATACACTGCTCACCGTGGGGAGAGTTGTGCCTCCTGACGAAGTGCGGAAGGCGACCATCTGCATGATCCACCCACCGGATGGGCTGACCGGCGCAGTGGCGCTGTAGCTACCCGTAGCCATAACCATCCGGTCTTCGCCAATGTCGCCGTCCGGTGCCGTGAGCAGTCTCTGCGTGAAGCCGCTGCCCGGACCGGTGGTAACTGTCTGAACCAAGTTGGCTCCAAAGATCAGATCCGTCCCGTTTGTTGTTGTCGCCAAGCCACTGCTGCTGGTGGCGCTGTTGCCGGAGTTCGCAGCCGTTACATCCACCGGGTTGCTAGGATCCGCTCCGCTGTACTCAAGTATACGAATGTCGGGGTATGCGGCGGCACTCGCAAAAGTCACCGCGACGTTGTTTACCCCCGCAGCCGCCGATGAGATGTCTTTGGCGTAATAAATGGACTGCGACGCCATTCCGCTCTGGACCGTGGGACCCACGGCTAGCGCATACGTGTTGCCGCTTGAATCCGTAACTGCACTGACTGTGGCTGTGCTGTTGTTCCACCCCACGACTACCACGTTGAGGTCGCCGGCAGACTGCGCGGCGGCGAAGGTGACATTCACCGTGGTCTGAGCTGTTTGCGGCGTGGCGGAATTGCCCTGCACATAGGTGATAGTTAGCGCAGCCGCTGCGCCAGCCGGATGCAGCCAGCAAGCAAGCGCCACAATGGCCAACAGAGCGAGCCGCGCACACTTGCCATGAGCGCGGTCGCAGTGGAACCACGACTTCAACACGACTTTCTCCCTAATCAGAGGGCGACACCCTTGAACCCAGTGACCAGTCTAACACAAAAAACTCCTGTTGAGAACCGCGCGGCCTTGGGGAGGCAAAAAAAATCTTTGCGCGGCCTTTACAGTTTTTGCGAGCAGTTCTCGCTCTTATAGTCAAGAGGTCCGAAAGTAATCCGCCAATTCACTTGGGAGGTGAGTTATGAAGTCGACTCGAGGTCTAAAGTCCGTGAGAATCCTGCTCTTGGCGGTGCTGGCGGCTGGACTCAGCGCCAGCCTAGCCAGTGCGCAGGAGTACGAAGGCAAATTCACGCTGCCCTTCGTAGCAAGTTGGGGTATGCCGGTTCTGCCGGCTGGCGATTACTCATTCCGCGTCAACGCCAGCCAGGAGCCTTGCAGGGTTTCGCTTAGTCAAGAGGGGCGAGGGGTGCCGTCCATCCTGACCAGCAATACGACCAGGGGTGAGGTGGCGGGTTCCAGCGCGTTGATCCCGGCGGCCAGCGCGAGAGGCTACCGAATCCGAGCCTTGCGGCTGGCAGAGGCGGGAGCGCTCCGGCAAACCAACCAATTCGCTCCTGTCACCGAGCCTAGCATTGGACCCGTTCACATTCAAAAGATCGACGAATCCTTCGAAGAGCCTCCGGGCCATCCACAAACTCAAGTGGGTCGGCCTGCTCGCTCCCCAGAGCAATTTCGTTGCGCAGCTCGCCGAGGCGAAGCTTCTTCAAGTCCTCACGTTCTTTACAATGGCGCTGACAAACTGCTCTTGAATCCCCTCTTCTCGTAAAACTGCCCATTTCGCGCTTCAATCCACGGCTGAAGCTCGCCTTTGGAAATAGCGCAGAAGAACTTGTTGCCTTGTGCCCGTAAAGGGGGAAGCACGTTCAAGGCAGCCTGTGCCGCGTGGAGCAACCGGACGAAATTGCGCGGCCCTAGTATCTCCGCTATTTTGGCGACATGCGATTGTGTGCGCGTTAGCAGATCGTTTTCATACACATTGAAAGCCCAGTATGTACGCGCACGGACGTTGATCCTGCGCTCCGGAAGATAGGCAGCCACGCACTTTTCCACCTCGCGTCTGGTCCACCGATACAGGTAATTTGGGATCGGGCCATTTCGCATGCCACCTTGTAAGTAATCGAAGGTTGCCGTAACCCCCACCTCATAGGGAAACGAAAATTTTAGACGCGTAAGAAGCCGAAAGGCCCACGAATCGTTGACGTCGAGAATGAACACATGCTGCCTGGCGACGCGCACCATTTCACCGACAGCCTTGTGCGGGCATCGGCAGTGATGTAAGACCGCATGCGCAAAGACCACCGAATAGCTGTCATCGGGAAGTTGAATGTCTTCTGCGTCAAGATTTAATTCCCCGCCTCCCAAGTTTGATAAGACTATGTCCCGAAAACCCGCCGCAGAGAGAATTGCCAAGTCTTCGTCTCCTGCCCCAATCACCAAAACAGGCTGTGTGCGATCTACCGCATGCGTTTGGAGGTAGCGTTCGAAAACAGACACGAACCGCTGATCCCTCGGTAGGGACGGGCGCGATCCAATAGCGGAGGCGGTCGGAAGTGAACTCATCGGCAGCTCCCTCAAGTGGGATTTCTATTCGGCCAGGATTTCCGTTTTGCCATCCTGGCCGCGATTAATCATACCCGGAATTTCCATTTTGCGTTGCCGGACGGAACTAGTACACATGAAACGTGTCCTTTCGGCGGCCGCTTAACTCGAGGTAGCGTCAAGCTTTTTGTGTAAATTCCTTGAGGGGCTTTTTCTCCAAGGAGCGGTTTAAGTGACTAATGACGCCGAAGACGGATGCGGTCGCAGCTCGCCGGGTTCGTGAAACTGGACCTGTGTATCCCGAGAGTCGGCACGCCACCATCGAATCTCGCCGCGATCATCGACTTGGGCTTGGCGCGAGACCGCATGGATCTCCGCGCCTTCTCTCCACAGGCGGTGGCACAAGTGCGCGCCAAGGTGGCCAGTTGCACCTGTAACCAAGGCTCTTCGCATCGCATCACTGCACTCAGTGTACGCCGCGTCCAAGGCGCCCATCCTAATTCTTCTCAAGACAAGCGCAAGTTAGCTCGATGGTCAAGCCCCTTCATCAGAAACTCAAAATGAGAAACTCTCATGTTCGTTTGCTAAGCCGAAACCACGCCCTTCTCTTTGACTGATGAAGGTCCTTTCAATCCGCGAAGGAGATCCAGGTACAATGATTTCTGCCCTGCGACAAACAAGAGCATCCAGAGGAACGTAACGAAAAGAACGCCACTTTCTAGGACAAGTCGGGGCAAAGGAGACAACAATTGGCCGCAGATTAGCCGTACTCCAAAGGCGAGCCCTCCAGCCAAGATGCCTGAAGCCAGCGGCCGGCTAACCGCCAGCAGAATATCCCGGAAGGAAACCGCCGTTCCGTGTACGCACCATACAATATGCGGAACGACCCACAACGTCATCACCACCGAGTAGGCTAATGCGACTCCCTTGGGTCCATAAGGCAATCCCATAACATAGCCCCCAATGATAAGGGGCGCGAAGACCAGAGCGATCTTCAAGCTTCGCCTCACCAATCCCAGTGAGAAGAGCAACCATCCCAGAGGATTGATGAGCGCAAAGATCAAAATCGTCGGAGCCAGCAAACGAAAAATAGCGACCGCATCTTTCCACTTTGGCCCCAGGAGAACGAAAACCACATCATTAGCAAAAAGAAAGCAGGCAATCGTGATAGGTAGGGTCATTGCCATGACTAGAGAGTAGCCCTTCAGGAAGTAGCTCCTCAAGCGACGGGGATCGTCCTGGAGTCGGGACAACGCCGAAAACGCTACCTCGCCGACCGCTGAATTCAGATTGTCTGTTGGAATGTTGATGAGCTGGTAAGCCCTTCCGTAGAGCCCGATTGCAGCGGCTCCCCAGGAGCGGCCTATCAGGACCTTCTCAGAATTATAAGCGACATAGGCTACGAGGCCATTCAAAGTGAGAGTGCCGCCAAAACGCATCATGGAACGAATTCCAGTCCGCCTGTGTGGCATCCCCGGGACCCAGCCCGTTGTCAGCCACAAACCAATAGTGTTGGTGAGTGGAAAACTGACCGTCATCACTACGAGGGCCCAATATCCGTAACCGGCTTTGGCCCCGCCAATGGCAATGGCGGTACCCACAATCAAGGAGCCGACGCCTATCACCGCCATGGCGGTAAAACGCATCTGGCGTTGGAGAAGCACTGAGTGTTGCACCCCTGCGCCGTTGAAGATGAATCCCGCCGCCAGAACAGCCGTCACCCCCACGAGCCGGGGCTCGTGGTAAAAGGCAGCGATAGCCGGCGCAAGGGCTAGTAGTAGAAGCCCTAGTACTGTGCCAGCTAACATGTTGATCCAGAATAAGGTTGAAATCTGCTCGTCCGTAACGGTCGTGCGCTGAACTGCGGCAGACGAAAGCCCGAAATCCCGGAACAGATTCAAGACCCCAGTGAAAGCCGTAACCATACCCACTAATCCGAAGTCTTTCGGCCCCAGTAGCCGGGCTAATACCATGAGAGAGCCCAGGCGCAGGAGGAAACTCGCCGCTTGGGCGCAGAGTCTTGCGAAACCACCCTGAATCGTCCTCGCCTTCAAATCCTCCATCGCGTTCCCACACTACCCCTGCGAGATGTCAATCGCACACCCTCGCGCTCGCACATGGAGCACCAATCATAAGGTCACGTTTCACGTGGTTTCCTTCAATTCACAAACCAGCTTGCGGCAATAGAATGCCTCGGCGTACCTATCCGGCGCGGCGCACTCAACACCACGCAGTCGAAGGATAGCCTGGAAGGTGTCCGCAGTAAGCCAAGCCTTATTGCTTTGTGTCTGGAAAACATCACAGATGTGCCGAATCTTGCGGTCGCAGATTTCCCTCCGAAGAGGGACGAAGTAGTTGGGGGAGCCCAGATCGCCATCGTACTTTGGAATCTCGTACTCTAGGATCATGTGATTGCGCCAGGTATTCCAAGTGAGATCGGAGATGATGCGGTGGTCCTGGTGCCGGTCATCGCGATAGTGGGTGAAGATCAGGTCGGGGGACACCTGCTTCTTCAGCTCTTCAAAGAACTCCTTGATTCTTGCCCCGTCAAAAGGAAAGAAACCATCGCGAAAATCCTTGAACATGAGCTCCTTTTGCGCAGCCTGTTCCAGGAAAAGCGCCGCACTGGTGCGCGCTTCTCGCTCCCGGTCACTTCCGCAACTCAACACGACCCAGAAAAACTTCAGGTCGTGGTAGCAGGAGAGCAGCTGCAGAACAGTCCCGCCGCAGCCAATCTCGATATCGTCTGCGTGCGCCCCGAGACACAGGATTCTGAGGGGAAGGATGCTGTTTGTCGAAATGTTTATAGGAAGCATTTTATTCGGCTCCGTTATCGGCAAGCTCTAGTGCCGATCAGTGCCATTGGTCTTCCAAACTTCCCACGGGGCAACGCCGCCCGCACACAAGCCTTCCAACTGCTGCTTGTCTTTAAAAGTGTCCATGCTGGCCCAGAAGCCATCATACGGGTAGCCGATCAATTGCCTTTCTTCGACCAACCTGTGGAAGGGCTCGATTACAAGTTCCTCTTTCTCGCGGATGTAATCAAAAACTTGCCTCTTGAAAATGAAAAAGCCCCCATTGATCCGGACACTACCATTATTGATGGCGTGGATCTCCGACACTAGGCTGCCACTGCCCTCCTGCAGCGAGACCAAATGATAGCTGAGGTTGGGGCGAACGCAGAGAAAGCTGGCAATCTTGCCGTGTTGGTGAAAGTGTTCCAACTGTTCTGGAAGGGGCATATCAGTCAGGCCATCGCTATAGTTGGCTAGAAATTCTTCTTCGCCCTCCAAGTACTTCTCCACCGCTTTCAGCCGCTGGCCGATGTTGGAATTGATTCCCGTATCCGCGAATGTAATTCGCCAGTCCTGGATGTCACTGTTGAGGAGCTCGAGCTTCTTGCCGCCTCCGAACAAGACAAAATCATTGGAGGCGCATTCGTTGTAATTGAGGAAGTAATTCTTGATCGCGTCGCCTCGATATCCCAAGCACAGAATAAAGTCCTTGTGCCCGAAGTGGGCGTAATACTTCATCACATGCCAGAGGATCGGGCGATACCCGATGTGAACCATAGGCTTGGGTATATCTTCGACGTCGCGAATCCGCAGGCCCAAACCGCCGCAAAAAAGAACGACTTTCATAAAGACTCCTCTCTCACCCGCTCCCAATTGCGCCGCATGCTCCTCACGCGTGGACTCCGAGTAGCTCCTCCAGCCACGTTTCACCTCGGAAGGACCGATACTGTTCGGCGCGAAGCTGGTCTGCGAGCCTTTCGGGAGGGAGTGTAACGTCGTCGTAGGTGATGACGGAATCTTTGGCGACGTCTCGTTTTAACGAGCAACCCTCCACAAGTCCTTCTGCGAGAT
>Ga0181521_10008009_pt1 | contig 10977 bp, 8 predicted proteins | sample PEATcosm2014_Bin_32_FD_119764 | JGI IMG/M metagenome (GOLD analysis project Ga0181521, IMG submission 119764) | Peatland microbial communities from MTU Mesocosm Facility, Houghton, MI, USA - PEATcosm2014_Bin02_60_metaG | ecosystem: Environmental > Terrestrial > Soil > Wetlands > Peat | place... | reverse complement strand
TCTGGCCGCCGGCGCCGACGTGGTCATCATGGTCCATCCCGATTATCAGTACACGCCGCTGCTCGTAACCGCCATGGCGAGCATGATCGCTTTTGGCGTCTATGACGTGGTGCTGGGCTCGCGAATTCTGGGAGGGCGGGCGCGGCAGGGTGGAATGCCGCTGTGGAAATACGTGGCCAACCGATTCCTGACGCTTTTCGAAAACACTTGTTTGGGCGCGAAGTTGTCGGAATATCACTCGGGATACCGGGCGTTCAGCCGCATTGTGCTCCAGGATCTTCCGCTGCTGGAGAACTCGGACGATTTTGTCTTTGACAATCAGATGCTGGCGCAATGCGTTCACTTCGGTTTCCACATGGGCGAGGTTTCCTGCCCGACGAAATATTTTCCGGAAGCTTCTTCGATTAATTTCCGGCGCAGCGTGCAGTATGGGCTGGGCGTACTGCTCACGTCGGTGCAGTTCCGCTTGCAGAAAATCGGGTTGGCACGATTCCGGATTTTCAGCCGCAAAGGCCGCTGCCTGGAGCCGGGTCCCGACTCCAGGTATTACAGTCCGAAGGCTACCGAGAGAACGATTACCGACGGCCGGTCCGGCGGCTAACCTTGCCGAAAGATCTCGCATCGCGCACCGGGACTTCGGCGCTGGGTTGGGCCTGGTTGGCCTTACCGCTGCTGGCAGCGTTTGCCATGCTGGTGCAGGGATATCATCCGGGGCTGGAGGATGATGCGTTCTACCTGGCGGCGATCAAGCAGGATCTGAATCCGTCGCTGTTTCCCCATGACGCCGACTTTTTCCGCGTGCAATTTCAGGCGACCGTATTCGATAAGCTGATCGCGTTTTCCCTGCGCTGGACCCACGTGCCCCTGGAATGGGGAATTTTGTTTTGGCAGTGGGCGGTGACCGTTCTGATTTTATGGGGGTGCTGGCGAATCAGCCGGCGGTGTTTCGCGGAAGCGCACGCGCAGTGGGCGGCGGTGGCGCTGGTAGCGGTCCTGCTGACCCTCCCAGTCTCGGGCACAGGGCTCAGTTTGACGGACCAGCACCTGCATCCGCGGGCGTTGGCCACGGCGTTGATTTTGGCGGCGATCGCGGCCGTGCTCGTGCCTAAGAACGTCCCTAAGAACGACAGACGGTTGCTGCTGGCGGGTGCGCTGCTGGCGGCGGCATTTGCCGTGCACGCCATCATGGCCGCGTTCGGCGCGTCGTACTGCTTGTTCCTGCTGTGGAAGCCGGCGGAGCGCACGAAGACGGATCGGACAGAGACAGACGAGCGGCGCACAGCGGTCGGGGCGGCGCTGCTGTGGCCCCTGGGATGGATTTTCGATCCGCCCTCGGATGCGTGGCGGCAGGCGGCGGCCACGCGGTCGTTTTATTTTATTTTGCGCTGGCATTGGTACGAGTGGCTGGGGGTGGTAGCGCCGCTGCTGTTGCTGTGGTGGTTCCGGGCGCTGGCCGAGCGCCGCGGCCAGACGGTTCTGGCTCATGTGGCGGAGCGGCTGGTTTACTTTGGCGTGTTCCAGTTGGCGGTGGCGCTTATCATCTTGCTGCCCGTCCGGCTGGAGCGTTTGCGTCCGCTGGAGCCGATGCGCTTTCTGCATCTTGTGTACTTGTTGTTTGTGTTGCTGGCGGGGGGATTGCTGGGACAGTACGTACTAAAGCGTCATGCACTGCGCTGGCTTCTGCTGTTTGTGCCGCTGAGCGCCGGGATGTTTTATGCGCAGCGGCAGATGTATCCGGCAACCGCGCATCTGGAGTTGCCGGGCTCTTTGTCGCGCCATGAAGCGTCACGCAATAGTTGGGTCGAGGCTTTCCGCTGGATCAGCCAAAACACGCCCAGCCGAAACACGCCCGTGGATGCCCAGTTCGCGCTTGATCCGCGCTACATGGAATTGCCGGGCGAGGACTACCATGGTTTTCGTGCCCTGGCGGAGCGGAGCGTGTTGGCGGACGAACTGAAGGACGCGGGCATGGCAGCGCGAGTGCCGAGGCTCGCGCCACGCTGGCTGCGAGAAGTGGAAGCGCAACGTGGGTGGCGCGATTTTCAACGGCCGGACTTCTTGCGTTTGAAAGCGGAGTTTGGAGTGGACTGGGTAGTTCTAACTGCGCCGGGGGTGGGAGGGTTGCCGTGCCCCTACCGGAATCCGCAGGTGGTGGTTTGCCGGGTGGAGTAACGGGTGGGGCGGAATTCATTTGGAATGAGTGAAACGCGGGAAGCGGAAAAAGGCGGAGTGCGCGCGTCTGCGTCGCTGAGAATAGGCCCGATGGTGGCAACGGCGCTCGCGGTGCGGCTGGCGGTCATTCCGTTTCTCTATCACGACTGGCTGGATCCGTTCGTGCTGGAGCACTGGGCGTTCGGGCGGGTGGCGCGCTCGCTGGTCGCCGGGCACGGGTTCGGAAATGTGTTTGCCGACACGGGACCGACGGCGGTGCTGTCGCCGGTGTACGCGTATTTGCTGGCAGGAGTGTTCCGGCTGTTGGGGACGTACACGCCGGCGTCCATTGTGGCGGCGCTTGCGATAAACAGCGTGTTTTCCGCGCTCACGTGTATTCCCGTATTTTTTCTGGCGCGCCGCTGCTTTGACGGGCGTGTGGCGAAGTGGGCAGGGTGGGGTTGGGCGTTTTCGCCGTATGGGATTTACTACGGCGCGGACTGGGCCTGGTCTACTTGTCTCGTCACCCTGCTGCTCTGTTGCCTTTTCCTCATTGCTTTGGAGCTTGAGGATTCCGGCCGGCTTCTCCCCTGGATTGGCTTCGGTCTGCTCTCTGGCTTGGCCGCGCTGACCGAACCCGTTGTCCTTTCCGTATTGCCGTTTCTGGGAGCATGGACCTGCTACCAGCGGTATCGGCAGCATCGCCCCTGGAAGATGCCCGGCTTCGCCGCGACTCTGGCTTTGCTTGCCGTCCTCTCGCCTTGGGTTGGCCGCAACTACGAGATTTTTCGTAAGGTCATTCCTGTCCGGAGCGGTTTTGGGCTGGAGATGTATATCGGCAACAACGGTTATTCCACGCGCTGGGTGAATAGTGCCCTGCACCCGAATCACAATGACGCCGAACTGGCGGAATACGAGAAAGTCGGGGAGATCTTCTACATGGAGCACAAGCGCCAGCAGGCAGTCGATTACATCCGCGCCCACCCCGGCTGGTACGCGTGGATGGTCTTGCGCCGGGCGTTGTATCTATGGACTGGTTATTGGAGCTTCTCGCCCGTCTACCTCGCACAGGAACCCCTGGACCCGCCCAATATTTTTCTGGCCACGACGATGACGGTGCTGGCGCTGGCCGGGCTGCGCCGACTGTATCGGGCAAACGCGTATCGGGCAAACGCGGGGCGGGCGAATGCGCGACTCGGGGCGCGATTTGCCATCGTGTTTGTTTTCTTTCCGCTGGTTTATTATTTTTCGCACCCGGAGACGTACTATCTCAGGCCTCTAGATCCGCTGATTGTGGTCCTGGCGGCGTATTTCGTGACCGAGCGATTCGGGGGGGAAGATCCAGCGTCACGCAGCGGAAGGCGTTTTAGCGTCTTCAGGCGTCTTAGCATCTTAAAGAATACTGGACATTGAACCTTCTGGGCACCAAGCTGGTGGATGTGACCAACCCCGCGCTGGACAATGGTCGCCTGAACAACGGGCCGCGCAAGCCCGAGCTGGCGATCAGCGAGAGCCTGCGCTTCGCCTACGACACCTTCCTCAGCAACAAGGTGCGGTTTCTGCTGACCGCGCTGGGCATGATGATTGGGACGGCCTCGCTGGTTCTGGTGGTCACGATTGGGCTTACCGGCAAACAATACATCCTGGACCAGATTCAGGGCATTGGCTCCAACCTGGTTTATGCCAGCTACTCCGGCGCAGGGCAGCGCATCACGGCGGTGGCGCTCGATGAATTGACCGTGGATGACCTTACGGCGGTACGGGGCCAGGTGTCGTCGGTGGTGGCCGCATCGCCGTTTGTGCGGCTCAATGACCGCATCAGCGTGCCCAACGGTAAAGAGCAGGACATTTCGATTCTTGGGGTGTTCCCGGAATACCGTCAGGTGCGGAACCTGGTGTTGCTGGCGGGCCGGTTCTTTGACGCGGAGGACGAGCAGGGGCGCGACAAGGTCGGTGTGATCACCGAGAAACTGGCGGTGAAGCTGTTCCGGACGCCCGAGAGCGCGGTGGGTCAGGTGATCAAGCTGAGCGGTCTGCCCTTTACGGTGATCGGGGTGTTCAAAGAGCGGGTGGAGACGTTTGGGCAGTCCGAAGTGGAGGACAACACGATGGCGATCCCGTATTCGGTGAGCCGGTTTTTTCTGCCATCCAATGCGGTGCGCCAGATTTATTTCACGGTGGCGAGCCCGGATGAAGTGAACGCAGCGACGGCTCAAATCAAGTGGGTGCTGCAGTCGCGGCACCGGCCGGAGTCGGTCTACAACGTAGAGAACCTGACGCCGCTCGTGAACCTGGCGGAAAAGACCGCGAACATTCTGACGGTGGTGCTGCTGCTGATTGCGGCGGTGGTATTACTGGTCAGCGGCATCGGCATCATGAACATCATGCTGGCTACGGTCAGCGCCCGCATTCGCGAGATCGGAATCCGCAGAGCGTTCGGCGCCACCAAACGCGAGATTCAGTTCCAGTTCCTCTCCGAGGCCGTCCTCATCGCCCTTGTCGGCGGAGTCCTCGGCATCATCATCGGCCTCGCCATCCCCTTCTCCGTCCGCTTCTTCACCGCCTATCGCATCCCCATTTCCGGTCTCTCCGCCATCATTGCCATCGGCGTCTCGTCGCTGGTCGGCATCCTGTTCGGCACCCTTCCCGCCATCCGCGCCGCCCAACTGGATCCCGTCGAGAGCCTGCGCTACGAATAGGTGGACCCCAGTCCGCCGTGCAACTTCCCGGAATCGCCAGGGACAGCCGCCCTCGGCTGTCCAGGCGAGCGAAGCTCGTCAGCCGGCCGACTCTGCTTGGTTAAGAATCAAGTCAGTAACAAGTGGGAAGAAGACGTAAATTAGCGAGGCGCGAGCCGGGAAATATGCTTCCGCGGTTGGTCTTCGAGTTAGCAGCCAGTGAAACATCGTCAACTGGAATAAAATCAAAAGGAAGCGATTGCAACGCTTCGCGACCCGGTGATGGTATTGAACGCAACCAGCAAACGCAGCCGCGCCGTGGTCCTGCTCAGTGGCGGCATGGATTCCTGCGTGTGTGCGGCGCTCGCGGCCCGCGACCACCAGGCCGCCGCCGTCCACGTCAGCTACGGGCAGCGCACCGAACAGCGCGAACGGAGTTCCTTCGAAAGCATCTGCGACCGGCTCGAAATTCGCGACCGTCTGCTCGTACGCAATGCAGCTCTTGGCGCTATCGGCGGATCCGCCCTCACCGATCCGAGCATTGCCGTTCCCGAAGCGCACGCCATCGGCGCCGGCGTGCCCGTCACCTATGTCCCTTTCCGCAACGCCCATTTTCTCGCCGTTGCCGTCAGTTGGGCGGAAGTGCTGGGAGCCGAAAAAATCTATATCGGAGCGGTTGAGCCGGACAGTTCCGGCTATCCCGATTGCCGGCCGGAGTACTATCGGGCGTTCAACGAAGTCGTGAAGGCGGGCACAAAAGACGGAACAATCCGGGTGGTGACACCGCTGATTGCCATGCACAAAGCCGAGATTGTGACGCTGGGCCTTGAACTGAGGGCCCCATTCGATTTAACGTGGTCATGCTATCAGCGCGAAGATCGCGCCTGCGGAGTCTGCGACAGCTGTGTGCTTCGCATGCGCGCGTTTCGTGAAGCGGGCGCGGAAGATCCCATTCCGTACGCGGAACCCGCCGCCCGATTGAGTTAGAACCGCTTTCATCAACGGTCTTAAGTTCAGATGCAATGCCGGGAGGCCAAATCATGAAGAAATATTTCATCCTGCCCCTGCTGCTCGTTCTCGCCGCGGGGTCGTCCGTTCCACTCTCGTTCGCGCAAAGCATGGGCACCGTGAAGGGAATCTGCAAAGACCTCGAAGGGAAACCGATCGCCCAGGCCGAAGTGGCGTGGATTGGGGTCGAAACCGGCCACAAGTACACCCTCAAAACCAACAACAAGGGCGAGTATTACTCGCTCGGCATCGTCAGCGGCAAGTACAGCGTCAAGCTCATCAAGGATGGCAAGGAACTCTACCACTTCGACGGCGTCATGAAGGGGCTGGACGAAACAGTACTGGATTTCGACCTGAAGAAAGAAATGGCGGCCGTTGCCCAAGGCCAGGGAATGAAACCTGAAGAAGCCGCGAAGGTGAAGGAGGCCGCCGCCAAAGCCGAAAGCGAAAGGAAAACCATCGGCACGCTCAACGAAAAACTCAATGCCGCCAAGACAGCTTCCGATGCCGGCGACTTCGAGACCGCGATCGCCACCCTGACTGAAGCCACCCAGACCGACAGTACCCGCGATCTGATCTGGTTCAAACTCGCCGACGCCTACCGCATGTCGGGACCCAAGCAGACCGATCCCGCAGAAAAACAGAAGCGCTACGAGATGGCCGCAGCCGATTACCAGAAGGCAATTGAAATACGCAGCGCCTCGGAAACGGGACAAAAAGATCCCGACAATAATAAGAATATGGCCGCCTACTATAACAATCTTGCGGAAGTTTATTCGAAGTCCAACAAGATCGATGATGCCGTGGCCAGCTATAGCAAAGCGGTCGAACTCGATCCGGCGCACGCCGCCACGTACCTGTTCAACGAGGGTGCTGTTCTCACCAATGCGGGCAAAGTGGATGATGCCATTGCGGCTTTCGATAAAGTGATTGCCGCCGATCCGGCCAAAGCCGAAGCTTACTACTGGAAGGGCGTCAACTTGATCGGCAAAGCTACGCTCAAGGGCGATAAGATGGTCGCGCCCGAAGGTACAGCCGAGGCCTTCAAGAAATATCTTGAGCTCGCGCCTGACGGTAAGCTCGCTCAGCCAGCCAAGGACATGCTGGCCAGCATCGGCGCAACCATCGAAACCGGCTTCGGAACCAAGAAAAAACCGGCGAAATAGCATAAACCCAGTTGCCAGTTGCCAGTTCTCAGAAAAACCCGGCGTTTGCTGTCGCCTGCTATCGAGATTTCGCTTCAATTGGCGCGGTTTTACTGGGAACTGGCAACTGGCAACTGTTTTCAGTTACCGAGGTCTATGACCTACTTGTCCTTCGCTCTTCCCCACATCCGCGCTACATTCATTACATAGGTTCCCCGGCCACGTTTCTCCCCTGTGGTGTCAATGCTGATGACGGGAGTGCATGAAATGGCTGCTCCGGGGAATTCCCCGATTGCGATTGCGTTCGAGGGCATTAGCGAAACGGGCTCGATCCCGACGCCGGTTCTGCTGGCCGGCATGTTGCGCGCGTCGGAGAAGGTTAGCGATCTGATTTTTTCGCCGGGGCGTCCGCCCCAGGTCGAGATTTACGGGCAACTAACGGCGGTCGAAATCCCCGGCAGCGGCACCCTTTCGGCGGATGACACGCGCCGCATCGCGGCCGATCTGATCGGCAACAATAAGCAGGCCATCAATACGCTTCGCGAGCAGGGTTCCTGCGACGTTTCCTACGGATTGCCGGGAATGGCGCGGTTCCGCGTCAACGTCTTTATCCAGCGCGGAAGTTGCGCGATTGTGATGCGCGTCATTCCGACCGTCATTCCGACTTTCAGTTCGCTTCGTCTGCCGGCGCAATTGGAAGAGGCGGCGAAGGTCCGCAACGGCATCATCCTGGTAACGGGCGGAACCGGATCGGGCAAGTCTTCGACGCTGGCCGCTTTGCTTGACCGCATCAACGGCCAATATTTCTATCACGTTCTGACGGTCGAGGATCCGATTGAGTTTCTGCACAAGCACAAGAAATCAACGGTACACCAGCGCGAGTTGCACAGCGATGCGCCAAATTTCACCACCGCGCTGCGGGCGGCGCTGCGCCAGGCGCCGCGCGTGATCATGGTGGGTGAAATCCGCGACCGGGAGACGCTCGAGATTCTTCTCGAAGCCGCCGAAAACGGCCACCTCGTTCTTTCCAGCATGAACACTGTCGATACCTCGAAGACGGTGGAGCGCATCATCGGTACGTTCCCCACCGCCGAGCAGCAATCGGTGCGCGAACGTCTCGCCAAAACGTTCCGCTACATCGTTGCGCAGCGGCTGATCCCGCGCAATGATGGCGGTGATCGCATCGCCGTCGTCGAAATTTTGAAATCCAATTCGCGCACTCGCGATTGCGTCGAACAAGGCGAGCGGCCGGGCCGCACGCTGCTGGACGCGATCAAGGCCAGCGAAAGCGAAGGCATGCAGCACTTCGACGGCGAAATCGCGAAACTTGTCCGCTCGGGGCTGGTGGATCTGGAAACCGGCCTGTGCTTCGCCAGCAATGCCACGGTGTTGGGGCAGGAACTGGCGCGGTAGAGCAGCTATCAGTTGCCAGTACCCAGTTGCCAGTTCTCCGAACGGCATTCTTGCTCTCGCCCTTTCTGCTTGGCAGAATCCTGCGGCGTATGATTCTTTGCATGTCTTCTTCTTCCCATCCCTTTTCTTCTTCCGTAGCTCCTGCGGCTCGGGTGGTGAGCTTTGAGGAGGCACGGCGCCTGGTTGAGCAGCATGCGGCCGGCGTGTGTCCGGGAGAGATGGAGACGGTGGATCTGCTGGCGGGGTTGGGGCGGGTGCTGGCGGAGGGGATTTTGGTGGACCGCGACTTTCCTCCGTTTGATCGGGCGACTCGCGATGGATATGCGGTGCGCGCGGCCGACTTGGCGAAGGTTCCGGCGCGACTTGAAGTGGTCGGCGAGGTGAAGGCGGGCGACTGGCCGGAGCCGGGAGTGTGTTCGGTGGGGCGCGGGCAGGCGGTGGGGATCATGACCGGGGCTCCGCTGCCGGCGGGAGCGGATGCGGTGGTGATGGTGGAGCACACGTCGTTGGGAGATGCGCCAGCGGGGAAGTTGGTGGTGGAAGTCCGGCGCAGTGTGATCCGCGGCGAGAACTTTGTTCCGCGCGGGGCGGAAGCGCGCACCGGACAATTGCTGCTGGATCGCGGACGCCGGGTGGACCACGCGGGCATCGCGATTGCGGCCTCGGCCGGCAAAAGCCGCGTGCAGGTCTTCCGGAAGCCGCGCGTGGCCGTGCTTTCGACCGGCGACGAAGTGGTGGAAATTGACGCGACGCCGGGGCCGGCGCAGATAAGGAATTCGAATTCCTATTCGCTGGCGGCGCAGGTTCAGAATGCCGGCGGGGAGGCGGTGCGGCTCGGGATCGCTCCGGATGAGCGGGGCCGGCTGCGAGCATTGATCGAAGAAGCTTGGATCGGGGAAGGATTGCAGTGCGATCTTTTGTTGCTGACGGGCGGCGTCTCCATGGGGAAGTACGATTTGGTGGAGCAGGTTCTCGGGGAGTTGAAGGCGGAGTTTTATTTTACGGGAGCGGAGATCCGGCCGGGGCGGCCGGTCGTCTTCGGCTCGTGTGGCGCGGGCGCTCTCGCCCACGCTGACGGTGAGGTCGCTGCCAACACGCGGACAGGAGTGTCCGCGCCACACAAGAAATATTTTTTCGGCCTGCCGGGGAATCCGGTATCGACCATGGTGACTTTTGAACTGTTTGCCCGGCCCATGATCGAAGCGCTCGCGGGAATGACGCCGCAGCGGTTGATCTTTCTTGGCGCGCGGCTGAAATCTGAGATACGGACGAAGGCAGGGTTGAAGAGATTTCTTCCGGCGGTGCTTTCGGGAGAGTTTGAGAATGCGGAGGTGGAGTTGGCGCGGTGGCAGGGGTCGGGCGACATCGCTACCCTGGCTCGGGCAAACTGCTATGTGGTGATTCCTCCAGACCGCGAGCGGATCGAGGCGAGAGAATGGGTGTCATTGTTGATGCGGTGCGGCTGATGCGGACGAAATTGCCAGGGCTGGGGAGATTCTGACTCCGAGGCAAGGCCGAGTTGGACGGGCGAGGGCGCCCGTCCCCACACGCGCCACGGCGAGTACGATAACCTGTTGGTGATGCCTAAGAAACTTTCCCACTACAACGCGCAGGGACAGGCCCGCATGGTGGACGTGTCGTCGAAGGCGCGAACGGCGCGGGAGGCGGAGGCGAGTGCTTTCGTCGCGATGACGCCGGAGGTGCTGCGGGCGCTGCCGGAGAATCCCAAGGGCGATCCGCTGGAGGTGGCGCGGACCGCGGGAATCATGGCGGCGAAGCGGACGGCGGAGTTGATTCCCATGTGCCATCCGGTGCCTCTGTCGCACATTGCTGTGACCCTACGCGTGTGCGAGAATGGCGTTTCTATTGCCACAAAAGTAAAGACCACGGCGGAGACCGGCGTGGAGATGGAAGCGCTGGTCGCGGCCAGCGTCGCGGCGCTCACCGTGTACGACATGTGCAAGGCGCTCGACAAGGGCATCGAAATCCAGGAAGTGGTGCTGGAGCGGAAGTCGGGCGGCAAGAGCGGAGACTACCGGAGAAGCAGCAAGCGAAAATAGCCTTCTGTTTTTTGAGCCATGGCGAGCAACGTCAAAATCCTGCTGGTGGACGACAACCCGATGGTGCTGGGGATGTTGCAGCAGGCGCTCTCGCCGCTGGGCGAGGTCGCGGTCGCGACCGACGCAGCCGATGCGTTGTTGAAGGCAGTCGATGACCTGCCGGATGTGCTGATCAGCGACTACCGCATGCCGGGCATGGACGGGCGGCAGTTGCTGGAAAAACTGAAAAGCAGGCCGGCGACGGCGGGGATCGCGGTCATCCTGATGGCCAGCAAGGCCGACATCAGCGAACGATTGTCGATGCAGGATCCGATTGAGGACTATCTGGAAAAACCTTTCTTTCTGAAAGACGCCACGCACAAAATCAAGCGCGTTGTGGACCGGATCGCGCTGGAGAAGCTGAGCAAGGCAGCGTCGACCGATGGCATATTGCGCGGCAACCTGTCGCAGATGAACGTGATTGACCTGGTGCAATCGCTGGAGATGGGACGCAAGAGCTGCCTGCTCACGATGACGAAGAAT